>Ga0081539_10000290_pt1 | contig 113852 bp, 87 predicted proteins | sample TabmetS4T2R2_FD_71023 | JGI IMG/M metagenome (GOLD analysis project Ga0081539, IMG submission 71023) | Tabebuia heterophylla rhizosphere microbial communities from the University of Puerto Rico - S4T2R2 | ecosystem: Host-associated > Plants > Roots > Rhizosphere ... | reverse complement strand
CCCCGCCCCCCCGGAACTGGGTCTCCGTAGCCACGTCGATGCCTTAACTCGCCGCGCCGGTCGTTGCGTTCCAGTTCGCCGTGAAGCTCGTGGCCGCGAGCGCGGTCGCCGCGACTGTGACCGCGGCGGCCGGCACTGTGATCTGCGAGATGACGTTCGAGCTCGAGCCCGCACCGCTCGCGTTCACACCGCGGATACGGTAGAAGTACGTCGTACCCGCCGTCAGGCCGGTGACGTTGACCGTCGTGACGTTGCCGACGTTCTGGTTGTTGAAGCCCGTGACGAAGCCACCCGCGAAGGTGTTGTCCGTCGAGACGTCGAGGACGTAGCTCGTCGACGAGGTGGACGTCGCCCAGTTCGCGCCGAAGCTCGACGTGGTGATGGTGCTCGCGGCCGCGGCGACCGGCGCCGGCGGGGTCGTGAGCACCGTGATGTTGCTGGAGCTCGCGCTCGTGCCATTCCCGTTGACCGCGCGGACGCGATAGAAGTAGGTCGTGCCGCCGCTCAGACCCGTAACAGACTCGCTCGTGGTGCTGCCGCCGGGGACGAGGCGGTTGTTGTAGCCCGAGACGAACCCGCCGGCGAACGTGTTGTCGGTCGACACGTCGAGTCGATAGTCGGTCGCGCTCGCCGACGTCGCCCAGTTCGCCTGGAAGCTCGTGGTGGCGACCAACGATGCGGCCGCGGCGACCGGCGCGGCCGGCACCTGTTGCGTCGAGATCGTGTTCGACTGGCCGCTCGTGCCGCCAGCGTTGACGGCGCGGACGCGATAGAAGTACGTCGTGCCGCCCAGCAAGCCGGTGACCGACTCCGACGTCGTCGCGACCGTGCGATCCTGGAAGCCGGCGACGAAACCGCCCGCGAAGGTGTTGTCCGTCGAGACGTCGAGCCGGTAGCTCGCCGCGCCCGTCGTCGCGTTCCAGTTCGCCGTGAAGCTGTTCGTCGCCACCGACGTCGCGGCGATCGCGACGGGCGCGCTCGTGACCGTGATCTGCGAGATGGTGCCCGAGCTACTGCTCGTGCCGCTCGCGTTGACCGCGCGGACGCGGTAGTAGTACGTCGTCCCCGCCGTCAACCCGGTGATGCTCACCGTGGTGACGTTGCCGACGTTCTGGTTGTTGAAGCCGGTGACGAAGCCGCTGCCGAAGAGGTTGTCGGTCGCGACGTCGACCGCGTAGCTCGCCGCGCCGGTCGCCGCCGCCCAGTTCGCGCTGAAGCTGGTCGTGGTGATCGTCGTCGCCGCCGCCGCCACCGGCGCCGCCGCCACGGTGAGCGCCGACGTGACGTTCGAGTTCGCGCCCGTAGCCGCGGCGTTCACCGCGCGGACGCGATAGAAGTACGTCGTGCCCCCCGCCAATCCGGTCACGCTCACCGAGGTGACGTTGCCGACGTTCTGGTTGTTGAAGCCCGCGATAAAGCCACCGGCGAACGTGTTATCCGTAGACACGTCGATGGCGTAACTCGCCGCGCCGGTCGTCGCGTTCCAGTTCGCCGTGAAGCTCGTGGCTGTGAGCGCGGTCGCCGCGACCGTCACCGCCGCCGCCGGCACGGTGATCTGGCTGATCGTGTTCGAGCTCGTGCCCGCGCCCGACGCATTCTCGGCGCGGACGCGATAGAAGTACGCTGTGCCCGCGGTGAGGCCCGTGACCGCGTCAGTTGTCCCCGCGACTGCCTTGTTGGTGTACGCGCCGAGGAGGGAAGTGAACGCCGCATCGGTCGCGACATCGAGGCGATAGCCAGTGGCGCCGGCCACTGCGCCCCAGTTGGCATCGAAGCTGACCGTCGTAACGTTGGATGCCGCGTTCGCCGTCGGCGCGACCGGCGTCGTCAGAACGGTGATGTTGCCCGAGCTCGGGCTCGTGCCGTTCCCGTTGACCGCGCGGACGCGATAGAAGTACGTCGTGTTGCCAGCGAGTCCCGTCACAGGTTCGCTGGTCGAGCTGCCCCCGGGCACCAGGCGGTTGTTGTAGCCCGTGACAAAGCCGCCGGCGAAGGTGTTATCCGTCGACACATCGAGGCGATAGTCCGTCGCGCTCGGCGAGACCGCCCAATTCGCCTGGAAGCTCGACGTCGCGACCGATGTCGCGGCCGCCGCGACCGGCGCTGCGGGCACGTTCTGCGTCGAGATCGTGTTGGAGCTCGTGCTCGTGCCGCCGGCGTTGACCGCACGTACTCTATAGAAGTACGTAACGCCGCCCGTTAGCCCGCTGACGGCGTCCGACGTGCCGGTGACGGCCTTGTCCTGGAAGCCAGCGACGAAACCGCCCGCGAACGTGTTGTCCGTCGACACGTCGAGGCGGTAGCTCGCCGCACCCGTCGTCACGTTCCAGTTAGCCGTGAAGGTCGTCGACGTCACCGAAGATGCCGCGATCGCAACGGGCGCCGCGGGAATCGTGATCTGGCTGACCGTCGCCGAGCTGCTGCTCGTGCCGCTCGCGTTGACTGCGCGGACGCGGTAGAAGTACGTCGTCCCCGCGTTCAGGCCAGTCACCGCGTCGGTCGTCCCCGCGACGGTCTTGTCGGTGTACGCCCCGAGCAGGGTGGCGAAGCTCGCATCCGTCGCAACGTCGAGGCGATAGCTCGCCGCGCCCGTTGCCGCATTCCAGTTCGCGTCGAAGCTCGACGTGGTGACGTTCGTGGCGGACGCTGAGACTGGCGCAGCCGGAACGGTGAGCGCCGAGATCGTGTTCGAGCTCGCGCTGGTGCCGAGGGCGTTCACGCCGCGGACGCGATACTGATACGTCGAGCCGCTGCTCAGCCCCGTCACCGATTGGCTCGTACCGGACACCGCGAGATCGGTGAAGGCGGGCAGCGTCGTCACGAAGTTGTCCGTCGACACGTCGAGGCGATACGACGACGCGCCGGCGCTCGCGCCCCAGTTTGCCTGGAAGCTGGTGGACGCCAGACTCGAGGCCGCGACCGCGAGCGGCGCCGACGGCACCGAGGTCGTGCTGGCCGAATTCGAGTTCGCGCTCGTGCCGCCTGCGTTGACCGCGCGGACGCGATACTGATACGTCGTCCCCGCCGACAGGCCGGTTACGGACTGGCTCGTGCCCGCGACGGTGAGATTCGTGAACGCGGGGAGCGTGCTCGCGAAGTTGTCGGACGACACGTCGAGGCGGTAGTTGGCGGCACCCGTCGCGGCGTTCCAGTTCGCGGTGAAGCTGGTCGCGGTGACCAGCGTTGCACCGGTCGCCACCGGTGCATCAGGGACCGTGATCTGCGAGATCGTGCCGGAGTTCGCGCCGACGCCGCTCGAGTTGTCGGCCCGAACTCTATAGAAGTACGTCGTGCCGGCAGTCAGGCCGGTAACGCCTTCGCTGACGGTCGAGCCGCCCGAGACGATGCGATTGCTGTAGCCGGTAACGAAGCCACTGGCAAAGATATTGTCGGTCGATACGTCGAGTCGGTACTGCGTGGCGCTCGGTACAGCGGTCCAATTCGCGACGAAGCTCGTCGTCGTCACGCTCGTCGACGCATTCGCCGTCGGAGCGGCAGGCAACGTAATCGTCGAAATCGTGCCCGAGTTCGCGCTCGTCGACGCCGCGCTGAACGCGCGCACGCGATAGTAGTACGTCGTCCCCGCGGTCAGGCCGCTGACGAGATTTGAAGTCGAGCCGACGACAGCTTTGTTGTTGTAGGCGCCGAGAATCGCTGTGAAGGCGGCGTCCGTCGCGACGTCGAGGCGGTATTCACTCGCGCCGGCCGCAGCGTTCCAGTTCGCGGTGAAATCATTCGCGTTGACAGCGGTCGCCGCGGTAGCGACTGGAGCGACGATCGTACCGGTGGCGTCGAATGTCACGCTGCCGATACCGCCGACCGGAGTGGCCGTCAACTGATTCGCGCCTGCAACTGCGCCAAGCGTCCAGCTACCGACCGTCGCGATACCACTTGCGTCCGTAATCGGTGAGCCACCGGTCACCGAGCCGCCGCCTGACGCCACGCCGAAGGTCACACCCACACCGGCCACTGGATTACCGTTGGCGTCCTTCACAACGACCGACGGTCGCACGCTTACAGCGGTGCCGGCGGCCGCATTCTGATTGTTCCCGCCATTCACGGCGACCTGAGTCGCTGTGCCGGCGACGTAGTTGACGGTCTTGTTCTGCGCCGCGTTGATGCCGGCGCCGTCGATCGTCGCGGAGATCGTGGTGCTGCCGGCGACCGGAGAGTTGAGCGTCGCAGTGTATGTGCCGTCGCCGTTGTCAGTGGTGCTCGACAGCGTTCCCGTACCCGAGCTCGAGATGACGACCGTGCCGCGAGAGAACGTGAGGTTCGTACCCGCGGCATCCTTCAACTGCACCGTGGCGGTCACCTGCGTTCCGACCGTGACCGAGGAAGCGGTTACGGAGATCGTTGACGTCGCGGTCGACGCCGCGACAGGCGTAACCGCAACGTTGCCCGTCGACGTACCTGTGGTCGCCGTAACCGTTGCTGTCGTACCGGATCCGGGAGCCGTCAGCGTAATCGTCGCCACGCCTGATGCGTCCGTCGATGACGTGGCCCCTGAAAGCGTGCCGGCCGATGTCGTCCAGTTCACACTCTGGCCGAGCGCCGCGACGTTGTTGCTGTTTGCGTCCTGCAGCTGCGCGGAAATCGTGACGCTGGCGCCGGGTGCCGGGCTCGTCGAGCTCGCGGTCACTGCGTACTTGCTGCCCGTGCCCGCGGCTGTGACGATGGGCGAGCTGACGCCCGTCAGGGATCCCGTCGTGGCCGTGATGGCGTGCGATGTTCCGGATGTCGTGCCGGTGGTGAAGGTGATCGTTGCCGCACCGGCGGCATTCGTCGTGGCCTGGCCATTCGCGGGGGTGAAGCTGCCGCCGTTCGTGGCCGTGAACTGCACGGTGACTCCCGACGAGGCGACCGGGTTGTTGCTGGCGTCGACAGTCTGAGCGGTGATGGTCACCGCCGCGCCCGCGACTGGCGTGACGTTGGTCGATGACACCGTATATCTCGCCGCGTTGCCGGCGATGAAGCTCACGGTCGCTGAGCTCGTGAGACCCGTGCCGCCTACCGTGGCGGTAATGGTGGACGAACCAGACTGAGTGCTCGACGTCAGCGTAGCGGTGTACCGGCCACTCCCCGCGTCCGTGACGCCGCTGAGCGTTCCACCACCCGAGCGGGCAAGCACGACGCTCGATCCACCAAAAGCGATCGTGCCGTCATTCGCATCCTTCAGCTGGACGGTGATGTTCGAAATGCTTGTCCCGTTAGCGGTGATCGCACCGGGCGATACGGAAATCGTCGATCGCGTCGTCGAGATTACCTGCGAGACGTCGATCGTTCTCGTTGTTGTAGCCGATCCCGACGCCGCCTGGACCGTCACCGTGCCGTTGGCTGTTGCGGTCACGACACCCGTCGTCGCATTCACACTCGCAACCGACGGATTCGCTGTGACAGACCATGTCACCGGAGCGCCAGGGATCGTGCCACCCTGCGCATTCTTGACGGTCGCCGTGAGCGCAGTCGTCGCGCCGAATGCATTCAGGGTGATCGGCGCTGTCTGGTCGATGGCGATCGACGACGAGACGTTCGTGACGCGTACGAATATGGAATCGCGACGCAGCGGGTTGCCGCCGTCGACCGGGCTCACCGCGAGGATGTAGGTCTTGCCGAGCCCCGTCGCGGTGATCGTGCCGCTGGTACCGTCGACCGTGGCGATCGACGCATCCGCGGTGCTCCACGTGACGGACGAACGCGGGAGTGCCACGCCGCGCTTGTTCTTGAAGTTGACGGGGAAGGCGCCATCCGTCTGGCCGATGCTCGTCAGGAACAGCGTATCTGCGCCGGGCTCGATCCGGACGAGATCCGGCGCGTTGGTGACCTGCACGTTTGCCGTGGTCGATACGGTCGCGCCGGCCGGCGTGACGGTCGACACGGTCACGTTCGCGGAGCCGACGGCCTTTCCAACGAGCTGACCGCTCGGCAGCGCCTGAACGATGGTCGGATTGTCGGATGAGAACGACGGCGTGATGTTGCGCAGCGAATCGCCGGCGGCGTTCTTCACGCGCACGGCGGTGAACGTGGTCGTGTCGTCGATGGCCCGAATGAAGAGCGGAACCGGAACGACCTCGATGCTCGACGCGTCGTTGGTGACCGTGACGTTCAGCGTGTCCGCCTTGCCGTCGGCCGTCGCGATGACGAGCGCCGTTCCGACCGCCGCGGCGCTGATCGTCGCGGGCGTCTCGTTCGTCACCGGCGCGACGGCCGGATTGGACGACGTCCACACGATGTTGCCGACGGGCACCTGCGTGCCAAGGGTGTCGGGCGCGAGCACGTTGATGTTCTTCAGCTGCGAGCCGACGGAGCTGAGGAGGACGTTCTTGGAGTTCTGAATCGCGACCGACGCCGCCTTCTGGCTCACGGTGACCTTGAGCAACGTGTCGCTGAAGCGGACGTTGTTCGAGAGCGCGGTAATCGTGACCGGCGTGGTCGTGTTCGCGATCGCGCGCATCACGCCCGTGGTCGGGTCGATGAGGATCTTGTCGGACGCGGAGCTCTGGAACGTGGGCCCCTGGAACGGCGTGAAGCTTCCCGTCAGCGTCGCACCCAGAGAATCGACAGGAACGGCGGTGACGGTGGCCGTCTTGTTGATCGAGGTGAGCAGGTTGATCGGCGTGGACAGCTTGAACGCCGCGAGTTTCTGGCTGACCGTCACCGGAATCGTGACCGGATCGATGCCGTCGAACGTCGCCGTGACGTTGGCCGTGCCGTTGGCGACCGAGGTGACCTCGGCCGTGCTGTCGGTGGTCTTCGTGACGGTCGCTATCGCCGCATTCGAAGACGACCAGACGACGCTGCTCGCGGTCAGCGGAATGCGGGTTGTTCCGTCCGCCTTGAGCGAGAACGCGAGAATGGACTTCTTGGCGCCGACCGCCTCGAAGCTGACCTGGCTTACGTCGAGCTTACTCGCGAATGGCTTGCCGATGACGACGATGAACGCACGCGGGCTCGAGTCCGTGCGGATCGTGGCGCCGACGAGCGTTGCGAAGAGCGTGTCTGGCCCGCGTCCAACGACTTCGATGGCGTCGCCGGTCTTGTTCACCTTCACGATCGTGTCCGCGCGCTTCGTCGAGAAGACGTAACGGGCCCGCGACTGATCGCGGCCGTCCAGCGTGACCCGGAAACGAGGCGCGACGACAGTTCCGATCGAAAGCTGGATCGTATCACTGCCCGCTGGCTGCGGAGCAGGATCACCGCCATAGACAATCGCCACCAAGGGCTTGAGCCCAGTCGGCGCCGTCAGATCGGAACAGGTCGCGGCGACGATGGCGAGTGCGGCAAAGCCGCACGCGTAGCCGAGGAGCGCGCGAATACGGGGGGAGCTGATCACAGAGCCTGGCACCGTCGCCAAGGGGAATCCTTAGTTTTGCTAAGTGAATGTGGCGCTAAAGCTTGCGTCCCATTCCCGGGTCCAGCGATTGTCGTCAAACGATCCCGCATTTCTCTCGTTCCTTCCGCCAGATTTTGCTTCGTTTGAACCCGACGATCACAAAGATTGTTCGGGGTGCGACGTCGCGTGGACACAGGTTCTGCAACCCAGCCCCAGCAGAAACATTTGACGAGCGTAAAGGCAGGAAGGCAACGGCTTTAGGGGACCCAGCAGTAGGCCGGGACCCCTTCCTTATATGTCATCTAACCCAGTGGGGGGACGAACTGTCACGGAATGTGTGGCTCGGCGGCAGGCCCCGCCGTACCGACGCTCACAGTAGGCGACTCGTGTTACTGCGGCGTCACGCGTGGCTGTCGTTTCGTTAGCGCCATTGCGCCTCCCATTGACATCTTATGGGTAAAACGCACATTCTTCCATAAGCATCATAGGGAGAACGGGTGGCAAGCCTCGATCTGCTGCAGGGAACGCTGGATCTCCTTGTCCTGAAAACGCTTAGCTGGGGGCCGATGCACGGCTACTCGGTCGCCCGGCGCATTCGGGAGCGCAGCCAGGATGTCTTCCTCGTTGAGGAAGGAGCCCTGTATCCCGCCCTGCACCGACTGGAGCGCAAGGGATGGATCGAGAGCGCCTGGGGACTCTCCGAGAACAACCGGAAGGCGAAGTTCTACCAGCTCACACCGCAGGGACACGCTCAACTGCGCGCGGAGGTCGCCACCTGGGAGCGGTACACCCGAGCCGTCGCCGGTGTCCTCCAACCGGCGTGAGCGGACCGGCATCCAACGGTCATGCCTCGCATTCCGCGCATCCCCGGCATCAAGCGCATCGTGCGAATCCGGCCGTCCAGCGACGTCGATGACGAGCTGCGTTTTCACATCGACGCACACGCCGACGACCTCATTCGCCGTGGAATGGCGCCCGACGCGGCAGAGCGGGAGGCACTGCGCGCATTCGGCGATTGGCAGAAGTACCACGATGAAACCAGCAGTATCGACCGCGACTACGCGCGCGAGGCACGCATGAAGGAACTCATCTCATCCGTCTGGTCGGACGTCGCATACGCGCTCCGCGGGCTGCGCCGGAACCCGGCATTTGCGTTCGTCGCCACCACGACGCTCGCACTCGGCATCGGCGCGACGGTCGCGGTGTTTGGCGCGGTAAGCGGCGTCGTCCTCCGGCCGCTGCAATATCCGGACGCCGACCGGATCGTGCACCTGGGCGAACGGGAGACAGCGCGCCCCGGGCGGGGAACCAATACGTCCGCCGAGAACGCGTACGACTGGCAGCGGATGAGTCGAAGCTTCCAGGCGATGGGGATGTACTCGACGTACTCGATGACGATGACGGGGGTCGGTTCGCCCGTTCGCGTCGGCATCGCGTTCGTAACGCCCGGAATGTTCGACGTCTTTCACGTGCGCCCCGCGCTCGGCCGCGCGCTCGCGCCGACGGACACGATGCAGGGTGCCCCGCCCGTCATCCTCGTCAGCCACGACTTCTGGCGCTCGAAGCTCGGCTCGGATCCCGACGTCGTTGGACGATCGCTGCAGTTCAACTTTCAGAAGACCGAGATCGTCGGCGTCCTCCCCGCGGACTTTCGCGCGCCGGACGACCTCGACAAGCCGCTCTGGGGCGCGTTCGTGTACGACTCGTCCGACGGCAGGGGCGGCCGCTCGAAGAACGTGTTCGCGCTCCTCAGGCGCGGGGTCAGCGTCGCGCAGGCGCAGCACGAGATGACCGACGTCGCCAAGCGCCTCGAGGCGCAGTATCCGCGCTACAATCGCGGATCGGCGGACGTCGTCGTCGGTGACGTTCGCCGGCCACTGTATCTGCTGCTAGGCGCGTCGATGCTCGTCCTGCTCATCGCGTGCGCCAACATCTCGAACCTTCTGGTTGCGCGAGGCATTGCGCGAGCGCGGGAAGTGGGTGTGCGCGCGGCCCTGGGCGCCGGCCGGGCGCGCATCGCCCGCCAGCTGCTCACGGAGAGCATCGTTTTGTCGGTCATCGGCAGCGCCGAAGGTGTGGCGCTGGCGTACGGCGTCACCCACGCCCTCACGGTTCTCGGCCCGGATGTCTTCGAGCTGCGTCCGCCGCAGATCGACGTCCGGGTTCTCGCGTTTTCGATTTGCCTCGTCGCGGCATGCGCGCTGATCTTTGGCGCGATGCCGGCGCTTCGGGCCGCGCGCAACGGATCGAGCGAGTCGCTGCGCGCGAGCAGCCGCGTCGTCGGCCACGGGAGCCGGCGCACCCGTTCCGCGCTCGCGATCGCGCAGCTCTCGCTTGCCGTCGTGCTTCTTACGGCGAGCGCGCTGGTCATCAAGAGCTTCGCGAGAGTGCTGCAAGTGCAGCCCGGCATCCGCACGACCGACGTCGTTTACGGGGACGTATGGCTGCCGCGCATGCGCTACGACAGTACGCGCAGCATCGCGTTCTACGCGGAGCTCGAGCGTCGCCTGCGCGCGACGCCGGGCGTCGTCGGCGTCGGCATGACGAGCCAGGTACCATTCTCGGGATATCTCGATCGCGTGAGCGTCTCGCGCTTTGGTGGCCGTCCCGAGGTGATTGGAAGCGACGCGCCCGAGGCGGATCGGTACGTCGTGACGCCAGGCTATTTCGCGACGATGGGCGTGAAGCTCCTGAAGGGTCGCCTGCTCTCGGAGCAGGACCGGTACGAGGGCATGCCGGTCGCGGTCGTCGACGAGGTGTTCGCTCGCCGTGCGTTCGGCTCCGAGGATCCCATCGGGCAGACGATGCAGCTCCCGCTCCGCCGGGAGCTCGCGGCCGTCGTCGGTGTCGTCAGCCATGTGAAGACGTACGGCCTCGACGTCGATTCGCCGGGCCAGATCTACATGTCCAACGCGCAGTACCCGTGGCGCTGGTTGTCCGTCGTCGTGCATACCAGTGGCAACGCGGGGCGCTTTGCGCCGACGATCGCGCGCGTCGTTCAGAGCGTGGACCGGGATCAACCGTTGGCGAACGTCGGAACGATCGACCTGGCGCTCGGCAAGTTGCTCCAGGCCCGCCGCTTCGCGCTGACCCTTCTCGCTGCCTTCGCGTTGTCGGCGATCGTTCTCGCGGCAGTTGGCCTGTACGGCGTGATCGCGTATGGCGTGAGTCAGCGGCGCCGCGAGCTCGGCGTTCGCGTGGCGCTCGGCGCGGAGGCATCGAAGATCGCCCGCATGGTGCTCGGCGAGGGCGTGCGCATCGCGGTCGTGGGCGTCGTCATCGGCGTGGTGGGCGCCATCGCGATCGCCAAACTTCTCGCCTCGCTGCTCTTCGAGGTCAGCCCGCGTGATCCGCTCGTCCTCGCCGGGGTTTCGGGTACGCTTGTGATCGTCGCTCTCGTGGCCAGCGCGCTTCCTGCGCTCCGGGCCGCGCGGATCGACGCCGCGGAGGTTCTCAGGGGCGACTGATCGACGCCGTGTGCGGCCGTTAACTTGCCATCATGCGGCTGGCCGACGACGAAGATCCCCTCGATGCCGAGTTTCCCCTCGGGGACGGAACCGCGGACCTCGAGTCCACGGCCGTGTGCCCGTATTGTGCGGAAGAGGTCAGCCTCGGCCTGGATCCGGGGAGCGGGGCGACGCAGAGCTACGTCGAGGATTGTCCGGTGTGCTGCCAGCCGTGGCAGGTGAACGTGCGATACGCTGGAGACGGCAGCGCCCGCGTGTCGCTCGAGGCGCTCGACCACTTGACCGACTGACGGTTCGGCCCCGCCGCTCCGCGGCGGGTGCGCGGCTCGCGCCGCTGTACTCGGCGTCCGGGACGCCAATACGCCGCGAAATGCATTAGGCACGCCCGAGCCGAGCGAAAATGCATCCCGTACGCCGAGGACAGCGAAGCGCACCGCGGCCGCAAGAACTCTTTGCGGCCGCGGGCCGAGAACCCTCAAGGTGCGGCCGACAACCCTCAAGGTGCGGCCGAGAACCCCAAGGTGCGGCCGAGAACCCTCCGGGTGCGCCCGAGCAAATTCAGTCGGACCGCAATGCCCGAACCGGATCCACCCGTGTCGCTCGGCGCGCGGGTGCGTAGCTCGCGAGCACAGCGACGACGAGGAACAGAATCGGCACCGATACGAACGTCACAGGATCTGTCGAGGACACGCCGTACAGAATCGACGACAGCGATCGTGTCGCAAATGCGGCCCCGACCAACCCGACGACGGCACCCACCGCGGCGAGTCGCGTCGCGCGCCACACGACAAGCCCCAGCACCGCGGACGCCGGAGCGCCGAGCGCCAGGCGGATCCCCATCTCCTGCATGCGCTGTCCCACGAGGTAGGACATCACGCCATAGATCCCCACGGCGCCAAGCAGCAGTGCGACGATCGCGAACGCACCGACGAGCTGCGTCGTGAAGCGCGCCCTCTGGACCGAGGTGGTGAGAACCGCGTCCATCGTCCGGACGTCGCTCACCGCCACCGAACGATCTACGTCGCGCACGATACCGCGGATCGCGTTGCTCAGCGCGTTGACGTCGCCGGTCGAGCGGGCGAGGATCCACATCTCGCTTCCGGACACTCGCGTGCGCTGCTGCCACGGCACGTACATGCTCGTCGACAGTGTGTCGCGCAGGCTGTCCTGCTTCGTGTCCGGAACGATGCCGACGATCGTCATCCAGGGGCTGTCCCACGCGTAGCCGATCCGCTTCCCGAGCGCGTCCTCGCCGGGCCAGAAGCGGCGGGCAACGCTGGCGCTGACGATCGTCACCGGGAGCTGATCGGCGCGATCCGCATCCGTGAAGTCGCGCCCGCGCTGCAGCGGAATGCCGAGCGTCGCGAAGTACGCGGGAGTCACCTGCTGGTAGTGGGAGATGTCGGGAAGGATCTTCGAGCCGTCCTCGAATTGTCCTTCGATCCGCGTGGCGATACCCCAGACGCTTTGCGCGATCGGCAGCTTGTCCACGGCAGCGACTCGCTGCACACCGGGGAGGGCAGATACGCGCTCGATGACCGTTGTGTAGAACGACGTGACGCGGCCGGTGTCGCCATAGGCGGTTTCTGGCGGCGTGAGACGCGCGGCGATGAGATGCGTCGGCTGAAAGCCGGGTTCGACGTTCCGCAAAGCGCTGAAGCTCCGGACGAGCAGCGTGGCGCCGACGACGAGCAAAACCGCCAGCGCCATCTCGGCGCCGACCAGAACCGCCGCGAGCCGGTGGTGCTCGGCACTGCCTGTGACGCGCCGCCCGGCGCCGGAAGCCGACGAACGGGCGAAGCTCGTGGCGCGCACTGCGGGAATGATCCCGAACAGCACACCGGTTGCGATGGCGACCGCGGCTGTGAACGCGATCACGGGTCCGTCGACGGCGATCTCGTGCGCGCGCGGCACCCCCGCCGGCATCACTGCGACCAGCCATCTCACCGCGGCGTACGCTGCAGCGACGCCGAGGACAGCGCCGATGGCGGACAGCAGCAGGCTCTCCGTCACGAGCTGGCGGATGAGCCGACCGCGTCCCCCGCCAAGAGCGGCGCGCACGGAAAGTTCCCGCTCGCGCGCGGTCGCTCGCGCGAGCAGGAGGTTCGCGACATTCACGCAACCGATGAGCAGCACGAGCAGTACGCAGCCGAAGAGGATCCAGAGCAGCCGGCTCGTCGAGCCCACGATGCTGTCCTGCAGGGGAGCGACGACGACGTCGCGTCGATACGTCGGGCCGGGATCCCAGAGTGGGTTCATGGCGCGCAGGCTGGGCCACACCTCGCGCAGCTCGCGCTGCGCCTGGCCGACCGTGATGCCCGGCTTCAGACGCCCGATGAACCGTTTCCCGCCGACCGCCCACGTGAGCCCCACGTTCGCCGGGTTGAACGCGTACGGCTGCCAGTACTGCGTGCTGCTGCTAGGGAAGGTGAAATCCCGTGGCATCACGCCGATCACCGTATACGGCGCTCCCTCCAGCAGCACGCGCCGACCGATCACGTCCATTGCGCCGCCGAACTGTCGCTGCCACAGCCCGTATCCGAGGATCAGGACGTCGTTGCGCCCGAGCTGTCCCTCTTCGTCCGTGAATCCGCGTCCGAGCATCGGCGACACGCCGAGTGTGCGCAGGAGGTTCGTCGTGATCGCTGCGCCTTCGACGCGCAACGCTTCGGCGCCGTCGTCGAGCGGATGCGTCTGGCCGACGTACGCGGCGACGTCGGCATAGCTGCGCAACCGCTCGCGCAGCGCGACGAATTCACCTCCGGATCCCTGGTCGAGGCTGACCAGCTGTTCCGGCCGAACGTACGGCAGGGGACGCAGCACGACCGCATCCACCACCGAAAAGATCGCGGAATTGGCGCCGATCCCGACGGCCAGCGTGAGGACGGCTGCGATGGCGAATCCCGGCGCGCGTCGCAGCGACCGGAGCCCGAAACGCACGTCCTGCAGAAGATCGTTCATGATTTCGATTCGCCGTTCGCCGGCGACCCTCCGGACGTCGTGCTGGATGAGAGCGTCGCGAACGAGGGCCGCGTCGCCAAAGCGCGACAGCGCGTCCCGCCGCGCTTCATCGGGCGACATTCCCAGCGCGATGTTGCGCTGGAGGCTCATGTCCAGGTGGAAGCCGAGCTCCGCGTCCACGTCCGCGGCCACGTTGGGGCGGGCGAGACGGAGGTATCGGCGCCAGCGCGGCGCGTCCTTCATGCGATGGCCGGCGCGGCGCGTAGCACGCGTGTCACCGCCTGCGAATACCGCAGCCAGACGGCGGCTTCGTTGCGCAGGTGCTTCCGCCCCGCCGCGGTGATCGTATAGAACCGCGCGCGCCTGTTGTTCTCCGACAACCCCCACTCGGACGTCACCCAGCCGCGGTCCTCGAGCCGCCGCAGGGCGGGGTAGAGCGACCCCTAGCACCTAACACCCAACACCCGACTCTCAGCCCTCAGCCCTCAGCCCTCGGCGCACCTACCACCTACCGCGCGCGCTACATTCCGTGCCGATGCCGACGACACTCAACGCCGCGGACACCGCCTGGATGCTGGTGTCGACCGCTCTTGTCCTCCTCATGACGCCGGCGCTCGGCTTCTTCTACGGCGGGATGGTGCGGGCGAAGAACACGCTCAACACGCTGATGATGAGCTTCGCCGCGCTCGCCTTCGTCGGCCTCGCATGGGCGCTGCTCGGTTACTCGTTCGCCTTCGCCGGATCCGGCGGCGCCATCGGATCCTTCGGTTACGCGCTGCTGCGGGGAGTAGGCGTCGAGGCCAAGGGCTCGATCCCTCATGTACTGTATTTCGCGTATCAGGGCACGTTCGCGGTCATCACCGCGGCGCTCATCTCCGGCGCCATCGTCGAGCGAATGCGCTTCGGACCGTACCTGGCGTTCATCACGATCTGGTCCATCGTCGTGTATGCGCCCGTCGCGCACTGGGTGTGGGGCGGAGGGTGGCTCGCGAAGCTCGGCGCGCTGGACTTCGCCGGCGGCACCGTGGTGCACATCAACGCAGCCGCCGCCGCCCTCGTCGTCGCCATCGTCGTGGGAGCGCGCAAGGATTTTGCGCGGCAGGCGCTGGTGCCGCAGAGCGTACCATTCACGCTCCTCGGCACCGGCGTGCTCTGGTTCGGCTGGTTCGGCTTCAACGGCGGCAGTGCGCTCGGGGCGAACGCCAGCGCCGCCCTGGCGCTCACGAATACGATGTTTGCGCCGATGGCGACGCTCGGCGTCTGGGTGCTGCTGGACCTCCGGCGGACGCGCAAGGCAACGGCCGTTGGCGCGGCCACGGCGATCGTTGTCGGGCTGGTGGCGGTGACTCCCGCCGCCGGCTTCGTCAGCCCGGTCGCGGCGCTCGCGCTGGGCGGGATCGCCGCGGTGCCCAGCTATTTCGCGCTCCTGTACCGCGCGCGCACGCGACTCGATGACTCGCTCGACGTCGTCGCCGCGCACGGCGTCGGCGGCGTGACTGGTGCCTTGCTCACGGGGTTGCTCGCGCAGAAGAGCTGGAGCGGGGTCGCCGACGGCGCCCTGTTCGGCAATCCCGGCCAGCTCTGGACGCAGTGTCTCGCCGTGGTTGCGACGATCATCTATAGTGTGGCCGCGACGTTCGTCATCCTGAAAATCATCGGAGCGCTGCAGCCGCTGCGCGCGACGAGGCGCGAGGAGGGTGTCGGTCTGGACGTCTCGCAGCACGGCGAAGAAGCCTACAGTCGCGGTGAGGGCGCGATCCTCATTCGCCCCGAACGGAGGAGCGCACCAAGATGAAGCTCGTCGTCGCGATCGTGCGTCCGGAGAAGCTCAACGACGTGCTCGAGGCGCTGTACCGCGCCGAGGTGCGCGGCCTCACGATCAGTCGCGTGCAGGGGCATGGCGGCGAGACGGAGGCCGTGGAGACCTACCGTGGCATGACGGTAAAAGTCGAGCTGCACGACAAAGTCCGCCTCGAGATCGGCGTATCGGATCATTTCGTGGAGCCCACCGTGCGCGCAATTCTCTCGGCGGGGAAGACCGGTGACGTCGGCGACGGCAAGATCTTCGTGCTGCCCGTGGAGAAGGTTTACCGCATCCGCACCGGTGAGGAGGATCGCGCGGCCGTCACGCCGATCGAGCCGGTGCCTGACGCCCGGGAATGAGCGCCGTATCAGTACCCGGGGCTGATCGGAATGACGGAGGACCACTCCGTCATCTTCCGTCACGGGACGGTGGCCAACTTCCAGGGAGACTGGCCAGCGCTTAAGTCTCTCCGACGAGGTGAAACAGAGGCGCGTGCCGGCGCTATGCCACGCGCTGCAGCGCGGAGCGCAGGCCCGCGACGATCTCGTCGATCTCCGCGCGCTCGACGATGAGCGGGGGTGACAGCGCGATGACGTCGCCGGTGACCCGGGTGAGCAGCCCTTCGCGGAAGCAGTCGAGATAACAGTCGAAAGCGCGCGCGCCGGGTGCGCCGGCGCGCGGTTCGAGCTCGATCCCCGCCATGAGCCCGACGGTGCGGATGTCCACGACGTGCGGCGACTCGCGCAGCGAATGCAGCTGCGTCTCCCAATACGGCGCCAGCGACCGCGCGCGCTCGGCGAGCTTCTCGGCGCGATGAATATCGAGCGTCGCGAGCGCGGCGGCGCAGGCGATCGGATGTCCGGAGTAGGTGTAGCCATGAAACATCTCGATCCCGCTCGCCGCGGCGCCGATGACGCTGTCGTAGATGTCCGTTCTCAGGAGCACCGCGCCCATCGGAACGGCGCCGTTGGTCAGGCCCTTCGCGAGCGTCACGATGTCCGGCGTCACACCGAAGTGCTCCGTGGCGAAGTTCGCGCCGAGTCGGCCGAAGCCGGTGATCACCTCGTCGAAGATGAGTAGAATGCCGTGCTGGTCGCAGATTGCGCGCAGCCGCTCGAGGTAACCCTTGGGCGGCAGCAGGACGCCCGCGGAGCCGGCCACCGGTTCGACGATCACCGCGGCGATCGTATCGCCACCGTGTTTCCGGACGATGTCCTCGAGCGCGTCTGCCAGCTCTGCGCCGTGCGGCGGCTGCCCGCGCGCGAACCGATTGGCTTCGATGCCGTGCGTCTGCGGCAGATGCTCCACGTGGGGAAGCAGTTGGGAGGCGAACGCCTTGCGATTCGGCTCGATGCCGCCGACCGACATGCCGCCAAACCCGACCCCGTGGTAGCCGCGCACGCGACCGACGAAACGAACGCGCTGTGACTCGCCGCGCGCCTGCCAGTACGCGAGCGCGATCTTGAGCGCGGTGTCCACGGACTCGGAACCCGAGTTCGTGAAGAAAACGCGTCCGAACGCCCGCGGCGCGAAGTCGATCAGCGTGTCCGCGAGCGCGAAAGCAAGCGGGTTGCCGAGCTGGAATCCGGCGGGCGCGTAGTCGAGGTTCGCCGCCGTATCGCCGATCGCCTTGGCGATCGTCTCGCGACCGTGCCCGGCGTTCACGCACCACAGGCCGGCGACGCCATCGAGGATCTGTCGGCCGTCGACCGTGGTGTAGTGCATCCGTTTGGCGGACGCGAGAATCCGGGGCGCCTGCTTGAACGAACGGTTGGCGGTAAAGCCCATCCAGTACGCGTCGAGATCGACGCTGGTCGGCATGGGCGGGGCGGGGCGCGTCGCTGTCGTCATGGGATCAGTAGTAGTAGCCGAAGATGATGCCCATCTCGTCGGTGCTCAGCAGGCCAAAGTTCACCGTATGGCCGGTGGTGTTGTTCCAGGTGATCACGGACTTGAGACCCTCGCCTTTCTGGAGGACGATCGGCGTGGCGTAGAACTGCAGGGCAGGGTGCTCCCACTCGGTATTCTCGTACACGAGCTCGCCGTCGCGCGCACCGCCGACGATCCTGATCTGGAAGCGTTCTCCGAGCATGTGCATGTGCGACGTGAGCGCGAAGATCGTCGTCGTCTGATTCACCAGGAACGTCTTCTCGAGCGTCGTCCGCTGTCCCGCCGGAAGCGAGATGCCGAGGTTCGGGAAGTTCAGCGAGTGCGCGACGTGCTGAACGCGGGCGCGATCGACCGTGAAGATGTTGGCGTACGCTTCGCCGGTCACCGGCGCCGCCGAGCGATTGGCATAATGCAGGTTCATGTCGATCGCGGCGCTCGCCGGCATCTCGAGCGCGACGCCCGGCGGGAAATCGTACGCGTACTCGGACTGCATGGAGCCGCCGAAGAACACATGGTACGCCATCGGCAGCATGCGGTTCACGTCGAGACTTCCATCGTCGCGACGGATGTCGCGTACCACGTTGGGGGCGGGAATGACGCCGTCGGGCGTGGAGGGATGGAAGGTGTACATCACGAAATGGTGACTCCTCGGCCGCATGCGGTACTCGACGCGCCGCACATAGAGTGGCTCGGAGTTGCCAAGGATGCGATAGACGAACAGCTCGCGCTCGAAATTGGCCTTGACGGTGAAGGGATCGACGCGGAGCTGGAAACCCGTGCCGGCGGCGGGGACGGGCAACGGCTGAAACGGAGCGCTCGATTGCGGCGTCCTGTCCGCGAGGAGAGAAGCGTCGGCGACGACGTCGCTCCTCGGTGCGCCGGCCGCGATCCATTGGAGCACGTACTCGACCTGCCCCGCGCTCAGCGGCTCGGCGCCGACCGGCATTGTGTTGCCGTAGTCGTGCGTCGTATGCGGTGGCGAGACCAGCTTGTGATACAGCAGGCTCGCCTCGGGCTGGAACGGGGTGACGCGCTTCAAGCCGTCCTGACGCGCCGCCGGGTTCGTCGGCAGGACGTTGACCAGCTGATCGTACGCGTCGGCGCCGAGCGAGAGGTTGCCTGAGAGCGCAACGGTGCCGCCGATGTGACAGCCCGAGACCGCGCAGCTCTTGGCGAACACCTCGCTCTGGAGGTTCACGAACGTGGCGTTCGCCGACGACGGCGCGCCGCTATCGCCGCCGCACGCCGACGCCAGGCCGGCGGCGAGAGCCATCAGGGCGATGCGGCACGTCATGGCTCTAATGATGGACCTCGTAGACGATGCGCGAAAGGTCGGCGATGAGCGCGCGCGCGACTTTCTCGTCGGGAATCTGGCGCGTGAGTACGACCAGCACGTACGGCTTGCGACCTCGCGGATACACGATCGCCGCGTCATGCAGCACCGCAGTGATCTGTCCCGTCTTGTGGGCCACAGGCGTTCCCGGCGGCAGGCCGGCAGGGATCTCGTCGTTGAATTCCTGTCGCAGCAGGATGCCGCGCATCGCGGCGCAGCTCGCGGGCGACGCCGCGCGGTTCTCTTCGATCGCGCGCATGAGTGCGGCGAGATCGCGCGCGGTCGTGCTGTTGCTGAGGCCGGCGTCGTACGCCTTCTGATCCTCCACTCCCCGCAGCACGCGCATGTGGACAGCGCCCAGGGCGTGCGCGGTCTCGTTGGCGCGCGCGGCACTGACGATCGCGATGAGCGCGTTCGTCGCCAGGTTGCTCGACCGTACGATCATGCGCTCGAGCAGCTCTCGCACGGGTACGCGCTCACCGACCTTGCGATACATGAGCGAGTCGGAATCGTCGCCCGCATCCACGGAGAATGGCGATCCATCCACGATCGATCCGAATTGATTGACGAGAAGGATCTGCTGATCGAGTGAAAGCCAGCCACGCTCCACCTGCCGGAAGAGCTCGATCATGACCGGCACCTTCATGGTGCTGGCGGCGTGGAAGGAATCGTCCGCGTTGATGTCGAGCGAATCGCTGCCGGCGAGATCGCGAAAGGAAACGGCCACCACCGCGCCGGGGACCTGGGCGATTCGCGCCTCGAGGCGATCGCGCAGCGAGTCGTTCAGAGCAATCCCGAGAAACAGCGCAGGCAGGAGCATCGGCATGTGCCGGTAATATTGCGCGCCCCGCGCGTCGCAGCCAAAAGCCGGACGGTACGGCATGTGCTGCTGCTTCGACCGGCCGCCAATCCAATGTATCTCCACGCTGAGCACGCATCCTCCGGACTCTGGACGCACTGGCTCGAGGAGCCCGCGTCCGCCATCACGCTCGCGGCGCTGACTGCGACGTACGCGGTCGGCACGCTCCGCGTGTGGAGACAGGCAGGTGTGGGCCACGGTATTCGCCGGTGGCAGGTGGCCGCGTTCGCCGCAGGTGTAACGACGTTGGCCATTGCGCTCCTGTCGCCCATCGGCGCGCTGGCCGAGGCGCTCTTCTGGATGCACATGGTCCAGCACGTCCTGCTCGCGGTCATCGCGCCTCCGTTCCTTGTCGCCGGCGCGCCGATCGTGGCCGCGCTGTGGGTATTGCCGTCTTCACCGCGGCGTCGCGCGTTGCTGGCGGTTCGCCGGCAGCGCTGGCTCGTTCGGGCCTGGTACGGGGTGACGCAGCCGCTCGTCGCATGCGGCATCCACGCGGTCGCGCTGTGGGTCTGGCACTGGCCGGCGTTGTACGTGGCGGCGCTCACGCATCCCGCGGTGCACGTCCTCGAGCACACGAGCTTCGTCGGCACCGCCGTGCTGCTCTGGTGGGCCATCATCCATCCGCGTTCGTCGCGTCGCGACGGCTACGCGCTGGGCGTCGTCGCTCTCTTTCTGACGACGCTGCAGAGTGGCGCGCTCGGGGCGCTGCTGTCGCTCTCCAATCATGTGTTGTTTCCCGCCCAGAGCGCGGCGCTCGCCCGGGGTATTACACCGCTCGAAGATCAGCAGCTCGCCGGCCTGGTGATGTGGGTGCCGGCCGGGATCCTCTACATGCTCGCGATGGCTGTTGTATTTCGGGCCTGGATGCGGACGCTTCAGCCCGCGGCCGTCTGACGCGGCAGTCGCTGCCGGCAGTCGAGAAACCCGTCCCAGGGATCGCGCCCGTTCTTCTCGAAGCGCGCCAATCGCTTCCGTAGCGCGGTGATCGTGAACTCATCCGAATTCAGTCGGTCGGTCACTTCGCGCCACGTCACCGGTACGGACACGGTTCCGGAGGGTCGCGCGCGCATGGAGTATGGCGCAACGGCAATCGACGTGCGGTAATTGCGCTTGTAGTCGATCAAAACCTTGCCGCGCCGGTCCGTCTTGCTGAAGGACAGCGTGTACGCCTCGGGCCGTGCTGCCACGACCACCTCGGCGACGGCGCGAGAGAATGCGAAGACGTCGTCCCAGCTCCGCTCGGCGACGAACGGCACCACGACGTGCAATCCACGGCCGCCGGTGGTTTTCGGCCAGCTGTCGAGGTCGAGTTTCCTCAGAACGTCGCGCACGCGACGTGCGGCATCCACGACCTCTGACCAGGTGGCTCCGTCTCCCGGATCGAGGTCGAAGACGATGCGATCAGGGTGCTCGACATCGTCCACGCGAGCGTTCCAGGTGTGCCACTCGATCGCCCCGCCTTCGATCAGGCCGCAGAGGTCGTCGATCGATTCGACGTAGAGGTACTCGCCGACTTTTTTCTTTTCCTGGATCCGCGTTCGCGGGACGCTGGCCGGCGCCCACCCGTTGTCCTTCGCGGTATGCCGGACGAAGGCGCACTGCGATCGCAGGGCGTCCGCCTTGCTGATGACGCCCCTGCAGCGGACGATCGTGAGCGGCCGCCGCGTCGAGAAGGGAAGGACGAATCGCGCGATCGAACGATAGATCTCACACAGCTCATCACGCGTGACATTTGCCGTTTTGAAAACGGCTGGAGAGCGCACCACGGTGGACCGCCCCTTCGCAGCCGTTACAGCTGCCGGCATCTCCTTTACGACTTCACGCGGCGTTTTGTCGCGTCGGAATCCCTGCAGCGACGGATGCCGGATGTGGCCGCCCGCCGTCCACTCCGTGAACTCGACCTCGACGACATATCTGGGCCGCGCCCAGTGCGCGTTGCGTCCGAGCCAGCCGGGCGGTGCTGGGGTGAAGGGCGATTTCGACGTCGCGATCCGCTCGAGCTTCTCCCGCAGCTCGCGTCCAAACGCGGCGCTCCATCCGCGTCCGGTGCCCACCTTTCCCGCGAACCGCAGAGCGTCGCCCTCGTAGTAGCCCACGAGGATCGACCCGACGCCCACGCGCGAACCCGACGGGTCCGTGAACCCTCCGACGACGAATTCCTGGCGCTTGGAGCACTTGCTCTTCTGCCAGTCGGCGTGACGCGCGCCCCACCGATACGGCGCGTCGCGACGCTTGCTCACGATGCCCTCGGCGCCGAGCTGACACGCGTGGCGCAGGACGTGTTTGCCCTCCTCCTCGAAGTGCTCGGTGTAACGAATGATGCCGACGCCGGCGCCGACCAGCTCGCGCAAGAGTCCCTTCCGTTCGATCAGCGGCTGCCTCGAGACGTCACGACCGTCGAGCGACAGGAGATCGAAGGCGAAATACGCGAGCGACGCGCGGTCGACCCTGCGATTCTGGAGCGCCTCGAAGCTCGAGATGCCGCTCGCCGACAGAACGACGATCTCGCCGTCGATCACTGCGTCGCGCGCGGCGAGCTGTTGCGCGGACTCCACCAGCTCCGGGAACTCCGCCGTCCACTCCGTGCCGCGACGCGACATGAGGCGAACGGTGCGACGCTCGATCAGCGTGCCGATGCGATAGCCGTCGAGCTTCAGCTCATGAATCCAACCCGGGCCGGCGGGCGGCTCTGAGACGAGCAGCGCAAGTTGGGCGCGGTATGCTGTGCTTGCGCCCTTCCTCTGTGTCAGGGTCGCGCGCCAGTGAGCTTGTCGGCCATGAGGACGGCGTTGTAGACGTTGACGATGCCGCCGGCCGCCGACAGGTCGCCGAACCTGATCTGCGGACCGCTGCCGTCGCCCGGCCGAACCACCATTTGCTCGGCGTATTTCGTCGAGGACTCGACGATGATGCGTTTCACGTCGGCGGAGGACAGCGTGGGGAAGTACGACATCAGAAGTGCCGCGACGCCCGCGACCACGGGGCTCGCCATGCTCGTTCCACTTTCCTTCTCGTACCTGTTTCCCGGCACCGTGGAATTGATGTCCTCACCGGGCGCGAAAACGTCGACCTGCTCACGGCCATAGTTCGAGAACGACGCGGCCAGGCTGTCCGTCCCCTTCCAGCTCGATGCGCCAACTTCGATCCAGTTCCGCGCGCGGCCGCCGTCGAGATAGAACGGCGTCGGGAAGCTCGGCTGCTGGCCAGCTGCCGCGCCCTCGTTGCCGGCCGCGTGCACCATCAGCACGCCCTTGCTGTCGGCGTATCTCACCGCGGCGTCGACGAGGTTCTTGTACGGCGAATGGCCCTTGCCGAAGCTCATGTTGATGATCTGCGCGCCGTGGTCCACGGCGTAGCGGATCGCGAGCGCGATGTCCTTGTCCCGCTCGTCGCCGTCGGGCACGGTGCGCAGCGCCATGATGCGTACCGACTGCGCGATGCCGGTCGCGCCCTGGGCGGTTGCGAGGCCCCCGATGATGCCGGCGACGTGCGTGCCGTGCATCGCGCCGGCGCCGATCACGTCGCTGTTGCCGTAGTTCTTGATCAACGTATCCGGATAGTCATCCCCGACGATCGGGCGCGGATCGAAGCTGAGGTTGAAGCCGTACTGGAGCTGTCCCTCGAAGGACTTCTTCGCGTCCTCGACCACCTTCGCTGTGAGGCCCTGCGCCGCGAGTCGGAGAAAGAGCTGCTTCGCCTGGCGCAGCGTGTCGTTGGCCGTCTGGAGCGCCGCGACTTTTGCGGCGGTGAGAGAATCCGTGCCGAGCGCGCGCTGCAGTCGCGGATTGATTTGCGCCATCAGGCCTTCGATCTGGCGCACGTTCCCCATGCTCTGCTCGAGCTCACCGCGCTTGCGTATGAACTCCGAGATCAGTTGCGGACAGCGGTCGCGATACGACTGCGGGAGTCTTCGCTGGCCGCCCATGGTGTCCGAGCACGCCGCGGCGAGGCGCGTGAGCTCGTACGTGTCATGGTCGACGTTCCTGCCGTTCTTGCCGCCGATCAGGTTCCATCCGCGGATGTCGTCGACGTAACCGTCGCCGTCATCGTCGCGGCCGTTTCCCGGAATCTCACGCGGATTCGCCCACATCTGCGGTCGGAGCGCGGAGTGGGTCGTGTCGACACCGTTGTCGATGACCGCAACGACGACCGTGCGCGCGGGTACGCGACGCGCGAGCAGCTCGCGCTGCGCGCGGAACAGCCCGATGCCGGGAACGTGGTCCGTCGCCGGATCGTACAGGTACCAGTTGTCGGCCGGCTGGCCGGGCAACGCCGGCGCGTCAGGCGGAGGAGCAGGCGCGGGGGCAGGCGCGGAAACGGGCGAGCGAGCGCAGGCGACGAGAACGAGAAGAAGAGTGGCAGGGAATCTCATTCCGTAAAATACGTCACGCGGGAGCGTACGTCGTGCGACGTTCGTCAGCGTACGTCGTGCGTGGTACGTCTCACGCATGAGACGAACGACGTATCACGTACGCTCACGCACGACGCATCACGCACGCTGACCCATCACCGCCTGAGACTAATGACGGTCACTTCAGGCAGCGCTCCAATGCGGAATGGTATCCCCCAGAAGTTCGTCCCCGGGCTGACGTACAGCAGCGAGCCGTTGCGCTCGTACGTCCCCATCGCGTACTCGAGAAACACGGACGCGAGGCTCCACCCGCGCGAGGGAATCGAGAATTGGCCGTGGTGCGTATGGCCGCTGAGCGTCACGTCGACGCCACGGCTGGCGAGCGCAGGAAAGAGCGCGGGATTGTGGGCCAGCGTGATGCAAAAGGCATCCGTGGGTACGTTCGCGAGCGTGAGGTCGACGTCGGGCGCGCCGGACTCCGCGCCGCGCACGAACTGCGCGCCCGCGGGATCTCCCGTTCCGGCCAGCCAGAAGCGTTCGCCATTGTATTGCAGCTCCACGGCGCGGTTCACGAGGACGGTGACACCCGCCTTTTCCAACCCGCGTCGTACCGCCGACCAGCCGGCGTACACGTCATGGTTGCCTGGAATGCCGTACACGCCGAGTGGTGCCTGGAGTGAGCCAAACGTCGCGGCGAAGACTTCGGTGTCGCGCGGATAATCGTCCACCTGATCGCCGGTGAACGCGATGATGTGTGCCTGTGCGTCCCGGGTCGCCCCGACGATGCGCTCCAGCATCGTGCGCGACGTCTGCGGCCCGACGTGCAGATCCGACAGCTGCACGATCTTCAAGCCATCGAGGCCGGCAGGCAGCGCCCGCGGACGCAGGGTGAGCTGGTTGACCACGAGCCTGCGCGTGCCCACATAGCCCCACAGGCCGGTCAGGACGAGGAGCGGCGCAGCGGTGAACACGGCCAGTCGTCCACCGAGCACGGGCGCACCGCCCACGGCGCCGACGAGGAACCCGACGAAGGCCACCAGCGTGAGCGCGAGCATGAGCAGCTGCGCATACCAGAACACGCGGAAGAGAAGCAGGCGCACGACGGCCGACGGATAACCGCCCACCGCAAGGTTTCGCAGGAGCACGAAGATCGGCAGGACGCTCGCGCTCCACGCGATGGCGACCGTTCGCATGCCGCCGGGCACGACACCCGCGACGAAGCTGCCGACCGTCGCCCAGCACAGCGCGGTCAGGAGCAGGATGGTGCCGATGAAGACGACGAACCTCACCGGCCTTGTTGGCGGACGATCCTCGACGTGGTGACGAGCTGACCCACGTGCCGCGCGGTGTGTTCGGCGGCGTGAAAGAGGAGACCGATCGTGGTCGATGGCAGCTTCGCCCGCCCGACGAGACGCGTCTCGAGGATCTCGCGCTCGCTGGTTGCACGCAACTGCTCGTGCGCACGGCGGACGGCGCCGGCGAACGTCGCGGCGAGCGCGGCGCCGTCGAGCGCGCCGACGTCGAGTGTCTTTTCACCGGCGAGCGCCGCCAGCTGCGTCTCGCTGAGGGCCTCTCCGCGCGCGTAGGTGAACAGGCGATCGAGGCTGCCGATGGCATGCACGACGTGATATGCGACCGATGCGGTTCCGCCCACGCGCGTCGCGATCTGCGCGGTCGTGAGCGGCGCGACGTGTGTCTGCACGTCTTCATCCGCGTCCACGAGGGCCTGCGCCACGGGCTGCAGCAGCGGCTGTATCCCCGCGATCGGGCCGCGCAGCCAGGCGGGCTGAAAGGTCGAGCTCATGGCCGGAAAGCTACCGAGACAGCGCGCGGGAACGCTCAGGGAACGGTCGGAGAACGCGACTCCCCTAGATATGGCATCGAGCGAAGCGGTAGTACCCGTGGTTGACGGTTTCTCGCCGAGAGGCGCATACGTCAGGACGGCTGGCTTGGGAACCCAGCGCTGCGCGCCTGCGTATGCGTCCTCTCCGGCACCACCGCCGCTTACGACCCTCGCCTACGCGTACGTGCCGTTTGTGTGCACCGTGTCGAGGGTGTAGCCGTAGCCGCGCAGCGTGCGAATGCTGTTTCCGAGGCCGATTTTCGCCAACTTGCGTCGCAGCTGGCACACGTAGACGTCGACGATCTGCCTGGACTTTGCGGTCGCGCCGTCCTCCCAGACATAGCTGAGTATCTGATCGGCCGGCACGGGCCGCCCCGAGTGCTGCGCGAGATAGTGCAGCAGCGCGAACTCGCGCTGGCTCAGAGGCAGCGTGTTGTCGTGATACCGGACGACGCGCGCGATGGGATCGAAGAGGAGCCGCAGCGTCGGCTCCACGCTGGCCGCGCCGCGGCCGGAATTCAGCGCGGCGACGATGCGGTCACGCGCCGTCTGCGTGAACGGCAGCGAGATGCAGGTCGCCTCGCCCGCGCTCTCGAGCTCCTTGCGACCCCGTCGTTTTCCGTTCACGGCCACCAGCACGCGGCCGTCGATTCCCGCCGTACGCGCGTACACCAGCGCCGAGAGCGGGTCGTCCGTCGCGTGCAGCAGCACGCCCGCGGCTACGCGCTGGGCGAAGGAGACCCACGTCGGCGTGAGATGCTGCGTGACGAACAGCTCGAGGCGCGTATCCTCTCGCAGCGGCTGCAGCAGCGCCTCGTCGCATGCACCGCGGCAGACGACCAACAGCGGGAGCGCCACGGCGGCAGCTTCCAGTGATCGGCCGTTCTCGTACGGGGTCGAAGGGAGCGTGGCGGACACGACTCGGCTCGAGTTCCTGGCGGGAGACCGACGATTGGAGGGAAATGCCTGCGGCGGCTGCACATCGAAGGTGTGTGTGTGCTCGGCCGTCGGCAAGATGAAGGTCGCATCTAGCGCCGTGCACATTTCGCCTTAACGTGGCAGCATGCTGAGCGATGCTGAGATCCAGGACACGGCGCTGGCCCATATCCGTAAGTTTGGCGCGGACTTACAGCTCTCCAAACCCGTGAGCTTCAGCGAACCCGACGGAACCCTGTTCAAGGCGATTCGACCGCTCAGTCAGCGGAGTACCAACCTCGTCAGCCCCTTCTTCGTGCTGCGTGACACGGGCCGGGTCGTGCCGATTTCCCCCGGCGACGTCATGCCGGGCATCGTCACGAAGCTTTGGGGATGGGCAGCGATGCGCGCCGATCCGGAACTGCAGCGCGCGATCGTGGATCCCGATCTGAGCGTGCCGCGGCACGTCGAGGTCTGGGGACAAATCGTCAAGGAGTGCATCACGAATTCGGTTGCCAAGTAGCGCGATCTGTCGAACGCGTGAACCACGGTGAACGCCGGCGCCGATAGCAATGCGAGCGATTAGCTGGCTGCTCGTTTTCGTTCCGATCTCCCTGGCGCTCGAGTACGCGCTGCATGCGCCGCCGGCCGTGATCTTCGGCGCCGCGATCATCGGTATCATTCCGCTCGCCGAGTGGATCCGCCGCGCGACCGAGCAGCTCGCGGAGACGGTCGGTTCCACGGTCGGCGGACTGCTGAATGTGTCCTTCGGCAATGCCGCGGAGCTCATCATCGCCTTGTTCGTGCTGTCGGAAGGCCAGGCGCACGTCGTGAAGGCGCAGATCACGGGCGCCATCATCGGCAACAGTCTTCTCGGACTTGGACTCGCGATCGTCTTCGGCAGCCTGGGGCGGGACCGGCAAACCTTCTCGCGTGAGCGCGCGGGTCAGCTGGGCAGCATGCTGATGCTCGCCATGATCGCGCTCCTCATCCCGGCGCTCTTCGACGTCACCGAACGGCGGCATCTGACGGAGCCCGAAGCACGTGTCCTCGACGAACGCATGAGTCTCGGCGTGTCCGTCGTGCTGATCCTCGTATATGCCGCGAATCTCGTCTACACGCTCGTGACGCACCGCGACGTCTTCGCCGGCGCCGTCGAGGGAGAAGGGGAGGACGCGCCGCACAAGCACGCGACTCACTGGTCCGCGCGCAGAGCCATCGCGGTCCTCGTGGCCGCGACAGCGGTGACGGCGCTGCAGGCCGAGCTGGTCTCGAGCAATCTCGAGCGCACGGCGAGCGGACTGGGACTCACGCCCTTCTTCCTCGGCATCACCGTACTCGCCGTCGTCGGCAACGCCGCGGAGTACATTTCGGCGGTCTACTTCGCGCGCCAGAACCGCATGGGTCTCGTCATGAGCATCACCGTCGGATCGACGATCCAGATCGCGCTGCTCGTGGCGCCGGTGCTGGTGCTCGTGTCCTACCTGATGGGGGCGCCGATGGACCTCGTATTCGCCAACCCGCTCGAGCTGATGGCGATCGCAGGGGTCGCGTTCGCGGTCACCGCGATCGCGCACGACGGCGAGACGACGTGGTTCGAGGGCGTGCTGCTCCTCGCGGTGTACGCTCTTCTCTCGATCGCGTTCTTCTACGTGCGCTGACGTCCGCGTCGGCCCCGGGGGACGTCGCGTCGTCCCTCCGCTGAAAAATCAGCTGCTATTGACATTCTATATGACACGTCGACACCTTGCTTCTACAGACATTCGATAGGGGCGCTGTGGCGAGGGAATCGACGAATCTCCTCCAGGGCACGCTCGACCTGCTGATCCTGAAATCGCTGGCCGGCGGCGAGCTGCACGGCCTCGGCGTGTCGCGGCGCATCGAGCAGATCACGAAGGGCACGTTCCACGTGAAACCGGGCTCGCTCTTTCCCGCGCTGCACCGCATGGAGGACGCGGGCTGGCTCACGGCCCACTGGGGGATGTCCGAGAACAACCGCCGCGCGAAGTACTACCGGATGACGGCGGCCGGACGGCGCCAGTTCGAGTCCGAGGTCGGCGAGTGGAAGAAGATCTCGTTGGCCATTTCGCTCGCATTGCAGGCGACGTGACGAGCCCTGTCATCCTGAGCGAGCGCAGCGAGCGAAGGATCTACTCTATGGCGGGAAGGAAGTCGCATGCGAGATCGCGCCAACCCGCGTTCTCTTTCTCGATCAAGTCGATCTTTTTCGTGCGCGTCCATCCCTTGATCTGCTTCTCGCGCTCAATGGCGGCCATCGAGTTCTCGGTGCACTCCAACCACACCAGTCGATTGATGCGGTATTTCGACGTGAAGCCGTGCGCCGCTTGCCGATGACGAACCAGCCGAAGTCGCAAGTCACTCGTGACGCCGACGTAGAGACGTCGCGACCGACTTGCGAGCATGTACACGTAGAACTGACGCACTCCAAACCATCATGCATTCTCGCGCCGTCCAAGTAGCAAACCGGCGCACAGTAGATCCTTCGCTCGCTTCGCTCGCTCAGGATGACAGACTCTCGCTGCGCTCGCTCAGGATGACCCAGATGCCAAAACGCCACGACACGCAAGAAGAAATTGCCGCCTACGTCGACCTGCTCGTCGCCGAGAAAATGAAGGCGGGGATGACGCTCGACGAAGCGCGACGCGCCGCGCGCCTCGAGGTGGGCGGGGTGGACCAGATCAGGCAGGACGTGGACGAATCGCGGAAGGGCGCGCTGCTCGAGACGACGTTCCAGGATCTGAAGTACGGCCTGCGCCTGCTGAAACGTTCGCCAGGCTTCGCGAGCATCGCGGTCCTCACGATCGGCCTCGGCATCGGCGCGAACAGCGCCATCTTCTCCGTGATCAACGGCGTCGTGCGGAAGCCGCTCGCGTATCCGCAGCCGGATCGGCTGATGTACGTCACCAGCCAGTTCTCGCGGCAGAACTTCAACAAGTTCTGGGTCTCGCCGCCCGAATATTTCGACTACAAGGAGCACACCAAGGCGTTCTCCGAGCTGGGCGCGTACACCACGGGCGCGGTGAACGTGAGCGAAGCGGACAATCCCGAGCGTGTCAACGCCGCGTTCATCACGGCGAGCATGTGGCGCGTCCTCGGCGTGCAACCGGAGCTCGGGCAAGTCTTCACGCAGGAGCAGGACATGCCCAACGCCGAGCCCGTGGTTCTGATCGGACACGAGCTGTGGCAGCGCACCTTCGGCAGCGATCCCGCGATCGTCGGAAAGAGCATACAGATCCAGGGTCGCGCCCGCCGGGTGCTCGGCGTCATGCCGCCCGGCTTCGACATCCACGACTCGAAGTCGCAGGTGTGGGGGCCCCTTGGCCTCGATCCGAACAATCGCACGAACCGCGGCTCGCACTTCCTGTTTCTCATTGGTCGGCTCGCACCAGGGATCACCGAGGCCCAGGCGCGTTCCGAGCAATTGTCCTTCATGAAGCAGTGGGGAACGTGGGCATCCTCGGCCAGTGGCGGGTTCGTCCACAACCCCAACGACTCCACGCATCGCATCAATATCGAGCCGCTGCGCGATGAAGTCGTCGGCAGTGTCAAGCGCGCGCTGTGGGTGCTGCAGGGCGCCGTCGCGCTCGTGCTCCTGATCGCGTGCGCCAACGTCGCGAACCTGCTCCTGGCGCGCGCCGAGGCACGACACAAGGAGTTCGCCGTTCGCAGCGCCATGGGCGCGAGCCGCAGTCGCATCCTGAGACAGTTCGTCTCCGAGGGCGTGGTGCTCTCGACGCTTGGCGCCGTGCTTGGTCTCGTGATCGCGTTCTGGGGACTGAAAGCGCTGCTCGCCGCGAACCCGGAGAGCATCCCGCGCGCGAGCGAGATCGCGCTCGATCCGTGGGTCCTCGGTTTCACGGTGCTCGTTGCCGTCGTCACCGGCGTCGTCTTCGGACTCGCGCCGCTCCTGCACCTCAGCGATCAGTCGGTGACTATCGCCATCAAGGAGGGCGGGAGCCGTACGACGAGCAACGCGGGGCGCAACCGCGTCCGGCGCACGCTCGTCGTCGGCGAGATGGCGCTCGCGGTGATGCTCGTGATCGGCGCCGGGCTGCTCATCCGCAGCTTCCGCAACCTCACGAGCGTCGACGCCGGCTTCAGCCCCGCCAGCAAGGTGACGTTCGGCCTCGTGCTGCCGCAGGCGGCGTATCCCGATTCCCAGCGCCGCGTGCAGTTCTTCGAGCAGCTGACGGGGAAGCTGCAGGCCATCCCGGGTGTTCAGAAGGCCGCGGCGATGAACGGTCTGCCTCCATTCCGCCGGCTGAACGCGAACGACGTCGATTTCGAGGGCTACACGTTCGTGCCCGGCTCAGACGGTCCCATCCCGAACGTGGACTACTACCAGTACGCGACGCTCGGCTACTTCGACGCGATGGGTATTCCCATCAAGCAGGGACGTGCGTTCGACGCGAGGGACGCCGGCGGCGGCCCCGTGGTGATCGTCAATGAAGCGCTGGTGAAGAAGTTCTATCCCAAGCAGGACCCGATCGGCAAACGCCTCAACCCGTACCTGACGAACAACCCGGTCTGGTTCACGATCATCGGCGTCGCGCGAGACGTGAAACAGGGCGGGCTCGACGTGCCGGCGGGGACGGAGCTGTACTTCAGCTATGAGCAGCTGCCGCGGATTGCCGGATTCGCGCCGGGGCAGATGAATTTCGTGCTGAGCACCGCGCGGCCGCTGGAGGCGATCGCGCCGGCGATACGTCGTGCCGTGAAGGAGATGGATCCCGCGCTCCCGATCGTGCAGATGCGCACCATGCAGGACGTGATCGGCGACTCGGTGACGCGCCAGCGTTTCCTCTCGCTGCTGCTGGGCATCTTCGCCATTGTGGCGCTGACGCTCGCCGCCATCGGAACGTACGGCATCCTCGCCTACATGGTCGCCGAGCGGCAGCGCGAGATCGGCATACGCATGGCGCTCGGAGCCGGCAACGGCCAGGTCGTGGGTCTCGTGCTGGGACAGGGAGCGGCCATCGCCGTCGCCGGGATCGGGCTCGGGGTCATCGGCGCGTACGCCATCTCGCGCCTCATGACGTCGCTGCTCTACGGCGTATCGGCGTCCGATCCCGCGACGTACGCGGCGGTCGCGGGCGTCATCGCCGTCGTGGCGGTGGCGGCGTGCATCGTTCCGACGCGCCGCGCGACGCGCGTGGACCCGCTGGAGGCGATCAGAGCGGACTGATATGAAACGGCTGCCGTCAAGAGGTGTGGTTTTCAAAAAAGCGGGAATGGGGACACCCGAGGGCGCTTCGACGATGAATCCTACTGATATACGCCGATTAGATGGGTGAGCATCCAGCGCGGCAAGAAATCGGATCCGTCGGGAGCTGGCTCGTTCTAGGGGCGTGGGTTTAGGCAGCCTGGAAGCCGGACCACATAATCCGCTCGAGCATTCTCCTGTCGTGCCTCGGGGCCCCAGTCTCAAGTAGTTACGCCAGCAGTCCTCCGGGTTGCAGTTCGGTCTCGGCCAGCCCGTCGCGAAGGTCGCGCATCGTTGCCCACAAGAAACCAACTAGTTCGCGCGCCGTGGCGACGACGGCGATCTGCGTCGGCCGCCGCGCCGCGAGTCGATGGTAGAGCGTGTAGAGGCGGTGCTGCGCCTTCCAGGCGTGCGCGATCACTGTGGCTGGCTGCCCTCGCTGGCGCTCTTTCAGCGCGCCTGAAATCGCTGGTCGGTGGCGATAGTGCCAGGCAGCTTGGACCAGGATGTGGCGACAATGGCTGTTCCCGGCCTTGGTAATAGATCCGCGTCGCTCGCGCGGGCCAGAGGAGTGTTCAGTGGGAACCAGCCCCCAGTAGGCCATGAGCTGCGCCGGGCGCTGAAAGCGTCGCCAGTCACCGAGCTCGGTGATCAGCACCATGGCACTCAGCGTGTCGATCGCGCGGAAGCATTTGAGGCGCCCCACCGGGGCCGCGTACGCCGGCGTGCGCGCGAGTGTCTCCAGCTGCTCATCGAGCGCATCCCGCCGGGCCAGCGTGTATTCCAGCAGCGCGAGATACTCCCCGAGCACGAGCGTGTCTTCACTGGCGAGCGCGCGCGCTCCCGTCCCCGCGAGCAAGGCATGGAGCCAGCGAAAGTGCGCGCGATGCCACAGCGTCGCCTGCCGAAAGACAAACCCGCGGCGCGCGAGAAACTTGCTCACGTAGTGTCGGGCTCGCAGCACATTCTGCTGGAGGGTCTGTCGACACCGGACCAGATCGCGTACGCGCTCGTCGGCGGTACTCGGAATGCGAATCGCGTCGAGCTCGCCCGCCCGAAACAGGCGCGCGAGCTGAATGGCGTCGCGCTTATCATGCTTCCGCTGGTGACCTGGGCGTTGCGGCGTCATCGACGGTGCCACAACGATGCACGTATGCCCCCACTCCTCGATCGCTCGCTGAAGCACATACCCAGCACCACTCGCCTCGTAACACGCCCGCACCGTCGTCCCCTCGCGCGCGAGGCGTGTGAAGAAGCGCCGCAACACAGCGCTATCGTTGGGGAGCCGGTCGACCGCGATCGGCTGTGGTGCTGCGGCGGGCAGCACCGCCACCATGACGGAATCCTTGTGCACGTCCATCCCGACGTACACTGTAGAAACCGTGGTACTCGACGTCTTTGACTCGCTCGACATAAGGCTGGCTCTCCTCGCATTCGTGCGACGCGTCGTTCAGTCGCATGTGGCTCTGACGAATCCCTGACGTACCGGGAGACGCTAACCCACGATACGAGAGGGGGGCCAGCCGTTTCATATTTTCTAGAGAGAGACCCGGTCATCCTGAGCGGGCAGAGCGAGCGAAGAATCTACCAGGCCTCGAGTAGATCCTTCGCTTCGCTCAGGATGACAGGGCGGGTTCAGAATGACACATTGGGCGGGCGCTTTGCGTAGGATTCATAATGCCGCGCCCCGTGTGGATGGTGGCTGCGCTTGCCGCGGGGATGCTCGCGCACGCGGCGCCGCTCGTAGCACAGGTCGGAAGCTCGACCGACATCATCATGGGCCGCGTCGTCGGCCCCGACAGCGCGCCCGTCGCTGGAGCGCGCGTGCTCATCGTCTCGGTCGCGACGCAGGCGACAAAGAACACACTCACACGTGCCGACGGCCGCTTCACAGTGCTATTCCGCGATGGCGGAGGCCAGTATCGCGTCCTCGTGACCTTCATCGGGATGCGACCGGCGAGCCTCACCGTCCAGCGACAAGCCGACGAAGACCGGCTGGTCGTGACGGTGAAGATGAGCAGCAATCCCCAGCAGCTGTCCACGATCCAGGTACGCGGTCGCGTGAATGCGGCGCCGGCGGCGGCCTCCAATGCAGGGGGCAGTGGGCGGGTGTTTCCGAATCAGCTGCTCGAGCGCATGCCCCTGAATCCGGGCGACCTGGAGGCGACCGCGACGCTCGTACCGGGCGTCATCCCCATCGGTGCGACGGACAGCACACGCGCGTCGTTCTCGGTGGCCGGACAGCCGGCCTCGCAGAACAACATCACCGTCGACGGGATGTCCTTCCTGTTCGGAACGGTGCCGCAGGATGCCGTCCGACAGACCCAGGTCGTCCTGAACGCGTACGACGTGTCGCGCGGCCAATTCACTGGCGGCCAGATCGCGACCACGACGAAGTCCGGAACGTCGCTCTTTCAGGGGACGGCGAACTTCACCGGCAGACTCCCGGAGACGCAGTTCGCCGGGCGTCCCGCCGACGCCTTCGCGCAGAAATACTCACAGGGCCTGCTGAGCGCCGGCGCCGGCGGTCCGTTCAGGAAGAAGAACGACCGCATGTTTTACTTCGTCTCGGGGCAATTCGAGCGGCGCGGCGACGACGCGCTCTCGCTCGCCACCGTCACCGACCCGACGCTCGCGAAGCTCGGCGTCAACCCCGATTCGCTCGCGCGCTTCGACGCGATCATCGCCCGGCTCGGCGTACCCGGCACTGCGCGCCGTATTCCGATCGATCGATTGTCCACGAGCGGATCAGCGCTGGGGCGCTTCGATCTCGATTTCAAGGACGCGCACCAGCTCATGCTCCGCGCCGACTGGCGCGATTCGCGGCAGGAGGGCGCGCGCGTGCAACCGCTCGCGCGGCCAAGCGCCGGCGGGCTCACCGACGCAACGGGCGTGGGCGGCATGGCGATGCTCACCTCGGTCACTGGCCATTTCATCAACGAGGCGCGTTACTACGGCTCCCAGGAGCGCCAGAGCTCCGAGCCGTACCTGCTGCTGCCGAGTGGCGTGGTGACCGTGTCGTCGACGGTGGACGCGCGGCAGCAGCTCGCGACGCTGCAGTTCGGCGGCAGCCAGTTTCTGCCGCGCGCGTCGCGCACGACGCTGCACGAAGCGAGCGACGAGGTGTCCTGGCTGACCGACGATGGCTCGCACCGGCTCAAGCTCGGCGTGCTGCTCAACTACGAACGCTCGAAGATCAGCGGCGTCAACAATCGCGCCGGTACGTTCGTGTACAACTCGCTGGCCGATCTCGAGACGGATGCGCCAGCGCTGTTCGTGCGGACGAGTCCAGGAACAGAGCGGCAGTCGGGAAGCAACAACGCGTCGGTGTATCTGGGTGATGCGTGGCGTTATTCGCCGTCCCTGCAGCTCACGTACGGGCTGCGCGTCGAGGGCACGCACCTGCCGGATGCGCCCGCGGAAAACCCCCTGGTCGCGTCGACGTTCGGAAGGCACACCGGCACGTTCCCCACGGAAGTGCACGCGAGCCCGCGTCTCGGTATCACGTACCTCATCGGCAACGTCGCCGGCGTGCCAAGCGGAACGTTCCGCGCGGGAATCGGTGAGTTCCGTGGAAAGGTGCCCGCGCCGATCGTCGGATACGTCGCATCGAACAACGGCGGCAATGGCCCACAGCAGAGCATCTGTGCCGGCAGCACCGTCCCCACGCCCAGATGGTCCAGCTACGACAATCCGAACAGCTGGCCGTCCGGCTGCTCAACGCCACTTCCGTTGCTGCCGCCGGGCGGATCAGCGCGCCCGAACATCGCCGTCTTCGACGACGGTTTCGGCGCGCCGCGCCTGTGGCGCGCGTCCCTGGCCCTGGGCAAGCGTGTGTTCACGCGATACGGTTTCGGCTTCGATGCGCTGTACGCGCAAGGCGTGCAGAATCCGAATGCCGCCGACATGAACCTCGTCACGTCGCCCGCGTTTACCCTCGGCGGCGAAGGACGGCCGGTATTCGCGCCCAAGGCGTCCATCGTCCAGTCGACGGGCGCGAGTGCGCTGGCCGCGAGCCGCGTCGAGCCGGCGTTCGGAACGGCGTTCGCGCTCGGATCCGGCGTGGGTTCGCGCACAGGGCAGGTGACCGTCCAGCTCACGGGCGGCGGGAACGCGATCCGGTCCGCGACGATCGCGTTCTTCAGCTTCGGGTACACGTTCATGCGCGCCGTGGACGAGGGGAACGGCTACCCGTTCGGGAATTCGTTCGCAACGACAGCAGGTGATCCGCGCGTGCGAGAGTGGGCCACGAGCGACCTCGAGCGTCGCCACAACTTCCTTGCGACGGCGCTCTTCGTCTTCCCGCATTCCCTCGAGCTGAGCGTCATCGGGCGCGCGCTCGGCGGGTCACGTTACACGCCTATGGTAAATGGCGACGTCAACGCGGACGGCATCCGCAACGACCGGGCGTTCATTCCACTGTCCGCGGACGCGACGCAGGACACGTCGGTCACGCTGGGCTTGCAGCGTCTCCTCGCGCATGCGGACAGCAGGGCGCGCGACTGTCTCGAGACGCAGCGCGGGCGCATTGTGGGGCGCAACACGTGCGCGACGCCGTGGTTCCCCGGGCTCGATCTGCAGCTGAACTGGCGCCCTGACAGGTTCCGCTTCGACCGGCGTGTCACGATCTCCGTCGTCGCCATGAACACGCTTGCCGGCATCGACGAATTGCTCCACGGCGCGTCGCGCATGCACGGCTGGGGACAACCGGCCTTTCCGGACCGCATGCTGTACAACGTGACCGGTTTCGATTCCTCGCGCAGCCGGTTTCGCTATACGGTGAACGAGCACTTCGGATCGCCCAGCGGGGCGACGAACCCCTTCCGTCTCCCGTTCCAGCTGGGCATTCAGCTGCACGCGCAGTTTGGTGCCGACCCGCAGCGCGAAGCGCTCAAGAGTGTCTACGGAACCGCGGATGGCAAACCACCATCGATCAAGGATCTCAAGGCGCGCATCCAGCGGCAGTTCCCGCTGCCGATCAAGATGACGCTGGAGGCCGCGGACTCCCTCAAGCTGAATCTCAGCGACGCGCAGCTGGCGAGACTGCGCGCGCTCAACGACTCGGCGAACCAGCAGGCGGACACGCTCATCGGCGCTATCGCTCAGGTGCTGTCCAAGGCGGGCTCCAATCCGGATCCGGGGAGCATCGCGCCGAAGCTGCAACGCACGCAAAGCGAGGCGCTGAAGATCATTCAGAGATCGGTCACCGACCTCAAGTCAATTCTGACGGCGGAGCAGTGGGCGCGGCTGCCGGACCGCATCAGGTTCCCGCTCCAGGCGCCCGCGGCGCGTCCACAACAGGCGCAGCCTCAGCAACGACCGCCGGACTAGTCGTGGCTGAAGCGCGTGACGCCGAATACCATTTGACCATGGTTCGCGTCCGCCAGCCGATTCTCGCGTTGTCGCTGCTCTCGGCGTGCTACCGTTATACGCCCTTGGAGACGTCCGCCCTCCAGCCGGGAATGAGTCTGCGCGCCCGTATCTCGGGTGCGGCGGCGGACCAGATCGAACCCTTGCTTGGACGAAGGGACGTGCGTGTGCTCACCGGGAAGGTCATCGCACCAGGCCCGGACACCGTGATTCTCGAGGTGCCCTCGGTGTTCCAGGCGGACGTCGGCAACTCGATCCAGACGTTGAATCAGCGCGTCTCGATTCCGCGCGCAGCGATACTCGACGCGGAGTCGCGCACTCTGGATCGAGCTCGGACGTATGCGATCGCCGGCGGTGCAGCGGTCGTCATCGGTGGCTTTATTCTCAAAGCCACCGTCCTCGATCCGGGCAGTGAAAAGCTGCCGGGGTCAGGCCCGCCGCCCGAGGTAATAATCCCATTTTTCAGCTGGCGACTGAGATGAGGGCTGAGGGCTGAGGGCTGAGCTCGGAGAGTTGACCCTGCGCATTGTCAGCCCTGAGCCCTCCCGCCTCCCGCCTCACCAGTCACGGAATGTTCGGGTTCGTCTCCCTCTCCGACCGCGATACGGGGAAGCACAGGTCCTGCTGCGTGAGGTGTGAACCCGTCGTACGCGTGGCTACCGACTCGAGTGGGTCAAGCGCGCCTGGCGCCGCGGCGCCGGCTGCGGCCCAACGTTTGAGATCGCCGAGTCGGCGCGCCTCAAGCCAAAGCTCGATGCCACGCTCACGCTTGAGCAGCCGCCACGCGTCCGTGAGATCCGTCGCCGTGATGGTGGGCGCTCCGGCAGCGGTACGCACCTGATTGATCAAGCTCATGCCACCGGTCATGTCGCTGGCGCGGAGGCGATCTTCCGCGCGGATGAGCAGCATCTCGCGCCCGCTCGTCAGGCGGATGGCGGCAGCGGACGACGCATGCTTCGCTTCGGGATAGAAGGGCACACGTCCGCAGCAGTCGATGGCCGCGTCGCCCAACGGTTGTGATGACGTCACGATCTGAATTCGCGGATCGTTCATGACTGGCGTCGACGTCGCCGTCAGCGTCGTCGCAGAGCCGTACTTGTACTGGAGATGCCAGGTATTCCACTGGGTATGCGCCCGGTACGCGCTGCCGCTCTCGCGGGTGTTCCCCGACGACCAGAAGATGCGGTTTCGTTGCGCGTCGTCGCCGAGATTGTAGTAGGGCATGTTGAACACGAACGTCGTCCCGAGCTGCTGCGCGTCGGAGACGGCGCCGGCCCAGTTTCCCAGATGCACGCGCACGGCGGCGCGTCCGCCATACGCGGCGGTGGACTGGCTGGTCATCGTCGCCGGTGTTCCGCCCGTAACGGCGATCGCTTTGGTGAACAGACTCTCAGCGCGCTGCAGGAACACGGTGGGTCCTGCCTGGAGCGGCCCGCCGTCGATCACGCAGTCGCAGAAGTTCTCGCCGAGCAGACGGTTCGCGAACCCCGCGTAGAGATACGCGAGCTGCAGCACGTTCGCATATTGCACGGGTGTCTGAAGACTGCCCGCGGGCGGTGGTCCCGCGGCCTCGAGACGCCGCACGGCCTCCTCCGCGATGAAGCGCGCGCGCGACGCCTGCTCCCAGTGGTCGTTGAGATCTCCGTCGTCGGCATTGAGCTCACCGTACTGCCAGCGGTTCGTGATTCCGAAGCTGCCCGTCGAACCCGCAGGGTGAATCTCACGGGCGACTGCTGCGCCAGTATATCCGACCCAATTGATCGCCTGTGACAACGCGCGTCCCGCGCCGGCGACCATCGCGCTTCCCGCATTGCGATCGCTCAAGAACTCGTCTTTGATTGGCCCCGGGTTTGTAACCGTGGTGTCGCATGCTGCCGCTCCGGCGAGCAGGAGCAGGGCAAACCCGAATGTCCTGTAGTTTGTCATTGGCTCCTCAGTACGTCATGCGAATGGAGGCCGTGTACACCGCCGGCGGCGGCACGTGCTCGAGAATCGACCGAACACGCGTGTCAAAGCCATCATTGTTGCCGGTCTCAGGATCGAAAACGCGGAAGTCCTTGTTGACCCACTTCCACACGTTCTGACCGGCGAGGGTGATCCGCGCCGACGTCGCGCCGCGCAGCAACCGCGGAGGAATCGGAGCGCTGATGGAGATCTCGCGCAGCTTGGCGTAGTCGGCGGGATAGATGAAGTAGTCCGCTCGCGTCGTCGACACCTGGCAGCGCGCGGCGTCGAGCGCGCTCGCCTGCGCAAGGCGGCCCGTCTCCTGAAGGGTGTAGAAGTTGTAGCAGCCCGGCCATCTGATGTTGCGCGTCACGGCGTTGAATGCCGCGCCATCATACATGTAGTGGCCGCCGAGATATTCGCCGCGCATCCGGAACGAGATGTCGTAGGGCATGTCGAGGCCGGTGCTCAGGCCGTACGTCTTCGTCGGGAGATTCGGCCCGTGATTGCAGACGTTCTTGTCCGTTGCCGACGGCTGGAGCACGACAGGCACTTGCAGAGTGCCCGCGGTATTGAGGGGTGCCGGCTTGTCCGGATCCTTGATGCAGTAGTCCGTGCGGATCATGGGAATCGACTGTCCCTCCATGATCCATCCAAAGTTCCCGAGGCTGAAATCGGGGGCGCCGCCGAGCGTCGTCACCTTCGACGTGGTCGTATACGCGGATCCACCCACGGTCCACTCCCACTTGTCCTTCCGGAAGACGCTGGCGTTCGCATTGAATTCGATGCCGTTGCTCGTCATCGCGCCAACGTTTTTCAGCTGCGAATTGAGGAAACCAAGTGACGGAATCTGGCGCACGCGGAACAGCGCTTCGTCGATGTTGCGCTTGAAGTACGTGAATTCCGCCGTGATGCGGTCCTCGAGCACCGAGGCGTCGAATCCAACTTCGACTTCCGTGGTTCGCTCCGGACCGAGATCCGGATTGCCGACGTTACGCGGGAAAGCTGCCGGGGCTCCACCCCACCCCGTACCGTTCGCGTTTTCCCAGGTACGCACCGCATCGAAGGCGCCGGGCGCGCGACCGGATTGTCCCCACGCCGCGCGCAGCTTCATCGACGGGCTGAACGACGGCCAGAAGCTCTCATCTGATGCCACCCACGAGAAGCTCACTTTCGGGTACGTCTGGAGGCCGAAATTCTTACCGAACGCGCTATTGCCGTCCACGCGCGCACCCACGGTCAGGAAGTAGCGGTTCCTGAAGTCGACCATGCCCTGACCGAAGAAGCCGGCGTTTACGACGCGCTGGCGATCCTCGAACCCGAGTGTCGTACCGCCGCTCGAGACGGTCGGCTGACCCGCTCCAGCGAAGTCCTGGCCGTACGCCGACGTCTCACGCGTGTCAGTCGTGACGCTCTGACCGCCCCAGGAAACCGTTGCCCGCAGATCGGGGGAAACTTCGCGCTGATAATTGCCCTTGTAATCGAAGGTCAGTGTTTGATAGGCGTTGCGGCGGTCCGAAATGATACCGCCGGGCGCCGATACGAAACCAAGCGGGCGCAGGTTGCGATTGTCTATCTGCGCGAGATCGTAGCCGACCGTCAGTGCGTTCGTGAAGTTCGCGAGCGGGCTCCAACTCGCCGTGCCGCCCGTGATGAAGTGATCGATCTCGCTCGTGATCTGCTGGTTCAACATCTTGGACACGACTTCCGGACGATCGTCCGACGCGTAGTTGCGCTCGCGCCGGAACGCGTTGAGCGTGAGACCGTGCGCATTGTTGCCGGCCGCGGTATTCGCGATGTTGTCCTTCGTGTACGCCCCGTTCCACGAGAGGAGGAGGCTCGAGACCGGCGTGAAGGTGAAGTTGCCGCGCACGACGTTCTTCTGCTCGTTGTCATTCGGCAGCACGCCGTCCTCGCTGCTCGTGGTGCCGGAGACGAAATACTTCAGGGCCTCGCCGCCGCCGCTGACTGATGCGCCATAGCGCGCGTGATATCCGTTCCGCAGCCATGGATCGATGAACAGGTAGCTCGACGTTCCACCAGCGCGTGAGACGCCGACGTTCGGCAGTCCGGCGAACCGCTCGGGGAAACTGTCGCGATAGGCCTTCGCCGTACCGGAGCAGGGGTTGACGATCACGCAGCCGTAAATCGTGTCACTCGGCGGCGCCGTCGACGGATCGGGACCGAACTTGAGCTCGTGCACAAGTCCCTGGTCCGTCTCGACGGTCCATACCGGCTTCCCCGAGTGTCCCTTCTTCGTGAAGATCTGAATGACGCCGGCTGCCGCTTCCGTTCCATAGAGCGTCGCCGCGGCCGCGCCCTTGATGATCTCGACGCGCTCGATGTCGTTCGGGCTGATGTCGTTGATCGGGCTCGCGATGTCGTTGCCACTGCGAAGATCGGATCCCGTCGGCGGGACGTTGCGCGCGTAGCCGTCGCTGCGGATGCGAACGCCGTCGACGTACACGAGCGGCTGATTGCTCATAGCGACGCTGACGTTGCCGCGGAGACGAATCATCGATCCACTGCCGGCCATGCCGGAGCTCTGCATCACCTGCATCCCGGGCGCCTTGGCCTGGAGCAGATCGCCGATGCTGCGAGCGGGCGCCTGAACCTTGCTCATGTCGATCTGCGTGACGCTGTTGCCGACCTCACGCTGGCGTGCCTGACCGGCGGTGCCGGTGACGACAAGGGCGTCGAGCCCGATCGCTTCCTGCCTGAGCGAGAAGTCCTGCGTCACGGTCTGGCCCGCCGTGACGGCAATCGACTGCTCGACGGGACGATGTCCGAGCATTGCGGCGCGCAGGCGATATTGGCCGGCCGGCACATTGACGATGGTGTAACGACCGTTTTCGCCCGCCCGTGTGCCGAGGCCGGTACCGATGAGGTGGACTTGTGCGCCTGCGAGAGGTTGCGTGCCTCCGACGGTGACCGTGCCGGTGACCGTGCCTGTCTGCGCCTGTGCGATGACCGAGGTGGCGCACATCGCGAACGCGACGGCGACAGACAACGCGTGCGAGACTGCAGTTCGATGCATAGACCGTCCGAAACGGAGAGGGGAATGCGGAAGCGGCGCGCCGACGGTTGTCGCGGCGACGCAAGGCTACGATACCGGGCGCACAAAACGTGTCAAGCTATCGAACGATGACGTCGATGCTGTCCGTCTTCTGTTCGCCCGATACGTCGGCCACGCTGGCGTGCACGCGAAAATTTCCGGTGACGGAATAGGCGTGTCGGAAGGTTATATGCGCCGTTCGCGCGCCCGCCGGCGCGAACTGATCGTCGCTCCCGTCCGCGTAGTCGATCGTCGCGTTGACGAGACTGCCGCCCTGCGCGATGACCAGGAAGTTGATTGTGTCGCCGGGCGCCGCGGTCGCTCGGCTCGCTTGCAGGTCAATCTCGAGGGGCAGTGACTCGAGAGGGTCGATACACGAGATGGCCGCGCCAATGAGCGACGCCAACACGACCGCGCGCCTGGTCACGCGCCGCGCTTCGCCGCGTCGGATTCCAGCGCAGCAGGGCGCTTGTCACTCATGAGCTTCGTGACGAAGCGCTGTCCCTCGGAGACGCGCTCGACCTCGATCGCCATCGCTTCCACGCTCTGCTGCAATTGCTCCAGGCGGCGGTTGATGAGATCGACGTCTATCGATTTGATCGACGGGCGGTCCGAGGATCGCTTCCAGATGACGCGCGCGTACGCGATGGCGATGGGCGCCGCCACGAAGATCGACACGATCGCGGTGATCGGAACGACGACGTCTTCGCCGAAGGAAAGCTTCATGGGATGAAGATACGGCGCGCGAGAGCGCCGGGTTGCATCGGCCTATCGCGGCACGGCGTGGCACGACACCTTTGCGCCGGCACAGACCCTTCATCGGAGCCCCTCATGGCGGAAAGCGTGTACAAGGTGATCGAATTGATCGGGACGAGCAGCGAATCGTGGGAGAAGGCAGCCGCGGCAGCGATCAAGCGCGCGTCGGAGACGCTGCGCGACCTCCGCGTGGCCGAGGTGAAGGAGCTGGATGTCGTGATCGACAACGGGAAGGTGGAGTCATATCGCGCGAAGCTGAACGTGTCCTTCAAGTACGAGGACAAATGACCGAAGCGCGTCATCCTGAGGAGCGCAGCGACGAAGGATCTGTTGGACGTCCAGTAGATCCGTCGCTTCGCTCAGGATGAACTAACTGACGGGTTTCTTTGATACCTTCCATGTGATAGTCGATGCCGCGGCAGATCGCGTGGATCCGTCCCGTGATCTCCGCGGCCGCCGCGGCGTCCGTGGCGCGCTGGGCGCGTAGCGCCGCCACGTGGAGCGAGAGGGTTCGCAGCTGCGCGAGGAGGCGCTCACGCCGCGCGCGCACGTCCTGTTGGCGACGGTCGAGCTGCGTCACGAGCTCCATCTGGCGCTCGAGCAGCTCGCGCATCTGGGGTTCTTGCGTGCGCGCAAGGCTCGTCTTGATGCGGGAATGCTCCTCCGGGTCGGCGTCGCGCGCGAGCTGCGCAAGCTCGTCATCGGCCGCGGCCACGCTGCTCGCGATGGCTTGCGCCGCTGCCGCGGCCTCGGCGTAGAGCGCTGCCTGCGGCGATGAGGCGGCATCGCGCGCGATCGTTCGCAGCTCGTTCGCGATGTCCCGCGGCGTGAGCGCGGAGGACGGCCGCATCTCCGCTGGCGACAGCAGCGCCGCGATGTGGGGACGCTGCCAGAAGGAGTGCGCGAAAGTGGACTCGGTCGTCATGCGCATCGCGTCGGAGCGGCTGAGACCATTCCGCTTCGCCCAGCGTCTGAACCTGAACGTGCCGTGCCCCAGCACCGCGAACAGGCCGAGCACGAGCGCGCCCGAGGGCAAGATGATGTGGCCGAGCAGCAGGTATCGCGGATGTGCCGCCAGGAACGAGGGACGCATGGTGAAGAACATCACGTGGAAGTACGCAACGGCCTCCGCCACGGCGACGCCGTTCAGCGCGCGCGTCAGTCGAACCTCCCGTGGCACGCGATCCCAAACGTCGCCGGTGCGGCGCGCAAAGCTCGGCCACCAGGTCTTCCACCAAGTTGGCTGCGCGAACCATGACCGCAGCGCCGCACTCCAGCCGTATCGCCGTCCCGCCTTGATCATGCCCGAGGCGCCGGCAACCGATGTGAACACGCCCATCGCGATCAGCACTTCCGGATCGCCGAAATCGTAGATGCTGCTGAAGAATGCGAGCTCCAGCAGGGCGATGGACACGATCGCGAGGCGTACGCCTCCGCAGGAGATGTCGCGCAACGCGTCGGGAAGCGCCTCGTCGCTCGTGGGCGAGAGGGCGTCGCGCATCGATCTCGCGTTCGGCCAGCGTTCGGCGGGTGATTTTGCCAACGCCCGCGTGACGGCGGTGTCGATGTCGAGCGGCAAACCACTTACTATCTGCGACGGGGGGGTCGGCGGTCGCGTCGCGTGTTGCGCCAGGACGTGGCGCAGGTCGCCCTCGAAGGGCAGCCGGCCCGTGACCATGCGGTACGCGATCACGCCGAGCGAATAGACGTCGCTGCGCCCGTCGATCTCGCGCTCGCCGCTCGCCTGCTCCGGCGACATATAGTGCGGCGTGCCGACGACGACGCCGGTCCGCGTCAGCGTCTCCTGGGCCGCGCCGTACTTGGCGATGCCGAAGTCGGTGAGCATCGCGCGGCCCGTGCGCCGGTCGAGCAGGACGTTGTCCGGCTTGAGATCGCGGTGCACGACGCCCATCTGATGCGCGTACTCGAGCGCATCGGCGAGCTCACTCGCGATACGACGTGCGTCGTCGAAACACACGCGACCCTCGCGGCGGAGCCGCGTCTCGAGCGACTCTCCGTCGATGTAGCCCATTATATAGTAGAGGAGGTCGCCCGCCTGTCCGAACGTGTAGAGTGGAACGATGTTCGGGTGCGACAATCGAGCTGCGGTGCGGGCCTCGCGGAGGAAACGCTCGCGCGCGTTCTCCGCCGCCATCTCGTTGGGGAGGACCTTGATGGCGACTTCGCGATCGAGAAAGGGCTCTCGTGCGAGATAGACGGCGCCCATCCCTCCGCGGCCCAGCAGCCGCAGAGGCTCATATTGGGTACCAAGCGCCGCGCCGAGCGACTCGGCGGTGGCATCGTCGCGCAGGATATCGATGGGCAAGGACTAAAGGACTAACGACCAGGGACTAAAACAGCGCGACAGAGTCCCGCGCGCCAGCCCCAGCCTTGGTTCTCAGCCCTCAGCCCTGTGCCCTCAGAACGCGAGCCCAAACCCGAAGAAAGGCTTCCATCGATCCGGGTGGTCGATCGCACGGGCGAGGCCGGCGCCGAGCACGCCGGAGAGGAGCGTGAAACGGACGTCCGCCGTGGCACGCACGTGATCGCTCGGACGCGAGAGCGGCGTGACGCCGTCCCCGCCCAGCGCCAGCAGTGCCTGTCGGGCGGCCGCCGAAGAGGCCTGGGCCCAACCTCCGCGAACGCCTGTGCCGATACCCGGACTGATCCCGGGGATCACGACAGGACCCAAGCGGAAGGGACGGCGCAGGAAGGGGAAGTGGTACGCAATCAGGCTGCGTCCGAGTGCCGCGCGGTCGCCGCCGAATTCCTTGTACTCATACGCGGGCAGATCATTGCCACCGCCAAGTTCGTATAACGTCTGCGGCGGGATCGTGGACGCGAACACGGCGCCCGCGTCGACGGAGGACGCGAAGACCAGGCTGTGCCAGTGGCGACGTCCGGCCAGCCGCACCTCGACGCGTTGCCAGTCGAGATCACCCGCCGCCACCTCGTACAGCACGCGCGCGCCGAGTCCCGGACTCACGGACGCGCCGGTGACGCGCGGATGCCACTCGAGCAGCGTCTGCCCGCGCGCGTATCGTCCGGGCGTCGCGACGCGATTGGGGCGAAACAGCTTGCCGTATATGGGCGCTGTGCTCACGCGCGCGATCTCGTTCACGTCCTGGACGTACGCGGCCTCGGTCGTGAACAGCGCGCGGTCGACGTTGCCGATGATACGCGCGAGTGACAACCCCGCGATGCGACGTCCGACATAGTCGGAGTTGTCGACGCCGGCGATCAGAGGACCGATGGAGAGTCCGTTGTCGAGCGCGGAGAGAAAGTCGTCGGTGCTGGTGATGCTGCGCTCGATGCGGGCGCCGTAGATCCAGTTGGCGCGCGTGAGCGACACGGCGGCGGCGCCGTGGATCGTCTGCGCGCTCCATGCCCAGCCCGCGTTTGCCGACGCGTGAAGGCCCGGAACGAGATCACGGAAGCGCACCTGCGTCGACATGCCGGTGAACATTCCTTCGACGCGATTGTACCGCACGAGCTCGTCGAGCTTCTTGGGCCAGTAGTCGACGCGCGGTTTTCCGGTCGGCCTCCACACGTCGAGCGCAATGTCATCGAAGTCGTCCGCGGTAACGCGGGCGCTCGCGACGCCGAGGGGCTCCTGCCATGCGGTGTACTTCCCGACGCTGTCCTTCGAGGCATACGTCATTTTCGCCTGCGTTCGGGGCATGGGCGGCAGGGAATCCATTCCGGCGAGTGGGACCACGGTGTCCGTCGTCTGGTACTCGCGAAAGCGCGAGATGATGCGATAGACCGGCCGCACGTCGCCCAGCATCCCCATCTGCGCCTGGAACTCCGAGCGCTGGTACGCGGGCAGCCAGTACTGGCCGTTGATCTCGGCGTTCTCGTACTCGAGATACGCTGCCGCCTGCGCGCCCATCGTGCGCACGAAGAGCGGATCGCGGCGCGTGGTGACGTCCTCGAGGCGGCCGCGCATGCGGACGAGCTGGTGACGGTCGGCGTCGAAATCCAGCTCACCGACAAAGGCGAAGTAGTTCGCTTGCGCGAAGCGAACCGTGTCCACGTACACGCGCACGATGCGGATCGCGCGGCCGCGCGAGTAGATCGTGGCGACGGTATCGCCGCCGCTGAACCGGTAGTATCGATCGCGGTCCGCCGCGAGCGGGTGGATCACGCGGCGCCGGGCGCGCCCTGCCAGCGAATCCTCCCGCGCGCGCCGACGCACGAGGTTGCTGTCGCGCCGCGTCCATGCGACGCCGTCGTTCAACCCGATGAACAGGCGGTTTCCGTACAGCGTGGGAACCGTGTACATCTTGGTCCACGTCAGCGCGGAGTAGGGCGCGCCTGCCGACTGGGAGCGGAAGCCCACGACGTGCAGATCGTATTTCCCGGTGAAGCGCTCCCACTCGGCGCGGGCGGCGATTTGCTCGATCTGGCCGACGATCTCCCGGCCCAGACTGTCGCGCAGGATGAGCGCGAGCTCCGACTCGACGTGGGCCCGGTAGCCCGCGAGGCTCGGGGGCGGTGCACGGTTCGCGATCGACGCCTGTTCGACGAACGCGCGCAGGGCGGCGGTCGAGTACACCGAGTCCGCCGCCTGAATCTGCAGCAACACGACGAAGGCCAGCACGTTCGGTCTTACGACGAATCAGCGCATCGAGTTCCGCAAACGACAAGGGACCTGGCTGACCAACGCCAGGTCCCCTCGTCGTCTTAAAGGACTCGTTCTACGGGCTGGCTCGTGAGAAGATCGGAACTCCAGGGGCCGCTACGAGGGACGCACGGACAGCCCCGGGAACAAGGCCGCCGGCGACGACGGAGACGGGCGTCACGTCGATCTTCGCGACAGCAGCTATGAAGCTGGTTCCATCTGATCCGGTGATGAGACCGTAATCATTCGGCCCAAGCGTGATCTTCGACGCGCAACCCATCGAGACGTCGGTCATTCCGGTCGTTATCTGGTGCGACCGTAGCGACGCAGCCGGCAGCGTCTGAAGTCCACAGTCGATCAACGCGCCGACGTTGGTGAGTTGCGCGCCCATTTTCTGGAAGAACGCATTCTCGACCGACGCAATGTATGAGCCATACGCATCCTGGTGTTCCCCAATAAAGACAATCCGGCCGCCGTCCGTCGCAAACTGCTTTAGCGTATTTATCTCGGCGTCGGAGTACGACGTCGTGGGCAGTACCAGGAACAGCACCTTGATGTTCGCCGGAATCGCCCCGATTCCAGCGGCACCGTCGGTAATCTGAGTGACCGGGTGACCATTGGCGTTGTAGTAGTCGATGAAGCCCTGAATGTAGGCCGGACCGCCGGCAGGATTGAGCAGTGACTGGTGACCCAGGTGCAGCAGGACTCCAGACTGCGTTGCCCGTGGCCCCGCAGCCGTATAGTCAGCCAGGTTCGCGTACAGCTTCTGGTTGTTCGGGTTCGTCGAGACATCCGGCTGATCCGTTACTTCCGTGGCGCTGCCGAAAAAGTTGATGTCGTTGAAAACCACGACATCCTGACCTTCGGTCGGAATCGGCTTGATGGTGACGGACGCGCACGCCTTGTTACTCGCGCTTGCGGCCCGCCGTGCGCAGACGTCGAATGTCGGCTGGTCGGGTACCGACGTCGGAGCGGTGTAATCGCCGGAGAAGTCGGCATTCGTCGTGATGGTGCCGTACGTCGAATTGCCCCCATCCACACCGTTCACGGACCAGATGTACGGGCCCGGACTGCCGCTCGCGACGAAGAAATGCTGTGTGCCTTTCGGCAGCTTCTCCGCGGACCTCAGATTGAGCGCGATTGGTACCTCGGGTGCGTCGACCCTGAGTGTCTGAGAAGCAGAATTGTTAGTCTCATCGAGCTCGGCTACGGCGTTGTCCGGATCGAGCTTGAGTACGACGCCGTAGGATCCCGGTGTCGTGCCGGCGGGCACGGCCAACGTAACAGCGGCATGGGAAGCTTCCGCGCCGGGGTCGATCGACGCATATGAGATCGCTCCGCCAAGCGAGACCGGCGCACCTTCCGGCGGCACCAGGTAGAACTGCGCGCTGAACGGTCCACTCGCGGCGTTACCGAGATTTTTCGCCGTCCACGTTGACGTCGTCACCGGGCTTCCGGCGGCCACCGAGGCGGAGCCCAGAGTGAATCCCTCGCCGCCGACCGCGAGGTCCGGCTTTTTCTGCTTGATGAGCAGCTTGGTCGCACTCGTGTTGTTCTTCGCGTCGGCTTCGCCGAACGGATCCGCCCCGACGGTGGCGGCGATCCAGTACGTGCGATCGAGTGCGATGTCCGTCGGCAGGACGACCGACGCCGAGATCGTCTGTGGCGTTGCGTCAGGCGCCATGGCAGCGACCGCGAGATCTTGCGCGAGCGGGCCAGACACTCGGGTCGTGAGATCGGCATCAGCGTACAGGTAGATGCTCGCGGTCGTCGCCGGGCTGGCCGCGGTGGAAAGCCCCTCGAAGCGGCGACTCCTGTTCTCGACGGTGAAGGTGACCGTTTCCGCGTCGCCACCCCATGCTTCGCCGGATGGACTCAGTGCCGGCGTGCTGACGCTCAAGTCGGACGTGCTCTCTCCGTCGACGCCGTTGAAGTCGCTCGTCAACGTCGCGTCGTGCTCCGGCCCAGCGTCCCACGCATACAGGGTCTTCGGCCCGAACACGTGCGCGAGGCCGCGACCAATCGCCAGCGCGACGCGCTGCCCGACTCCTACCCAGCCATCGCGAATGACTGCGACCTTTTCGTCGCACGTAATGGTCTTCTGTTGGGCGGCTGTGAGCGGCAGAATTTCGATCTCGCCCTCGACGAAGCCGCCGGGGGTTCTGTCGGTCGGCGCGACGGGCGCGTTGTGCGCCAGACGCATGCGCTGGTGGACCGGGCCCGCGATCCCTGGTCCCTCCTGCGACGGGTTGTCCAAGGGCCGCCTGTCACCCGTCGTCACCATGCATACGGCGAAATGCGCCGGTTTCAGGAAGCGGGTGTGCGGATATATCTCGAACTTGTAGAACAGCGGGTACTGGCATCTCCGGGTGGGCAGCGGTCCCTGGCACTTCGCGGGATATGCATCGGGATTCTGAGTGACCACAAGAATGCGATCGTCGGCGGTGCTCGCCTGGTCGACACGTATCGCGGCATGTTGACTTGGTGTCTGGAGGGTCGTCGCCCCACCCGCGGGCAGCACGGCGTACGACGCGTCGGCGCCCGTGGACGGAGGCGGCGCATCGGGACCATTGAACACATATGTGGCCATCGAGAGCACGAGACGCGTTGCCGCGTGCTGCCTCGTTTCGCCCGCGGGTGCTTCGATGTCGCCGGTTTTCAGCGTGATGAATTTCGTGAGGTCCACGAGGTGCTTTCGGGCACCCGCGACGTCGCCGGCCGCGAGCTTCAATTTGACCGTGGCCCACTTCGTTCCCGTCGCCGTCTCGAGGCCCCGGGGGAAAAAATCGACGATCATCTTGTCGATGTCATCGCTCAGCGAATTCGCGATGACGGCGGGGCCGGGCGAGACCAATCGATTCGCCGTCGGCGAGTCAGAACAGGCCGCGGTGAGAAACGCCGCGGATACGACGAGGAACGCGAGGGACTTGCGCATGCGGATGCTCCGGTGTGTAGGAATGCCGCGCCGCACTCTTTCGGGCCGGTACGGATGGGAGAGGGGGGAAGCGATCGGTGAACTACTGACTGGCGATTTCCGTCTTGAAGCGAGGATATGACTGCAGATCGCGCCAGATCCATATGCCGCGATTCTCGAAACCCTTGCGATGCTCGGGATTCACCGAGAGGTAGTCCTTCAGGAGATCCACGGCGAGGTCGTAGTCGCGCAGCATGACGCGAACACTTGCCTCGTTGGCGCGCAGCTCCTTCCTGCGATCGATCGCGGGATCGGTGGCGCGCGCGCGGAGCAGGACGCGACGCGCGCTGTCCGGAAGGCCGGCCTTGGCGAGCGCGCCCGCGACCAGCATCTCGGCACGCCGCCGGTGGAACTCGCGATCCTTTGGCGACGTCAGCTCGACGTACTTCCGGGAGTACGCCCATGCACTGTCGATGTCCGGCGGCCCGAATCGGGTCCAGTACATCAGCAGCCGACCCTCGTAGTAGTAGTAATCATTCGGAAAGCGCTTTCTGAACTCATTGAGCCAGCGCATCGCCTCGGGAAACTCCTCGAGGCTGAACGAGGCGTAGAAGAGCCGATTGAGAATGGATCGCGTCGACCGCAGGTACGCGTCCGACTCGTAGGCGCGCATCGCGGCGCGGATGACGGCCTGGAGGTCGGGCTTGCGGTAGTGCACCGCGCTCAACGCTTCCCAGGCGCCAGCCTGGTCGCGGTTGATGGACACGGCACGCGTGAGGGTCGTCTCCGCCGCGGCCAGCGTGCGATCGACGTCGAGCGGACCCGTGAGATGCTCGGTGATCTTCAGGTACAAGAGCCTGCCCTTGTACTCGAGCGCGTCCGCGCTGCGCGCGTCGATCGCGGTCGCGCGGTCGGCGTACGCGATGCCGCTGTCGACAATCGCTCCCAGGCCAGGGTCACGCCGGAGCAATCGCGCCCTCTCGTACGCCACCGACGCACGCAACGCGAGGGGCGTCGCCCAGTTGCCATCGGCGGCCGCGGCACGCGTCAGCACCGAATCGGCCTCGGCCAGCGCGTCGAGCGCGCCCTGCGCGTTCCCCGCGATCGCGAGCGCGTCCGCATCCTTGTGACGCCGTTCGGCACGTTGCACGAGGAGCCACGCATCGCCGTTGCGCGTCTGGCGCCGGCGCTCGCGCAGCCGCACCTCGTCGCCGAGGCGTTCGCGCAGAAAGAGCGCCACCTGCGCGGCGATCGTGTCCTGGAGGGCCAAGGCGCGGGTGGTGTCGTAGTCGAAGCTCTTGCCGTCGATCCGAGTTCCCGACGCCGCATCCACCAACTGCACGTCGACACGCGCGCCTCTCGGCTCCGGCTCGACCGAGCCGCGCACGAGGGTGCCGACCTTGAGTGCGCGGCCAACGCTGTCCGGCGCAATGTTTCCGCCGCGGAAGGGCAGCACTGCATTGCGTGAGCGGACGTCGAGCGCGGCAATTCCTGAAAGCTGATCGATCAGCGATTCCGTCAGACCGTCCGCGATGTGGCGCAGCTGTCCATTCCTGCTCACGTCCTCGAAATACAGGACGCCCACGGCGCGGGGATCTGCGGCGGATGCGTCCTTCGGACGCTGAAAGCGCCACACCCCAGCGCCGCCGGCGAGCAGCACGAAGACGGCGACCACGCCGAGCGCGAACTGCCGCATCTGCGGTGTTCGGGCGCGAGCGGGCGGAACCGGCGTGCGCTGCATGCGCATTGCCACCGGCCGTGTGCCGGTGCGCCGCGCCCAGGTGCCCGTCGTCGCGATGACGTTCGCGAGGGCGTCGGCGAACTCCTGCATCGACTGGAAGCGGTCGGCCGGTACCTTCTCGAGCGCGCGCAGGACGACGTCTTCGAGCTCGTCCGGCACCGAGGGACGCGTGGTCGTGATGAGCGGCACGGGCTCACCGATGTGCTTGGCGACGAGCGCGTGCAGTGTGTTCGCCATGAAGGGGGGCGAGCCGGTGAGCATCTCATACGTCACGCACGCGAGCGCGTACTGGTCGCTGCGCCCGTCGATGTTCTTTTCACCGAGCGCCTGTTCAGGGCTCATGTACGAGGGGGTTCCGAGCGAGATACCCGTCTGGGTGATTGCCTCCACGTCCGCCGAGACGACGCGAGCAATGCCGAAGTCCGCGAGCACAGCGTGGTCGTGCTCGAGCAGGATGTTCTCGGGCTTGATGTCGCGGTGCACGAAACCGCGCGAATGCGCGTATTGCAGTGCACCCGCGATCTCCACGGTGATGCGGACAGCTTCCTGCACCGGCAGCTGTCGTTCGCGGGCGAGGCGGTCCCGCAGGGACTCGCCGTCCACGAATGGCATCACGTAGTAGAACGAACCCTCTACCTCACCGGAGTCGTGGGCCGGCAGAATATTTGGGTGCGTTAATCCGGTCGCGATCTTGATCTCGCGATGGAAGCGTTCCGCGCCGACCGCAGCGGCCAAGTCCCGATGGAGGAGCTTGATGGCCACCTTGCGGTCGAACTTCGTGTCGGTGCACAGGTACACGGTGGCCATGCCACCGCGTCCAAGCTCGCGCTCGACACGGTATCGCTCGCCGAAGAACGGAAGGGTACTGCGACCCGCAGATGCCACCGGTACAACCACTTGGGAGGAACTGGGGTCAACAATACGTATGTTTCGGTCCTGCCGCCAGTTAGACGGCTCCGCCTCCCGGTCAGGCCGCTGCGGGGCAAGACTCGGCTTCATAACGGCCGAAAGTAAAAGACTGTTCGTTCTCTTAACGTTCCTTCATCGTCCTATGGCTGAGCTGACATCGCACGTCGTTTTTGTGACCCTGGCGACAGGGCGCGGCTCGGGAAAGCTGCCGGCAACATGCCTGAATCGCCGCAGATTGCGATGGAAATTGGCGTGTAATGTCTCGTTCATGTTCAACTAAGTCATTGGAATTGCTGCACTTACGCCGAGCATGCTCGGCGGACCAGGCCTTGCTTTTGATGGGTCTGGCTGCAATCCCGCAACCATCCCAGGAGAGTCCATGACTCGGAAAGGCTTTACGCTCATCGAGCTGTTGATCGTCGTCGTCATCATCGGTATTCTCGCGGCGATCGCGATCCCGAAGTTCGCCAACACGAAGTCGAAGGCGTATATCACCGCCATGAAGTCTGACCTTCGCAACCTGGTCAGCGCGCAGGAGAGCTTCTTCTCTGACTCCGCGCGATACACCACCAGCCTCACCAACCTCGGCTTCAAGCAGTCGACTGGCGTGACGGCGCCCACGATCGTGACGTTCCCGGGCGCGTGGGTTGCGACGAACCAGCACACGCAGCTTAGCGGCTCGCAGTGCGGTATCGGCGTCAACACGACGAACCCCACGGTCAGCACGGCCGGCGAAGGTGAGCCCGCCTGCAAGTAAGTTGATCGCGTGATGTGCGAACGGCCGGGTCGATTCGACCCGGCCGTTCTTTTTTTTCCGTCCCACAGTGGCGCGATCGGCGTGTCGCTGCCAACGTCATGGATGCAGAACGTCCGACGGAGTTCGGGGCGACTCGCCCGCGCGGCGCCGCGGCATCGAACTCCGCTGATCGGCTTCGGCCTCTGTGTGCTCGTTCTGCCCATCGCGCTCATCGGCGCGCGAGCGCGCGCTCCGGTGGCGGCGTTCATCCGCTCGACGAATGTGCCGGTGACGGTGGTGTTGCCGGACAGCTCCCGCGCCCAGCTGCAGCCGAGAAGCGTTCTGCGCTACCCGCCTGGTGTGCCGAGTCGCCGCGTCTGGCTGGTGGGGGGCGCGCGCCTCAGCATCGTGCCCGGCGCACCCTTCGTCGTGTGGACGGAGACCGCCGTCCTCATGAGCGCGGGCGCCGTTTTCGACGTCCAGACCGTGGGGCTCGAGACGACGTATGTCGTCGTGCGATCCGGCGCCGTGCGGCTGCGCGCGCAGAACGAGGACAACGACGCGGCGTACGCCGGGGTGACGGTGAAGGCGGGTCAACGCGCTCTCGCCGCCCGGATGGTGGGCGCCTGGATCGTCTCGCCGGGTTCGTAGAAAGACCCATCCCCCGTCATTCCTGGCGATGCCGACATACCGACAGCTCGATGCCGATCAGATCGTGCGCACCATGCAGGAACTGCGGGACCGCATCGCCGAGCGGTTCCCGCAGTCGAATCTGCGACGCGTGTGCGAGCAGCTCATCGTAGTCGCGCACGAAGTCATCGGCTGCGTCGAGGATCTGCGGCGGCCGAACTGGACGTTACGCGCCATCGGCGTCGGCGCGATCCTGGCGCTTCTGTTGCTCCTCGGCGCTGTCGGGTATTACACGGCGAGCGCGCCGACGCAGATGACCGCGTCCGACATCGTGCAGGGGATCGAGGCCGCGGTGAACGACATCGTGTTCTTCGGCATCGCCGCCTTTTTTCTCCTCACGATCGAGATGCGCGTGAAACGCCGCCGCGCGCTGGCGATGATCCACCAGCTGCGCAGCTTCGCGCACATCGTCGACATGCATCAGCTGACGAAGGATCCGGAGCGCCTCATGTCGCGGCGCGTCGATTCTTCGCCGGAGCATCCTCAGCCCACGACGGGCGCTGACCTGGCCAAATACCTGGATTTCTGCTCGGAGCTGCTCTCGCTGATCAGCAAGGTCGCCGCACTCACCGTGCAGCACTTCAACGACAGCGTCGTGCTGGCCGCGGTGAACGAGATCGAGGGGCTGACGACCGGCCTGTCCGGAAAGATCTGGCAGAAGATCACGATCCTCGAACGCGCCGCGATCGGCTCCGTCCCGGCGACGGGCGGCTCCCTGGCGCCAGGGCCGGCGCCAGGGCCACGTACTGCTTGAACCGGATTCGTCTTTCCGGTTTCAGACGGCGGGAAGCGGGAACGGGGAAGAGGGAACAGGGATAACGAAGACGGCGGGAACGGGGAACTGGGAACCGGGAACAGGGATAACGACGACGGCGGGAACGGGGAATTGGGAACCGGGAACAGGTTGCGGGAACGGGAAACGGGAATGAAGCTCCGTTTCGAAGGGCCGGTCAGCGCCTACCTCTATACAACCGCGTCCAGATCACGAGCGCCCCACAGAACCGCTGGTTCGCGAACGCCGGTGCCATGAACTCGGGTGGCGGATGGGTATATACCTCGACCGCGTACACGTCCTGCGCGTCGATGAGGTCGTCGAGATAGCCCCATTCGATTCCGCGGCGATCGCGTCCGCTGCGGATGAAGCGATTGTCGAGATAGATCGCCAGCTCGCACCCCGCGCGGGTCTGCGCGCGCTTGCGGCCGACCGTGCCGCGGACCACGATGCTCGGCACGCTTTCGAGCACCTGTGACGCGAAGGATGCGTTGCGTTTTTCCACCTCTTCAGGGGCGATGAACGTCGCGCCCGCGTAGCGCAGCTTGCGATCGTAGAAGCCGGTCGTGCGGAGATCGACGAGCGCTGCTCGGCGAATCTCCACTCCCGCCAGCTCCGTGGGCAGAGGCGACAGCTCGATGTCCAGCGCGTGCGGCCCTGTCGTGGGCACGTCGACATCGAACAGCAGGCGCTGGTAACCGAGGCGCCGGACCGCGAAGCGATGGACTCCGGAGGGGAAGAGGCCGAACGAAAAGAGCCCGGAATCGTTGGACACCGCCTCGACGTTCAGGCCCTGGGCGACGATCGTCGCTCCGGCGATGGGTATACCCGACGAATCCTTTACCGTCCCGTTGAGGATGATGCGCCGAGCGACGGCGCCGTCCGGCTGACTCTGCGCGTCCGCGGCCGGGTGGATCGCGATCATGGCGAGTCCGATGCAGCCGACCACGCGCAGACGCATCACCGGACAGCTATTGCGGCGGCTTCCTTGGAACGGTCGGAAGTTGGTGCCGCGGATCGCGAGGGTCGGCGTAGATGACGCTGTCGCGACCGAGATGATGCGTGTCGCGCGCGGTCGTAGTGCTCGGCGCGCGTCGCGTGGACTTCGTGGCTCCCTGCTTCACGACGGGCGACGCTCCCCGTGCCTTTGCGGCCGTCGTGTCCGCAGGCGGTGTCGCCAGTCCGACGGTGTCCGGCTTCACCGTGACGGCTGACGTCGTACGCGGCGCCGCGGAATCCACGGTCTGCTGCTGGGACGGCCGGCAGGCACCCAGGACGATCGCGGCCAACAGGGCAAGGCGCCGCATCAGCGTTTCCTGACCTTCGATACGTGACCGTCGCGGTGTAGGACGTACAGGTAATCACTCGGTGGACGGCTTTCCCAGCCCGGACGCTGCGTCAACAGGATGGTGTTCGTGACACTCCCCGCACGTACAGAACCGCCCGGAATCGTATACGGGTCACTATCTGCGGGATTAACCACGTATGAGAGGTCTGCAAGGCTACGGACTGTGATCAGGCTGAATGGATTCGGGCTGGCATCGATGAAGCCGGTCATCAGCTCGTTGCGAAAGGTGCTCTCGCGCCAATGGCTGTTCGCGGTACCTTGTCCACCTGTGCCTTCCACGGGCACGCTGGACGCGCACGTCACCGTTCCGCCGACCTCCTGACATCCCGCCCGGCCCTGCGCGCCGGTGTAGCGCGGATCCGGCGTATCCTTGCCGGTCAGGATCCGGCGATCCTCCCAGAGGACACCGACGCCGAGCGCGTGCAGCATCTCGTGGGTGATAACCTCCTGCAGACTGCCCGCGCCAGCGAGCGCATCGATGTCCGCCCTGTCGAACTGCATCTTCGCGACCGCCGGCATATACACCGTGTCGGTCCGCGTACGGCTCACGTCGCGGTACAGGCACGGTCCCGATTGCGCCAGGATCCTCCCCGGCCCATCGATGTCCTCGATGGCGGCGAAAATGATGATGTCGTCGATCAGCTCGTTCAGGTCGGGCTGCCCGGGCATGTTGCACGCGGTGGCCACGGGAGCGTTCGTCGCCTGGGCGTCGAGCACGTCGCCGGTGACGACGCCGGAAATCCGCGCAGCTGCATTCCTGAAGAGCGTCTGCTGGGCAGACGTCATCGGCGTGCCGAAGAACCGGACATCGATCTTGTACAGTGTGGCGACCTGCGCCTCGATCGTCAGCGTGATGTTGCCCAGCGTGGCCCGCAGCTTTTGCGGGATGGCGAGCTTTCCCATCGTCCATGGCGGAACCGTGACCGTCCCGCTCTCATCGGACGTCGCGGTCGTCGCGGCCAGGCTGCCGTCGCCCTCGAGGATGCCGAACGTGACGGGCTGATTCGGCACCGGCGTGCCGTTCGCATCCTGGACCTGCACCCGCAGATTCGTGATCGCGGTATTCGCGGGCGCGCTGGGCGTCCCGCTCGTCACGTTGACGAGCTTTGCCGGCGGTCCGACCGGGGGCGGGGGGCCGCCGCCGTCCTTGCACGCGGCAAACGCGGCAGCGGTGAGTGCGGCGAGGGCGAATCCCGAGACGACGCGAGTTGGCATGGTGCTCCTGAAGTTTGGCGTGCGGACCAGGGGCGGCAAACCGCAGAGCCTGTCGTGCGTGTGACCCGAATAATACCCGGACGACCCCGGCCCGTTCACTACCAGCAAGGGTCGTGAAAGAGACACGTCAAACCCTTTTGTCCCCGCGATCTGTGTCGCTGCTCACACACGCACCCATTGACAGTCGATGTATGTGCCGGCAGGTTGCGCGCATACCTCGACATCCGAGGGGTATATGGATCTCGTTCAAGGCACGCTGGACCTCCTCGTTCTGAAAACGCTGAGCTGGGGGCCGGCGCACGGCTACGCCATCGCGCGATGGATCGAACAGCTGACCGGTGAGGTGCTCCAGGTCGGTGAAGGATCACTGTATCCCGCGCTGCACCGGCTCGAAGAGCGCGGCTGGGTGGAATCGAAGTGGGAGATCTCGGAGAGGAAGCGGCGCGCGAAGGTGTACCGCCTGACCATCGAGGGCCGGCAGCAGCTGCGACAGGAGTCGGGGAGCTGGAAGCAGTTCGTCCAGGCGGTCGGCAAGGTCCTCGACGCGAAGGAGCAGCCGGTATGAGCACGTGGCTTCGCTACTTCAGCTTCTGGCGCCGTGATCCGGCGCGAGACGCGACCGACGAGTTTCGTTTCCACGTCGACATGCGCGTCCGCGAGCTGATGGCGCGTGGGATCTCCGAGCCGGCGGCGCGCGACCGTGCGCTGCGCGAGTTCGGGGACGCCGCCACGGCGCAGGCGGACGTCGTGCGGATCGACGAGCGCATGATGCGCCGTGTCGCGCGCACCGAATGGTGGAGCGAGCTGGGACGCGACGTTCGCGTCGGGTTGCGCTCCCTGCGAAACAATCCCGCCTTTACGTCGACCGCGGTGATTACGGCGGCACTTGGCATCGGCGTCACGGCCGCGATCGTGTCGGCCGCGTACTCGATACTCGTGCGTCCTCTCCCGTATGCCGACGCGGACCAGCTCGTGGCGATCTACGGCGAAAACACCATTCGCGGCTGGAAGGGGAGCAACGTTTCTCACGCCGATTTCGAGGCCTGGCGCGATCAGAATCGCGCGTTCTCGTCCATCGGCATCTACAACTGGGATTCGCACACGCTGTCGGACGATCGGAATGACGCCGAGCGTGTCGCGGGCGCCGAGGTGTCGCCGAGTCTGTTCCAGCTGCTGGGGATCCAGCCGGCGCTCGGCCGTCTGTTCCTCCCGGAAGAAGACGTGTACGGCCAGCATCGTGTCGTGCTGCTCGGAGACCAGCTGTGGCGCCGCCGATTCGCGGGCGATTCCACCATCGTCGGCAAGGCGATCACGGTCGACGGACTCGCCTACGTCGTCGTGGGCGTCATGAAACCCAACTTCAGTTTCCCCGACAACGGCAACATGTGGGTTCCGTTCACGATGCCGGCGAAGGAACCGCATGGAAACCGGGTATACGCCGGCGCGATCGGACGACTCAACCCCGGCATCACGGTCGAGCAGGGACGAGCAGACCTGCATCGCATCGACGCCGAGCTGCAAAAGCAGTTTCCCGAGGAAAATCGCGGTTGGCGAGCGGAAGTGATTCCAATGCGCGATGACCTGGTGGGTAACCTGCGCCAGCCGCTCGAGGTGTTTCTCGGCGCCGTCGCGCTGGTGCTGCTCATGGTGTGTGCGAACGTCGCGAACCTCATGCTTGCACGAAGCGCGACGCGCGCGCGGGAGATCGCGGTGCGCAGCGCGCTCGGTGCATCACGCGGACGGCTCGGACGTCAGTTGATGACGGAAAGCCTGCTGGTCGCATTCATCGGTGGCACCCTCGGTATTCTGATCGCCTGGTGGGGTGTCCGGCTGTTGCGCTTCGCGTTTCCGGGCGAGACACCGCCGTTCTTCATCCAGCTGTCGCTCGATGGCACGACGCTGGTGTTCGTGAGCACGATCGCGCTGCTGACCGGTCTGTTGTTCGGGGTCGTGCCGGCCCTTCGCGGAACGAAGGTCAACCTCAATACCGCGCTTCGCGACGGGGGACGCGGTGCCGGGCAGGGGCTGCAAGGGTCGCGGTTACGCAGCGGTTTGGTGGTCGCGGAGGTGGCGCTGTCCGTCGTGCTCATGGTGGGAGCGATGCTGTTGATGCGCAGCTACCAGAAGCTCGAGGGGACGGATCTGGGCTTCGAGGAGCAGGGGATCCTTTCGGCACGCATCACGCTGCCGCGCATCGACTACCCGAACCCGACCGCCGCGCAGACGTTCTACCACCGCCTTCTCGAACGACTCAGCGCGGTTCCGGGAGTGACCCACGTCGGCGCAGCGCAGGGCGTTCCATTCAGCGGCTGGGACGTACAGGGACAGATGATCGTGGAGGGCGCGCCACCGCAGAGGCAAGGCGAGGAGCTCGTGTCGCTCTTTCAGAGTGTCTCGCCGGATTACTTCAAGGCGATTGGCGTCCCATTGCTCAAGGGACGATGGCTCAATGCTGGCGACCGCGACTCACTCGCTCCTGCGGTGCTCATCAACGAGAGCATGGCGCGCCAGGTGTTCGGGGCCGCCGACCCGCTCGGCAAGCGCATCCGGCACGCGTGGCAATCGGATAAATGGGCCACGGTCGTCGGCGTGATCAGGGACTTCCGCCACTATCGCCTGCCGCAGGCGATGGGGCCCGCGACGTATTTCGCGTACGACGCGGTTCCTGCCAGTCAGCAAACCATCGTGATCCGAACGAATCGCGACGATCCGAGCTCGCTCACCCCCGGTTTCCGTGAGGTCGTGCGCGGCATCGATCCAAAGGTCGCGATCTACTCCGTGCAGACGTTCAAGGAGGTCGTCAGCCGTTCACTCTGGCGCCAGCGCCTGCAGGGGAACGTGCTGGGGATCTTTGCGGCGCTCTCGCTGATCCTCGCCTGTATCGGACTGTATGGAGTCGTGTCGTACGCCGTCGCGCAGCGCACGCGCGAGCTGGGCGTCCGGATCGCGCTCGGCGCGACGAATCAGAACGTGCTGATGCTCGTCTTCATGCAGAGCGGTCGCCTCGTCGCGGCAGGACTCGTCTGCGGGCTCGTAGCGGCGTATTTCGCGACCGGGATCCTTGCCTCGCTGCTCTATGGCGTGACGCGGAGCGACCCGGCGACCTTCGCGGCGGTTCCCGCGCTCCTGTCCATAGTGGCGTTGATCGCGGCTCTCGTGCCCGCGCGTCGCGCGGCACGCGTGAATCCGATCATTGCGATGCGCGCGGAGTAACAGCTATCGCCGACGGATGAACTCCTCGTGGGCGCGCGAGATGAGCGAAAGCGCGCGCTCCCGTTCGGAGGGCGTGTTCCAGCTCGTGTCGGCGCGGACGCGCGCGCTGAGCAGGTCGATCCAGCGCAGGAAGTATTCGGCGTCCGCGCGGCAGCTCGTCGGCGCGCTATCGTGGCGCACATACACCGGGCTCGTGCTGGCGAACGGATAGAGATCCAGCACGGGAAGGCGCGGCGTGGTCGAATACGCACGCGCGAGGAGCCATCCGTTCCGCTCCACGGTGACGGTCACCGTCGTATCGGTGACCGTGCCACCGAAACGCGCGAGCACCCTGCCGTTGCCGACGATCTCGAGGCGTTCGACTGGAATCGATGATCGCAGGCTCACGCGGGCGCGAACGCGCCGTGCGTTCGGTGGCAACCGCAGCTCATCGCCGGGCTCGCGGCCGTTGACGGTGAGCGAAACGATGGGCGCGTTCGTGACGAACGTGCGACCAGCCTTGATGGCTTCGAGCCAGCGGCGATGGTCGAGCGCGCGCCCCGCTTTCGCGTAGACACGCAGGAGTCCCGGCGGTCCGCGCAGCTGCGCGAAATTCGGGAAGGCGTCCGTGCCCGCGGCGGCGGGCAGGCGGAAACCGCAGTTGAGCAGCTTGTACCAGATGTCCGACGTGATCAGGTGGTCGCTGTACCCCATCACCTCCAGGTAATCCACCTTCCCGACCGCGACGTCGACAGGCATCTCGTACGGAATACCGCCCTGAATCACAGAGATGTCCGGAACGAAGTCGAACGGGTGGACGTAACCCGCGAGGCCCCCCTGCTGGTGCGCCATGTCGAACACGGCGGCGTTCGTCGGATACAAGCTGGCGAAGGCGGTGCCCGCGTACCCGGCGTAGTCGGGAAGGAGATAGTGCTCGCGCACACCGATCTGCGCGGAGTGACCCCACAGGCCCGTGTGGAATTCCTGTCCGTTCGCGATGTACAGATCGGCGGCCGCGTACAACGGTCCGGGACGCCACGTCGCGATGTCGGGAATGCGCTGTTCCTTGTTGACGGTGAGGTTCTCGACGATGTGGAGACCCTCCGCGCGGGCCTGGCGCGCGAGATTCGCCGGAGTATTGCGATACGCGCCGCCATAGTTCATGTGCACGTGCACGTCGCCGCCCCAGTAGCCAATCGCGGGCAGATCGGCGACGCGTGACAGCGGCACGCGCGCGGCGGCCGTGCGGTTCGCCGCGACCACGACGCCGCGGGAAACCGTGCGCCATTCCGGCCCGCGCCAGACCTCGACGGTGTATCGCCCGACGGGGAGCGTCAGCGTATCGGCGCCGCCCGAGTGCCAATACGCGTACTCGAACCTCTGCGCGTCGCGCAGGATGGCCTCGTCGGCATGTCGCCAGCGGCTGTCCGGGCTGAAGAACCTGCCGTTCGCCGCGCGCACGGAGACGCGCGCGGGCAGGCGTGCGCGACTGGCCGAGTCGAGAACGGCGATCGCGAGCCGCCCGACGACGTCGCGGTAGCGGCGCGTGGTCGCGTCGACGCGCTCGCGCTTTCCACCGGGCACGGTGACGATCCACAGCGACGTATTGCCGCTCTCGTTGGAGACATAGCCGATACGCGTGGCGTCGGGCGACCAGCGCGGCGCGGTCGCATCGAAGTCGCCGTACGTGAGCTGCAGCGGATCCGCGCGCTCGCTGCGAGTGAGCCACAGCTGGTGCCACTGTCCGCCGTGATAGCCGCTGTAGACGACGCGGGCACCGTCGCGCGCCCAGTCCGGGCGCGCCTTCCACGTCGTCTCCTCATAGTGAATCTCGCGCATCGCGGCCCCGGGTCGCGCCTCCATGCGCCACAGTCCGCCCGTGCCGTAGATGCGTCCACGGTTCGAGACGAAGATCAGCTCTCTGCCGTCCGGCGACCACGTCGGTGACAGGTAGTGGTCGAAGCGACTGTAGTAGTAGCGGGGGAGGCCGCTGTCCCTGTCTTCGGTGATGCGCGTGATGGAGTCGAGGCGCACGTTCGCGAAGCGTCCCACGAAGATGTGCCACCGACCGTTGTACGCCGTCGAGACGAAGGCAATGCGTCTGCCGTCGGGCGACCACCTCGGGTCGACGTTCACGGCGCTGTCCGCGACGAGCGCACGCCGCTCGCCCGTGGGGAGATCGAGGAGCATGAGCGCGAGCGCGCGTCCGTCGTATGCGGAGTACACCACCGAGCGGCCGTCGGGCGACCAGTCGGGCTGAAAATCGTAGGTGTCGCCGCTCGTGATCTGCGTCGCCGTCGTGGTTCCAACGCGCTGGCGCCAGAGCGATCCCTGCATGGAGTAGATGATTTCGTGCCCGTCCGGCGACCACGTGAACGAGCTCGGTCCGCTCGTGACCTGCGGGACGTACATCTCACGCCAGTAGTACGAGTGCGGCACCTGGACCTGCGAGAGCGGCGCGTCGCGTCGTTGCGCGGGCATCCGCGCGGGCATCTGCGCGGGCATTTGCGCGGCGCAAAGCAGCAACATTAGAACCGCAGAGGACGCAGAGGAACGCAGAGCACTACAACTGCAAGAACAACAAAATGTTGTTGCAGTCCTCCGCGTCCTCTGCGTCCTCTGCGGTTCAATCATGTTGTTCCGTCCTCTGCGGTTCAATCATGTTGTTCCGTGAGCGCCCGCAAGACTTTCAACGTTGCGGCGTCGGGTGTCGGCACGGTCGCGATGTTCGCGACGGCTTGTACCGGCCAGCCGACATTCGCGCGGACGTCGTCCATCGCGATGCCCTCGAACAACGCCGACACACACAGATCACCCGACGGATCGCGATCGAGGATGCACTTATCCGTGATGACGCGACTCACACGCGCCCCGGGGCTCGTGATGAAGTCGACGCGCTCGGGGAAGGCGCGCTTGTCGAGCATCGTCACCACGAGAACGCGCCTGGCGTGTGCGGCGATCTCGGCGGCGCCGCCGCTTCCCGGCAGGCGGACCTTGGGGTTGTCGTACGTCCCGATGACCGTGGTGTTGATGTTGCCGCGCCTGTCGATCTGGGCGGCACCGAGGAAGCCGACGTCGATGTGGCCGCGCTGGAGCACGAGCTGAAAGACGTCGATCATCGGCGCCACCATCAGCGTACCGGTCACCAGCACGGGATCACCAATGGACAGGGGGATGCGTCGCGGCCGCGTGCCGATGGTTCCGGATTCGTAGATGAGCTGCAGATCGGGCGCGTGCGTTGCCCGCGCGAGGTTGCACGCCAGGCTGGGAAGTCCGATGCCGACGAACACGACGTCCTCGTCGCGCAGCTCATTTGCAGCCGCGCACACCATCAGATCGCGCGCGTCAGTATCCATAGTTGACGCCGGCGCACGTGTAGTCGTCCGCAGCGAGCCGGTCGCGCAATCCCGGCTGCCTGGCGACGTACTCACTCCGGTCGTGCACGCCGAAGATCCATTCGTCGAGATAGGACCGCAGGCGTCCGGCCTCTCGAGAGATGTCCTCCCACCGGACGTAGAAGTCATTGTCGCGATCGTGGTAGCCCTGGGCGTACGACGGGTGCGTGCCCCACGGCTCGTGAACGACGGCGTCCACGATGAAGGACGGAATGTGCGTGCGATTGGGATCCGCGCGGATCACGGACTCGTCCACGATCTCCTCGGCGACGACGATGACGCGCTCCGCGGCGAACGCCGCCTCTTTCTGCACGCCGAGAACGCCCCAGAGCTGGGCGTTCCCGGATGCGTCCGAGCGCTGCGCGTGAATGATTGCGACGTCAGGTCGAAGCGCCGGTACTGCGGCCAGCCTGTCACCGGTGAATGGACACACGACGCTGCGGATGTTGTCGTTGACGCGCGGCAGGTCCGTGCCGTCGTAGTTGCGCAGGGGCCAGAAGGGCAGACCTGCCGCGCCCGCGGCGAAGCGCGCGACCATGCCAAAGTGGGAATACTCGTCGATCTCGAGCGGGTGCTCGCGCCGTTCGATCGCCCGGCGAAATGCGTGCAGTGAACCCGCGCCCGGATTACCCGCCCACGAAAAGACCAGCTTGCGCAGGCATCCGGCGGCGATCATCTGGTCCGCAATCAGGTCCGGCGTCAGGCGACAGAGCGTGAGATCGCGGCGCCGCTGCCGGATGATCTCATGAGCTGCCGCGAAGCTGATCAGATGCGTGAAGCCCTCGATCGCGATCGTATCGCCGTCCCGAACGTGCTCGCGCACGGCGTCGCGCATCGTCAACAACACCTGCAGATCCCTCGCTCCGCTCGGGATGACGGGAAGCGGGGCGCGCGGGATGACTGCTCAGTCACTCAATAGCTCGCCAACGGTCGACAGCGCGATGTCGACGTCCTGCTCGTCGATCATGAGCGGCGGCGCGAAGCGCAGTGCGCTCCTGCCTGCGCCGAGGAGGAGAACGCCCTTCCTGAATGCGCCGAGGACGACGCGCTTGACGAGCGCTGGATCCGTGAGCTCCATGCCGACCATCAGCCCGCGACCGCGGACGTCGGCAATGGTTTTCGTTCTGGCCGCGAGATCGCGCGACTTCGCCATCAGGATCTCGCCCATGTTGCGGGCGTTGTGCATGTATTCCTTCTCGACGAGCGACAGCGTCGCGAGGGCGGCGGCGCAGCACACCGGATTGCCGCCGAACGTCGAACCATGCGCGCCCGGCTTCCACTTCATCAGATCCGCGCGAGCGATGATGGCGCCGAGGGGCATGCCGCTCGCAAGGCCCTTGGCGACGACCACGACGTCGGGCACGATGCCCTCGTGCTGGCAGGCGAACATCTTTCCGGTCCGCCCGATGCCGCTCTGGATCTCATCCATGAGCAGGATGATTCCGTGCTCGTCGCACAGCCGGCGCAGCGCGGCGAGGAATCCCTTCGGCGGAACGACGTAGCCGCCCTCGCCCTGGATCGGCTCGACCACGATCGCCGCGACGTCGCGCGGATCGACGCGTTTGGTGAACAGCCGCTGCTCGATGAAATCCGCGTCGCCATAAGGCGCGTGATACACCTCGGGAAGGAAGGGACCGAAGCCAGCGCGCTGAATGCTCTTGCTCGCGGTGAGGCTGAGCGACCCATACGTGCGGCCGTGGAATGATCCCTCGAAGGCGATGATCGCCGTGCGCCGCGTCGAGTGGCGCGCGAGCTTCAGCGCGCCTTCAACGGCCTCGGTGCCGCTGTTCGTGAGGAAGACGCGCTTGGCGTCCTTGCCGGGCGCGATCCTGGCAAGCTTCTCCGCGAGCGCGGCCATCGGCTCGTAGTAGAAGTCTCCGCCACAGATGTGGAGGAACTTCGAGGCGGCGTCTTGGATCGCGGCGACGACCTTGGGATGCGAGTGGCCCGTGGACGCCACCGCGATTCCGGCCATGAAATCCAGGTACCGGTTCCCGTCGACGTCTTCGATCATCGCACCCTGACCCCGGGCCACGACGAGTGGGTACTCCTTCAGGTAGCAGGTCGCCGTGGAGCCGCGATCGCGCTCGACGATCGCCTTGGCCTTCGGCCCGGGCGGCGACGTCACGATGTGCGGGTAGTCCTTCGGCGACGGTGCGCTCATTTGTCCGCGGATAACATGACGGACGCCGGCAGAACAGGCAAAATCAGACGCGCGCGCCGGCTCTCGTTGTGAAAGACGGTGATGTGCGCGACACGCGACCGCTCGGACGTCGCCTCGAGCTCGCCAGTGTGCAGGTTGTGTGAGAAGTCCGGGGCGAAGCTCGTCATGATCGCGACCCGGATGCGGTGACCCTGCTTGAACGTGTTGCCGGTGAAGAGATCGCCGAACGTCAGCTTGTACAGCGTATTCGGCTTGAGCAGATCGCGCGTCGGTCGCCCCTTGCGGTAGCTGGCGCGGATGACGTCCAGTCCAGGGCTCATGAGGTTGTACGCCGTGCCGTCCGGCGCGACGTCGTAGACTTTCGCCCAGAGGTCCGTGTCCGGGGCATCGGACGCGATCGTGATCTCCGCCTTCATCGCTCCGACCACGGTGACGTCCTGCTTGAGGGCCCGCGTCTCGAGAGTCACGACGTCGGGCCGCGCCGCGAACGTACGGTAGTCGTGGGCTCCGGTGTGGTCGGCGAAGGAGTTGATCACGGGATGCGCGGGATCGGAGACGATGTCCGACTGGTCGCTGAGCTTCGAGAGCACGATCGTGTCGAGCTTCGTCCCGGGGATCGGCCACGCGTCCGCGTCGATCCATCGATTGCTGCCCATGACGAATACATGGACGGGCTTCTCACGATCGACGCCATTGTCGAGGTCGCGTAGATGGCGATCCATCCAGCGCAGGACGACCTCGTCGTAATCGATGCTGCCGTTCGCGCCGTACTCGCGCTCGCCGACCATCGTTCTGCCCGCGCGCGGCACACCGTGCGACCACGGACCCATGATCAGCGCGGTGCGATCGCTCTTTCCTGCGCGCGCGGCGACGAGGCCGGTGTAGTTGTTGATGGCGCCGTGCGGGCCATAGGCCTCATCGTGCCACGCGGAGAAGTTCAGCACCGCCGCGTCCACGCGATCGTACTTGCCGCGCAGCTCCGCCCAGTCCCACCACGGATCGTACGCCGGATGTCGCAGCCACTCGTAATACCATGGCGCGATCGTCTCGAGGTCGTTCATCGCGAGCAGCGGCCGCGTCTCGCGCATGCGGGTCTTCACGGAGTCCCACGGCGCCCCCTCGGGGAGACCCAACCGCCTGCGGCGATCGGGCGCGATGTTGTTGTAAATCCATCCGATCCAGGACTGGTCCCATACGCCGTTCGAGTACCAGAACTGCATCGGCGATGCGAACGTCATCGACGGTGACATCGCCTTGAGGTGCGGGGGACGCTCGAGTGCGGCGAGCCACTGCACGGCACCGGGATAACTCAGCCCGTACGTGCCGACGGCGCCGTTCGACCACGGCTGGCTCGCTGCCCACTCGACGGTATCGTAGCCGTCCTTCCCCTCCTGCTGGTAGGCGAGGTACTCGCCGTCGGACGCATAGCGGCCGCGCACGTCCTGCATGACCACGACGTATCCGCGTTCGACGGCCTTGCGAGCGGTCGATTGCGCCGCGGTTGCCTGGTGCTTGCCGTACGGCGTGCGGTACACGAGGACGGCATGGCGCGCCTTGTCGTTCGGGCGCCAGACGTCGGCCCGCAAGATCACGCCGTCGCGCATCGGCGTCGCGACGTTCGTGTCGACGATCATCGCGGCCGTCGAGAGCTGACCGTAAACAGCGGCGAGCAGCATGTTCGCGATCACGGTCATGATTTCACGGAGAGTTGTTTAGCCGTGTGTGTGATTGCCGTGACCAGACGCGACACGATTTCCGCGATCTCGTCGTCGGTGACGATGAAGGGCGGCGCGAGCATGATGATGTCGCCATCCACGCCGTTTGCGTGGCCCACGTTGGGCCAGACGACGAGCCCGGCGTCGAGCGCCGCACGCACCAGCGTCTCCGCGAAATGGACCGAGCGGGGAAGGGGGACGGGCGCTCTCATCGAGGGATCGTCGACGAACTCGATGCCGGCGAGCAGTCCGCGGCCGCGAATGGCACCGACGTGGGGCAGGCCATCGAGGGCGCGCAGACGGTCGTGCAGCTTGCGCCCCTGAGCGGCGCAGCGCTCGACCAGCCTGTGGCGCGCGATGTATCGCAGCGTCGCGGTGCCGGCCGCGCACGACACGGCATGGTGCGAGAACGTCTGCGCGTGGTTCAGCGCGCCCGATCCGTTCGCGAAGACGTCGACGATGCGTGCAGGCGCACGGAGCGCGGCGAGCGGCGCGAATCCCCCGGCGATGCCCTTGCCGAGGATCTGCAGGTCGGGAACGACGCCCTCCGGCTCGAGCGCCGACCATGCGCCGGTGCGGCCGGCGCCGCAGAGGATCTCGTCCGCGATGAACATCACCTCGTGGCGGTCGCAGATCTCCCGCACCTGCCGCAGATACCCGGGCGCCGGCACGAGCGCGCCGGTCGACGATCCGCCGACGGGCTCCATGATGAACGCCGCGATGGTCTCGGCGCCGGCGTGCGCGATCGTCTGCTCGAGCGCCGCGGCATCGTACGCCGGTGCGCGCAGGACGTCGACCAGCCATCCTTTATATAGCGTCTTGTAGTGCTCGCGCGCCGACGCGGAGAGCGCGAGGAGCGTGTTGCCGTGATACGAGGGCGAGAGCGCGATGATGCGCTGCTTTGCCGGACGCCCGAGCTCCGCCCAGTATTGCCGCGCGAGCTTGAGGGCAGCCTCCACCGCGTCGGAGCCGCTGGAGAGGGGGTACACCTTGTCGAGGTCGCGCGGCGGCAGTTTCGTGAGCTCGGCGGCGAACTCCTCGACGGCGGTGTTGCTCAGCGTCATCCCGCTGACGTAGCCAAGTCTTTTCGCCTGCGCCGCCATGGCGTCGCCGATCTCGCTGACACCGTGTCCCAGGTTGCTGACGAAGGCGCCGCCGCAGGCGTCGAGATACGCGTTTCCCTGGTCGTCGTGCAGCCAGACGCCCTTGCCGTGCGTGATGCGCGGATACTCCCAGCGCAGCTTGCGGAAGAAGACGGAGGTGTCGGGAAAGTGCGTCACGCCACCACTCGCCGGGCGACCACCACGGCGCTTGCCATGTGCGCGGTGACGATGGTCGTCGTTTTCAGGAGGTCTGGAATCACATCGATCGCGATCAGGATGGCGACGCCCTCGACGGGAATGCCGAGCTCCGCGAACACCGGCGCCATGAGAAAGAGCGAGCCGCTCGGCACGGGCGGCACGCTGTAGCTGAGCAGAACCGAGAGGATCGCCAGCTCGATGATCTGCGCGGCGCTCAGCTCAATACCATAGAGCTTGCCGAGAAAGAGCGCGCCGAGCACGAAGGAGATAGGCACCGAGACGCGAAAGATCGCGACGGCCGTCGGCAGCACGAAGCTGACGATCTCGTTGGGCAGCAGCAGAACGCGTCGCGCCGCGTCGATCATCGCTGGCAGAGCCGCCGACGAGGACCGCGAGCCCAGCGCGATGACCTGCGCAGGAGCGGCGGCCGCCGCGAAGCGCCGCAGCGGCACCCCTCCGCCAACGACCGCGGCGACATATACGACCAGCATGACGCCGATCATCAGCAGCGCGAAGACGCCGACGTAATAGCCCACGGCCGCAACCGCCGTGTATCCCAGACGCGCGCCGACGACGACGGCGAGCGCGAACACGCCCACGGGCGCCGCGATGAACACCCAGCGGATGACCACGAGCATCGCCTCGGCGATCGCATTGAAGAATCGCACCGGGACGTCGCGCACATCCGCGGGGAGGCGCGACAGCGCGGCGCCCAGGATGACGGTGAACACGACGAGCGGCAGCATCGCGCCGTCGGAGGCGGCGCGCACGGGGTTGGGTGGGATGAGCTCGACGAGTCGCTGCGTCACTCCGCCCATGCCTTTGACCGTCGCGCTGACCTGCGCCGAGCTCGACGTCGCGGTCGCACGCAGCGCGGCAGCGGCATCGGGATCGATCGTGAGACCCGCGAGCAGCGGGGGCGCCAGCAACGCCGCGTACACGGCGATCACGGTGAGTGTGGCGACGAAAAAGAGCAGCGCGGCGCCGCCCAACCGGCCCATCGAGCGGAGACTCTCGCTCGAGGCGACGGCGACGAGCAACATGGAGAAGACGAGCGGAACGATCGTCATCCGCACGGCGTTGATCCAGATCGTGCCGACCGGCTCGAGTACGCGAATGACGCCCTCGCCCGCTCTCGCGTTTGCCGACGCGAGCACCGCACCCGCGAGCATGCCGACGACGAGCGCGACGAGCGCGATCCACGTGATGCGACGCATGTCACCGGTCATACGCAAACATGAGCGAGTGGATCTTGTAGTCCTCCTTGTCCTGTATGAGGAGCAGCACGAGCTTGCCGCGATTCTTCCGGCCGCTGTCGGTGACGACGAAGTCCGCCCACACGCTGGCGAGCGGTCCATTGCGCTGAATGCGCACGTTCTCCAGATCCTCGCGCAGACCATCGACGCGGGCGTGATACCGCCGCTGGGCCTCGAAGAACTCATCGCGGGAGCGGACGCCGATCGTACCATCGGCGCGCGTATTGGCGGCCGTGAATGTCGGGAGAAACAGCTTCTCCCATTGGTCGAGCGTTTCGCGGCGGTACAGTCCCACGTAATCGGCGACGACTCGCTCGAGCCGCGGATCGGGGGTGGGCGCAGCCGTCGCCATCGGTCGCGTGCGGCACGCGGCGGCGGTCATGAGGACGCAGATGAGCACACGTCGGGCGGGCATGTGGGGTAAGGTGCTAGAGACGCCCCGGCCTGTGCCAGATGCGCCTTAACAACTCCGCGACGGCGGTGTCTATAGAGTTGAAACTGGCTGGCACCCGCCAGGACATTCACGCTCTCAGGGGTTTCCGGAATGCGTTCATTCGTTCGTACTGCCGCTCTTCTTTCGATCGCCGGCGCCAGCGGCGCGCTGGCGCAGAGTCCGGCCGCGCTGCCGACGGAGGCGCCTCGCGCCGCCGCGCAGACGCTGCTCGCGCACACGGGCCAGCTCGACCTCACGGACGCGCAGGTCGTTCGACTTGCGGCGATCGCGCGTCGCACCGCTGCCCGGCGCCGCACGATGCGCGCGGCGGTCGATTCGGCACGCACCCGGTTCCGCGATTCAGGAGCGGCGGACTCCGTGGCGCGGCGCCAGTTCCGCGACCGCATGCGCGCCGACATGGATCGGGCGCGCGAGCAGGCTCGCGCCGATCAGCGTGACGCGCTCGCGGTGCTCACGCCGGATCAGCAGGCGCGTGCGTGGGACCTCGCGGCGCGGCGCGCGCGCGTGCACGGCGCGCGCGGGGGAAAGCGCGGACGCATGCGCGACGATTTTCGCCGGCGCGGCATGCAGCGCGGCCTGCGCGATAGGGGAGTACGCCGCTGAGCGTGTTCTCTTAACGAAATGCTCCCGCGCCGACCGTTACGGCGCTGTGGAGACCAAGGACCACAACAGCGGAGTGAGGTATGTCAGCTTCAACGAATCGGCTCGTAACCGTAGCCGCGCTCGCGTCGATGGCCGCGGCATGCGCTGATCTCAACGGCACGGTAGGGAACAACACGCTCGCGCTGAGCGCGGCGTTCCAGACGGTTCCGGCGGGATTCAGCTCCAACAGCACGACGTTCGACGCCAGCGGGGACGCCGGCGTTCCGTTCTTTCCAGCGGGGATGAATGCCCCCGTCGCGCAGGGTCGCGGCGGACAAGGCGGGGGCCACGGTCGTAGCGGCGAGGGCGAACGCGACCATCATGACGGCTTTGGCAAAGGTGGCATTCGCGGCCTGTTGATGGGTGGTGGACTCGGTCCGGATTTCATTGGCGCGATCGGCTTCGGCAAGAGCAGGGGACGCGGGCCCTTCGGCATCTTCAACCTGCCGTCGACGTGCACGTTCGACGCAGGCACGGGGATCGTCAGCTGCCCCGAGAAGACCGAACGCGGCCTCACGGTCAAGGCGTCGTTCGCGTTCAAGGATGACGCCGGCGTCGCGCAGGCGAAGTTCGACACGGTCACGACGAACAGCGTGAACGTGAAGGTGGACGTGAGCGGCACGAGAACGCGTCGCGACAGCTCGACGTCGACCGTGCATCACACGAGCGACCGCACGATCGAGGGCCTCGCGGCCGGGAAAACCGAGCGCAAGATCGCCGGCACGGCGAGCGCACACGAATCGACCACGGGGACGCGCGACGGCGTGAACTTCACCGCGGTGCGCGACGTGAGCGACACGACGAGCAACCTCGTGATCCCGATCGTCGACGGCCGGCCGACGATTCCGAGCTCCGGCAAGGTGATTCGCAACATGACGGTCTCGATCACGCCGGAAGGCGGGACGGCGACGACGAAGTCGCGCCGCGAAGAGATCACCTTCGACGGCACGAACGTCGTGAGCGTGAAGATCACGCAGGACGGCACGACGAAGAACTGCACGATCACGCTGCCGAGCAAGCGACACGTGTGCGAGCAATAATCACGTGCGTGATACGTGGTACGTCAGCGTGCGTCGTACGTCGTGCGTCTCATACGTCACACATGAGACGTACGACGCATCACGTACGCTGACGCACCACGCACCACGCACGCTGACGCTGGACGCACCACGTACTAGAAGCGAGCGCGAATTCCCGCGCTGATCGTCCGCCCCGGTACTACCGTCACCGTGTCCGGCTCCCCGCGCTGGTAGTTCAGGAGATTGTCGCCGCCGAGGGTGCCCTGAATGCCGCGCCAGAGGTCGTATGTCGCCGACGCGCGAAGACGCAGCGCGCCGTTGTACTTGACCCAGAACGTCCGCAGCTTGTTGCCGGTAATTCCCTGCGCGTTGCCGCCGGCGTCGAACCAGGCATCGGTGATCGCGACGCGATCGTAGTTGATCCAGTCCATCGCGCGAGACGCCGTCGAGGTCAGCTGCAGCCTGCGCAGCGACCACAGGACGCTGCCGCTGACGGTGAGCGCCGGCACGGCGAGCATGCGATCGCCGGGACGCAGATCGCCGCTGTAGCCGCGCGCCAGCTGTCGCACCCTGCTGTCCACCGTGGTGGCCGCGCCACTGACCGTGAGGGCGCCGACATATGCTGACGCCTGGCCCTCCCAGCCCGTGTTCGTGATCTCGCCGACGTTCTGCAGCTGGAACCAGTAGCGGCTGCCGCCGCCACCGCCAGGTCCGCTGCCGCTCGTGCGCGTCGTGTCCCCGATCGTCACCATCTGAATCAACCCGGTGACGCGTTGATCGAATCGCGTCACGTGGATCGCGAACGCCTGTCCCAGAAAGAGATCGGCGCCCGCCTCGACGCCGGACTGTGCTTCCGGATCGAGCAGAGGATTCACCACGGTGCGCCGCGGCTCGCGCGTGACGACGTGGAGCGTCGATTGCGGAGCGCGAATCCCGCGGCCGTACGCCGCCCGAAGCTTGAGCGTGGCACTCCGCATGTCGTGCACCCACGCACCGCCGACCATCGGCAGCGCAGCCACCTGCATGGAGCGCGCAGGCTGCGCGATGAGCTCGAACCGGAGACCGGATGTGAAGAACGTCGTATTGCCCCAGCCGAGATCCACCTGCGAGCTGACGCCGGTGTTCCCGCTGACGCCGACCGACGTCGCGGGTTCCGCGATGTCGTGCGGACGCGACACGGGAATCGCGGTGAGCTCACCCGACGTCTGGTCGCGCAACAGCGATTGTTCCGCGGCGAGGGTGACCCTGGTATTCAGCCCTTCGGCGGTCGCGCGCTGGCTCACCGTGCTCGCGCGTATGGTGGCGCGCAGCGCAGATCCCGTCGCGTCGCGAAGCGCCGTGTCGGCCACCGACGGAATCGGCGCGAAGTCGTTCGAGACGTTCGACAGGCGGTAGCCGTCGACCCCGGCCGTCAGCGCATACGTCCAGTCGTCGCTTGCCGCCCGCGAATACGTCGATCCAAGGGCGAAGGTGCGCAGCAGCTGCGGATGCGAGTCCGACGGGAAGCCGCCGGGCCGTACCGAGTCCAGCGGCGGGCTCGTGGCCACCCCGGCGTTCTTCGCGAGGAAACGTGCCGTCGCCGTCAGCGTCGACCGCGCACCGATGACGCGCGCGTCGAGGACGCTCCGCAGCTCGCGGCTGTACCCGTGCGGCACGTAGTCCCCCGACGACGAGCCGCTCACCGTCAGCCCCGCGGAGCGCAAGTTCGACCCGCGCCGCAGCGTGAGCGAGTGCTGCTGCATGGGGACGACACGCTGGGTGTGATAGGCGGTGGTGTACCCACCCTCGCTGCGCACGATCGCGTGCGCACCGTCGGCCGCGCCGTCATGCCGCGACACGATGTTCATGACGCCACTGATCGCGTCGGAGCCATACAGTGCGGCGCCCTGGGGTCCTCGGATCACCTCGACGCGCTCGACCAGCTCCGGCGTCACCTGCGTCAGCAGCAGGGGATTGGCGACCTCGATGCCGTCGATGTACACCTTCGGAAACGAGAGCCCGAACGACGACGCGCCGCGAATACTGCCGTATCGTGCGAGCATCGTCGACGGCGCCTGCTCCCAGAGCCAGACCCCGGGCACGGCACCGTTCAGGACGCGTGACAGCTGGCTTTCATCGCGCCGCTCGATATCGCGGCCGCGCACGACGTCGAGGGCGACAGGCAGCGCGCGTTGCGGCGCTCCCAGGACACTGCCGGTAACGACGACGCGGTCGAGCACGCGGACGGCGCCGGAGCTCGAGTCGGTGATCGCCGGTTGCGGGTCGCGTGGCGCCAACACGAGGTGATCGTCCCCGACGACCGCGGCGCGCACCGCGTAGGGCCGCAGAAGCTCGGAAAGCAGCTCGCCCACGGTCGCCGTATCTCGCGTGATGGTGACACGCCGATCGAGCGGCAGATTGTCGCCGCTGTACGACAGCCGCAGCCCCGCGAGCGCGGCGATCCGATCGAGCGCGTCACGCAGGGGGATGTCTCGCGCGTGCAGGGTGACACGCCGGTCGAGGAGCGTCTCCGGCGACGTGCCCGCGGTCTGCGCGAGGGTGGTTTCGGAGACGACGCCGAACAGGAACAGCGCTACGGCCAGCGCCGCCCGCTTCATTTGCTCGGATTCGTCGCGCGCAGGAAGACCGTGTCTCCGCGATGCTCGACGCGCGCGCCGAGCGCGAGCGCGACGACGTTGAGAACCTGGCTCGCCGGCTCGCGACCCGGGGCGAAGGTCCCGGTGAAGTGGCGCCGCATGAGCGCGGTGTCCGCTGACGTCACGCGCAATTCTACGCCGTACCACCGGCGAAGGTCCGCGACGAGCTCGGCGACCGATGCGTTGCGGAACACGAGCTGCCCGCGCGTCCACGCCAGATCGTCGGACGTCGCCGCGCCGCGCTTTGCGGCAACGCTGCCCGCTGAATCGAGCGTGCCGACGTCGCCGCGCGCGAGCGTCACCGAATCGCTCCCGTGGGTGAGCGCCACGATACCGTCGCCCACGACGACACGCAGCGTCTCGCCCGGGTCACTGTGGACCGTGAAGCTCGTGCCCACGTCGCGAATCCGTGCGCCTCCGGCGGCGACGCTGAACGGTCGCCGTGGGTCATGCACGACGCGGAACAGCGCCTCGCCCTGCAGCTCGACGGCCCGCTCGCGAACGGTGAGACGGCTCGCGGGACCGAGGATGACTTCGGTGCCGTCCGCGAGGCGGAGGTCGCGTCGCTCGCCGACGCCCGTCGCGTATGCCTGCGCCGGGACCGCGCGCGGCATCGGTGTCGTCCGACGCGCCACGAGCACGCCGACGGCGACGACCAACGCTGCCGCAGCTGCGAACGTCGCGTAGCGGCGGAAGGAAACGCGTGGCGCGAGTGCGGCGGGCTCGGCGGTCGCAGGGGCCGGGGCGTGCATCCGTGTCTTCACTACACGCAACGCGTGCTCGACGTCGACGCGTTGTGACGAGTTCAATCCCGCGGTCGCGGCTTCGAGCGTTGCGACGAGCTTCGCGTCCGACGGATGCTCTTCCAGCCAGCGCTGAACCGCCGCCGCCTCTTCAGGCGACGACTCGCCGGCCAGATACCTGCCGATTCGGTCCCAGTCCGTGGGGCTCATCGCGGAACTCATATATGGTATAGACACGTCGTGCCCACCGCACCCTTAGCGGTTAGCTTGGCGTGCCATGGACGACCGCGAGCTCCTGCGCCGTATACAGGGGGGTGACGAGGGCGCATACGACACGGTCTTCCGCACCTGGTATCCCGCGCTCGTGCGGGTATCGGCGGCGCTGCTGCGCGATAACGATGCGGCGGAAGAGGTGGCGCAGGAGGTGATGCTCGAGCTGTGGCGGCGCCGCCACGTCATCGATGCGGACGTATCGCTCCGCGCGTACCTGCTGCGCTCGATCCGGAACCGCTCACTCAATCATCTGCGCCACCTCCGCGTGCGACGCGACACGGAGTCCGACGTCGAGGCACTCTACCATGCGCCCGTTGGCGCAGACCAGCCCATCGTCGCCCGTGAACTGGCCGACGCCGTCGCGGTCGCGATCTCGGAGCTCCCGCCGCGGTGTCGCGAGGTGTTCGAGCTCAGTCGCGTCCACGGTCTCAAGTACGCGGAGATCGCCGAAGCGCTGGAGATCTCGCACAAAACGGTGGAAGCACAGATGGGGAAAGCGCTGCGGATCATGCGCGAGCGGCTCGCGCCGTGGCTGGAGCGCAAGGCACCGGCCGAGGGATAGAACCGCCATTCTGAGCGAAGCGAAGAATCTGCAGGTCAGTGACTGCAGATCCCTCGCTGCTCGGGATGACTACTTCACTTCTTCGACGTCGCGCCCGCCTCTCCGGGACTGCGGCGACGATAGCCGGGAGGAGGCTGGAAGGTGTCAGGCGGAATGGGAGCGGTGGACACCTCGGTGTACTCCTGACGCGAGCGCATGATGACCACCTGCTGCGGCTTTGGTCCGCCGCCACCACCGAACCGACCTCCCGTCAGACGGCCAAGGCGCTGCCGTCCCTGATTCATGGCGTTCTGCGCCGCGCTCCCCGCGATGTCGGCGACGAGTCCTTTCTCGGCGTCGCGAAGCACCTGCTCGCGGTCGAACGTCGCCCCATCGGGCACCGCGACGTAATGAGACACGGTCCGGAGCGAGAAGCCTTTCAGCTGAGCTAACGCGGAATCGAGCCTGCTGACCGCAACGCGGAGCCGTGGCTCCTCATTGTATGCCTGCTCCATCGCCTTCGCGGCCTGCGCGACTTCAGCGGAGTCGAGATCGCGCGTGAAGTTCTTTGCCCATGTGCTGTCGAACAGGCGCTCTGCCGCGACCCCCGGAAAGTTCTGCGTCAGCCATACGTCGCTGAGCACGACCAGGCTACCCTTCTCGGTGGAGTCGCTCTCGGGGTAGTACGTCTCGCCGTCGATCCGGAGCGTCACGATCGCCTGTTCCGCATCGAGACCGGCGATGGTCTGCCGTTCACCGGTTCGATCTGTGGAAAGGCTCACGGTGTAGCGCGTCTTCGGGCGCGGATGTCGGACGGCGGCGGAACTGTCCCGCGGCGTGTCCGGCGTGTCCGGCACGGTGTCGCCCGCGCTCTCGACCACGAAAACGGGATCATGAACAGACCAGAGCCAGTAGGTCTTCGGCTCATGTTCGATCGTCATCACCGTGCCCGCCTTCGCATCGACGACCTCGGATCGCTTGTCCTCGTCTCTGCGCATGCGAGGGCCGCTGTACCACACTGTCTCGGTGATGGATTTGCCGCCCTTGCGCATGAAGCGCATGACGCGACCCAAGCGTCCACCAAACTCGACCTTCGTGACGGTCGTGTACTTGACGTCGCGCGCGGTCTGGGCCCTGGCAAAGTCATTGGGCACCAGGAGAGCGAGCGCGCCGAACGCGGTTGCGGAACGCAACACAGCCGAACGAATGCTCATGACTCCTCCATCAGAGTATTCAGGGATTGTGTTCGGTAGGGCAGACAAAATGGACATGTACACATACGCGCGCCACGTTCCCTGGGCGTCCGCCGGACGCCTGAGGCCGCTAACTTCTCGCATCCAAGGTTTGTTCTTCCATCCCGGAGTGCCATTCGTGAAGGCCTTTTTCTGGCTCGCCGTAATGTGCGCGCCGGCGGTGAGCGCGCAGGAGTTGAGCATCGACCCGCACCGTGCGGCTGCGGCGCAGCTGGTCCAGGGAGCTCTGCACGACAGCGCCGCATACGACCGGCTGGCGCGCCTCGTCGACACGTTCGGGCATCGCATGAGCGGCTCGGAGAGCCTCGAGCGCGCCATCGACTGGATCGTCGGAGAGATGAAGCGCGATGGATTCGACGACGTGCACAAGGAGCCGGTCCAGGTCACGCACTGGGTGCGCGGCGCGGAATCCGCATTCCTTCTCAGTCCGCGCCGCACGCCGCTGCACATGCTCGGCCTCGGCCGCAGCGTCGGCACGCCACCGGCCGGGATCCGCGCGCCCGTGCTCGTCGTGCGCAGCTTCGCGGACCTGCGCGCTCGCGCCGCGGAGGCGCGCGGCAAGATCGTCCTCTACAACGTTCCCTTTGACACGACGGTCGCACCCTTCGCCGGGTACGGGGGCGCCGTGCAGTATCGGGCGTTCGGTGCGGACTCCGCCTCCGCCGTCGGCGCGGTCGCGGCGCTCATCAGATCCGTCACCCCACGGTCGCTGCAGTCGCCCCACACGGGAGGGATGGCGCCGTACGACACGACCGGCCGACTGCGCCGCATTCCGGCGGCCGCGCTGTCCGTCGAGGACGCGGAGATGTTGCAGCGATTGCAGGACCGCGGCCAGCGCATCGAGCTGCGGCTGACCATGGGCGCGCGCACACTGGCCCCGGCGCGGTCGCACAACGTAGTCGCCGAGATCCGCGGCTCCGAGCGGCCCGACGAGATCGTCGTCCTGGGCGGGCACGTGGACTCGTGGGACGTCGGGCAGGGCGCGATGGACGACGGCGGCGGGTGCGTCGCCGCGTGGGAGGCGCTGCGGCTGATCAAGCAGCTCGGGACGCGTCCCCGGCGCACCATACGCGTGGTGCTCTGGACCAACGAGGAGCTCGGCCTTGCCGGCGCAAACGCATATCGCGATGCGCATCGCGCCGAGATCGACAAGCACGTGCTGACCATCGAGTCCGACAATGGCGTTTTTCGACCGACAGGCATTCAGGTGGGCGCGGGTCCCGGTGGCATCGCGCTGATGCAGCACATCGCTTCGATGCTCGGCGCCGCCGGCGTCGATAGCGCCCGCCTCGGCGGTCCCGAGGCCGACGTCAGTCCTCTGTATGCGCTGGGCGTTCCCGCGGCGAACGTTCAGACGGACGTATTGCGGTATTTCTGGTATCACCACTCCGAGGCGGACATGCTCGACAAACTCGATCCTGCCGATCTCGCGAAGAACGTGGCGGTGCTTGCCGTGGTCGCGAACACCATCGCCAACATGGACGGCGCCTTACCGCGTGTCGCGCCCGCCGCGACGCCGTAATGTCCACCTCGTCGCCGGTCCGCGAATATCGCGTCGACGCCCGATCCACCGATGTCTTCGGTCGCGTGCTGTGCAGCGCTCGCGACCACCATTTCGTCGTCGACGGTCCGGTGCAGAACGGCTGCCCGGGCGAGGAGCTCACGCCGCCGGAGCTGTTCCTCGCGTCGGTCGCTGCGTGCGGCGTCGAGCTCGTGACGGTGATCGCGCGCGAGCAGGGAAAGACCGTCGGCGCCGTCCAGCTTGGAGTCTATGGAAAGCTCGATCGCGGCGCCCAGAAGCGGACGGACATCACCGTGTTCAACACGGTGAGCTTCGATTTCCACGTGAGCGGCACGGACGGAGCCACCGCCGCCCAGCTCGTCGAGGCCTTCAGGCGGCGGTGACCCATCTACGGCACGATCGCGGTCGCGGTCGAGGACGTGAAGGTCGAGGTCGACACGAAATGACGGCGGTCAGACGACGGCCGGCGCGCCCTGCTCCGTGTAGATCTTGCCGCCGATCCACGCGGCGATCATCAGCGAGATCAACTGAATGACGGAGATGATGGCGTACGACGTCACCGATATGAGGTCGACGTAGAGCCAGTCGAGATAGAAGATGAAACCGAAGCACCAGACGATGAGTCCCGCGATCGCCGCGGTCTTCGGTCCTGCGCCAAAACGTGGTCGTATCGCGGCGTACAGCCATACGAGCAGGATGCCCACGAGAAACTGCGTGATCACGCGCGACGCGATGACCCCACCGCTCATCCCGCGCCCCTGAAGAGTCGGAGCGACGGCGAGCATCTCGGCTTCCATACGCTTGCTGAGGAGCAGACCGTTCACGATGAACGCGACGACGTTCATGACGAGTCCGGCGACGAGTCCACCTGCGACAACTCTCGAGCTGTTGATCGCCATTGTGCTCTCCTGAAGTGGGCGGGACGGGAGGTGATGCGGAGAGACCGCGGGACTGCGTTCAACGCTTGATATAATACAGCCGAATCGACTTCCCGACGCGCGCGACGGGTTGATAGGCGTGGAGCCAGTTGAGCGCCGAATCGGCCCAGACACCGGCGTAGAAGGTCTCGCTCGCCGCGACCCATCCCGTGACGCGTTCGTTCGGCTTCAGGCGGCGCGTGCGCTCCAATCCGATCGCCCAGAACTGCGCGGTGCCGAAGTAATGGACGCGCAGCGAGTCGATGTGAAGCTCGCGCGCGGCGTCCCGCAGCCGATAGAGATCCTGACCCCAATCCAGATTGCTGTCGACGAGCACACGCTCGGGTTCGGGCCCGGCGAGCTGGTTGAAGTACGCGATGTGGTCCGGATGCGCGGCGGCGGGCTCGATGAGCGTCCACGCCAGCAGAGCGGCCACCGCGACCCTGCTCGCGGTGTTCCATGCGCGCGTCCATGCCCAGGTGATTCCGATCGCGGCGAGGACTGCGAGCATCGGATAGATCGGCAAGAGCAGCCGAATGCCGATGTCGACGGGAGTGAGTGTCGCGACGAGAAGGACAGCCCCGATACCGGCGAGCAATGCAAAAGCCAAACTGTTCTCGGCCCCGCCGCTGCGCGGCGGGTGCGCGGCCAGACCGCGGGGCCGAGAACGGTACGAGCGAATCACCAGATACGCTCCCAATCCGCCGAGTAAGAGCAGCGGAATCGGCGTCTTCACGAGCACCGCGACGATGTCGTAGTACCACCAGCCGCCGAGGCGTACTCGTCCGAACAGATACGCCGGATGGCCACCAGTGCCGTGCTTGAAGAAGGCGTCGAGCCCCCGAAAAAACTCGGGTGCCGGGAGTGTGAGCGCGCCGACCTTCCCGACGCTGAAGCGGTAGACGGCCCACGTCACGAACGCCGCGACCAGGACGGCGACACCGAGTGGCCGGAACAGTTTGAGGCCGCCCAGAAACCGGAGATCGCGCCGCGTCGTGAGGACGACAAAGAGCGCTGTCGCGATCGCCGCGGGGAGCAGGTACGCCATCGCGTTGAACTTGGTCAGGCCGCAGAGCGCGACCACGATCCCAAGTACCACGCTGCGCCCATACGTCGAGCTCTCGAGCCACAGCGTCCACGCGAGAAGCGCCAGCGGCATCATCGCCGCCGGTCCCATGTCCGTACCCGCGACGCCCGCGTGCGCGAGCACGTTGGGATTGGCGGCAGCGAAGAACACCGCCAGTGCGGCCGTGCGTTCGTCGGCCAACCGACGCGCCCAATACCAGCACGTGAACAGGAGGACGAGCAGGAAGGGGAGAGATCCGAGACGCGACAGGGTCAGAATGCGCTCGTAGTGCGCGCCGCGGCCGAGGATGATGCGTCCCTCGGTGTACATGTGCGAGTAGCCGGTGCCGCGCTCACCCGCGAGATACGGCCCGATGGCCGCCGCGAGCCGGCTGAGTGGCGGATGTTGGGGCTCGTACGTGTACGTGTGTCGGCTCAGCCACTCCATGCCCGCCGCGAGATGCGCGGGCTCGTCGTACATGTTGTTGAAGACGTGATACGTCGACACGACGGCAACGACGGCGAGCAGCGCAGTGACGCCGGCCACAAGTCGCCAGGCGCGCGAGTGTGCGTCCATCGCGGTGGTGAGATTCACGGCTCAGACGATAACTTGCATCATGGCCACCACCCAGGTTCCGCCCTCTCCATCGGCGCCCTCCACTTCGGCGAACGCACCGGCCGCCCACCAGCCGCACCTCGCGCAGCCAGACGTCAATCCGTCGTTCACGAAGAGCATCTTCCGCGGCGAGCTGCGCGAGGAGCTGATCTTTCCCTTTCCGTCGCTCTCGCCGGAGGAAGCGGAATCACAGCGCATGATTCTCGACGCGTTCCATTCCTGGGCGGCAACGACGGTCGATCGCAGAAAGCACGATCACGACGGCAAGTTCGCGGACGGAGTTCGCGAGGGGATGGCCGAGCTGGGGCTGATGGGCCTCAACATCCCGGAAGAGCACGGCGGCTTCGGCGCGGGGTCGAAGGTGTTCAGCAAGGTGATGGGCACCATCGGCGCGACGGACGGCGCGCTTGCGGTGTACTTCGGCGCGCACGGCTCGATCGGTCTCAAGGGCATCATCCTTTTCGGGACGGAGGATCAGAAGAAACGCTGGCTTCCGCGCTGTGCGTCCGGTGAGCTCATCGCCGCGTTCTGCCTGACGGAGCCCGGCTCCGGCTCCGACGCGCAGGCGATGAAGGCGACGGCGGTGCCCTCGGCGGACGGCAGGCACTACGTGCTGAACGGACAGAAGATCTGGATCTCGAACGCCGGGTTCGCTGGAGTCTTCACGGTGTTCGCCAAAGTTCCAGCAGAGGAAGGAGGAAAGAGGAAGGAGGGCAGAGGTGCCAGGGAGCGCGTGACCGCGTTCATCGTCGACGCGAAGTCGGCGGGCGTCCGCCTGGGGAAGCTCGAGGACAAGATGGGCATCAAGGCGAGCGACACGCGCGCCGTTTTCTTCGACGACGTGAAGGTGCCCGCTGAGGACAGGCTCGGAGACGTCGGGCAGGGTTTCAAGATCGCGCTCGAGGTGCTCAATTCCGGGCGGCTCGGGTTGTCGTCGGGGGCGGCACACGCCACGCGCGCGATCATGCGAGAGGCGCTCGCGTATGCGAAGCAGCGGCAGCAATTCGGGAAGCCGATCGGCTCGTTCGAGATGATCCAGCGCAAGTTCGCGCAGTTCGCAGCGGAGTGTTACGCGGCTGATGCTGGGTGGTTCATTGCGGCGGACATGGTGGATCGGGGCGGCGTGGACTTCTCGCTCGAGACGGCGTGCTGCAAGGTGTTCGGAAGCGAGATGGTGTTTCGCGCCGCGAACGAAGCGCTGCAGATCGCGGGCGGCATCGGATATTCGAAGGAATTCCCCTACGAGCAGGCGGTGCGCGATTCGCGTATCAACCTCATCTTCGAGGGGACGAACGAGATTCTGCGCGCGCTCGTCGCGCTCATGGGTCTGCAGGAAGCGGGAGAGCGGCTCCAGGCGCTCGGCAAGGCGTTCAAGGATCCCTTGCACTCGATGGGCGCGATCGGGTCATATCTCGCGGGACGCGCCAAACGTCAGGTGACGAAGCCGAAGGTCGAGCGCGTGCACGACGCGTTGCGGAAGGAGGCCGACATGGTCGAGGACGTCGTCCACGACCTCGGTCTCGCCGTCGAGAATCTGGTGATCAAGCACGGCAAAGGCATTATCGAGAAGCAATTTCTGCAGGAACGCATGGCAAATACCGCGATCGACGTATATCACGCGATGGCGACGCTGAGCCGCGCCAGCGCGGCGCTGGAACGCGCGGGCGGCGACGAGGCCCGCGCGGCGGCCGACCTGGATTGCGCGCGGATATTCGTCCCTCTCGCGATGCGCCGCGCACGGCGCAGCGTGCGCGCGCTCGGGCGCAACCAGGACGCGCGCCTCAAGGCGATCGCGGAGCGCGCGCTCGAGAGCGGCGAGTTGGTCAGCGAGATCTGACAACAACGCAACTGCAGATTCCTCGCTGCGCTCGGAATGACAACAACAACGCAACTGCAGATTCCTCGCTGCGCTCGGAATGACAAGAGTATTCTGCGATGACTGACGACGTGACGATACGCGCGCTGTCGTCGCAGCACGATTACGCCGCGTGCGTCGAGCTCCAGCGTGACACGTGGGGGCGCGAGTTCGCCGACACCGTCCCCGCCACGATCCTCATGGTGAGTCAGCGGATCGGCGGCGTATCCGCCGGTGCCTTCGACGCGGCGGGCCGACTCCTGGGCTTCGTGTTCGGAATGACCGGCGTCGAAAACGGTCACGTCGTGCACTGGTCCGACATGCTGGCCGTCCGCGCGGAAGCGCAGAACCTCGGCATCGGACGTCGTCTCAAGGAATTCCAGCGATCCGCCGTCGCCCGTGTCGGCGGGCATGTCATCTACTGGACCTTCGATCCGCTCGTCGCGCGCAACGCGCACCTCAACTTCAACGTCTTCGGCGTGCGCGCCGTCGAGTACCGGCGCGACATGTACGGCGACGACACGGGCAGCCAGCTGCATCGCGGCATCGGCACCGACCGCCTGATCGTGGCGTGGCCGGTCGACGACAGGGACCTCGCCGTGCGCAAGCGCGAGACCGCCGCCGCCCGCGGCGGCGCGAGCTGGATCGAGACGCCCATCGTCGGCGACGTCGATCACCCCGACCACCGCTGGGACCACAGCATCGGCGAGCGGCCGCAACTGCGTATCGCCGTGCCCCTCGACATCTCGGCGCTCCAGGCGAGGGACGAGTCGCGGGCCGCGTCCTGGCGCAGCTCGACGCGCGCCGCATTCGAATCTGCGTTCGCAAAGGGCTATCATGTGGCTGGGTTTACCACCGACGGCGACCGCGAGCGCGGCTACTACCTGCTCGATCGACACTAACACCCGGCACCCATGATTCGTCTCGAGCGCGTCACCCTGCGTGAAATCCGCCTCCGGCTCCGGGAGCCGTTCCGCATCTCGTCCGGCGTCGTCGACGAGCGGCGCATCCTGCTGCTCGAGCTGCGGGACGCGTCGGGCGTCACCGAATGGGCGGAGTGCGTCGCCGGCGAAGCGCCCAACTACAGCGCGGAAACCATCGATACCGCCTGGCTGGCGATCAAGGAATGGCTCGCGCCGCGTCTCCTCGGCAAAGCCGTCGGCAGTCCCGAGGCCGTGTACGAGATCCTCGAGCGAAACGTCTGCGGACACAACATGGCCAAGGCCGCGCTCGAGATGGGGTGCTACGGTCTCGCAGCGCGCCAGCAGAACATCTCATTGGCTGCGTCGATCGGCGGACAGCGCGACCGTGTTGCGACGGGGATCTCGATCGGCATCCAGAAGGATCCCGGCGCGCTGGTGGAGCGGGCGCAGCGCGCGCTCGCGACGGGGTACAAGAAGATCAAGCTGAAGATCCAGCCCGGCGCGGACGTCGAGTACGTCGCCGCCGTGCGCCGCGCCCTGCCGCCGACGACCGAGCTGATGTCGGACGCCAACTCGGCGTATCGGCTCGAGGATGCCGACCATCTCGCGAAGCTCGACGAGTTCGGGCTTCTCATGATCGAGCAGCCGCTGCATCGCGACGATCTCGTTCGCCACGCGCAGCTGCAGCGGCGCCTCAAGACGCGCATCTGCCTGGACGAATCGATCACGGACGTCGCGCGCTGCGAGGACATGATCGCGCTCGGCAGCGGCCGCATCGTGAACATCAAGCCGGGGCGCGTGGGCGGGTATACCGTATCGCGCCGCATCCACGATCTCTGCGCCGAGCATCAGATCCCCGTCTGGTGCGGCGGAATGCTGGAGAGCGGCGTCGGCCGCGCGTACAACGTGGCCCTCGCGTCGCTCCCGAACTTCACGCTGCCGGGTGATCTGTCTCCGAGCGCCCGCTACTGGGAGCGCGACGTCGTCATACCGGAATGGACGATGGACGCCAATGGCCTGGTCCCCGTGCCGCGCGACAAGCCGGGGATCGGCGTGGCGATCGACCGCGATCGCGTGGAGAACCTCACGGTACGCCGTGAAGACCTGCGCGCGGCGGCCGCGTCGGCCGCATGAGGGCAGACGGCTCACTCGCGTTCATGCACGACGGAATGCGGCAGGAGCTCATCGAGCTTCGCCGCTCGATACACCGCGAGCCCGAGCTGGCCTTCCAGGAGCATGGAACCGCCGAGAAGCTGGAACGCGCCCTGCGCGACTTCGGTATCACGGAGATGCGTCGTGTCGCGGGGACGGGCGTCGTTGCCCGAGTGAAGGGAACGGACGACAGGGCGCCCGTGGTCGCCATTCGCGGCGACATCGACGCGCTGCCGATCACCGAGGAGACGGGTCTGCCCTTCGCGTCGCAGCGGAGCGGCGTGATGCACGCATGCGGTCACGACGTGCATGCAACGTGGGCAGTGGGCGCCGCGGCGCTCCTCGCGGGCAAGCCCGCGCGCGGCGACGTGCTCATCGTGCTGCAGCCGGCCGAGGAAGTCGGGCAGGGTGCATCGGCCGTGCTGGAGAGCGGGGCGCTCGACGGAGCCGCCGCGATCTTCGGAGGACACGTCGATCGCCGGTTCGAGGTGGGGCAGGTGGTCGCCGACGTCGGACCACTCGCAGCGTCGGCGGACACGTTCGAGATCGACATCATCGGGCAGGGCGCGCACGCCGCGCGTCCGCACGAGGCGAGAGATCCCATCGTCGCCGCGGCCGCGCTCGTGACGGCCATCCAGACGATCGTCGCACGGAGGCTCAATCCGGCGACACCGGGCGTCGTCACCGTCGGACAGATCTCCGCGGGAAGCGCTCCCAACGTCATCCCCGATCGGGCGACGCTGCGAGGCACGATCCGCGCGATCGAGCCTGCCTCCCGAAAACTGATGCACGAGGAGTTGCGCCGACTCGCCGAGTCGATCGCGGCGGCGCATGGCGCGCGCGCCGAAGTGCGGATGCCGGAAGGGACGCCGCCGCTGGTGAACCCGGAACAGCCCGTCGAGTGGAGCCGCAAGGCTGTCACGTCGGTGCTGGGCAGCGACGCGCTGGTGCCGCTCGGATTTCTCAATCTCGCGGGCGAGGACTTCGCCTTTTACCTCGAGCGGATCCCCGGCTGTTTTCTCCGCATCGGTGCGCGCGAACCTGGCGGAGTTCCGATAGCGGCACACTCGCCGCGTTTCTACCCCGCGGAGGGCAGCCTCGTCATCGGGTCGCTGGTGCTCGCGGAATGCGCGCGCGTCGCGTCCGCGGAGCTGGCGGCGGGGCGAGCGTGAGAGCTGGCGCTGTTCTCGTCTCCGTCGCGCTGGTTGCGTGTGCCGATCGCGGCGGCGCGCCCGCCCGTGTGCCGGCGAAGGTGGACGCGTCGAGCACTGTGCCCGCGTCGGCAACCGTGGGCAGCGTCGTGGGCGAGATATCGGTAAAGGTCAGCGACGCCTCGGGCAATCCCGTGCCTCGCGTCGTCGTGTCCTTCAGCGTCACCGCGGGCGGCGGGAAGACGTCACCAACGCTCGACACGACCGGAACGGACGGTACGGCGACGTCGACCTTCACGATCGGTACAGAAGCGGGTACCAACGAGGTCACGACCGCCGTATCCGGATTCGCGCCGGCGAAGTTCAGCGTCAACGGAACCGCCGGCGTCGTACAACGCATCGTCGTGGCGCCGAGATCCGTGCGCATCGCCGCCGGTGTCGAATCGACGTTCGTGACGGGCGTTTCGCGCGACGCCTTCGGCAACGCAGCTGCCGGGGGCGTCGCATGGATCGCGCGCGATCCGTCGCTCGTGAATATCGGCACGGCGCCGAACAACCAGATCGTCATCCGTGTCCTGCGACGGCCGGGACAGACCTACGTCGTCGGCAGCAATGCGAACGTGTCGGACAGCGTGCTCGTCACCATCGCCGACGCCGCTCTGCCATGTGCCGGCACGGCGGCGCCCGTCACGCTGCCCGTCGGCGGCGTCGTCCCGTTCGACAGCGGGGTGGGCTGCGTGCACGCTGACGCTGACGGCGCGGAGTACGCCCTCATCGCGAACTACAACACGGGCGTCGGCGAGATCTTCGCGACGATCGACGTGACGTCCACGGGATCCACGCTGGCGTCAGCGGCATTTCCCGGCGTGGCGACGAACTCCGCGCCCGCAACCGACGCGTCTCCACGCGCGTCCTTCGAGCTGGCCCTGCGGCACAGTGAAGAGCGCGAGATGCCCGCGCGCGTGGCCGGCGCGCGGGCGTGGTACGCGGCGCGGCCGCCGGCGCTCCGGTCGGATCTCCGCATGGGTGACGTCGTTCCCATGAATGTGAACGCGTTCGACTTCTGCTCGGCGCCGGCGCTGCATGACGCCCGCGTGGCAGCGATCACGGAAGGCGCGATCATTCTGACGGACGTGGAGAATCCGGCCGGAGGATTCTCGGACGCCGAGCTTCGCGAGTTCGGCATCCTGCTGGATACGCTTGTAAATCCCGTGCATAAGGCCGCCTTCGGTACGCCCTCCGACATCGACGGGAATGGTCGCGTCGTCATCTTCTTCACCCGCGCAGTGAACGAGCTCACGCCGCTGGGCTCGCCCTCGGGCATCGTGCTCGGTTTCTACTACAGCCGCGACCTGCTACCCAGAGAGAGCGCGTTCGGTGCGTGTCCCGGCAGCAATGTCGCCGAGATGTTCTACGTCATCGTTCCCGATCCCAATGGCAGCATCAACGGGAACACTCGCAGCAAGGCCTTCGTGCAGTCCGTCGCCGCCATCACCATCGGCCACGAGTACCAGCACCTCATCAACGCTTCACGCAGGATGTACGTCACCAGGGCCCCGCGCGTGACGGAGGAAGTCTGGCTCAACGAAGGACTCAGCCACATTGCCGAGGAGCTCCTGTTCTACCGCGCCAGCGGCCTGCTGCCGCGGCAGAACATCGACGAATCCGTGCTCGCGGGTGGGTCGCAGACGCGCACGTTGTTCGACGTGTACCAGCGCAACAACTTCGCCCGCTATCGCGAATTCCTGCGTTTCCCGGAGGCGACGTCTCCGCTCGCGCTCGACGATCGCCTGGCCACGCGCGGTGCGACCTGGTCCTTCCTGCGCTATGTCGCCGACCGTGCGCGCCCGACCGACGGCGATTTCTGGTATCGCCTCGTGAACTCGCAGCTCACGGGCGTGCCCAACCTGGACGCCGCCCTCGCGGAAATGACGCCGGCGTTCACCACCCGCGACGCCCTGCATGATTGGTCCATCTCCGTCCTCGCCGACGACGTCGTCAGCGGGATCGCGAGCATCTACCGCCAGCCGAGCTGGAACTTCCCGAGCGCGATGCCCGCGGTCGGCTTGTCGTTCCTGCTTGCGCCGCGTCTCCTGTTCGACGGCGTCCGCACGAGCTCGAGCATGCCCGGTGGCGGGAGCCTCTACACGCGCTTTGCGGTGCCGCGCGACCGGGATGCGCTGCTGCAACTCACAGGATCCTCAGGGTCCGCGCTTCCACCCGGGATGCGTCTCTCCGTCGTGCGTACCAGATAGTTTTCAGGGCCATGAAGCGATCCGTCAGTCTCATCGGCGCGGTGCTCGTCGCCGTTGCCTGCAACAATGACATCACCGGCCTTGGGCCGCCGAGCGATCCGACGAAGGAGACCTTCGCCGCATCGTTGGCCGTGAACATCTCCCAGATGACGAAGACACCGGAAGGCGTTTTCTACCGCGACCTCGTGATGGGGAGCGGCGCGGTCGTCACGGACTCCGCTGTGTCGGTCAACGTCACCTACGCGGGATTCCTCAAGGACGGGAAACTTTTCGATTCGAAGTCGAACGTGCTGATCACACTCGGCGGGGTCGTTCCGGGCTTTCGCATCGGCCTGCTCGGGATGAAAGAAGGGGGAAAGCGGAAGGTCGTCATTCCCTCGGCGCTCGGATACGGCCGCTTCAGCCAGCGCCTCAATCCGTCGTCGCTCGAGATCACGATCCCGCGTCAGTCGACGTTGATCTTCGACCTCGAGGTCGTGAAAGTGACGAACCCGGCCAAACCGGCCACGTAGGCAAGGTCCACCCCCAACACACGATATCCGATGCGCCGTATCCCGGCGGTCCTCGCTCTTGCGCTGCTCGGCGCCCGCGCCAGTCACGCGCAATCCTTTCCCACCGACGATCCGGTTCTGCGGCGCATCTGGGCGATCGGCATGGACAGCTCACAGGCGTATCCGCTCGCGCAGGCCTTGCTCGATTCGATCGGGCCGCGTCTCACGGGGACGCCCCAGCAAAAGGCTGGCGTCGACTGGCTGGTCTCCAAATACAAGGGCTGGGGCGTCAATGCGCGCGCCGAGCAGTACGGCACGTGGCGGGGCTGGCGGCGGGGTATCGCGCACGTCGATCTCGTGCAGCCGCGCCTGCGCACGCTCGAGGCAGCGATGCTCGCATGGAGCCCAGGCACGCCGCGCGGCATGCCTGTCGCGGCGACGACCGTGATCTTCCCCGAGCTTGGCGGCGCCGAGCTCGACGCGTGGCTGCCTCAGGTGCGCGGCAAGTTCGTGCTCATGTCATTGCCGCCGCAGTCGTGTCGTCCCGATGAGAATTGGCGGCAACACGGAGACACGGCTTCGGTGGCCTCGATGCGCGCGCAGCGCATCGCGGACACGGCGCGCTGGAATCAGCGTCTCCGCCAGGCAAGCGGTGACAGCACGACCAGCTTCGCGATGCGCACCCTGGCGCCGAAGCTCGAGGCGGCTGGTGCGCGCGGGCTGATCACGCACCTGTGGTCCGCAGGCTGGGGCGTGGACAAGATCTTCAACGCGCGCACGAACCAGGTCCCCACGATCGATCTGAGCTGCGAGGACTACGGGCTGGTCTATCGCCTGACCGAGAACCGCCAGAATCCCGTGCTGCGCGTGCAGGCGCAGTCGGAGAACCTCGGCGAAGTCTCCGTCTTCAACGTCATCGGAGAGATCAGGGGCACGCAGAAGCCGGATGAATATGTCATGCTGTCCGCTCACTTCGATTCCTGGGACGCATCGAGTGGAGCGACCGATAACGGAACCGGCACGATCACGATGCTGGAAGCGATGCGCATTCTGCGCCTCGTCTATCCGAACCCGAAGCGAACGATCCTCGTGGGACACTGGAGCGGAGAGGAGCAGGGGCTGGTCGGATCGCGATCGTTCGCGGCAGACCATCCCGAGGTCGTGCGCGGACTGCAGGCGCTGTTCAACCAGGACAACGGCACCGGGCGCGTGGTCAACGTGTCCGCCTCGGGCCTCATCGATGCGACGTCGAACCTCGCGGGATGGCTGGCGCGCCTGCCACGCGAGATCTCCCGCAACATCACGTTCGGATTCGCCGGCTCGCCCCCGGGCGGCGGGAGCGACAACGCGTCGTTCGCGTGTTATGGCGCGCCGGCTTTCGGGCTCGGTGCGCTGAGCTGGGACTACGGCACGTACACCTGGCACACCAACCGCGACACGTTCGACAAGATCGTCTGGGACGACCTCAAGAACAACGTCGTGCTCACCGCGATGCTCGCGTATCTCGCGTCGGAGGATCCGGCGACGGTATCGCGGACGCGCGCCAACATCTTCAGCCAGTCCAGCGGCCGTCCCGGAGAGTGGCCGACGTGCGGAACGCCGCCACGCAGATCGTCGGAGTGGACGCGATAAGCGCATGAGCGCGCCGCTCTGGACGCCGACTGCGGACCAGGTTCAGCGGGCGACTCTCACGCGGTTCATCCGCGCATCGCCGGCGGCGGATTACGCGTCGCTCTATGAGTGGTCGATCCGGCAGCCGACCGAGTTCTGGCCGGCCGTCTGGCAGTTCTGCGACGTCATCGCCGAGGACAGGCCGGGGTTGGCCCCGTGGGATGAGGTGCTCGTTGGCCGCGATCGCGTCGCGCCGCCGAATGCAGGGCTCGGCCCACGCTGGTTCGTCGGCTCGAGACTCAACTTCGCGGAAAACCTGCTGCGCTTTCGCGACGAGCATCCCGCGATCGTCTTCTGGAACGAGGACGGCCGCCAGGCGTCGCTCACGTATGCGCAGCTGTCAGCCCAGGTCGCGCGCGTTGCGGCCGCGTTGCGCGCGCAGGGCGTGGGAGTAGGGGATCGCGTCGCGGGGTTTCTGCCGAACATTCCCGAGACAGTGATCGCGATGCTCGCGGCGACAAGTCTCGGGGCCATCTGGTCGTCGTGCTCGCCGGACTTCGGCGTGCACGGTGTGCTCGATCGCTTTGGCCAGATCAAGCCTGTGGTGCTGTTCTGCGCGGCGTCCTATCGCTATTCGGGCAAGGAGATCGATTGCCTCGATCGCGTGCGAGAGATCGTCGATCGCATTCCCGAGATTCGCCAGGTCGTCGTGGTCCCGTACCTGACGCGCAGTCAGCCCGGGCGCAGCGAGGGATCCGTCCTGCCCGGACTTCGCAACGCGATATGGTGGGATGATTTCAATGCGCCGCACGAGAATGCGCCTCTCCATTTCGAGCGACTGCCGTTCGATCATCCCGTCTACATCATGTACTCGTCGGGCACCACGGGGCTGCCGAAGTGCATGGTGCACGGAGCCGGGGGGACGCTCATTCAGCATCTCAAGGAGCACGTGCTGCACTGCGACCTGCGTCGCGACGACCGCCTGTTCTACTTCACGACGTGTGGCTGGATGATGTGGAACTGGCTCGTGTCCGGGCTCGCGGTCGGATGCACGCTGGTGCTGTACGATGGCGCGCCGTTACTGCGCCGACGCGCCATCCTCTGGGACATGGCCGCCGCCGAGCGCATCACGACCTTCGGCACGAGCGCCAAGTACCTCGCGCTCGCCGAGAAGGACGACCTGCGTCCCTCGGAAACACACGACCTGGTGGCGCTGCAAGCGATTCTGTCCACGGGAAGTCCGCTGGCGCCCCCGAGCTTCGATTACGTGTACTCGGCGGTGAAGAAGGACGTGCGACTCTCGAGCATCAGCGGGGGGACGGACATCATTTCGTGCTTCGCGCTGGGAAATCCCGTCGCGCCGGTATGGCGCGGCGAGCTGCAGACGCGCGGCCTCGGCATGCAGGTGGACGTCTTCGACGAGGACGGGCGCCCCGTGCGCGGGCGCGCGGGAGAGCTCGTGTGCACGGCACCCTTTCCGAGCATGCCCATCGCGTTCTGGAACGATCCGGACGGCACGAAGTACCGCTCGGCGTATTTCGAGATGTTTCCGAATGTCTGGCGCCACGGCGACTGGGCCGAGCTGACGTCCCACGACGGCATGATCATCTACGGCCGGAGCGACGCGACGCTCAATCCGAGCGGCGTACGGATCGGCACCGCGGAGATCTACCGGCAGGTCGAGCAGCTTCCCGAGGTCGTCGAGAGCGTCGTCATCGGACAGGATGTGCCGAGCGAGTTCGGCGTGGACACGCGCATCGTGCTGTTCGTGCGGTTGCGCGACGGTGTGACGCTGGACGACGCGCTGCGGGATCGGATCCGGAAACAGATCCGCGACAACACGAGCCCGCACCATGTGCCCAAGCGGATCGTTCAGGTGGCCGACATCCCGCGGACGCTCAGCGGCAAGATCACCGAGCTCGCCGTTCGGGACGTCGTGCACGGGCGGGCGGTCAAGAACGTCGACGCGCTCGCGAACCCGCAAGCGCTCGAGCTCTTCAAGGACCTGCCGGACCTGCGCTGAGTGCCGCTCCCCGGCTGCGTGGGCGCGGCGTCGGACATCACCTTAGCGCGACCTATGGCAATGCTGCCCAACAGCGGCAGCATTGCCTACGGCATCGCACACGGTGACGTCCGCCCGCCGCGCCCCCTGGCTTCGGTCCGCATCAGAATGGTGCGAGGCTCAGTGCCGTGAGAGGCATCGTACGCCATGCCGTACGAAGACCCGATCCCAGGGCTGAAACGCCGGCTCGGCGTCGAGCTCGCCCGCGCGCTCGAAGGCTGGGACGCGTGGGACGCGGCGGCGATGCTGCACACCGATCCGCCGCGCGTGCGCGACATTCGTCGCGGCCGGCTCGAACGTTTTTCGCTCGAGACGCTGATTCGCCATCTGACGCGCGCGAAGATGGTCGTGTTTCTGACCGTGAAGACCGCGCGGATCGTACGGATTGAGGCGCGGCGCAACGGCGGGGACGACGGCGGCACGGGCTGCCGGAGCGCGACGCCGTAGGCAATGCTGCCTGCAGTATCGGCAGCATTGCCATAGGTCGCGCGGAGCGCAGCCTGGGCTGCCGTCGTCGCGACAAATGCCGTGACGTCCGAGCCGTTGCCCGAATTACATTACGAGCAACGGAGCTTCGGAGACCTCATGGCCACCGCGACTCGTCCGAGAACCGAAGAAGCGCACGACGTCTTTCCGATCAACGGAACCGACTACGTCGAGTTCTACGTGGGCAACGCCAAGCAGGCGGCCCACTATTATCAGTCCGCGTTCGGCTTTCAGCTCGTCGGCTACCGCGGTCCCGAGACAGGTGTCCGGGACCGCGTCAGCTATCTGCTCGTGCAGAACAAGATCCGCCTCCTGCTCACGACGCCCCTCGCGCCCGACGGGCCGATCGCGGATCACGTGCGCAAGCATGGCGACGGGGTACGCGACATCGCCCTCTGGGTCGACGACGCGCGTGAGGCGCACCGCAAGGCCGTGGAGCGTGGCGCCCGATCCGTCCTGCAGCCCACCGTGGAAAAGGACGAACATGGCGAGATCGTGCGCGCCGCGATCGCCATCTATGGCGACACGATCCATTCGCTCGTGGAGCGGCGCACCTATAAAGGCCTCTTCATGCCCGGCTTTGTCGCGAGGAAGCCCCACTACCAGTCGAGCGAGACGGGACTGCAATACGTCGATCATTGCGTCGGCAACGTCGAGCTGGGGCAGATGAACGTGTGGGTCGGTTTCTATGAGCGGGTGATGGGCTTCAAGAACCTCATCTCGTTCGACGACGAGGACATCAGCACCGAGTACAGCTCGCTCATGTCCAAGGTGATGTCCAACGGCAACGAGAAGATCAAATTCCCGATCAACGAGCCGGCGAAGGGGAAAAAGAAATCCCAGATCGACGAGTACCTCGAGTTCTACCGCGGGCCCGGCGTACAGCATCTGGCGCTCGCGACGAACGACATCGTCCACACCGTCACCGCGCTGCGCGACCGCGGCGTCGAGTTTCTCAGCGTACCGACGACGTACTACGAGGAGCTGCAGGGGCGCGTCGGCAAGATCGACGAACCGGTCGGCGTCCTCGCCGAGCTTGGCATCCTCGTCGATCGCGACCCCGATGGGTACCTGCTGCAGATCTTCTCGAAGCCGGTCCAGGATCGGCCGACGCTCTTCTACGAGGTGATCCAGCGGAAGGGAGCGCGGTCCTTCGGGAAGGGGAATTTCAAGGCACTCTTCGAGGCGATCGAGCGCGAGCAAGCGCTTCGAGGGAACTTGTAATAGCGATCAGCGCGCGTTCACGCACTCTAGGCATCCGGCGTCGGGCGCTAGGCGTCAGGCCTGACGCCCGTCGCCCGCCGCCCGTCGCCTAGAGTGGCCTTCATCAGCTACTAACGGTATTACCTGCGCCATGCCGATCTATCACACGCTCGGACGTATCCCCAGGAAGCGCCACATCGCCTTCCGGAAACCGGACGGCGGTATCTACCACGAAGAGCTCGTGGGACACGAGGGATTCACCGGCACGTCGTCGTTGATGTATCACGTGCATCCGCCGACGACGGTGAAAGCGGTCAAGCGCCTCAAGGAGACCTGCTACGAGCCCGATCCGGACAAGACGCTCAAGCATCGGCACTTTCTGACGTCGAAGGCGAAGAAGGGAGGCAGCCCGACGCTCGACCGCATCCCGATCCTCTTCAATGCCGACATCGCGATGCTGTACGTCGAGCCCACGAAGCAGGACGAGCACTACTATAGAAATGCGCAGGGCGACGAGCTGGTGTACGTCAGCAAGGGAAGCGGAACGCTCGAGTCCACGTACGGCGAGCTACCGTATCGCGAGGGCGATTATCTCATCATCCATCGCGGGATCCTGCACCGCTTTCGGATGGACAAGGGCGTGGACCACAAGCTCCTCGTCTTCGAGAGCCGCGGACACGTCCGCTGGCCCCGGCGGTATCGCAACGAGTTCGGCCAGCTGAAGGAGGGCGCGCCGTACTCGGAGCGTGACATCCGCCGGCCGGCGAATCTCGTCACGAGGGACGAGAAGGGCGATTTCCCGCTCGTCGTCAAACAGTACGACGGGCTCAACGAGATCACCCTCGACCATCACCCGTTGGACGTCGTCGGGTGGGACGGGTACTTCTACCCCTGGGCGTTCAACATCGCCGACTTCGAGCCGATCGTGGGACGCGTACACCAACCGCCGCCTGTGCATCAGACGTTCGAGGGCGACGGCTTCGTCGTCTGCTCGTTCTGCCCGCGGCCATACGACTTCGATCCCGAGGCCGTGCCCGCGCCATACAACCACAGCAACGTCGACTCCGACGAAGTGCTCTACTACGCGTCCAGTGAATTCATGAGCAGGAAGGGGATCGAGTTCGGCAGCATCACGCATCACCCGGATGGAATCCCGCATGGGCCGCACCCCGGACGGGCCGAGGCGTCCATCGGTGCGAAGGCGACGAACGAGCTGGCGGTGATGATGGACTCCTTCCGGCCGCTGCGCGTCGCGAAGCAGGCGATGTCGTTCGAGGACGACAACTATCATCGCAGCTGGATCGACACCGGATCCGGCGGATTCCTGCCACCGACGTCCTAGAGGGCTGAGTGCTGAGGGCTGAGTGCTGAGGACGACAATAGAGTCGCGTCTCGCGGTTACTTTCCTCAGCCCTCAGCCCTCAGCACTCCCGCCTTCCATTGCAGAAAACGATTCTCAACCCGGCTGCGACGCAGGCGCTCGTCCCGCAGCTCAGGCGCACGCGCAATCCCAACGTCTGGGTGTACCGATACACCCACCCCGACGGTTGGCGATTTTCGATCGCCACACACGCCGAGCCGGGCTCAGACAAGCTCTCGCTCGGCGGTTTTCGTATCGCGCCACAGGAACGCACGAGCGTAGCGGGGTTCGACTCCGACGTCGAAGCCATCGAGCTCGCGATGGGGATGGAGGAGAAGGTCTACTGGTCGCGCGTGATCGGCGTTGCCGGCCCGCTCGCGCGCCGGGACATGAAACGCATCGTCGGCGGCAAGTGCGTCCTGCATCCGTCGGCGGACGCGCGCGTGGGACAGCCGCGCGACCGTGAGCTCCTGGATTTCGCCGTCGCATGCCTCAACGACTGCGAGAAGACCGCCGGCATTCGCATCACCACGGGCCAGGATCTCGGCCACGGAACGATGTCCGACCTGCAGACGCACTCGCTCGAGTACCTGCATCGCGGCTTTGCGGGGAGTGTCATCGCGGATACGTCCAGGCCGACCGCAGAAGGGAACTACCACGTGCTCCATGGGATGCTGCGCGCGTTCGACGTCGCTCCGCGCGACGCGATCGTCGGCCTCATCGGAGCAGGCAACATCGGCATGCACGTCATCGAGCGGCTGCGCGGCGCCGGCGCCACGATCCGTGCGATCGAGATGCGTCCCGAGCGCCGCACCGCGCTGGCGCAGCTCGGCGTGCCGGCGCGCCCGCCGGAAGAGAAGATAGAGTTTCTTCAGGAGCCGATGGACGCTCTCGTGCTGAATGCGTCCGGCGGATCGCTCAGCACGGAGAGCGTCGAGGTCAGCAGCGCCAATCGCCGCCTCAAGGTCATTTGCGGCTCCGAGAACCTGGTCATGCCGAACCCGGGTGATACGGAGCTTTACCGCGCCCGGTCCAAGGCATACTGTCCCACCGAGCTCGGCGGGATGATGGGATACCTCACGGCCGTCGAGGAGTACCTGGCGCATCTGGACGGCCGCGCATTCAGCCCGGAAACGATGCTGGAGACGGCGGCCAACCTGGAGCAGCCGGCGTATGCGGCCACCAAGTACATGCGGGATCACGATTTTCGCGTAGGATTCGAGCATGCAGTCGAGGCGATCTGCAGCTGATGTCCGTCGGGGCTTTGCGGCGGGCCGGATTACAATTATCTTAGTACTAAGATGATGACACAGAGCGCCGTAGCTCCCCGTCGATCCGCCGCCCAGGAGCGCGCTCTCAAGCTCCTGGTCGTCCTCGAGCGCGCGGTGAATTCGGTAAACGAGCGGCTCCGGCGAGACTTTCAGGCCCACGAGATCACCGACACCGAGTTCGGAATCCTCGAGGCGCTGTATCACAAGGGGCCGCTGCTTTTGGGCGACCTGCAGAGGAAAATTCTTCTCTCGAGCGGCGGCGTGACCTATACCGTGGATCGGCTGGCGGAAAAGGGGCTTGTCGAGCGACGCGAGTGTCCGACGGATCGCCGCGCCCGCTACGCAGCGCTGACTCCAAAAGGCGAAGCGCTCATCGCCAAGATCTTTCCGAACCACGCCGCGGTCATCGAGGAAACGATGGGCGTGCTTTCCGCGCGCGAACAGGACGAGCTCATCGCCCTGCTTCGCAAGCTCGGTTTGAGCGCCGCCGAGGACTAACGGGCGCCACGGAGTTGAGAAGGGGTTGGCGTTTTCGCATTGACAGTATATCTTAGTACTAAGAAATATAGCACTTAACAACAGGAGACGAAAAATGAGCGCCACCGGGTTGTACGCTTTGGACGCAACGCACTCCAACGTGGAGTTCGCCGTCAAGCACATGATGATCACGACGGTAAAGGGCCGCTTCAGCGACGTGAAGGGAACGGTCGAGATTCCCGCGGCCGGCGAACCGAAGGTCGACGTCGTGATCGGTGCGGCAAGCATCGACACGCGCACCGAGGCGCGCGACAATCACCTTCGCTCGGCCGACTTCTTCGACGTCGAGAAGTACCCGGAGCTCCGCTTCGCGAGCACCCACGCCCAGCAAACCGACGACGGCTGGAAGCTGACCGGCAACCTCACGATCAGGGGCACCACGCGTCCGGTTACGCTGACGGTCGTCGAGGAGGGCGAAGGCGTGGATCCGTGGGGGAACGAGAAGGCTGCGTTCAGCGCGACCGGCAAGTTCAACCGCAGCGACTTCGGGCTGAACTGGAACGCGGCACTGGAGACCGGTGGCGTGCTCGTGAGCGACGAGGTGAAGGTCTCGATCGACGCGCAGCTGGTGAAGCAGAAGGCCGCCGTCGCGGCGTAGCGAGGAAGGAGGAAGGAGGAAGGAGGAAGGAGGAAGGAGGAAGGAGGAAGGGCCACGCACATCCTTCCTCCTTCCTTCTTCCTACTTTCGCCCGAACTTCTCGATCGCAGCCCGTGTGTGCGCGGACAGCGCCAGCGCGCCGCTGATCGCCGCGCGTCGCTCGAGCAGCTGTTCCCAGTCCTCGGTGTCCGCCCAGAAGGCGCTCTTCAACTGCTTGATCGCTTCCGGATTCGCGAGCGACAGGAACTCCAGCAACTGGTCCAGCGTCTTGTCGAGCGCCTTCGCGTCGTCGAGGACGCGAGCGTAGAGACCGTGCCGCTCCGCCCAGTCCGCGTCGCGCCAGTCCGCGTCGATCGACATCGCGGCGAACGGCCCGCGTCCGACCTTCCGCTCGACCACTGGTCCGATCACGAACGGTCCAAGGCCCACGGCCAGCTCGCTGAGCTTGATGGACGCGTCTTTCGCGGCCACGGCGTAGTCCGCGGCGGCGACCAGGCCGACGCCACCGCCGGTCACCTTTCCGTGCACGCGCGCCACGATGAACTGCGGCGACTTGATCATCGCCTGAATCACCTTCGCGAAGCCGCTGAAGAACTCGCGTCCGCTCGCCGCATCCGACACCGCCTTCATCTCGTCGAACGACGCGCCGGCGCAGAAGGCGCCGTTCCCTTCGCTGCGGAGCACGATGACCTTGATCCCTGAATTCGCGGCGATCTTGCCGATCTCCTCGGCGATTCTGCGGAGCAGCGCGCCGGGGAGCGAGTTGCTCTTGGGATGGTAAAAGCGCACGTGGGCGACGGAGTCGCGCAACTCGACCACGACCTGTCCCTCTCGCCCACCGCTGGAAACACGTGGTGAAGTCATTGCGGAAAGGTGCTCGCCCCTCGGTGCCGGTGTAAATTCCGCCTCATGGATGCCAAGACGACGGTCGAGGACGGTACTCGCAACGCCGAGTTCGAGGCACGCATCGCGCGCGGGGAGACGATCGAGCCCAAGGACTGGATGCCCGATCGGTACCGGAAGCAGTTGATCCGGATGATGTCGCAGCACGCGCACTCCGAGATCGTCGGCATGCTGCCGGAGGGGAACTGGATCACGCGCGCGCCGACGTTGCGTCGCAAGATGGGGTTGCTCGCCAAGGTACAGGACGAGGCGGGTCACGGGCTCTACATCTACTGCGGGACTGAAACGCTGGGCGTGGACCGCCACGAGCTCGTTCTGCAGTTGCTCGACGGTCGCGCGAAATACTCCAGCATCTTCAATTATCCGACGCTCACCTGGGCAGACATCGGCGCAATCGGTTGGCTCGTCGACGGCGCGGCGATCGTGAATCAGACGATGCTGGCGAAAGCATCATATGGCCCGTACGCGCGCGCCATGATCCGCATCTGCAAGGAAGAGAACTTCCACAAGAAGCAGGGCTTCGAGATCATGACGACGCTCGCGCAGGGCACGCCGGAGCAGCGTCGCATGGCGCAGGACGCCCTCGATCGCTGGTGGTGGCCGTCGCTCATGATGTTCGGCCCGCACGACAAGGATTCGCCGAACAGCGAGGAGATGACGAAGTGGGGAGTGAAGCGGAAGAGCAATGACGAGCTGCGTCAGCGCTTCATCAACCTGACGGTCGCGCAGGCGATCGCGATCGATCTCCAGATCCCCGACCCGCAGCTCCGGTTCAACGAGCAGACGCAGAACTGGGATATCGGGCCGATCGACTGGGACGAGTTCTGGCGCGTGGTCAAGGGCGACGGTCCGTGCAATCGCGAGCGGCTCGCGGCGCGCAACAAGGCACACGCCGAGGGCGCCTGGGTGCGTGAGGCCGCGGCGGCGTATGCGGCGGGAGGCCGGAGACGGGAGGCGGGAGGCACGGCCCGAAACCCGGCAGCATAGGAATGTCGACGCCGTCGGACTCGCCTCCAGCCTCCCGCCTCACGACTCCGGGTGATTCACAATGGCCGCTCTGGGAAGTGTTCATGCAACCTGGTGGCGGCGCGCCGCACGAGCACGTCGGTAGTCTGCACGCGGTAGACGCGGAGCAGGCACTCCAGAACGCCCGCGACGTGTACGCGCGGCGTGGCGAGGGAATCAACATCTGGGTCGTGCCGAGCGCGGCGATCACGGCGTCGACCCCGCAGGACATGGGCCCCTTCTTCGACCCGGGAAACGACAAGCCGTACCGGCACCCCCAGTTCTACAAGGTGCCGAAAGGCGTACGGATGTGAGGGACACGTTCGAGTACCTGCTTCGCCTCGGCGACGACCGATTGGTCCTCGGACACCGGCTGTCGGAGTGGTGTGGCCACGCGCCCATCCTCGAGGAAGACATCGCGCTCGCGAACATGGCGCTCGATCTCGTTGGCCAGGCGAACCTGCTCCTCACGCTTGCGGCTGAGACGGAAGGCAGCGGTCGCGACGCAGATGCCCTCGCGTTTCTCCGTGATGCCATCGACTACCGTAACGTCCTCCTCGTCGAGCTTCCCAAGGGCGACTTCGCGTTCACGATCGCCCGCCAGTTCTTTTTCAGCGTGTATGCGACGTTGCTGGCGCAGCGGCTCCAGAGCAGCGCGAACGAGGACCTCGGGGGCATCGCCGGGAAGATGTTCAAGGAGTCGCAGTACCACGTCCGGCATGCGGGCAACTGGATGGTCAGGCTCGGTGACGGTACCGACGAGAGCCACGCGCGATTGCAGGCGGCCGTCGACGAGCTATGGCGCTATACGGGCGAGCTGTTTCTATCGGACGCACTCGAGCAAGGGCTCGTCGCGCGCGGCGTGGCTGCCGACTCGTCGCAGGTGCACGAGGAATGGCGCAGGCAGGTCGAGCAAGTTGTTTCACAGGGCGGCATCAAGATCCCGGACGTGAAGTGGATGCAGCGCGGCGGGCGCGAGGGGAAGCACACCGAGCATCTCGGTCACATGCTTGCGGAGATGCAGGTGCTGCAGCGCCAGCACCCGGGAGCGGCGTGGTGACCCGCGCTGCGCAGGCCCTCACGCGCGAGGAAGTCATGGCGATCCTCGACGACGTGAAGGATCCCGAGGTGCCTGTCCTGAGCGTCGTGGAGCTCGGTATCGTGCGCGACGTGATCGTGAACGACGACGCCGTCACGGTGACGGTGACGCCCACGTATTCCGGCTGTCCGGCGATGGCAGCGATCGAGCGCGACATCGCCGCCGCGCTCAATGCGCGTGCCGTCGGGCGTGTCGCCGTGAGGACGACCTACACGCCGCCGTGGACGAGCGACTGGATTCCAGCCCGGGCGCGCGAGAAGCTGCGTGCCTATGGGATCGCGCCGCCCGGCCCGGCGGACCACGACGCGCCGATCGCGATCGGCCGGCGCCGGCCAGCAGTGAGATGTCCGTTCTGCGGCTCCGCCGAGACCGAAGTCCGCAGCGACTTCGGCTCGACGGCGTGCAAGGCGATCCACGTGTGCCGCGGCTGCAAGCAGCCGTTCGAGGAATTCAAGGCGATCTAGTCGCCTCCGGCAGGGATCCTAGCCGGCCTTCGCTTTCGCCTTGTTCTTCTTCCGCTCGGCGGACTCGCGCACCCATCCGGCAAAGCCGCGCGCGCCGCCGAACTGCTTGACGCTGAGCACTTCACCGGTCTTCGCGTCGACGATGACCTTGGTGTGTGTCTTCTTCTTGTTCGGAAGAATCGTGACCGCGTAGACACTGCGCGTGCCGTCCGTGTTCATTTCGCCCGACGAGATCTGGCCGGGGACGTTGCACACGGCGATCGTCTTCGCGGAATCCGGGCTGATCATCGTGGCGGCATCGTAGTCGTCCGCCCTGATCTTCACCTTCTTTACTTCGTCCGCGACGACGGCGCCGCTGCACGTCGTTCCCGTCGGCTCGAAGAAGATGTAGGTGCCACTCTGGCCCCTCGCCTCACCGCTGCGCTTGGTCTGCTGGGCGGCGAGCGACGAGGCCGTGAGCAGCGCGCCACCGATGAGGACGATTGAGGTGCGAATGCGCATGATGTTCCTCCTGTGAATGCGCCGCGCTACGCCGCAACGGGCGTGCTAGCGCTCCCAGAAAAGACAACGCGCCGGTGAGGGTTTCTCACCGGCGCGCTGCATTCGACCGAGTTCTACTGCAGCAGGCTGGGTACGAGGGGGACGTCGAACGAACCGCCCGTCGCCGTGAACGCGCTCGTCGCGAACGTGGAGCTCAGGCACGTGCCCGAGCCGGAGAACGTCCCCTGGACGCGGGACGACGTCAGCGAGGTGATCGCCAACGAGCCTGTTGAGAGCGTGCAGATGAAGTCGAAGTTCTGGTCCGACTCCGAGATGTTCACGAGCAGCGCCATGCCGGAGCAGTTCGACGCATTAGGACTCGCAATTCGCGTCGACTTCGCTCGTTCCGACAGTCAGGCGGTGAATGCCGACGAACGCGAGGTCGTAGCGGTTTGCCGCGTTGCGATGACGGGCGCCGCCGATTTCGGTCATCGTATTGGGCGTGTCGAGATGTCCCGCGGCCCAATCGACGTTCCCGATGTTCGCCTGGATCGTAGGCATGACGCCGGACACGTTGAACGAGCCTCCACCCCCGCCGGTGTACGTAAACGACATGGTGCCGGAGACACCGGACGCGGGTCCCGTGGACTTGTCGGAACCGCAACCCGCAACGACGACGACAGAAGCTGCCAGCAGCAAGCGTCTCATTGGTACCACGCCTTGTGAGTGGAATGAACGCGCGACGTCAGCCGCACACTACGTACACACGCCAGAGCAACTCCATGGCCTGGATCACGAACCGCTGCCGGTGCCGAACTGGCGCGCGTACTTCACAACAAGCGAGCGGGACTGCGGCTGACGCCAGCTGAAGAAGCCGTCCGCCTGCTCGCCGTCGTTGAAGACGATGAACAGACCCGTCCCCGCGGTGCTCAGCCACGCGAAGCGGGCATTCGCGGTCCATGCCTGCGCCTGATTGCTGTACTGCGTCAGCGAGGACACAAAAATTCGTGGCGTGAAAAAGTACGCGACGCGTGCACCGAGGAGCTGGCGACGGAAGTTGCCCTCGGCAAGATGCACGTCCTGGTAGTCCGCCAGAATCGAGGTCGACAGCGACGCGCCGCGCCGGAAGGTCAATGTCGCGTTGCCTCCGTTGCGCCGGCCGTCATAAAAGGGGCCGAAGTCGCCCCGCAGGAGAATGTTCAATGGTGCGCTGGCGTTCGACGTCCAGTCGAGGCCGACGGAATTGTAGGCGTAGCTGCCGACGGGCAACGTCACTCCCGGGGCGATCGTGAAGGGCTGCTGCAGCCCCTCGTGATACATGTTGATCTCCGGACCGAATCTGCCGCCGTCCGCGAACTCGAGCTCCGTGATGTCGATGTGCAGCCAGCCGCTCTGGTAGTAGCCGTCGGGCTTGTAGTAGTTGCGCAGGCTGGCGTGGGGATTCCAGTCCTTGAGCCACCTGAGCTCCGGATTGCGCACGAGGTGCTGCATCATCACCTCGTAGTAACGAAAGCCGCCGCTGCGCGTGAGAAAGCCGACCTCCGGATTGAAATCCGGACCGACCTGAATGACGCGCGCCGAGGTGCTCCATGTCGAACTGGAGTACGCCCCGCGCATGCTGTAGCCAGCGTCGTCGCCGGTGCGCGAGGGCGTCGCGGTCTTCGCCGCCCAGCCGTCGAACGTCACCGCTTCGCCGACGCCGAGCCGTCCGTCGACCGCGTAGGTCATGTTGCGACTGGCGGTGCTGTCCACGGCAATCCGGTTCACACCGAGCACGCCGAGCCGCGAGCGATTCGGCAGCTCGCGCGTGACGCGCGCGACGGAGTACGAGTTCGAGGGCTGCACGCCGCGGACGCCGTCCGTCACGATCTCGAGCGCGCCGACAGTGAGCCCCGCAACCCTGCCGGACATGCGGCCGCCGCCGCGAATCGGCACCGCGTGGCCGAGGGGATCGATTCCGATGCGGCGGCTGAAGAACAGATCGACGGATTGCGGCGTGCCGGCCGAGAACGCACCGGCGTTCTCGAGAAAGAATGGACGCTTCTCGGGGAAGAAGAGCGGAAAGCGCGTGAGGTTCGTGCGTACCTCGTCCACCTCCACCTGCGCGAAGTCGGTGTTGTACGTGAGGTCGAGGGTGAGGCTGGGCGTGATGCCATACTTGGCGTCGAAGCCTGTCTCGCTCGTGCGCTGAGCCGTCGCGTCGACGGCGAAATTGCGCTGCGTCCCTCCGAGCACGTACGGGGTGATGGTCGCGAGCCGCTGCGTCGGGATGTTGGTGAGCTCGATGGTCCCGGCACGCGAGAGGCGATACAGGTTGAACTGGCGCGGGATGAACGCCCAGTACGCATCCTCTCCCTTGCGCCGGATACCGCGCGCGAGGTTGAGCCCCCACGACTGCCGTTCTCCGCCCGCGTATCGCAGCGTCGAGTAGGGAATCCGGAACTCGGCGTACCAGCCGAGGGAATCGGTGGACGTGCGCACGAGCCACGTCGCATCCCAGTTGATGTTGAAGCCACCCATCGATCCGGCGGAGGCGCGATTCTGCCCGGCCTGCTGCACGCCGCCCCCTTCGCCTTCCTTCGCGACCTGGCCGTCGTATTCCACGCCGGCCGGTGTCGTCGCGAAGACGAATCCATTCTGGCGGTCGAGATACGTGTCGAAGATGATCGCGAAGTAGTCGCTGTTGTCGATGGCGACGTCGCGAATCTTTTCGCCCGGCACGATCGAGCGCGGATCGCGATCGTAGAGCCACGCCCCCACGTAGATCGCGTCGCGATCCGTGATGATCCTGACCTCGGTCTGCTCGCTGACCGGCTGTCCCTCGTGGAGTTCGCGCTGGAGAAAGCCGGTGAGCGGCGTCGCGTCGCGCCAGGCGGCGTCGTCGAGGCGGCCGTCGATCACGGGCGCCTGCGGGACGATGGGAGCGCTCGCGATACGCGGGGCCGGCGCCGGCGAGGGCGCAGCCTGCGGAGCGGGTCCGTTCTGAGCGTTGAGTTGTGTGGCGGCGACGAGCAGGAGCAACGGCTGAAACGTCTTCATCATGTACGCAGCAGCTCGTCGATCCGAGCCGCGATTCTCTCTGAGTCGGGGAGCACCGCGTCCATGAGGACGGGGTGGTAGGGCATCGGTACGTCTTCCACGGCTAGACGATCGACGGGCGCGTCGAGATTCCAGAACGCGTCCTTGGCGATCGTCGCGGCGATCTCCGCGCCGAACCCGGCCGTGACGTTGTCCTCATGGACGATGAGGCAGCGTCCGGTTCGGCGCACGGACTCGAGCACGCGCTCCCGGTCCCAGGGAGCAATCGTGCGGAGATCGATGACTTCAATGCGTTCATCGAAGCGTTCTGCCGCCGGGAGCACGCGATGGACCATGGCGCCCCATGTGACGACGGTGAGATCGCTTCCTGTCCGCAGCGTCGCAGCCTTGCCGAACGGCAGGATGTAGTCGTCGCCGGGATAGCGCGCGCTGCCGTCGCTCGTCATCAGAAGCGAGCGGTGCTCGAAGAAGATGGTCGGGTTCTGTCCGCGCATCGCCGCGCGCAAAAGGCCGACGGCATCCGCGGAATTGGACGGGTACGCGAGCTGCCAGCCGTACGTGTGCGCCCAGTGCACTTCGCCGCTGAGCGAGTGCCACGGATCGCCGACGTCCTTCCCGAAGCCGCCCGGCATGCGCACGACGATCGGCGCGGCGAATCTGTTGGCCGTGCGCCATCGCATCGTGCCGCAGTTGTTCAGCTGCTCGTGCGCGGGATCGGCGTACTTGCGAAACTGAATCTCCGCGACGGGCATGAGGCCGGCGATCGCCATCCCCACCGCGCGTCCGATGATGCCCTCCTCGGAGAGGCTGGTGTCGAAGACCCGGTCCTCGCCGAACTCGCGCTGGAGGCCCTCGGTCACGAGGTGCACGCCGCCCTTTCTGCCGACGTCCTCGCCGAAGACGATCACCTTGCGATTGACCTCGAGCTCGTGACGCAGGGTGCGGCGGATCGCTTCCGCAAGCCGCAGCGGCTCACCGCTTTCCTGGACTGTCTCGCTCCCGCCGAGCTTCGTGATCTCCGCGCGCGACAACCCGCCGACGGTCTTCGCGTCGCCGTCCTGCGGCGGTTCGGCGTAGATGAAGCGTTTCACGTTCGCGGCATCGGGCGCCGGACGGGCTCGGGCGGCCGTCAAACCGGCCTCCACGTTGCGCTTCACCTCGTTCTCGATGTCGCGCCACGCTTCGTTCGAGAGCCGCGTGGGCACCAAAACCTTTCTGAGCCGTGGGAGCGGATCGCGCTTCGCGTCCTCCGCGATCTCCGCTTCCGTGCGATAGCCGCGCTGATTGTCGGGTCCCGAGTGGCTGCACAAGCGCGGCACCGTGAGACGGATCAGCGCCGGACCGTTGCCCTCGCGAACGTGCGTCACGCATTCGCGCAGCAGGGTGGCGCTCTCGAGGGGATCGGTGCCGTCGCCATCGCGCACGAACAGATTCTGAAACGACGCGAGGTTCGCCGCGATGTTGCCGCCGGGCGTCTGCATCTCTCCGCGAACCGAGATGCCCAGCCCATTGTCCTCGATGTAAACGAGCAGCGGCAGCTCGAGCGTCGTCGCCATCGTGAGCGTCGACCAGAAACCGTTGGTCGCGACGGACGCTTCGCCGCCGAGCACCACCGCGATGGCGCCGCGATACGACGCGTCGCCAAGCGCGTCGCGATGATACAGGATCGATTGCGCCCACCCTGCCGCCGGCGTGTACTGCGATCCGACGTCACCCGACATCGGCAGCACGACAGGTCCTTCGTCGTTCGGCATGTTGCACACGACGCCGATGTCACGGGCGTCGCTGAAGCCGCCCGCGCGGCCCAGAGGGCTGCCGAGCGCATCGTCGATGCCGAGGCCGAGCGACAGCAGCAGCGGACGCGAGCGGTAGTACGCACTCACCGCGTCGTGTCGGTGCGTCAGGAGCGACCCGAGAATCGTCTGCGGAACGTCGTGTCCGCGCGCCGAAAACTGATAGAGAACCAGATGCTCCTTGGGCACCTTGGCGCGGTTCCGGTTTGCCTCCTCCTCGAGGTCGTCGAGGGCGCGGGAAACCAGGGTGCAATACGCGATTCGGCGCCAGTCGAAATCGGGCTCGGGGCGCGCACGACGCGTGGAGGTCTTCGTTACGGAGGGGGACGCCATGGACAGACGAAATGTCTGCTGCGCTCACCTAAGACGCAACGCTCGCGTAACTTAGATCGCATGAACTACGACTTTCTCCAGGTGGGAACGGAGCAGGGCGTCACCACGATCACGCTCAGTCGGCCCGACGTGCTCAACAGCTTCAACCGGCGCATGGCGCAGGAGCTTCAGCGCGCGCTGAAGGAGGCGGGAAGCGATCCGGCCGTTAGGGCGGTCATGATCACGGGCGCGGGCCGCGGGTTCTGCGCGGGACAGGATCTCGCGGAGGCTACCAGCGCTGATCTGAACAGCACGGATCTCAGCGAGATCGTCAAGGCGAGCTATACGCCGATCGTGCGCGCGATTCGCGAGCTGGAAAAACCCGTGGTCGGCGCCGTGAACGGGGTCGCTGCGGGTGCGGGCGCCAATCTCGCCTTCGCGTGCGACATCGTCGTCGCTGCGGAAGACGCCTCGTTCATCCAGAGCTTCAGCAAGATCGGGCTCGTGCCGGACACCGGCGGCTCGTTCTTTCTTCCGCGTCTCGTCGGCGTCGCGCGCGCGACCGCGATGATGTTCATGGGCGACAAGATCTCGGCGAACAAGGCACTCGAGTGGGGGATGATCTACGACGTCGTGCCGAGCACCGTGCTGGTCGACAAGGCCACGGCGCTCGCGCGCCATCTCGCCACGATGCCGACGCGCGGCCTCGCGTACACGAAGAAGCTCCTCAATGCATCGCTCGCCAACGACCTCGCCGCGCAGCTTGCGCTCGAGGAAGAGATGCAGGGGCAGGCCGGGCGCACCGCGGACTTCGCCGAGGGCGTCCATGCGTTCCTCGAGAAGCGCAAACCGACATACGCGGGACGGTGATGCACGGAGGGGAAGCGCGCGGATCGCTGCTCGACGTCCGTGAGGTTGGCGTGCTTGGCGCGGGCGCCATGGGCACCGGCATCGCGCAGGTTGCCGCGGCGGCCGGACACTCGGTGATCGTCGTCGACCCGTTCGCGGCCTCGGTGGACAAGGCCGAGCAGTCGGTGCGCAAAGGGCTCGCGCGCGAGGTGGAGAAGGGGAGGCTCACCGCCGACGCCGCGAAGGCCATCGAGAAACGCATGCAGTTCGAGGTCGATGCCTCCGAGGAGTACGTCTCGCTGCGCAACTGCGGACTCGTGATCGAGGCCATCGTCGAGGATCTCGAGGCGAAGAAGCGCGCCTTCCGCGCCATCGAGAAGATCGTGCGCGACGATTGTGTCCTGGCGACGAATACCTCGTCGCTCTCCGTCGCCGCCGTAGCGGCCGCGTGCGAGCGCCCGGGGCGCGTGATCGGAATGCACTTCTTCAATCCCGCGACGGTGCTCCCGCTCGTGGAGGTCGTGGGCGCCATCACGAGCGACGGTGCGATCGTCGAGAGCGCGCGGGCGCTTGCCGAGCAGTGGGGGAAGGTGCCGGTGACGGCGCGCGACACGCCGGGCTTCATCGTGAATCGCGTGGCCCGTCCGTTCTATGGGGAGTCGCTCCGCATCTATGAGGAGGGGATCGCCGATTTCGCCACGATCGACTGGGCGATGCGCGAGGTCGGCGGGTTCAGGATGGGTCCCTTCGAGCTGATGGACCTCATCGGGAACGACGTGAACTACACGGTGACGACGAGCGTGTTCGAGGCGCTCGGCTACGATCCGCGATATCGGCCATCGATCACGCAGCGCCGGATGGTCGAAGCAGGGCGGCTGGGGCGCAAATCCGGGGTCGGGTACTACGACTACCGCAATGGCGCGTCGAAGCCCGAGCCGCTCGCGGATCGGGCGCTCGGCGGACGCATCGTCGATCGCGTCGTGGCGATGCTGATCAACGAAGCCGCGGATGCGCTGCACTTCGGGATCGCGTCGGCCGCTGACATCGATCTCGCGATGACGAAGGGGGTGAACTACCCCAAAGGCCTGCTTCAGTGGGGCGACGAGATCGGGCTCAAGGAGGTGCTGCGTCGCCTCGCGGAGCTGCACGACGTGTATGGCGAAGACCGCTACCGCGCGAGCCCAGCGCTCAAGCTGCTTGTCCGGCAGGGGCGCGGATTTCATGGAGCCAGGCAGTGAGCGGCGAACAGGCGCTCGCGGAGCGCGTCGTCAAGGGAATGATCGCAAAGGACGAGTTCAGTCGCTGGCTCGGGATCGAGACTGTCGAAATTGCGCCGGGTCGGTCGGTCGTCCGAATGCGGGTGCGACGGGAAATGGTCAACGGGTTCGGGGTGTCGCACGGAGGCATCGTCTATTCGCTGGCCGACAGCGCGCTCGCCTTCGCCGCGAACACGAATGGCAACGTCACCGTCGCGATCGAGAATTCGATCTCCTACCCCCAGCCGGTCGCCATCGACGACGTGCTCACGGCGACCGCGGACGAGGACAGCTTCACGAACCGTCTGGGCTTTTATCGCGTGACCGTGCGCAACCAGAACGACGTGCTCGTCGCCATCTTTCGAGGAACCGTGTACAGGACCCAACGGCCACATGGCTGATGCCTTCATCGTGGGCGGCGTTCGCACGCCGATCGGCAACCTGGGTGGGGGACTGAGTGACGTCCGCCCGGACGATCTGGCGGCGCATGCGATTGCCGAAGTCATCCGCCGATATCCGGCCGTTGATCCGTCTCGCATCTCGGACGTGATTCTCGGGTGTGCAAACCAGGCCGGAGAAGACAATCGCAACGTGGCGCGGATGGCGCTGCTCCTCGCCGGATTGCCGCACACGATTCCTGGCGAGACCGTGAACCGGCTCTGCGCATCCGGCATGAGTGCGGTGGCATCGGCGGCGCGCGCCGCGCGGCTGGGCGAGGGAGACGTCTTCATCGCCGGCGGCGTGGAGAGCATGACGCGCGCGCCGTATGCGATGTCGAAGGCGAGCAAGCCGTGGGCGCGCGACATCGAGATCTTCGACACCAGCCTCGGCTGGCGCTTCGTGAATCCGAAGATGAAGGAGCGCTACGGTACGGACTCGATGGGACAGACGGCGGAGAACGTCGCCGAACAGTACGGGATCTCGCGCAACGATCAGGATTGTTTCGCGCTGCGCTCGCAGCAGAAGGCGGCGGCGGCCCGGACCGCCGGCCGATTCACGCTCGAGTTGACGCCCATCGAGATCCCACAGAAAAAGGGCGACCCGAAGCGCTTCGAGCAGGACGAGTTTCTCCGCCCCGATTCGACGATGGAGGCGTTGTCGAAGCTGAAGCCGGCGTTTCGCACGGACGGCAAGGGAAGCGTGACTGCAGGGAATTCCTCCGGCTTGAACGACGGCGCGGCGGCGCTGCTCGTGGCGTCGGAGCGCGCGGTCAAGGATCATGGGTTGAAGCCGTTGGCGCGTTTCGTGTCCGCCGCGGTCGCCGGCGTCGAGCCGCGGATCATGGGCATGGGTCCGGTGCCCTCGTCCCGTCTGGCGCTTCAGCGTGCCGGGCTCGCATTCGACCACGTCGACGTCATCGAGCTGAACGAAGCATTCGCCGCGCAGGTGGTGGCGTGCCTGCGCGAGCTCGGCACGCGCGAGGACGATCCACGCGTGAACCCGAACGGCGGCGCAATCGCGCTCGGGCATCCGCTCGGCATGTCAGGGGCGAGGTTGATTCTCACCGCCGCGCACGAGCTCCAGCGAACCAACAAGCGCTACGCGCTGTGCACGATGTGCATCGGCGTCGGGCAGGGGATGGCAGTGGTATTGGAGCGAGCGTAACTCACGAGGCAGCCATGCAAAAAATCGTACTCGGTCTGGCATTCGTATTCACATCCGTTGCACGAGCGCAAAGCGCCCGCAGCGGCACCGAGGCGATGGACCAGGTCGTTCGGTCCCTCGAGGCGAAGCGCGCTGAGTACTCCAACGTCGCCCAGCAGATCTGGTCGTTCGCCGAAGTCGGCTACCAGGAGCAGAAGAGCAGCGCGTTGCTGCAATCGGAATTGCGTGCCGCGGGCTTCGACGTGAAGGCCGGTGTGGCTGACATCCCGACGGCCTTCGTGGCCAGTTATGGAAGCGGCCGTCCGATCATCGGGATCGTCGGCGAGTTCGACGCCCTGCCCGGGCTGTCGCAGAAGGCGGTGCCGATGCGCGATCCGATCGTGGCGGGGCAACCCGGCCACGGATGCGGACACCATCTGTTCGGTACGGCGTCGACCGCGGCCGCGATCGCGGTGAAGGAATGGCTCGCCGCGAACCACGGGTCGGGAACACTGCGCTTCTACGGCACGCCCGCGGAGGAGGGTGGCGCGGGAAAGGTGTACATGGTGAAGGCGGGTCTGTTCGACGACGTGGATGCCGTCGTCTCGTGGCATCCCGCAGATCGCAATGGCGTATCGACCGTGAGCAACCTCGCCAACATCAGCGCGAAATTCCGCTTCAGGGGCGTGTCGGCGCACGCGGCCGGTGCGCCCGACAAGGCGCGGTCCGCCCTCGACGCGGTGGAGGCGATGGACTACATGGTGAACATGATGCGCGAGCACATCCCGCAGGAAACGCGCATTCACTACGTCATCACCGACGGAGGCAAGGCCCCGAACGTCGTTCCGGACTTCGCGGAGGTGTACTACTACGCGCGCCAGCCGGACATGCGCGTGCTCGACGGCATCTGGGAGCGCATCGTGAACGCGGCGAAGGGAGCCGCGCTCGGCACCGGCACGACGATGGAGATGGAGATCATCGGCGCCGTATACAACGTGTTGCCCAACGACTACCTGTCGTCGCTCCAGCGGAAGAATCTCGAGAGGATCGGGGGCATTGCCTACACGGCGGAGGAGCGCGCGTTCGCAGAGTCGATCCGCAAGACGCTGTCGGAGCCGATGCTGCCGCTGGGATCCGAATCGGAGATCCAGCCGCTGCGGACGGAGGTCTCGTATGCATCGACGGACATGGGCGACGTGAGCTGGCGCGTCCCGACCGTACAGCTGTCGGCGGCGACGTGGGTGCCCGGAACGCCCGCGCACAGCTGGCAGGCGGGCGCGGCCGGTGGAATGACCCTCGGCGCCAAGGGGGTGATGGGGGCGGCGGAGAAGATGACGCTCACGGCCATCGAT
>Ga0081539_10000289_pt1 | contig 113859 bp, 100 predicted proteins | sample TabmetS4T2R2_FD_71023 | JGI IMG/M metagenome (GOLD analysis project Ga0081539, IMG submission 71023) | Tabebuia heterophylla rhizosphere microbial communities from the University of Puerto Rico - S4T2R2 | ecosystem: Host-associated > Plants > Roots > Rhizosphere ... | reverse complement strand
AGCCGGGGAAGCGAAGGTTCCCCGGAAGCCTGGCCCTCCAACGCGGTCGGCGCCGCGGCGGGGGGTCCGGGGGGTCGTCCCCCGGGTGGATTCGGCGCCGAGCGACCCTTTTCCTTCTGCGCTCGGGAGCGCCGCCTACCATGTCACCATGGCACGCGGCAGGGCAGCATCTCGTACGGCGCGACGGGCGATCTGGCTCGTCCTCGGCGTGGTCGCCGGCCTGGTCGTCGGTTTCGCGTACGGGATGACCAAGCCGCGGCCCAGAACCTGAGCCGACGATCCAAGGAGACAGGCCCCCAGATGGCATCGCGCCGGTTCCGGCCGTTGACGGCGGCGAACGTCTCGGCGCTGCCCGACGTGTGCCGCAACTGCACGTTCTGGGAGACCAATCAGACCGACGCTGCCACTGCCGATCAGGCCGACGGGCAGCAGGTCAAGGTCGGCTGGGCCGAGGCCGTCACCGAACTCTGGGGCTACTGCGGGGTGCTGGCGGTCAACGACGGCGAGACCATCGGCTACCTGACCATGGCCCCGGCCAAGTACGTCCCGCGGCTCGGTGCTTTCGCGGTCACGCCGGTGAGCCCGGATGCCGCGGTGCTGATGGCTGCCTGGGTTAGCGAGCCGCTGCGCGGCAAGGGCATCGGGCGGCAGCTCGTCCAGTCCGCCGCGAGCATGCTCAGCCGGCGCGACATCCGCGCCATCGAGGCGGTCGGAACCTATCGCACCGGCCAGTCCTGCATGCTGCCCGCGCCCTGGCTGGAGGCGGTCGGCTTCACCACGGTACGGCCGCATCCGATCACGCCGCGGCTGCGGATGGACCTGCAGACCACCCAGCGCTGGCGGCCCGACATCGGCGCGGCCTGGCACCGGCTGACCGGCCTGGTCGCCCAGCCGAACCCGCCGACCCCGGCCACCTACACCCGGCGCGGCTCGCGTTGACCGTCCGGACGGTCTGACGCCCCTGGTCCTGGCGGGTGCCGGCGTCGGCGGCGCCCAGCCGTTCCCGGATCTGCTCGCCGGTGACTGCCGTTCGCCCTCGGGGATGGAGAGGGACAGCCCGCGGAGCCGGCACTGACATAGTTTGCCTATGGCCAAGGACACCGAGCGCAGAGTCAGGCTGGAACGCACCGGGAAGCTGGAGTTCCGGGTGACCAACCGCAAGGGCGGCTCCATGATCATCGGCGGCGAGGAGCATGGCTCGTTCACCCCGATCGACCTGCTGCTGGCCGGGATCGCCGGCTGCACGGCCATGGACGTGGACGCGATCACCGGCAAGCAGGCCGATCCGGAGGCCTTCGACGTCAGCATCCGTGCCGACAAGATCAAGGCGGCCGACGGCAACCGGCTGGAGAACATCGTGGTCGACTTCGAGGTCCGCTTCCCGGCCACGGAGCAGGGCGCGGGGGCCGCGGCGGGGTTGTCGGCCGCTGCCCGCCGGTCCCACGACCGGCTCTGCGTGGTGTCCCGTACGGTCGAGCTGGGTACGCCGGTCACCGTACGGATCGACGGGTCGGAGCTGGCGTGAGCGCCCGACCCGTGCCACCGCACCTGGCCGAGCCGGCACTGACCTACCTGGACGACGATCGGGATGATTTCATCAGCGCGGTGATTCGCGGCTTCCACGACGACCCGCAGCCCGACCTGTTCGGACCGCACAAGAAGGTACTCGAGCCGGACCGGACATTCGGCTATCGGGTGGACGGCCGCTGGATCGCGACCTGCAGCGCGTACAGCCGGAGCATGAGCGTCCCCGGCGGATCTGTGCCGATCGCCGCCGTGACCGTGGTGACCGTGAGCCCGAGCTACCGCCGCCGTGGCCTGCTCACCGCGATGATGAAGCACCAGCTGGCCGAGGTGCGGCGGCGCGAGGAACCCGTCGCGCTGCTGTGGGCGTCCGAGTCGCTGATCTACGGCAGGTACGGCTACGGCCACGCCGCGCCGCGGCTGTCCATCTCGGGCCGGACCCGCTCCGCCGGGTTCTCGGCCGGGGTCGACCCGGGACAGGGCTCGGTCGGTGAGGTCGACCGGGCCGAGTTCCTGCCCGCTGTCCGGCCACTGCACGCCCGGCTGCTCGCTCAGCGCAACGGCGCCCTGGACCGCGACGACGGCCGCTGGGAGATCACCCTCTACGACCCGGACGCCTGGCGGCACGGCGCCTCGGGCCTGCGCTTCCTGCTGCACTACACCAAGGCCGGCCGGGTGGACGGCTATGCGACGTTCCGGATCAAGCAGGGCGACGACGGTGCGTGGCCGAACGCCGAGGTGCAGGTCAACGAGATCGACGCGGTCGAGCCGGCGGGCTACGCCGCGCTGTGGCGGTTCCTGCTCGACCTCGACCTGATCCGCAGCTACGCCCGGCACAACGCCCCGATCGATGAGCCGTTGCGCTACCTGGTGGCCAACGCGGGCACGGTCAAGACGACCCTGTCCGACGGGACGTACGCCCGGCTGGTGGACGTGCCGGGGGCCCTGGAGGCGCGGACGTACGCAGCCGAGATCGACGTCGTGCTCGGCGTCCGGGACGCGCTGCTGCCGGACAATTCCCGCGCGTTCCGGTTGCAGGCCGGTCCCGAGGGCGCGACCGTCGCGCCCGTACGGGGTCGCGGCGACGTGGTCCTCGACGTACGCGAGCTGGCCGCGATCTATCTCGGTGGCACCCCGCTCACGACCCTGCACACGGCCGGGCTGGTCCAGGAACGCACCCAGGGCTCGGTCGCCGCGATCTCAGCCGCCTTCGCCGCCCCACGCCCGCCCTTCTGCCCCGACCACTTCTGAAGCGCGCCAACAACGAACGTAAACGTTCGTTCCAGCGTGGATGGGTCTGGCGGGAGCCCGAGCCTGCGAGGGCGGATGGTTGCGACGAGCGCCCTGACTGAGGGTGCTCTGACATGACTTCTAGAGGTATTCCTCGATCGCGCCGAGCAGCACGGACTTGGACTTGGCGCCCTTGAACGCCTTGACGAGCTCGCCGCGGTAGTAGACCTGGATCGTCGGCAGGCCGAGGACGTAGTTGTTGGCCGGGGTGATCGGATTGGTGTTGGTGTCCATCTTCACGAACGTCACCTTGTCGCCGTGCGAGCGCGCGAGCTCCTCGATGATCGGTTCGACCTGCCGGCACGGACCGCACCAGTCGGCCCAGTAGTCCACCACGACGGGCTTGTCGGACTTCAGGACCATTTCCTCGAAGGTGGCGTCGGTGACGTCGCTAACAGTTTCCACAGCCCGTCTCCTGCTCTGTCTCTCTCGTTCTCGTTCCGTATCGTCAAAACGTCTGGCCGCCGGGGTCAGCCGCGCTGCCCAGCTAACTCCGCTGCCGCGACGTGCCGCTCGGTCGCGTCCTTCAGGTCGGTCAGGTAGCGCTCGGCGTCCAGGGCGGCCTGACAGCCCGTGCCCGCTGCGGTCACGGCCTGCCGGTAGACATGGTCGACCAGGTCGCCGCAGGCGAAGACGCCCTCGAGGTTGGTCCGGGTCGAGTTCCCGTAGGTGATCACGTAGCCGTCCGCGTTCAGGTTCACCCGGCCGACAAGCAGCTCGGAACGCGGCTCGTGCCCGATCGCGATGAACAGGCCCCCGACGTCCAGCCGGCGTTCGGCGCCGGTCTCGGTGTCCCGCAGCGTTAGGCCCTCGACCGACTTGTCGCCGTGGATGGCGGCGACCTCGGAGTTCCAGGCGAACCTGATCTTCGGGTCCTTGGTCGCCCGGTTGGCCATGATCTTGCTCGCCCGGAGCTCGTGGCGGCGGTGCACGATGGTCACCGAGTTGGCGAACCGGGTCAGGAACGTGGCCTCCTCCATCGCCGAGTCACCGCCGCCGACCACCGCGATGTCCTTGCCGCGGAAGAAGAAGCCGTCACAAGTCGCACACCAGGAGACGCCGTGGCCGGCCAGCCGGTCCTCGTCGACCAGGCCGAGCTTGCGGTAGCCGGAGCCCATGGCCAGGATCACCGTGCGGGCGGCGTACCGGTTGCCCTCGGTGTCCGTCACGTACTTCAGGTCGCCGGTCAGGTCCATCTCCACGACGTCGTCGGTGACCAGCTCGGCGCCGAACCGCTCGGCCTGACGGCGCATGGCGTCCATCAGGTCGGGGCCCATGATGCCGTCGGGGAAGCCGGGGAAGTTCTCCACATCGGTGGTGTTCATCAGCGCGCCGCCGGCGGTGATGGAGCCCTCGAAGACCAGCGGCTTCAGGTCCGCCCGGGCGGCGTAGATGGCGGCGGTGTAGCCGGCCGGACCACTGCCGACGATGACGACCTCGCGGACGTTCTCGGACACGTCCTGGCGGACCTCGGTGCTCATGGATTCCTTCACGGATCGGCGTCGGGCGTAACCCTACCCTCGATCAACCCACAGTCCCGGTGAGCTATTCCGGCCGTATCTATCCGGGGGACGACCCCCCGGACCCCCCGCTGCGGCACCGACCGCGTTGGCGGGCCAGGCTTCCGGGGAAGCTGCCGCTTCCCCGGCTCGGCGCCGCGAAGTCTCCCGGGGGACGACCCCAGACCCCCGCTGCGGCGCTGCTGCGCAGCCGTCGTCAGGGCAGCGTCGCCGACGGTCCGGCCGAGGGGCTCGCGACCATGCAGCCGGTGACGATCGTCGCGTACGCCTTCCCGGCGTCGCGGGTGTAGACCAGCAGCGCGGGCCGGCCGTTCACCGTGACCGACGCCAGCCCGGTGATCCGGCCGTCGGTCACGGCGCTCGCGCACTGCCACGCCTGAGAGAACAGGTGCGGACCGGGGTCCTGCGCCTGATCGATGCGCAGGGCCTGGGCGCCGAGCTGAGAGGGGTTGACCACGACTGCTGCCGTGCTGGGTGGCTCGTTCAGTCCCGCGCTGGCGCTGACCACGTAGCCACCGAAGCCGACGGCAGCCGCCGCCGCGACCGCCGCCAGCAGCGGCAGGATGAAGCGGCGTAGCTGCCGACCGGGCAGGCCGCTGCCGAAGCTCCCGAGACTCGGCTTCGGCTCCCGTGGCGGCCGTCCGGAGTCGTCCTCCAGGACACCGGTGAGGGCTCGGCGCTCGCTTTCCGCGGCCAGCACCGAGTCGAGCCGACGAGCCACCGAAGCGGACATGCTCGGTGCCGGATCGGCGGCCAGCAACCCGCTGATCCTGCCCAGCGCGCTCGCCGTCGCCTGGCAGTCCGCGCACCCGGCGACGTGCGCCTCGACCTCGCCGGCGCGTACGGGATCGAGCAGGTCCTCCGTCGCGTCTGCCAGCTCGTCGACCGAGATGTGCTCAGACACGTGGCTTTCCTCTTCCGACAGACGCGAACGCTGAGTGTTCGACGCAGCAACGCCGCCGCAGGTTCCCATGCATCACTCGACCAGTCCGCGGGTCCGCAGTCGCTCGAGCGTGCGGCGCGAGCTCTTGTCCAGCTCCGCCCGCGGTGCGTGCGCCAGCAGCCAGGTGAAGAGTGTCGAGTGCCCGGCACGCAGCAGAGCGGTCGGCACCGTGTAGCGGACCGTACGGCCGTCCTTGTTCACCGTGAGCCGATGGCACGGCCCGCGCGAGGTCAGGAACTCCGTGACGCGCACGATGTCCGGCCCGTTGATCGTCTGCTTGTCGCGGAAGCGACGTACGGTCAGCCGGGATCCGTCGGTCTCCAGATAGGCGCGGGCCCGCAGGAGCACCAGGCCGACGAAGAACGCCCAGATGAGCACGACGGCCAGCGCGACCGGCACCCAGCCGGGCGGATGGCGATAGGCGAGCAGGCAGAGTGTCAGCACCGCGCCGGCAGTCCACGCGACAGCGGGCAGCTGCCAGTTGTACGCGAGCGCAAGCGGCGAGGACATCAGCTCAATCCTCCACGGCGCCGGCTCACTCGGGCTCCAGAAGGTGGGCGAGCAGCGGCAGCAGCCGCGCCCGACCGCGGGCGCAGCGGCTCTTGACCGTGCCGACCGGGCAGCCGAGGATCCGAGCCGCCTCCTCGACCGAGTAGCCCTCCATGTCCACCAGGACGAGCGCCGCCCGCTGATCGGCGTTGAGCTGGCCCAGTGCCCGGCTGACCTCGCTCCGCTGCTCCTCCGCCTCGACGGGGTCCGGTCCGACCTCGACCCCCAGCTCGGCGGCCCGGTCGGGATCCTCCGGCAACGCCTCGGCGGCCCGGGATTTGATCCGGCGCAGCCGGTCCAGGCAGGCATTCACCACGATTCGGTGCAGCCAGCTCGTCACCTGCGCGTCGCCGCGAAAGCTCGCGGCCCGCCGGAAGGCGGAGACGTAGGCATCCTGCAGCGCGTCGGCGGCGTCCTCCGGTTTGCGCATCACGCGCAGGGCGATCGCCCAGAGCCGGTCCCGGTGCCGGGTGACCAGGATCGCGAACGCCTCCCGATCCCCGTCGACGTGAGCCCGCAGGAGCTCCTCGTCGCTCTGCCAGCCCGGTTCGCTCAGGACCCCATCACCTCGACCTCGTAGATGCCGCCGCGGTAGCCCTTCCCCTCCTTCGGCAGCGAGGTCAGGTAGATCAGGACGAACCGGGTGCTGACGGGCGTGTTCGCGACCAGGGTGGCGCTCTGGCCCGCCTTGGACTGCGTCGCCACGCTACGCCAGAGATCGTCGGAGGCCATCGGAGGTGTCGCGATCTGAGCCGGGTCGGTCTTCGGCACTCGAAGCTCGACGTCGGTGCCGGCGCCGGACAGGGTCACGGCCACGGACCGTACGGTCTGGGCCGAGCCGAGGTCCAGCACCAGGCCGACGCCTCGCTTGAGCCCGCCGAGCCTGGGGTTGCCGAAATAGGTCAGCGTCCGCCAGCGCGTGGTCGGGTTCCCGTCGAAGGCGTACGGGACGAGCTGCGGGTTCTCGGTCTTGTCGTCGCCCTGGGGGTCGAAGTCGCGGCCGCCGAAGATCGGGACGCGGTCGCCGGCGCTCGGCGTCGTACTGGTCGACGCGGTGCCGGACGCGCCGTCGGACACCGGGCCGGATCGCCTGTTCAACGCAATCCCCGCGGTCACGCCCGTGGCGAGGAGCAGCAATACCAGCACGATCACGATCGGGATCCAGCGTCGCGGTTGGCGGCGGGGCTCCGGCTCAGGGGGCGGCGCTGGTGCCTTCGTCACCGCGGGGCGAGCCGGGGTCACGGTCGTCCGGCCCGCGTTCTTCGACTGCTTGTCCAGGGGAGGTACCACGGTGCTCTGGCCGGCCTGCGCCGCAGTCTTGGTCGGCGCCGGCTCCGCGGCCAGGGCTGCGACGCTCGTGACCGGCTGCCGCAGTCGGCGCTCCAGGTCGGCGGAGGCATCCGCCGGTCCGAGGACCTTGGTCAGCGCGTTGACCAGGGCGTTCGCCGTCGTGATGCGCGCCGCCTTGTGCCGCGGCGGGTCGCCGAGGATCTGGTCGCAGAGATTGTCCAGGGCGGGTGAGACACCGGCCCGCACCTGACGCGGGGTCATCCAGTGGTGGCCGACGACAGGCGCGTCCGGCAGCCCGTACGCCGGCCCGCCGGGCCAGCGGGACACCAGGCAGGCGTAGAGCAGCCGGCCCAGGTCCAAGACGTCGGCGTGCTCGTCGGTGTCCGCGCCGTGGACGACCTGGCGCGGGCCGTTCAGCGAGCCGGCCGGCCGCATGGCGGCCTCGATCATCAACCCGATGATCTTGACGTTGCCGGTCGGGGTGATGATCACCGTCTCCGGGTTGATCCGGCCGTGGTAGAGCCCGAGGCTGTGCACGCCGGAGAGCGCGTCGGTCACCTCGCGCACCACCCAGGCCGCCTCCAGCCCGGACAGCGGACCGTGGCCGAGGATGACGTCCAGCGTGCGGCCGGTCGCGTACTCGGAGACGATGTACGACCCGGTGGGCGGCCCCTCCTCCTCGGCGGACGTGGGGGCGTCGGCGTTCCCGGAGGGAACGGCCCGTACGACGTCGAGCACCCGGACGAAGCGGGAGTCGGTGGCGACGGACGCCTTGCGGGCGACCGCCAGCAGGTTGTCGGTCTCCTCGCCGTCGAGAGGCAGCACGTGGACCAGGACCGACCGGGAGAGCATCTGGTCGTAGGCCCGCCAGGTCACGGTCGGCGGCGACTCGCGGATCAGCTCCTCGAGCCGATAGCGGCGGGCGAGCACGGTGCCGGGCGTCAGCACCGGCGCCAGCGCATGCTTCCTGGCCGCGTCGGCGGGTGCCGGGTCTGCCGCGGCCGGGTCTGCCGCCGCCGTCACCACTGTCGCCCCGTTGGTCGCGGCAGCCGTCACCGCGGTCTCCCCGTTGGTCGCGGCAGCGGTCACCGCCCCGTTCGACGCAGCCGCGGCCGTCGGCGCCGCGACGACCGCCTTGACCGATCCGCCGTCGTCGCCCTCGGCGGGCGGCGTACGGACTTCTGCGGCCTGGCTCATCGGCTCATCATCTCGAGACGGGATGGGTGCTGCTTCGATCGTAGGAGGCGCGGGTGTGATCACCGTGCTGGAATCGCCGGAGCCGCCCAACTCCGCCGCCATCCCGGCAGCATCCGGTCCGGCGTCTCCACCCTTCCCGCCGGACCCTCGTCGCAGCAGGGTCGCGACGATGTCGGTCACCTCGGCGATCCGCAGCACCCGCGCCAGCAGTACGAAGATCGCCACCGCCACCACGCCGGCGACGGCCAGGGCCAGGAGTCGGACGACCTTCGCCTCCGACCAGAGGCCGAACGCCCAGCAGATCCCGTACGCGACGCCGGCGGCGGGTGCGGACGCCACCAGCAGCCGTACGCCGTGCCGGACGAGCTCGCCGGCCGACAGCGCCGGCAGCTTGCGCCGCAGCCAGGAGAACGACACGGTGACGCCGACCAGGTACGCGCCGACGTACGCGGCCGCCAACCCGGTCGCGACAAGGGCGTCACTGAGGAAGCTCACGAAGGCGACACCGAGGACGACGTTGGTCCCCGCGACGATCAGCTGCAGGAAGAACGTGCTGCGGGTGTCCTCCATGGCGTAGAAGGCCCGCAGGAACAGGTATTGCACGGTGAACGGCACCAGCCCAACGCCCAGGGCCATGAGCGCGTAGCCGACGTAGTCCGCGTCCCGGGCGCCGCTGCCGAAGCCGAACGCCAGCTCGGTGATGGGCAGCCCGAGCGCGAGAAAGGCCACCGAGGCTGGCAGCAGGGCGGTCATCGCCAGCCGGATGGCCCGGGTCGCCTCGGCCGCAACACCCGGCAGGTCCGAGGCGGCTGCCAGCCGGGACGCGGCCGGCAGCATCGCGGTCGCGAGCGAGACGGTGATCAGCGAGTGCGGCAGGATCCAGACCGCGTACGCGTTCGCGTATGCCGCCAGGCCGGCGCCGCGGCCGCCGACCGTCGCGGCGGTGGCCAACCGGTTGACCACGACCAGGGCGAGCTGGGTGACCAGCACGAAGCCGAGTGTCCACTTGGCCAGCCGGAAGGTCTTGCCCAGGCCGGTGTGCCGGAAGTCGAAGCGCGGCCGGTAGGAGTAGCCGCTGGCCCGCAGGAACGGCACCAGGACAGCGGCCTGGACCGCGATCCCGAACGTCGAGCCGAGCCCGAGCAGCAGCTGCTGCCCGGTGCTGAATGCCCGGCTCGGGTCGCCGTGGCTGAAAACGGCCAGGAAGAGCAGCAGCACGCCGATAGAGACGAGATTGTTGGCGACCGGCGCCCACATCATCGGGCCGAACTTGTCCCGGGCGTTCAGCACCTGCCCGGCCAGCACGTGCACGCCGTAGAAGAAAACCTGCGGCATGCAGTAGAAGGCCAGGATGGTCATGGACTGGTACTGCGCGGCCAGGGCCGGCGCCTTCCAGCCGTCGGCGGTGTAGAGCCAGATGATCAACGGCACCGCGGCGGTGAGCGCGATCGTGATCCCGCCGAGCGCGATCAGCCCGGCGGTCATGATCCGGTTGGTGTAGGCCTCCCCGCCGTCCTCGTCGCCCTTGATCGCCCGGACGATCTGCGGCACCAGCACGGTGTTGAGGACCCCGCCCGCCAACAGGATGTACATGCTGTTGGGCACCGTGTTGGCGATGGTGAACATGTCCGCCTGCCGCGTGCCGTTGCCGAACAGGAACACCAGCAGCATCAGCTTGAAGAAGCCGAGCAGCCGCGACGCCATCGTGCCTGCGGCCATCACCGCGCTGGCCGAGATCAGCCGCGAGGTACGGCTGACGGCCGGGCTGTCAGACATCGAGCGTTTCACGAGGCCGTTCGAGCGCCGGGCTGGAGGACAGAGGATCATCGGTGACCGGCGGCGCGCCGTCCCGGGCCCGCTCGCGCGCGACCTGCCGGATCCGCAGCGCCGTCGAGCCGACCAGCACCACGCCGGCGGCAACCGCGATGATCCAGCCGGTGGTGCCGGCCTGGGTGACGGTCACGTTGATCGGCACCGGCCGGCCGACCGGTTTACCGGAGACGGTGGTCAGCTGCGCCACCACCCGCACGGTGCCGTTGGCCTTGGCGTCCACCTTCGCGGTGGCGGGGAAGTTCGTGCCCGCCCGGACCACGCCGATCTCGATCGGCCGTACGGTCAGCCGCTGCGCATTGTCGGAGGTGAAGGTGAGCACGACCCGGACCGCGTCGGTGTCGGAGTTGGGGTCGATCGGTGCCGGCAGCGTGTTCTTGACCGTGATCGGGAAGCCGACGCCCTGCCGGGCGACCGTCGTCACCTTGGGATTGGCGCTGATCTCCACCGAGTCGCGCAAAGCCGCGTCGAGGATGTCCTGCTGCGGGCCGAGGAACGCACGAAACGGCGCCGCAGCCCTGCGCCATCCCGTACTGGCCGCGCGGGCCATGGCACTGCCCGCGCGCAGCCTTGCCGCACCCGGGTTGGCGAGCAGCTCGACGTAGGTGGTATGGCTCTGCGCCAGCCGCTTGATCCCGCTGATCTGGCTGGCGGTCAGCTCCGCGGCGCGGGCGGCCTTGCCGTAGGTCAGCTGCTGGTCCCATGTCGCCGGTTGGGAGCGCAGCAGCTCGCTGAGCGTGCCGCGGCGAATCCACGGCACGGCCACCGACGTGTCACCGCTGCTGGCCTGGGCGGCGCTGGTCGACAGCCGGACGCGGCCGAGCGCGACCCCGGAAGGCGCCGTGGTCGCCTCCAGCCAGGTGTCGGCGAGCATCCGCTGCTGCAGGTGGACCGGCGTGCTGCGCGGGTCGGGCCCTGGGCCGCCGCTGGTGGCGCTGGAGGTGATGTTCACGATCGGCGCCGCGCCGGCGCCCTGCAGCAGTGGCCGGGTCTGGCGGGTCGAGAGATCGGAGACCAGGATGGCGGCCGGTTGGAGATCCTCGGCCGCGGCGAGTGTTGCCGCGTCGGCCAGGCCGGCGCCCGGCAGGACAACCAGCGGCAGCTGTGCCAGACCGTCGACGCCGCGACCGGCGAACTCCGCCTGCTGCAGGACTCCGGTCTGGCCGGAGTGCACGAGCGCGGCGATGTCCGGTGAACCGTAGAGCAGCCTGTACCCGTCCCGGTTGGACTTCAGCGCGTCGAACCGGGCCAGCCAGCGCGCTGCGGCCGCCTGGCCGGCGCCCTCGCTCGCGCGGCCGCTCTTGTCCAGTACGGCGTAGCCGCCCCTCATCGTGCGCAGCTCGTCGATCAGCTCCGGATCGACCGCAAAGCTCGTACCGTCTGCGTCGGCCGCGTCGAGCAGCTGGTCGAGCCGCCCTCCGTCGGCGATCTCGGCCGCGAGGTGGTCGTCGGACAGGATGCCGCTGCGGACCAGGGAGGGCCGCGAGCTCAGCGTCACGACCGAGGTCATGTGCAGGGTGTTGGCCGGTTTCCGGGCGGCCAGGGTCAGGAAGACGCGGGCCCGGCCGAGGGTCTCGTCGACCCCGCCGAGCACGGTACGGCCACGGACGTGCACGCCGACCAGGTAGACGCCGTCCGGCAGCGGGAAGCCCAGCTGCTCGACCGTCGCCCGTACGGTGAAGGTCGTCGACTGGCCCGGCTTGAGGGTCCGGTCCGCCTCGGACGGGATGTTCTGGTAGTTGTCGACCAGCCGGGCGCCGAGCGGCTCGGTCGCGAGCCAGGTCAGTGAGCGGTCCAGGGCCTCGCTGTTGAGGATCGGATCGCTCGGCGCGCGCCAGAAGATGGCCTGCAGGTTGGTCAGGGTGAGCGCGCTGAGGTTGGTCACCTTGCCGGTCAACGTCAGCGTGTCGCCAGCCGCTGGCAGGGCCGGGTCGATCGAGGTCAGCGTGATGCTGACGTACGGGACGGGCTCGTCGGCGCCGGCCGTCAAAGGCCGCAGGGTCTGTGGGATCAACAGGCCTGCGGCAAGGAAGACCGTGGCCGCGAGCACCCGTAACGCCCGGTGCGCACCCTGCACCGGGCCATCCTATAGAGGCACCCGGCCGGACTCGGGCGCGACGAGTTAACGACGCACCATGGCGCTGGCAACCGAGGATGCCGAACGGAGAGGTCAGGGCGCGGCGGGGAAGTGAGGAGGAGGGACGCGACACGCTTTTCGTCGCGGCACGACGACGAACGAGCCGCCCCGTGCGCCCTGACCCGAAGTGAGGACTCAAAAAAGAACGGTAGGGTGATTCAGCGTGTTCAGCGCTCGGCTCAACCAGGCGCAGGCCAACGCGGTAGCCCAGCTGGTCCGGATCGCACCGGTCGTCGACCGGCTGGGCGCCCTCTTCAGCAAGGCGGGCCACGAGCTCTACCTGGTCGGTGGCAGCGTCCGGGACGCGCTCCTGGGTGAGCTCGGGCACGATCTCGACTTCACCACCTCCGCCCGACCGGACGACATCGAGAAGCTGCTGCGCAGGGTGTCGCGGGCGCTGTGGACGATCGGCAAGGAGTACGGCACCGTCGGCTGCAAGGTCGTCGAGTACGGCGTGACCTGGGTGATCGAGGTGACGACCTTCCGCTCAGACGCCTACTCCGCCGACAGCCGCAAGCCCGCAGTCGCCTTCGGCGACACGATCGATGGCGACCTGGTCCGGCGCGATTTCACGGTGAACGCGATGGCGCTGTCGCTGCCGGACAAGCAGTTCGTCGACCCGTACGGCGGCCTGGAGGACCTCGCCGCCGGTGTGCTGCGGACGCCGTCGGCGCCTGAGGTGTCGTTCAGCGACGACCCGTTGCGGATGATGCGGGCGGCCAGGTTGGCCGCGCAGCTTCGTTCGGGGGGGCGACCCCCCGAAGCCCCCGCCGGCAGGATGTTCCGGCCGGCTCCGGAGGTGGTCGCCGCCATGCGTGGGATGGCGGACCGGATCGAGATCATCTCGCGCGAGCGGGTCCGCGACGAGCTGGCCAAGATCCTGCTGTCGGACCACCCGCGGGTCGGGCTCGACCTGCTGGTCAGCACCGGGCTCGCGGATCGGGTGCTGCCGGAGCTGCCCGCGCTGCGGCTGGAGCGCGACGAGCACCACCGGCACAAGGACGTGTACGAGCACAGCCTGACCGTGCTGGAGCAGGCGATCGACCTGGAGTTTCGGCTCTCGGAACGGCCGGACCTGATCCTGCGCCTGGCGGCGCTGCTGCACGACGTGGGCAAGCCGGCGACCCGGCGGTTCGAGGCGGGCGGCAAGGTGTCGTTCCACCACCACGACGTGGTCGGCGCCAAGCTGGTCAGGGCGCGGCTCACGGAGCTGCGGTTCAGCAACGATGAGGTCAAGGCGGTCACCGACCTGGTGGCGCTGCACCTGCGCTTCCACGGCTACCTCAACGGCCTGGAGGGTGCGGGGGAGTGGACCGACTCGGCCGTCCGGCGCTACGTACGCGACGCCGGCGACCAGCTCGCCCGGCTGCACATCCTCACCCGGGCCGATTGCACCACCCGCAACCTGGCCAAGGCGGCTCGGCTGCGGGCCGCGTACGACGACCTGGAGCGGCGGATCGAGACCCTGGCCGCGCAGGAGGAGCTGGACTCGATGCGCCCCGACCTGGACGGCCGGCAGATCATGGCCCTGCTCGACATCCCGCCCGGCCCGACCGTCGGCAAGGCGTACTCGTTCCTGCTCGAACGCCGGATGGAGGACGGCCCGCTCGGCGAGGACCGCGCCCGCGAGGAGCTGCTCGCCTGGTGGGCAGCGCAGCAGCCGACCCCCTGAGCTCCGTCGATCCCGACGAGTGGGCGCGAATCCACCCCGACACCCGCCCCACTCACACCGCTTCGGCCTCACCCACACCCCCGCCTCGTGCCGGCGAGTGCGCGCGAAGGCGGGCGACACGCCGACGGGTGCGTGCCGAAGCCCGCCCTGACCGACCGATCGACGATGAGCGCGGCGACCGCAGCCCGTGGCTGGCGGTGCGGGATAGCGTGGCGATGTGCCTGACTACGGCCGCGACCTGAGCTTCGGGTATTTCCTGATTCCGAACGCCGCCGATCCGCTGCTCGACATCGCACGCTCGATCGAGACCAGTGGCCTCGACTGGATCGGCATCCAAGATCATCCGTACCAGCGCCGCTTCGTGGACACCTGGACCCTGCTCGCCGCCGTCGCGGGCATCACCTCGCGAATTGGTCTCTTTCCCGACGTGACCAACCTGCCGCTGCGCCCGCCCGCCGTGATGGCGAAGGCGGCCGCCAGCCTCGACGTGTTGAGCGGCGGGCGCTTCGAGCTCGGACTGGGTGCGGGCGGATTCTGGGACGCGATCGAGGCGTACGGCGGCCCGCGCCGCGAACCGGGCGACGCTCTGGCCGCCCTGACCGAGGCGATCCAGGTCGTTCGGATGATCTGGAGCGGGGAGCGCAACCTGCGGTTCGACGGTACCCACTACCGCTTGGCGGGTGCGCATTCCGGGCCCGTGCCGGTCCACCCGATCGGCATCTGGCTCGGCGTCTACGGTCCCCGCGCGCTGCGACTGGTCGGCCGGGCCGCGGACGGCTGGGTGCCGTCACTGCGGCCTGACGACCTGGCATATCTCGCCGACGGGGCGGCTCGGATCGACGACGCCGCGGCCGGGGCGGGCCGGGATCCGGCGGAGATCCGGCGGGTGATCAACATCGGCGGCCAGATCACCGATGGCGCCAGCATCGGCCTGCTGCGCGGGCCGGTCGGCCAGCTGGTGGACGAGATCACGGACCTCGCGGTGGGCCATGGGTTCGACACTTTCATGTTCGGCGGCGCTGGCGAGGACCAGCTCGCTCGGTTCGCCGAGGAGGTCGTGCCGGCCGTACGGGCGGAAGTGGCCGCCGAGCGCGGAGCCCCGTAGGTCTCGTCACGACCCGAGACTTCACACATCCATCTACGCTTCGCACACCTACGACGATGTGTGAAGCGCAGATAGGTGGGCGAAGTGCGAAGTGGTCGGCTTGTGCTCATGCGGTGCTCGTGCGCAATGACTCCGTTCCCTCGTTCATGCTCAGGCCGCGGCTGAGGGCGGCGAAGGCGGCGGCAACGCCCAGGTAGGCGGCGGCCAGGATGATCAGGATGGTCACCGACTTGCCGTTGGCGGGCAGGATCACCGCGCCGATGATGGCAGCGAGGACCAGTGCGACGTTGAAGATCATGTCGTAGATCACGAAGACCCGGCCCTTGAGCTCGTCGTCGACGTGGGCCTGGACGAGAGTGTCCACGCAGATCTTGATGTTCTGCGCGGTGAGGCCGAGGAGGAACGCAGCGATCATCAGTGGCGCCTTGGCGTAGATCGCCCCGGGCAGCAGCTGGAAGACCGCCGAGCCCACCAGGCACGCGATGATCCAGGCCCGTACGCCGAGCCTGGCCGACATCGGCGGTGTCACCACGGCGGCGAACACGAAGCCGGCGCCGGTGACGATCACCAGCAGCCCGAGGTCGGCGATCGCGGCGTCCACCTGGTCGAGGGTGTGGAGGTAGTTCCGGTAGACCAGGATGGTGGCGACGGTGACGATGCCGTAGACGATCCGGTGAGCACCGATGGTGGCCAGGCCGAGGCCCGCCGCCCGTCGCCGGGTCAGGTGCGCTAGTGCCTCGGCCAACCCGGAGGCGACGTCCCGGGCCCGGGTCGGCTCGACGTCGTCGGGTCCCAGCTGCCGGCGCGGGATCAACAGGGCGAGGCCGGCGCTCAGCACGAATCCGGCAGCCGCGACCAGGAACAAGATCGCGTTCGCCGAGTAGTCGCGCATGATCGCGCCGAGCCCGAGCCGCAGCCCGGTGGCCACGCCGGCGCCGACCAGCACGCCGGCCGGGCCGACGGTGGGCACCACCGAGTTCGCCACCATGTACTCGGCCGAGTCGATCGTGTGCGGCAGCGATGCGGACAGTGCGGCGAGCAGGAAGCGGTTGAGGCTCATGGCGACCAGCACGACCGCATAGAGGGTGTTCTCCACCGCCCCCGTACGGACCCCCGTCGCGACCAGGCCGGCCAGCCCGACCGCCAGCACCGCGCGGGTCAGGCTGACGATCACCAGGATCTGCCGCCGGGACCAGCGGTCCAGCACCACGGCAACGAACGGGCCGATGATCGAGAAGGGCAGCAGCGTGATCGCCAGCACGGTCGCCACCGACGCCGCGTCCGGTTGCCGCTCCGGGGAGAAGAGCACGTACGAGGCAAGGGCGATCTGCAGGACGCCGTCACACGACTGGGCAGCGATCCGGACCGCGAGCAGTCGCCGGAAGTAGCGGTGCCGCCAGAGCTGGCGCAGGCTTCTGACGAACTCCACGCCACCTACCTTGCAGCATCGATGCGCGCCGCACACCCTGGCTCGCGCGCCGCAACCTCGCTCGAGCCGCGTGCCCCCACTTTGGGCCCGTGCCCTGACACGAGCCGCGAGACATAGCCGGCGCGGCTGGGGTTTGGTTCCCGGCTGGTCCCGCATGCGTGGTGGGCCCAGTGCGCGGCCGAGCTTTCGATGTGGGACGGCCCTTGTGCCGCGCGGGGCCAGTGGGCACTGATCGCCACCGGCCCGATCATGCTCGCTCAGCCGGCAGGGTACTTCTTCACGTACGCCTCGAGCTGGTCGGTGCGCATTGCGTTGCCCAGCTCCTTCATCCTTACCGCGTCGACGATGTCGATGCTCTGCCCGTCCTGAGTGCCGGTGCCGGTGACCGGCGCCTGCAGCAGCTGGATGTTGGACGGGCTGAGCCGCAGCGACAGCGCAGTGTCGCGGATCTCGCCGTCGCCGAGCTGCGAGTCGACAGTGAGGTGCTTCGCCACGCCGGTGATGAAGTTGAGGAAGGTCACCGGGTTGGAGATCACCTTCGGCGACAGCCCCTTCTGCACGATTGCCTTGATCACGTTGCGCTGGTTCTCCGCCCGGTCGAAGTCGCCGCGGGGAAGCTGCTTGCGCTCCCGGACGTACACGAGCGCCTGCTCGCCCTTGATCGTGATATCGCCCTTGGGGAAGGTGTAGCCGCGCGAGGAGAAGGCCGTCTTGTTGTAGACCGTGACCCCGCCAAGATCATCGGTGAGCTCGATGAAGCCGTCGAAGTCGACCAGCGCCACGTGGTCCATCCGGTCACCGGTCAGGTTCTCCAGGGTGGCGACGGCCAGCTTGGGGCCGCCGAACGCGAACGCGGCGTTGATCTTGTTGCGGCCGTAGCCGGGGATCTGGACGTACATGTCGCGGGGGAAGGAGATGATGTAGGCCTTGTCCCGCTTGGCGTTGAGGTGCACGATCATGATCGAGTCGCTGCGGCCGGCGCTCTCGTCGGGATTCTGGTCCGCCCCGAGCAGAACGTAGTTGAGGGTCCCCTGGGCGCGGGGATCCTTGGTGGGCCGGGGCGACTGGCCCGATGCGGTGGGCGTGTCGTCGGGCAGGCTGTCGGAACGGGTGAGGTTCTTGGTCAGGCTGCGGTCGATCTGGAAGGCGTAGATGACGCCGGCCGCGAGCGCTGCCACGATGATCACCGCGACCGCGATCAAGATCTTGGGCAGGACCCGCCGCCGGCGGGCCTCAGGGCGGGACGTCTCGGTCCCAGTCTCGGTCTCTGTCTCTGTCATGCCATTCCTGGGGGTGGGAGCCTGGATGTGTCTCCCCCCGAGCACAGCTGAGTCTACGTGCCGTACGGGCGGCGGGGTGCGCTTCAGCACGCGTTCGCGGGCAGGCCTCGGCCGGGGGCGGCCCAACGCCGACTACTCATCTGCCGTCCAGCGTCGGCCGCCGAGCGGGGCACCGAGGAGCAGGGGGCCGGACGCCGACTACCCATCTGCCGTCCAGCGTCGGCCGCCGAGCGGGGCACCGAGGAGCCCGGAGCCTCGGAGCTAGGCTGTAAACATGTCCCGCGCCGAGGAGGCGGCCCGCCGGGCGGAGTTGGCGATGGCCCAGGAACGGGCCGAGTCCAAGCAGGCCCAGCAGCTGATCGACACGTTCGTCGCCGATGCGAGGGCGCGCGGGCTCGGGCCGCAGCCGCTGCGCGCAACGACCTACACCGGCCACAGCGTGAAGACCGACAAGGTCGGCTGGTATCTGCGCAAGAACAAGAGCCTGGCGGTCGGCGACGACGGCTCGTACTACATCCTGACCGTCCCCGGCGGCCTGCGCGAGCGGCTCACCGGGGTCAAGCTGCGGCCGTCCCCGCCACCGCTGGTCATCGGCAAGGGCGCGAAGGATGGGGAGTCCGGCGACCTGGCCGAGTTCCTGCAGCTGCGGCTCGACGCGGGCTGACCACCGTCCTCCAGCACCGCGCTGATCCCAAGCCGCCCTGCCCGTAGGAAACGAACGTGCACCTTCGTTGCCGAGGAGCTACATGTCCTCGGTCGAGCTGCCCGACTTCTTGATCTTCAGGAACTTCATGTACGCCCCGATCACCTCCTCCGGCTCGCCGCGCATCTGCAGCTCACCGTGATCAAGCCAGATGGCCTCGGTGCACATCTCCTCGATGCTGGCCATGCCGTGGCTGACCAGGAACATCGCCCGGGCGCTCTTGCGCAGCTCCGCCATCTTGGCGTTCGCCTTCTCCCGGAAGTGCGCGTCGCCGGTGGACAGCGCCTCGTCGATCATCAAGATGTCCGGCTTCATGTGTACGGCGACGGAGAACCCGACCCGGGCGGACATGCCGGAGGAGTAGGTCTGCATGGGCATGTCGATGAAGTCGCCCAGCTCGGTCCACTCGGCCACCTCGTCGGCTCGCTCCTCGACCTCGGCCATGGACAGCCCGGAGGCCAGGCCGCCGAGGATGATGTTCTCCCGCCCGGACAGGATCGGGTTGAACCCGACACCGAGGGCCAGCAGCGTGCTGGCCCTGCCCCAGACCTCGACGCTGCCGGTGGTCGGTGGCAGGATCCCGGCCATGGCTCGCATCAGCGTCGATTTGCCGGCCCCGTTGGCGCCGATGATTCCCATCGAGGTTCCCGTACGGATGTCGAAGCTGACGTGCTTGAGCGCCTCGATCTCCTTCACTGCCCGCTGACCGCGACCGAAGCGGACCAAGGCCTGCTTGAGGGTCGGCTTGCGTTCGAAGGTCGTTCGGTACGTGATGGACAGGTCCTCGACCCGGACCGCCAGCGGCGGGTCGGATCGCACCTCGGACCTAGGTGAGGCGAACAGCGAACTCACGCTCCCTGGACATGAAGAACAGGCAGCCCAGGAGGGCCACGACGATCGCCGAGCCGGTTGCGGTCAGCCACAGGGACAGCGGCGGGATCCTGTTCTCCTGGATCAGCTCCGCATAGCCGCCGAGCATCGAGTAGACCGGGTTGAGCTCGATGACCGTGATGATCGTCTTGGACATGTGCCCGATGTTCTCCGGCAGCCACAGCACCGGGGACAAGTACATCCAGATCCGGATGAAGTAGGGCAGAAAGCTCGCCGTGTCGCGGAAGTAGACCTGCAGCGCGGCGAAGAACGCCGCCAGCCCCGTCGAGAACAGCACCATGGTGGCGAGGAAGTACAACGACAGGATCATCACCGGGTGCCACACCCGCGGCAGGAAGATGATGTGGAAGATCAGATAGACCGGCACCGTCGGCAGGAACCGGAAGAAGGCCGTCCGGACCGCGGAGAGCGGGATGAGCAGCCGCGGGAAGGCGGTGTTGATCAACAGCTTGCCGGAGCTGGTCACCGAGGTCGCGCCGGTGCTCGCCGCGGTTGAGATCAAGTTGAACGCGAACAGGCCGAGCGTCAGGTGAGTGAACAGGGCCGGCTGGTGACTGCCCTGCAGGATCGTCACCAGCAGGTAGTAGACGGCGGCGAGCAGCAGCGGGTTGATGATCAGCCACGCCTGACCGAAGAAGGTCGAGGTGTTCGCGCCCCGCATGGTGGCCTTGCTCATCTCTGAGGCGAACTCGCGGCGGTGCCAGAGCTCGCGGAAGTACGGGACCAGGGGCGGCAGGCCGGCCCGATGCGGCCCGTAGTGGTGGTAGACGGGCTCGAACTCCTGGCTCTCCCGGCTGGGAGCGGTCATGGCAGCACCGTTTCGTGGCGTCGGTCGACATTCGGGAAGTCGCGGCAAACGATGGATAGTCTGCCATGGTCGTACGAGCGGATCACGGCTTCGGTGTGCGCCCCGTACGCTCGCCGACAGGCTGGTCTGGATGCGGTATCGGGCGGGTCGAGGATGAGTCCGCCGGCCGGTCCTCGAGCTCGACGGCGTCGCCGGCCGTCCTCCGGGACCGCGGCACGACGCCGACGTTCCGGGTGAGGAAGAGCAGCACGGCCACCGCAACGGCGCAGGTCGCGAAGCCGGAGGTGATCATCGGGACTAGCACGCTGCCCTCGCCGTGCAGCCGGGCCCGCGCCGGGTTCCTGGGGTCGTAGAGCACCGTCACGTGGTCGCCGACGTGCAGCGGCTGGCGATACTGACCGTGCGCGGCCACGTACTCATAGGTCCTCCCGTCGACGGTGTAGCGGACCCGGGGCGCGGTCGGCACCAGCCGTCCCGGCCGGTTGACCGGCGTGCGGGACGAGCCGGCAGTCGGCGTCGGCAGCAGCGCAATCACCGTGCCGGTGGTCGCCTGGGCACCTCGGACGAAGCGGTAGTTCTGGGTGGACAGGCTGCCGAAGACCACCGACATCCCGATCAGGTAGAGGCAGACGACGATCCCCAGGATGCGTGGGAAGCGAAGCCACCTCACGGCGCCACCCTAATGCGACCAGGTCTTGCGGACCCGGCTGGCGGAGCAGCGGGAGCGTGTGCAGCGAGCTGATCAAGGTCTCGACGTGCGGTGGATCGTCGTCGATGCTCTCGGCGACGGCGCTGACCACCGGGATCTTCGAGGCCACCGTCACGACGGCCGACACCGACTCGGCATCCGGCGGATGGGCGAGGGATGGCTGGAGTATGACGACGCCGCTCGTCTCCATCGGTCCGAACGGCGGCACGGTGGCGAAACCGTGACGCGGGCCATTGTCCGGCTGGCGGGCCGGGGACCCGCTCCCGGCGATACTGGTCGGCATGCCGCAGCCCGACGACCAGCCGTGGTCGCCGTTCCCGGTGCAGGACTGGTCGAGTCTGCCGGACGATCCGCTGGCCGGGACCGCGGTCGATCCGGCCTGGGCGCCGCCGGAGCGGGGCCTGCCATGGTGGCGGCCGCTGGTGGTGTTCGCGATGGTCGCGGTCCTGATCGCCGCGACGACGTACATCGCCAACTCCATGGGAATCGTCGCCCGGGCCACGGCGGCCACGGACTTCCTCCCAGCCGACGGTGACGTTCGCTACGAACGGGTCGACACGACGCGGGAGGCCGAGCGGACGGTCGGCATGGCCGTGACGGAGTCGGGCCGGTTCTCGGGGGAGTCCTCGGTGCTCAGCGTGGACGGCGGGCTGAGCGCCAGGTTGGCGCCGCAGGTCGTGGGCGACGAGTCGATCAGTGTCTGGCGTACCGTTCGGACCTCGATCGGATCGTCGGCGCCGCAGACCGTGCGGTTCTACCGGGTGAGGTCGGCGGTCGAGCTGCTCGCGGTGAGCACGCCGATCGAGGCGCACGTCTACACCCCGGGGCTGGTCCTGCTGCCCTCGAAGGTACGGGCCGGAAGCCGCTGGAGCGGTGCCGGGTCGGCGGACGAGTACCTCGACTACCGCAGCGACCTGCACGCGGAGGCGGCGGAACGCGACTGCCTCAGGGTGGCCGGTGACCTGCGCTACTTCGACAAGCAGGGCCGGTCCGGCCGCGTCGTCAGCCTGGCCCAGACCTGGTGCCCCCGCCGGGGCATCATCGTGGAGACCGAGAGGTCGGGCGACACCCGCACCGTTGTCGACGGCATTTCGCCGCCCAGTCCTGGTCGACAAGCCACCATCGGCAACCCGATCCGCTGGACCACGCCGGAGCGATGGACGGCCAAGCAGGGGAGCACGACGTCGACCAATCGCACCTACGGGGCCGGCCCGATGTTGGGCGCGCCGCGATCGTCCGTGCCGCCCGTTCGGACCGAGTCCGGTCTGGTCGTCCGCGCGACGTACGGTCATGGCGATCTGGTCGCGACGAAGCCGCTGACGTTCACCTCCTGGACCTCTGTTTGGCGGGCGCATCCCGGCGGCACGGTCCTGACGCTCGCCGCGTTCGGCGACGTGGTCATCGCGACGACGAGTTCCCGCGAGGTGGTGGCCTACTCGGATGCCGGTGTACGGCTCTGGACGCTTCGCACTGATGATCTTGCACCGACGCCGCCGGTGCGGGCCGGTGATCGGGATGCGGTGCTGGTCGATCTCACCGGGGCAGTCCGTGATCTCGACCTGGGAACAGGCGCGCTTCGCTGGCGGGCCGACGTCGGCTCGGACGTCAACGTGACTCCGGCCGTGGGCGCTGGGCTGGTCGTGATCATGGACCGCGGCGGCACCACGACCGCGTTCGATCTGGGCACCGGTGAGAAGCGGTGGGACGCGCCGTTGGAGGGCCGTGGCGCCGTCGTGATCGACGACACCGTCGTGGTGCTGCAGGACCAGGCTGCGCACGCACTGGCTGCGGCCACTGGAAAGCACCGGTGGGTGCGGAACTTCTTCGGCACCTTCACCACGCTGGCCGGCTTCGCGGACCAGCTCGTGGTTGCCACGAAGAGCGAGTTGGTGATCATCGACGGCAACGGCGTGATCATCAGGCGACTCGACCCGGCTCTGGCGCTCACCGCCACGGAGAATCACCTGGTGGCGTGGGGGACAACCCAGGCCCAGCTGCTCAGCAGTGACGGCACCCAACTCGCTCGCTGGACGCTGCCCCCGCTGACCCTCGCCCAGCAGGACCGGGTCGCGGTCGCCCTGCCGGACGGCGTGCTGTTGTTCAACAACGACTGGACCTTCGAGGTGCGCGTTGGCTGAGCTGGCACAGGTGATCGGCGCAGATCCGCGGCCGCCCGTTCCGGCGTCGCGCGGGACACGGCTGGTCGGGTTCGTCGGTGGGCTCATCCGGCAGACGCTGCTGGATCCGATCGCCGAGGGCCGGCTCCGAGACGTCGGCTGGCCGTACGGCCTGCGGGCGATCGTGCTGGTCGGCTACGCCGCCTTCGGCATCGCGGCCGCGACGGTGATCTTGTCCGGAGTGATCCGCCGGCACAGCACGCTGGTCGTCTCGGCTGCCGGTCTCGGCCTGCCGGAGCAGACGGTGTGGCCGCTGGTCGTGCTGCTGTCGTTCGGCGTGGCGTCCTTCGTCGCCGCCGCCATGCACGGGACCTGGTGGCTCAAGATCGTCGGGTTGCTGTTCGCGCTGATGGTGATCGGCACCTGGACGTTGCGCAGCTCGGTCGCCGACTGGGCGGGCTGGCCGCTGATCGGCGCAGCGTTGATGATCGCGGTGCTCGTCCTGGTGATCATCCGGTGGCGCCGCCGGTTCGCCTGGTGGGAGTTCGCCGTCTGCTGGGCGGTGATCGGGCTGGCCATGGCCGTCGGTGTGGCGGAGACCCGCGGCTCCCGGCTCACCGGCGCCGACCTCAGCCAACTGAACCTGCAACAGACCGCGGGTTTCCTGGGCTACCTGGCGTTGCCGGCGGCGATGCTCGCCGGCGCGTCGGTCGCGGACATCACCGTACGGGCGACGGTGGCCGCGACCGAGAACGCGCAGCGGCTGACCCGGCGCACCTGGCCGTACGTGATTCTGGCGGTGATCATCGCGGTGCGGGTGGCGCAGTCGGCCTGGCAGGTCGCTCGGCGTGACCCGGTGGTCGAGGGCCTGCCGGCGTTGCTCTGGGCCGCGGCGCTGGTCGCGCTCTTCGCGCTGGTCGGCATCGTGCTGTTGCGGGTCGCCCGGCGCAGGGGATCGGTGCCCGTGGTGCCGGATCTCGGGGACGAGCTGGGCAGGGTCGGGTTCGCCGTCGCTGCCGTCCTGGTCGCGGCGATCTTCCCGGTGCAGATCTTCCTCGCCGTGGTCCAGGTCGTGGCGTCGCTGGCCCGCAACGGCCTCCGCGCAACCTTCGACTACGACCCCGCACCGATCCTGGACCGCCTCGTCGACCCGACCCGCGCGCTGATCGGGCTGATCTTGATCGTGCTCGCCGTCCGCGCTGCCCGGCGGGCTCAGGCGGGCCGGGCGCTCGTGCTGGGGAGCGTCGGCGTCGTCCTCTTCGCGCTGGCCCGGCAGCTGGTCCTCGGCTCCCAGGCTGCTCCGATCAACCCGGACGGCCTCAACCTGATCACGTCGGTGATCGTGATCGTGGCGGTCGGGGTCGCGGTCGCGCGCCAGCGGTTGACACGGCAGCGGGCGCTGGCGTCCGCAGGTGTGTTGATCTTGTCAGCGCTGTTCTCGTACCGGGACTTCATCTCCGACCCGGTTGGCGCGCTGCTCGGCTTCTCCGGCGCGGCGCTGGTGCTCTTCGGCCTCACCTGGGACATGCTCACCGACTCGGGCTGGGGCAACGGCGAGAGCCGTCGCTTCCCCCGGCCGACCCGGGTCATGCTGGTGCTCACCAACTACGTGCTCACCATGACCGTGCTCGCGTACGCGGCGCTGATCCGCGACGGCAGCACGACGATCTATCTCGACCCCTTCGCCGAGCTGGGGAACCTGATCTTCGGCACCGGACTGCTCGCCGCGGCCGTCGTGGCCGTGCTCGACTCGGCCTGGCAGGACCGTACGGTCGCGCGGGCCGGGGCGACGCCACGGGATGGCGGAGTGATCAGTAGCTCGGGTTCTGCTCGGCCTTAATCACGCTGCCGTCCCGGCCGATGTCGACGTGGAAGAGGTTGCCGAAGTCGCTGTCGTCGATCGGGTCCACGTCGCAGTTGCAGAGATCGGCGACGATGTCGGGCACGGTGTCGCTGTGGCCGACGATCAAGATCGTTCCCTCCGGGTGCGCGCCCTTGATCGACTGAGTCAGGCTGGCGGCGTCGGACTGCCCGTCGTAGGTCGTGACGGGCACGCCCCAGACTTGCGCGGTCTGCCGAGCGGTCGACTGGGTGCGCTGGAACTGCGTCGCGTAGACAGCGACACCGTGAGCGTTGCCGAGCATCTGGGCGAGCCGTTGCGCCCGCTGCTGCCCTTCGGCGGTCAGCGGCGGGTCCTCGCTGCCGTCGTCGGCGCGCTCGGCATGCCGTACGACGTAGAAGCTCCACTGGATCTGGCTGCCAGGCGCGGTCGTCTGGATCGGAGGTGTACTCGACTTGTCGGCGGGCAGGGGTAGCAGGTCGCAGCCGGCCATCAGCAGGAGGGTGATGACTGCGACGGCGATCGACTTGAACCGCATGGGAAACCGCACTTCCTTCTCCCCGAGGATCGGGTTCGCGCAGCTCAGTGTGGCAGTCTGCCCCGCCCGTTTCCGGGCTTCTCCACGGGTCTGCGGCGTCAGATTTCCCTGCGGTGCCAGTGGCGATGGCGGTGGCGCTGTGAACAACACAGTCGTTGAAACGGCCAACACCGCCGCGGAGCCGGACAACACCTCGGACAACACAGGTCGGGCAGAGTCATCGGCAAGACCGAGGTGGGGAGGGTTGCCGTGGCTCCGAACGTGGGATCAAGCCGCCTGCGTCGCGATTTCCACGCCGTGGATGCCCTCAACGAGGAGTGGGATCGGCCGGCGCCGGGATCGGGGGACTTCGGCGCTTTGGGCGAGCACTCACGAGGTGCTCGCAGCGTGTGCCGACCTCGACGAGGTGCTGCTTGCGCTCGCTCGCGAGCCGGATGCTGCGCTGGGCGCCCTTCCCACCGAGGTCACCACAGTGGATCAGCCAGGATTGGTCCGTGGGTTGGCCGGGCGGGCTCCGCAACTGGCAGTTGGGGCCGCCGGGTGGCACCGGCGCCAGGGCGGCGGCCGGGTCCTGTGGCGGTGACCCAGCATGCACGACCCTGGCCTGACCGTTCTGAATTGGTCTATTTGGCTAGGTGAAGTGCCGCCTTGACCGTAGCAGCTTTAGGTCATGTCATCTTTCGGACGCGGCCAGGCGTGATCTGGGACTGGCGGCAGACTGCACGCCGGTGCCACGCTGTGCCGTCCCGCACGAGGAGTAAGCCTTTGACACCTAGGGCGCGGGCCTTCACGTATCTCGGGGCCGTGACGTTCTGTTGCGCGCTGCTGCCTGCCTGCACACCCTCAGCCGACGCATCGCCCAGCCCGACGCCCGCAGCCTCGACGCCTTCCGTGCAGACCAGCCCACCGGAGACGGAACAAGAGCGCAAGGAACGCCTCGACTTCGAGGCGGCAGAGAAGGCATACCGAACCTTTCGAGCAGAGTATGACCGGATCTCCGATACGCCCGGCGGCTCGCCAAAGCCGACCAAGCTTATGACCGACAATGCCGCCGGGCCATATCTCAAAGTTATGTCCGAGTTTCTTCGTCAGAAGAAGGCTCTGGGCCAATATGAGGATCGACCTGTCCGAATCGCTTCCCTAAGTCGCGGGGCCTATTCGCCACAGGAGCTGTTGCTCACCGCATGTGAGGACGGCACGAAAGTAAGAGTGCTCAATGGGAAAGGGGGTCTCGTGGGACATGGTCAGGCCTCCAAGATGAACTTCTATGTGAGACCAGTCGACGGGCGATGGAAGGTGTGGGACGGAACTCAGGAGGAGGTGAAACGATGCGAAAGTTAGCCTCAGTGGTAACGGGAATGCTCTTGTCTGGCCTTGCGACGAGTTACGCCTACGCCGATCCCCACAAAATCGACACCGACAATGGAAATGGCAACGTAACTTTGACGGCTAAAGCAAAGCAGTCAACGGCCGGCCGGCCCTCCAGCAGAACGACGTCGGGGCGAGATCAGACAGCGACAGAGTTCAAGGCGCGCGTTGCGGAGTATCAGACTGCGTGGGTTGCCTGGCAGGCGTGTGTCAGCTCGACGGGGGAGTCAATGCCTTCGTGCACAGTGCCGAGCTTGAGTCTCGGTCCGCAGCCCCCGGGCGGTCTGACTCTCAATCCGGTCGTTGGCGGGCCGCTGCAAATAGCGGTCACGCCCGAGGAGGTCGCCTACATGGCGATCGCGCGGCTGCATCTCGACCCGCTGACACCGGTGATCGGACCACCGCCGGACCTGAATCCGTGGCACATGGCGGCGGTCGGCTATCCGCTCTGGCTGTCAGGCGCCGGCACGGCCGACCCTGCTCCCGTCACGGACGCCGTCTTCAACCTCCTGGTCAGCCTCGACGCGCACGTCACGCAGACCGATTTCGCCATGGGTGACGGGCACGTCGTCACCTGCCGCGGCGCCGGCGTGGCCTGGAGCAACTCCGTCACTCCGGGCGAGAAATCACCGACGTGCGGTTATCAATACAGCCGGCCGTCCCTTCCCGACAAGTCCTACACCGTCATTGCCCGGACCCATTGGGACATCGACTGGACGATCAACAACCAGCGCGGCGTCATTCGGATGGCCCAGACGTCAAGCACCCAATTGCCGGTCGGCGAGCTGCAGGTCCTGATTCGCTGATCGGGAACACAAAAGCTGAACAACACGAAACCGCTCGGGGGTTTCGAGGATCGAAACCCGATCTCGAAAGGAACAGCGTGAACGTCAAGCAGTATCTGGCCGGCATTCTCGGCCTGCTGGTCATGGTGCGGCACCGAGCCACTCGCGACGAGCGCGGACTCAGCCAGTCCGCGGAAGGCGCGATTCTGATGGGTGCAGCCGTGGCCGTGGCACTGATCATCGCGGTCTTCCTGAAGGCGTACGTCGAGAGCCACCTACCCAAGTAATTCACGTGCGAGTCGCCAGTCGGGACGAACGGGGCCTGACCGAGTCAGTGCAGCTTGCCATTCTGTGGCCGCTGCTGCTTCTGGCGACCCTTGGCATCATCCAGTCCGGCATCTGGCTGCACGGTCGGAACGTCGCCTTCCGGGCAGCCACCGTTGCGGCCGATGTCGCCCGCGGTAGCTACGGAGATGCGACAGGCGCCGAGACGGCTGCCCGGGAGATCGCCGAGTCCGGCGGCCTGCGGCAGGTCGACGTCGCCGTCAGCCGAGGGCCGGCGGTCGTCATGGTGACGGTCCGCGCACGGGCGGTGCTCATCCTCGACCTCGGGTTGGGCGCCCTGACCGCTACCGCGTCCGCGCCGGCCGAACGGGTGACCCAGCCATGAGAGCACCCGCAGGTCGCGCCAACGGGCCGGTAGCGGGCCGCCAGATCCCGCCGGTTCCACCACATCAATCCGACCATGACCGTGTCGCGACCGACCGGATCCGGCCCAGCACACCAATCGATCCCACGGCGATCGTGCCTCCACCCACGGGATCCGGCGGCCGCTGGCGACGAGCCAACAGAGCTACGGGTCCGGCAGCCACGTGGGCTTGCCACCACGTCAACGAGCGCGGTGCTGCGGCGGTTGAGCTCACGCTTCTTGTGCCCGCACTCGTGCTGGTCCTCGGCCTGCTGGTGGCCGGCGGCCGGCTGTGGTACGCGCGGACCGCGGTCGTGGAAGCCGCCCAGAGCGCGGCGCGGGCGGCATCGCTCGCCAGGACGGCCGAGCAGGGGAATCGCGACGGTCAGGCTGCTGCGGCCGCATCGCTCGCGACCGCAGGGCTGATGTGTGGCGACCGTGTGGTCAGCCTCGGTACGAGCGCGTTCGGCGTCCCGGTCGGCACTCCGGCGACGGTCACCTCGACTATCACGTGCAGAGTGCCGTTCGGCGACATCCTGCTGCCCGGCATGCCGGGCGGCATCCAGCTCACCGGCCTCGGCTCTGCCGCCTTGGACACCTACCGGAGCCGATCATGAGCAGCCCCTCGCCGGCGCAAGGGCAGCCGGTGGGCCAGCGCACAGGCGAGCACGGGTACGCGGTGGGTCACCGCACAGGCGACGGGCAGGCGTTCGACCACGGCCGGAACGAGCACGGGCAGGCGGTCAGCCTGTTCGTCGTATTGATCATCGGTGCGTTGATCATGACCGCCGGGCTGGTGATCGACGGCGGTCAGAAGATCGCCGCCGCCAGCCGGTCGGAGGCTGCGGCCGCAGGGGCGGGCCGGGCCGCAGCTAACGCGGCCGCCACCGCCGAGCTGGGTGGTTCGGACCCCGTTGGTCCGGCGGTCCTGGCCGCTCGCGCCTATCTCGCCGGCCAGCCAGGCGTGATGGGCACGGTCACGGTGGCCAATGGCGTCGTGACCGTGGTCACCCAAGCCACTGAGCCGACCATCTTCCTCGGCATCCTCGGGATCGCGGCCGTGACGGGTCACGGCTCGGCCGCCGCCAACATCGTGCCCACCGGCAGCAGCCGATGATCACATCCGAGGAATCCACCATGATCACCGACCAAGTCCCCGACCAAGTGAGACAACCATGATCACCGTACAGATCGCCGACCCCGTGAGCCGACCATGATCACCGATCTCGAGACCAGGACCGCCGCATCTCGACCGGGCAAACGCGACAAGCCGGCCGAGCCGGCCAACGCGTCGGGATCATCGAAGCGGCGTGACCGGGGTGAGCGCCGCACCGGCGCACGCGCCAGCGGCACGCCCGAAGCGCCGCGCATTCCCGGCCGCCGCAACCCGCGCTGGATCGCGCTCGGCGTCGTGGCGCTCTGCCTCGGTGCCCTGCTCTCGTACGTGATCTACACCCGGGTGGCGACCGACACAGCCGTCGTCATGATGGCCCGAACGGTCTATCGCGGGACGACGATCCAAGCCGCCGACCTGACCGTGGCCAGGATCAGCGGCGAGTCGGTCACGAAGTCGGTGCCCGCCTCGAGTCTGGCCTCGTTGGTCGGGCAGCGAGCCGTCTTCGACCTGCCACAAGGCGTGATCCTCACGCCCGGCGCGATCGACCGCGTGCTCGTACCAGCCTCGGGCCGCGCCGTGGTCGGGATCAAGCTAGCAACCGGTCGAGCGCCGGCCGCGCTCCTCGTGCCGGCCGCCCCCGTACGGCTCGTGGCCCTGCCGACAGCCAGCACTGGTCAGCAGGCTCCGGCCGACGAGCCGGCCGGCAAGTCGTGGACCGGCGTCATGCTGGATCAGTCCGCCGGACCGGACGGAGCCTCGATCGTGATCAACGTCGACGTCGCCGCCGAGCAGGCACCCTCGATCGCGATGCTGGCCGCTCAAGATCGTCTCGTCGTCGTCCGCGACCCGGCCAAGTGAGGTCTCCATGGCAATCGTGATCTTGACTTCCGCATCCGGTGCACCCGGCGTCACAACGCTGGCCGTCGGGTTGGCACTGACCTGGCCGCGTTCGGTGATCCTGGCCGACTGCGATCCGGGCGCCCATCAGGCGGTGCTCGCCGGCTTCCTGGCGGGCAGGTCGGCCGGTGGCAAGGGCCTGCTCCGTGTCGCCGAGGCGCACCGCGAGCGGCGACCTCTGCGGGAGGTCGTTCTCGATCAGTGCGAGGTCCTGGCCGAGGACGCGGGGCATCTGCGGCTCTTCCTGCCCGGATTCACCAAGCCGGGCAGCGCGGCGCACTTCGGCGGCGTGTGGGCCGATCTGGCGGAGGCCTTCGACCGGCTCTCCGGCACCGGCTACGACGTGATCATCGATGCCGGCCGGCTCACTGGCGCCGGACTGCCGGCGCCGCTTGTCGAGCGTGCGCCGCTGACCTGCCTGGTGCTCCGATCCCATCTGCGTTCGGTGCTCTCGGCACGGGTTCACCTGCCCACCATCCGAGATCAGGAGCGGGCAGCAGACGCGGCCGGCTCGGCCGGTCTGATCTTGGTGGGCGAGTCCGAACCGTACAGCCGTTCGGAGGTCGGCAAGGCACTCGGGGTCCCGGTGCTCGGCGTCGTGGCGCACGATCCGAAGTCGGCCGCCCATCTCTCCGACGGCCGGCCACGTCCTCGCCGGTTCGACGCCTCACCACTGGTGCGGTCGCTGCACGGTCTCGCCACCACCATGGTCGGGCACCTGGAACGCTCCGCCGAGCTGGTCAGGAACTGATCATGAGCGACAATCGCCGGCCGACCGGCGCTGTCGCGCTCGACCGGACTCCGATCTTCGTGGAGTACGAGGACGACGCCCCAGAGCCACCCTCGTCCTCCCGGTCACCCAGCGCCGGCGATGGCGCCCGCGGCGTCTTCAGTCCGAGCCAGCTCGACAAGGCACGGCACGCCCTTCCCGGGCGTCCGGTGGACTGGGACCAGGTGGTCGAACTGCGCCGCCGCGCCTCGGCGGTGATCACGGACCGAAGCGAAGATCATCTCCGGGAGCACGGGCAGCCGCTCGTCGGCGACGACCGGCTCCTGATGGGCCGGGCGGTCATCACCCGGGTCGTCGGCGATCACGTACGGGCGCTGCATCGGGACGGGTCGGACCTCTGGTCGACCGCTCAGGAGCAGGCTTACGTGCAGGCCGTGGAGAACGCGATCTTCGGCTACGGCCGGCTGCAGCCGCTGCTGGAGATCCCCGCAGCGGAGAACATCGAGATCCACGGCTGCGACTCGGTCGTGCTGCAGTACGGCGACGGCCGCCGCGAGCGGATGCCGCCGGTGGCCCGCAGCGACGACGAGCTCGTCGAGGCGATCAGGTTCGTGGGTCAGAACGCCCAGCCGTCGCGCCCGTTCGACGATGCGCATCCGACCCTGACCCTCGCCCTGGGCGAGCGGTTCCGGCTGCATGCCATCGGCTTCGGCTTGTCCTACCGGCCGAGTGTGGTGATCAGGCAGCACACTCTCACCGGCGTCTCGCTGGCAGAGCTCTCGGCGGGTGGGCTGATGCCGATCGAAGTGGCCGAGTTCCTGGACGCAGCGATCCTTGCTCGCAAGTCCATGGTCGTCGCCGGTGATCAGGGCGCCGGCAAGACCACCTTGCTGCGCGCGCTGATCAACGCGATCCCGCACAACGAGCGATTCGGCACGCTGGAGACGGACTACGAGCTGATGACCCACCTGCAGCCCGGCCGGGAGAACATCCTGGCGCTGCAGGCGCGCTCCGGGCATGGCGAGATCTCCGGTGGCAGCCGGGTCGGTGAGGTGACGGTCGCCGACCTGATGCCGGAGGCCCTCCGGCAGAACCTGTCCCGGTTGGTCGTCGGGGAGGTCCGCGGCACCGAGGCGGCGGCCATGTTCGAGGCGATGCAGGCCGGTACGGGAACACTCAGCACGACGCACGCGCACTCCGCCGTTTCGACGATCGACCGGCTCGCTGCCCGGGTCGCCCAGGGCGGCGTCCTGACGATGGACGAGGCGTACCGGCAGATCGCGCACAACATCCACCTGATCATCTACGTACGGCTGGTGGACGAGACCTGGAAGGGCGGCACCCGGCGCCGGTTCGTCTCCGAGATCCGCCAGCTCACCCGCGCGATCGAGTCCGGTCGGCCCGTGACTCATCTGACCTACTCCGCGGCCGGCAGTGGAGGACAGCCGGCCGGCTTCTTCCCGGATCCGGATTTCGAGGCAGAGCTGCTGCCGTTCCGCCGGGAGTTGGCGAGGTGATCAAGTCGTACGCACTGGGCCTCGGGGACATGATCACGCTGGCCGGTTTGTTGGCCTCCAAGGGCGACACCCCATGATCACTGCCGTCGTCGTTGCCGTCGGCCTGCTGGTCACCGGCGGACTGCTCATGATCATCCATGGACTCCGCCGGATGGAGCCGACGGCGACGCGTCGTGCAGGCTCACTCGGCGGCCGCTGGGCTCGTTGGACCCGGCGGCCGCCGGGAAAGGCCGGCCGCCGTCGCGACGCGCTGCTCCTGCTGGGCACCGTGACCGGCGTCGCGGTCGCGGCCTGGTCCGGCTGGCTGGTCGCGGTTGTCGCAGTCCCAACGCTCGTCCTGGGCCTGCCGTACCTGCTCACGCTGCCGAAGCCGAGCGACGTCGCCCTGCTCGAGGCGCTGGACCGCTGGGTCCGCTCGCTGACGGCGACCCTGGCGACCGGCAAGTCGGTCACCGACGCGATCCGGCTGTCCCGCCGTACGGCGCCCGTGACGATCGCCAGTGAGATCACCGTGCTGGTCGCGCGGCTGAACAACCGCTGGCAGACCGCCGAGGCGCTGCGACGCTTCGCCGACGATCTTGACTCACCGGACGCCGATGGCGTCGTCGCCGCCTTGGTCCTGGCCGCCAACCGCGGCGCCAACGGTGCGGCGGCAACCTTGCATGCGCTGGCCGACTCCATCCAGGCTCAGCTCAAGGGACGCCGGGTGATCGAATCCGAGCGCGCGAAGCCGTACGTGGTCGTCCGGCAGGTCACCGTGATCAGCCTCGTCACGCTGGGGTCGGTGTTCGGTCTGAATCCGGCCTACTTCGAGCCCTATCGCACCCCGCTCGGACAGGCGATCTTGTCGGTGCTCGTGTCCCTCTACCTCGGTGCGCTGATCTTGCTGCGGCGGCGGGCACGACAGCGCCCGCGGCCACGCATCCTCGTGCGGGATCCATCGTGAACCTCGCGCTCGTGCTGCTCGCCGGGATGCTGGTCAGCGGTGGCCTGTGCTGCTTGGTGCTGGCGGCAGCCCGTACGACGCCCAGGCTGTCCGACGCACTCGCGCGGATAGCGGTAGATCCGCAGGCAATGGACCGCGGGGTCGATCTCGGCTCGCTCGACAGCCGGTCGGATCGACTGGGCGCCTGGCTGTATCGGATCATTCCGATCCCGTTGACCGTACGGCAGCGAAAGGCCCTGCGGCTGCAGGGCAAGTCGATCGCGGAGTTCTACGCCGACAAGGCCGTGATGTCGTTGATCGGGGCGGTGCTGCCGAGTGTGTTCGCGCTCGGGCTCTTGATCACGGGCTCGCCGCCCGGCCTGTTGCCGGCGATGATCACCCTGCTCGGTGCCGTCGCAGGCTTCTTCGCGCCGGACCTGCTGCTGTTTCGGTCGCGGTCGGCCGCCCGCTCGGACGCCGTGGAGTCGCTGCTTGTCTTCATCGACCTGGTCACGCTCGAAAGGCTGGCCAACGCCTCCTCCAGCCAGGCGTTGCTGCACGCGGCGAGTCTCAGCGAGGTGACGCTGTTCCGCCAGATCAGGCTCGCCCTGGAACGAGCACAGCTCGAGCAGCAGTCCCCGTACGCGCAGCTGCGACGGCTGTCCGACCAGCTGGACTTGCCGGAGCTGCGAGATCTGGCGGACATCATGCAGCTGGACGAGAGCGGTGCCGCGTTGTCGGGCGCGCTGCGCGCGAGGCTGCAGGAGCTCCGGGACGCTCACCAGACACGGGAGCAGATGGCCGCCAGCGCGGCGGCGGAGGGCATGACCATCTACATGACGCTGCCGGCGCTGATCTTCGGCCTGATCTTCCTCGGCGCCGCCCTGCTGCGGATCCTCCAGGGATAGTGTCGTGGAGCCCAAGTATCTTCACGTTTCGCGACGCCCAGACACGCACCTCGCCGCGTTCTCCTCGGTCGCGATATGGCCGGATATCACTCCCTTGTCGGCCTTGCGATGCACGCACCGGGACGACGCTAAACGCAAAGCAACTTGGGCTCCACGACACTCGGGCATGCGACCAACGGACAACACCTCGGCCGTACGGACAACACCTGGCGGTTTCACCGCCGCGCCAGCTGCGGAACAGTGAGCGGAAGGTCGGCGGAGGGGATGGACAGGTGGCGCGGATGAGACGGGTGGGGCACGGCATCGCGGCCCTCGTCACGCTGCTGGCCGGGCTGGTCGGGATCCCGGTGGCACTGGTGGTGCTCGGCGGCAATCCCATCCCGTCGAGCATCGACTGGTCGGCCATCGAGCGGGCACTCTTCAGCCCCGACGACGGCACCGTCCTGATCGGGCTGATCACGATCATCGGTTGGCTGGCCTGGCTCGCATTCGCCGCCTCGGTTCTGGTCGAGCTGGTCGAGCTCGCCTCCCGTCGGCGGCTCCGGTTTCGCCTGCCCGGCCTGTCCGGCCCCCAGCGACTCGCCGCCGGGCTGCTCCTGTCGGTCATCGGGATGGTCGCCGGCAGCACCGTCGCGCCGTACGTCCACGTCGCGACGGCGGGGCCGGTGAGCGCGGAGCCGGGGGCGCGGGGTGGAGCGTCGGGCGCCGATCAGGTTGCTACCGCCGGGGCGCGGGGTGGAGCGTCAGGTGCCGATCAGGTTGCTACCGCCGGGGCGCGGGGTGGAGTGTCGGGCGCCGATCAGGTTGCTACCGCCGGGCCGCGAAGCGGAGGGTCGGCCGGCGACGGAGTTGGTTCCGAGGCGCCGCGTGGGTCACCGCGCGATATGGATACCGACGCGGGCTCGCCGCGAGCCGGCTCGTCGGCACCAAGCGAGGTATCGAACGCCGACAACCTCGGTCCCGGGGCGTGGAGCGAGGTGCCGGGCAACCCGGTTGCCGGTGCCGGGGCTGGGGGGAGCGGGTCCGCGCGGCAGGGATTCTGCGCGGGCTCCGGCGAGGGAACCAGGGCATCTCGCTCCTTCCCGCCCGTTGCCGCGACCCATGGCGACGGTCGGGAGCACCTTCACGTCGTGAAGGCCGGCGACGACCTCTGGAGCCTGGCGGAGCACTACTACGGTCACGGCCACGACTGGCGGCGCATCGCCATGGCGAATCCGGCAGTGCTCAGCGGTGGTCCCGACCGCCTGCGGCCGGGATGGCGGTTGCGGATCCCTGGGACGGCGTCGACACCGTCCCAGACGGGTCGGATCGTCGTGGTGGGCGAGGGCGACACGCTCTCCTCCATTGCCGGTGAGGTCTACGGCGACCCGTCGGCCTGGCGGCGACTGTGGCACGCCAACCGGGCCCAGCTCGATGATCCCGACGAGCTCGTCCCAGGCATCCGCCTCATGGTGCCCCCGTCGCCGACCTCGCGCAGCACCGCTGGTCGCGACCATCGAGCCAGCGCCGACGCCGACAAGCGGGTCTCCACCGGCGGATCCGGCGGGACCGCCGGCACAGACCGCACCGAGGATGACCAGCCAACCAGCCGCTCGGGACGGACGGACGAACGGCGGACGGGCGACAACCGTACGAGTGAGGACAGTCGGCCGAGAGCCAGTGTCGATCCAACCGATGGCGAGCAGCCGACCGGCCGAAGCCAGCAGACCGAGGAAGGTCGCAGCACTGCTCCGACCGATGGCGACCAGCCGACCGGCCGAAGCCAGCAGACCGAGGAAAGTCGCAGCACTGCTCCAACAGATGGCGAGCAGCCGACCGGCCGAGGCCAGCAGACCCGGGAAGGTCGCAGCACTGCATCCGAGCCGACGGCTACCACGAGCGGCACCGCCCAGAGCGATAGCCCCCTGCCGGTGGAGACAGCCGACGACTCGGCTCCGGACCCGTACGAGAGCGTGGTGCTCGGCCTGGCCTCGGTGGGCTCGTTGCTCGCGGCCGGGCTCATCGCGGGCCTGGCGTTCCGCCGCCGGGCCCAGCTGCAGGGGCGTCCGCTCGGTCGCCGGATCGTCCCGGTGCCCGAGCCGGCAGCGCGGGCCGAGGCGGTCCTGGGCCGGCGGCAGCGGCCACTGAATCTGCGAGCGCTGGACCTTGCCACCCGCGGCATCTCCGCGCACTGCTATCAGCGGGGCCTGCCACTGCCGCGGGTGGAGACCGCGACCGTCGACGAGGCGTGGATCGAGCTGGTGCTGTCGGAGCCTGCGGCCGACCCGCCGCCCGGCTTCGCAGCCGTCGGCAAACTGTGGCGACTCGACCAGGCGGGATTGGACCAGGTGCGGGCAATTCCGGGGATCGGCGAGGCCAGCCGGCCGTACCCCGCTCTGGTGTCGCTGGGTCGCGACGAGCACAACCGCCAGCTGCTGGCCGATCTGGAGAGCGTCGGACTGCTGGCTGTCGCCGGCCACCCCGAGTCCGCGGCGGCAGCCCTCGCGGCCATGGCAATCGAGCTTGCCTTCTCCCCGTCTGCCGACGAGCTGATCCTGACCCTGGTCGGGGTCGCCGACGACCTGCCGGACGCCCTCGGCCAGGCCAATGTCATCCGAACCGACGATCTCGACGAGCTCCTCGAGAGATTCGAGCAACGCGCGGCCACTCAGCGCGCTCAGCCGCCGGCGTCCATCGATGGCCACCGCCGGATCGATCCCGACCTCTCCGACCCTTGGGCACCCGAGATCGCTTTGATCGGGGTAGAGCCGACCGCAGACCAGCGCCGCCGGTTGGTCCGGCTGCTCATGGCGCTCCCGCCCGTCACCATGGGCGCGGTCGTCGCTGCCGACCTACCGGAGGCGCCCTGGCGGCTGCGACTGCGGCACGTGACCGAAGGCGAGCCCGTCATGGCGGAGCTGCAGCCAGGCGACCGGTTGCTGCGACCGCAGCTCATCGAGCCGCTCGCCCGCCGGGCAGTCGTTGAGCTCGTCACCGCCACGGGCAGCGTGGCGACCAGGCCCGCACCCTGGTGGCACGGCGCCGACGAGCCGCCCGACCCGCCGCCCGACACCGCGTCGTATCCAGGCGGGACGGTCGGAGGTTGGGGCAGCGCAGACGGGGAGGTGCCGATGAGTCAGATGGCGACGGCCGGCTCGAACGGCCTCCCGCACCACCCGCTGCTTCAGCTGCTCGGCCCGATCGAGCTGGTCGGCGCCAGGGGCGTGCCGCCGCAGCGGGCCGGCAAACAGTGCCTGGAGTACTGCGCCTGGCTGCTGCAGCATCCCAGAACGACGCCGCGAGCCATGGCCTCGGCGCTCGCGGTCGCGGAGGGTACGCGACGGTCCAACATGAGCCGGCTGCGCACCTGGCTCGGATTCGACCCGGCGGGAGAGCCCTATCTCCCCGATGCCTACACCGGGCGGATCGCCCTCCACCCGGCGGTCAGTTCCGACTGGCAGCAGCTGCAGATCCTGACCGGCGGCGGGGTCGACCGGTCGACGAACGCCGCACTCAAGGCGGCGCTGGAACTGGTCAGAGGGGCTCCGCTCGCGGATGCGGCCCCCGGTCAATGGCACTGGGCGGAGGAACTGCGGACCGACATGATCTCGGCCGTTCGCGACATCGGCGTGGTGTTGGCCAACCGCGCACTGGACGACAACGACATCGACCTAGCTCGCTGGGCGGCAGCCAGGGCATTGACCGCGGCGCCCGGCGACGAGTTGCTGATGGCGATCCGGATCAGAACCGAGCGTCAGGCCGGCAACATCGTCGACGCCGAACGGTTGACCCTGCAGGTCGCTGCGCATGCCCGGGCGCTGGGCGTCGACCTCGATCCCGAGACGGTGATCTTGCTCCAGGAGGTCATGGAAGGCCAGGTGCGAGCGCGGCTTGCCTGAGTGGCTGTCGCAGAGGTCATTGCGCCACCTCCCCGGCAACGCATCGGCGAGCGCGCGAAAGGGAACCGTTCGCCGTGACCGCCGTGTCTTGGGTTTCTGCCCCACGACCTGCGTTTTGTCGATCAAAGGAGGTGGCGCGCCCTACGGGGCCGACGAGGCAACTGCATCGAGTGTTTCGTCTCCCCCGCGTGAGACGGTGGGCCGATGAAGACGCAGTACTACACCGCGACCAGCATCGACGGCTTCATCGCCGACGCCGACAACTCACTCGAGTGGCTCTTCCACGCCGGCGAGGGCGATTCCGAGGCCGCGGGCGTGCAAGCCGACTACCCGAGCTTCATCGAGCAGGTCGGCGCCATTGCCATGGGCTCCACGACGTATGAGTGGGTTCTCGATCATCTCGACCTGACCGACGACTCGTCGGCCTGGCCGTACAGCCAGCCGAGCTGGGTCTTCAGCAGCCGTACGCTGCCGGCGACGACCGGTGCCGACATCCGCTTCGCCTCCGGTGATGTCGCGCCGGTGCACGCGGAGATGGTCGAGGCGGCGGGCGGCAAGAACGTCTGGGTGGTCGGCGGCGGCGACCTGGTCGGGCAGTTCCATGATCACGGGCTGCTGGACGAGCTGATCCTGGGCATGGCGCCGGTCTTCCTCGGCTCCGGCGCACCGCTGCTGCCGCGGCGGATCCTCTGGCCGACCCTCAAGCTCGCCGAGGCGACGCCGCACGGACGGAGCTTCGTCACGTTGCGGTACGCAATCACGCACGACAGGTGACGGCAGCCGCACTTGCTCGCGTTCGAGTCGTGCTGGGTCAGGCGCGGGTCAGCGGGCCTGAGCGCTGCCAGACTTCAGCACCTGTCGCTGGGCATCGCGGAGTGCGGGCCGCCCGACACCGTCTCGAGCGGGACGCTGGGGCCGGAAGCGGCGCAGCCGAAGGCTGTTGCTCACCACGAAGAGCGAGCTGATCGCCATCGCGGCCCCGGCGAGCATCGGGTTCAGGAACCCGATGGCGGCCAGTGGGATGGCGGCCACGTTGTACGCGAACGCCCAGAACAGGTTGATCTTGATCGTGCCGAGCGTGGCCCGGGCCAGCCGGATCGCGTCCGCTGCGACCCGCAGATCGCCGCGGACGAGCGTCAGGTCGCTGGCGTGAATGGCGACGTCGGTGCCCGTGCCGAGCGCGATGCCGAGGTCGGCCTGGGCCAGCGCAGCCGCGTCGTTGACCCCGTCGCCGACCATCGCGACCCGGCAGCCGCGCTCCTGCAGCCGTACGATCGCGTCGACCTTGCCGCCCGGGTCGACGTCGGCGATCACCGCCTCGATCCCGAGCTCGCGGGCCACCGCGTCGGCGCTGGCCTGGTGATCACCGGTCAGCAGCACCGGCCGCAGACCAAGATCGCGCAGCGCTCGCACGGCAGGCGCCGAGCTCGGCTTGATCGTGTCCGCGACGGCGATCAGCCCGCGTACGCGGCCGTCCCAGCCCACCAGCACCGCCGTCCGGCCGCTGGCCCGCGCCGCCTCGTACGCGGCCTCCACCTCGGACCCGACCGGGAAACCGTGCCCGACCAGCAGTTCCCGCCGGCCGACGACTGCTCGACGCTCGCCAACGGTCGCCACGACCCCGAAGCCAGGCTGGTTCCGGAAGGCACCAGTTTCCGCCAGAGGCCCGCCCGCACGGGCGTGCTCCGCGATCGCCAGCGCGATCGGGTGCTCCGACCCGGCCTCCGCCGCCCCGGCCAGTGCGACCACCTCGCCCTTGTCCTCTCCGGATGCGGCCGTCACGGCAACGACCGACATGACGCCGGAGGTGACCGTGCCGGTCTTGTCCAGCACGACCGTGTCCACCCGCCGGGTGGACTCCAACACCTCCGGTCCCTTGATCAGGATGCCGAGCTGGGCGCCGCGGCCGGCGCCGACCATCAGCGCGACCGGCGTCGCGAGCCCGAGGGCGCACGGGCAGGCGATGATCAACACCGCGACCGCGGAGGTGAAGGCGAACGTGGCGCCCGAGCCCTGGCCGAGCCAGAAGCCGAGGGTCGCGACGGCGACGGCGATGACGACCGGGACGAACACCCCGGAAATTCGGTCCGCCAGCCGCTGCACCTGGGCCTTGCCGGCCTGCGCGGCCTCGACCAGCCGGGCGATCTGGGCGAGCTGGGTGTCGGCGCCGACCCGGGTCGCCTCCACGACCAGCCGGCCGTGGGTGTTGAGTGTCGCGCCGATCACTGCGTCGCCCGGGCCGACCTCCACCGGCACCGACTCGCCGGTGATCATGGATGCGTCGACCGCGCTCAGCCCGGACACCACCACGCCGTCCGTGGCGATCTTCTCGCCCGGCCGGACCACGAACCGGTCGCCGACGGCCAGCCGGTCGATGCTGATCAAGGTTTCGACGCCCCTGCGCAACACGGCGACCTCGGCCGCACCCAGCTCCAGCAGGGCGCGCAGCGCGTCGCCGGCCCGCCGCTTCGCCCGAGCCTCGAAATACCGCCCGGCGAGGAGGAAGGTCGTCACGCCGGCGGCCGCCTCGAGATAGATGTTCGCGGTGCCGTCGTGCCGGACCAGCCGGAACTCGAACGCATGCCGGAAGCCGATCTCGCCGGCCGTACCGGTGAGCATCGCGTACGCCGACCAGCCGAACGCGGCCAGCGTGCCGATGCTGATCAGGGTGTCCATGGTCGCCTGCCCGTGCCGCAGGTTGATCGCCGTTGCCCGATGGAACGGCCACGCCACCAGCGTCACGACCGGCACGGTCAGCACCAGCGAGACCCACTGCCACCAGGGAAACTGCAGCACCGGCAGCATGCCCATGGCGATCACCGGCGTGCTCAGCACGGCAGCGACGAGCACCCGGTCGCGGAGCGCGCGGACTTCGCGGTCCTGGTCCCGCTCGCTCTCGGCCGGCAGCGTCGCACCGTAACCGGCCTGCTCGATCGTCCTGATCAGCGCCAGCGGTTCCAGGGCCGACGGCACGTGCACCGTCGCCTTCTCGGTGGCGAAGTTCACCGTGGCCGTGACACCGTCCATCTTGTTGAGCTTCTTCTCGATCCGCGTCGCGCACGAGGCGCAGGTCATGCCCGTGACGTCGAGCTCGATGAGCCGAGGTGCCGTACGGACCGGCCCACTCGGCGCGCCGCCCGCCCCGCCGGCGGGTCCGCCGGGAGAGGTGAGGATCATCGGGTCACCGTCACGGTGAACGTGGCGACGTAGGTCTCGAAGCCCCGGCTGAACTCCACGAACAGCAGAAAACTGCCGGGCTCCGGCACCGGCCCGGAGAAGGTGATCCGCGGGCCCGTGTTGGTGTTGAGCACCGGGTCGGCGTGCAGGTGGGCATAGCCGAGGTCGGTCGGCCGGATCAGTACGGCGTGCCCCAGAGTGCCGTGCGCAGGGATCAGGTCGGTGACCGGCCGGCCGTCGCGAGTGACGTCAACCGCGAGCTGCTCGTCCCCGTACGTCGACAAGCCGCCCGACAACGTCGCGACGAAACCGTCGACGGCCGCCCGGTCGGGTGGCGCGACGTGTGCCGCGGACTTGGTGGCGGTGCCGCTGACGGTCAGCTCGACGCCGAGCACGATCTGGCGCGGCAGCGCGGCGGGCCGGAAGTCGACCACGAGGCGCCAGCTGCCCGGGGTCAGGTCGAGCGCGGCCCACCACGAGGCGCCCTCGTTCTGCTCGGGGTAGATGTGTTGGTAGCCGGCCAGGTCGTTGCGGATCGCGACCAGGTGCAGGCCGGCGCCCTCGGTCTCGCTGAGCCGGGAGACCGGCTTGCCGTCCGGGCCGGTGAGCTGGAACTCGACGAACTGGTCCTTGCCCGGGTCCGCTGTCGGATCCGGCAGGCTCAGGGTGTAGCCGAAGCTGGTCGAGGTCAGCCCGCCGAACTCACTCGGCCCGCGATGGACAGCGATCGGCGCGAGCAGGGCCTGGGACCGCACGCCGGTGACGTAGGCAGCGCCGAAGACCGCCGCCAGCGCGACGACGAAGGTGGCGAGCTTGGCGACTGCCTTCATGATCGAATTCCAGGGTCGCCGGGTGCGACGGGTCAGCGCGAGGCCAGGCTGTAGCCGGCCTCGTCGACGGCCGACTCGATGTCAGAGAAGAACACGTCGGTGTCGCTGGTGACGACCAGCCCGCCGGTGCCGAGATCGACCCGGACGTCGGTCACGCCGGGAATGGCGCTGACCTCCTCGGTGACCGAGGCGACGCAGTGGTCACAGTGCATGCCGATGACGACGTACTCACTCGTGACGGACATGGATTGGGATTCCTTTCTCAGGAGCGGACCAGCCGGGCGATGGCCTGGGACGCTTCTTTGATCTTGTGGTCGGCCTCCTCGCCACCCTCGGCGGCGGCGCGGAGGACGCAGTGGTTGAGGTGCTCGTCGAGCAGGCCGAGGGCGACCGACTGCAGCGCGCTGGTCATGGCCGATACCTGGGTCAGGATGTCGATGCAGTACTTCTCCTCCTGAACCATCTTCTGCAGCCCGCGCGCCTGGCCCTCGATCCTCCGCAGCCGGGCGAGATAGGCATCCTTGCTCGCAATGTAGCCGTGGTGGCTGGTGCTCTCGGTCATCATGTCGCTCATCGATACCTCCTGGGCCACCTACTGTACCCCCCTATGGTATAGCCAGGCAGCGACCCGCTGACTCCTGCTCCGGCGATGGTCGCTACGACGTTCCTTCGAGCGTGGGAAAGCTTGCGGCAGCCGCTCCGCGGAGCGTTCGTCAGCGGAGCGGACACGCGCAGGTCTTTTGTCCCCAGGGACTGTGTACGAGACGACCTGCGGCATGGCTTGTCCACGGTATGAGCGGCTGCCCCGGCGTGTCGCACATTCGGCCGAGACGGATTCCCGTCCACCGGCTGTCAACGCCGAAGTGCCTTGTCAGACACGAGTTGGAGGCAGCGGACCGCGGTTGTCCCCAGCGAGGCTCGCACCCTTCCCACAGTCCTGAGCCCGTCTCCCACAAGCTCCGATTCGTTGTCCACAGAGCGTGTGGACAACTTCCTGTCCGCGCGGCTTGACCGGGGCGTACGGTGAGCGAGGCTCGGGGGAGTCGCTCGAACACGCCGGAGAAATGTCAGTGGTGTCATTTAACGTCCGGCCTGTCGGTGATCACCGGGTGCGTCAGAAGGAGCGGGCGTGAGTCTTGCCGAGGTGATGTCGCCGTATCGCGACGAGCCGCCCCGGCCCGGCGATCGTACGCCGCCGCAGGACATGGACGCCGAGCAGTGCGTCCTCGGCGCGATGATGATGTCCAAGGACGCCATCGCCGACGTGGTCGAGACGCTGCGCGGTGCCGACTTCTACCGCCCGGCGCACGAGCAGATCTACAACGCCATCACCGATCTGTACGGGCGCGGCGAGCCGGTCGACGCGATCACCGTGTCCGCGCTGCTGGGCAAGCGCGGCGAGTTGATCAAGATCGGCGGCGGCCCCTATCTGCACACGCTGCTGGCCAGCGTGCCGGTCGCGGCGAACGCCGGCTACTACGCGGCGATCGTGCGGGACAAGGCGATCCTGCGCCGGCTGGCGGACGCGTCGATCCGGATCGGCCAGATGTCGTACGCGGCGGAGGGCGACGTCGACGAGATCGTGGATCGGGCCCAGGCCGAGGTCTACTCGGTCACCGAGCGCCGGGCCAGCGAGGACTACAAGCCCCTGTCGGAGCTGATGCAGCCGACCCTGGACGAGATGGAGGCCATCTCCTCCCGCAGCGGCAACCTCGCCGGCGTGCCGACCGGCTTCGCCGACCTCGACGACCTCACCAACGGCCTGCACCCCGGCCAAATGATCATCATTGCGGCGAGACCCGGTGTGGGCAAGTCGACTCTTGCCCTGGATTTGGCTCGCAGCGCAAGTATTAAACATGGCCTCGCCTCGGTGATCTTCAGCTTGGAGATGAGCCAGATCGAGATCACCATGCGGCTGCTGTCGGCGGAGGCGTCCATCCCGCTGTCCCACATCCGCGGCGGCCGGATGAGCGACGACGACTGGACGAGGGTCGCGGCGAAGATGGGGCAGGTGTCGGAGGCGCCGATGTTCATCGACGACTCGCCGAACCTCACCATGATGGAGATCCGGGCCAAGGCTCGGCGGCTCAAACAACGCCACGACCTCAAGCTGGTGGTGATCGACTACATCCAGCTGATGACGTCGGGCAAGAAGGTCGAGTCTCGGCAGCTGGAGGTCTCGGAGTTCTCCCGGCAGCTCAAGCTGCTGGCCAAGGAGCTGGACGTGCCGGTGGTCGCCCTGTCCCAGCTCAACCGCGGCCCCGAGCAGCGCAACGACAAGCGGCCGATGCTGTCCGACCTGCGCGAGTCCGGCTCGCTGGAGCAGGACTCCGACCTGGTGATCCTGCTCAACCGACCAGACCTCTACGACAAGGACTCCGAACGCGCCGGCGAGGCCGACTTCGATGTCGCCAAGCACCGCAACGGCCCCACGAAGTTGATCACCGTCGCCTTTCAGGGCCACTACTCGCGGTTCACCGACATGCTGCAGTAGCGCGTGGCAATGGGTCAGCCGTGCCGCGTCCTCTCTTCGAGGACGACGTCGTCGCACTCGGTCACCGAGCCGGTCGCGTCGGGCGGCGGCGCTGCCCGACCCCAGGTGCCGAGGATTGAACCGACGATGATCAGCGGGAACCCGACGACCAGGCCCACCGTGATCGGCTCGTGCAGGACCGCCGCCCCGAGCAGCACGGCGACCGCAGGGTTGACGTAGGTGATGAGCGTCATCCGCGCCGGCCCGGCCTCGGCGATGAGCGCGAACATGACCACGAACGCGATGGCGGTGCAGAAGACCGCAAGCACGGCGACGGAGACGACCGCCCGGACGGTGAGGGTGGGCGGCCCGACCAGCGGGGTGAACGGCGCGTAGGCCACCGCCGCGACGATCAGCGAGGCGGTCACGACGCCGATCGACGGCAGGTCGGAGAGGCGCCGGCTGATGATAATCGGGCCGGTTGCATACCCCACGACCACGAGCAGCACCTGGCCGATGGAGACGAGGCTGTAGGCGTGGACGTCGAGACCGAGCAGCACACCGACCCCGATCAGCCCGACGATCAGGCCGAGAGCACGGCGCCAGCCGAGCCGGTCCTCACCCATGACGGTGAGGATCACCGCGGCCACGATCGGCACCGTTGCGATGACGAGCCCGGTGGTCGAGCTCGTCAGCCTGGTCTCGGCGTGGCCGAGCAGCAGCCAGGGCCCGACGATCTCGACCACTGTGTAGACCAGGAGCACTCTCCAGCGGCGCAGCACCGGCAGCAGCGCCTTGGCCCGCAGGGCCAGCGGGAGCAGGATCAGCGCGCCCAGTGCCGTACGGCCGAACGCGACGTGCAACGGGTCGAGGTCGGTGACGGCGATGCGGATGAACAGGTACGGAATGCCCCAGCAGACGCTGAGCGTCGCGAAGAGCAGCCAGCCCCGCCTCGTCACGCGCCCGCCTCCGCTCGATTTCGGCCGTCTGGGTCACGGTATCCGCGGTGCCCGCAGCGCGCAGTGGGGGCTCAGCCCACCTCCGCGTCGACGGCCTCGCTGCCGAAGACGGCGTCGGCCACCATGGCCGCGGCGCCGGTGATGCCGGCCCGGTCGCCGAGAACGGTCGGGGCGATGGTCAGGTGGGCGGTGGCGAGCGGCTGGCTGCGGTGCAGGACGGTGTCCCGGACACCGAGCAGGAACGGTTCGCGGGCATGGGCGATGTCGCCGCCGACCACGACCACGTCCGGGTTCAGCAGGCTGACGGCGGTGGACAGGATGTCGCCCAGGGCTCGGCCGGCGGCCGCCACGATCCGTACGGCGTCGGGATTGCCCTGCCGGACCAGATCGACCACGTCCCGGGTGGTGACCGGCGAGTGGCCCAGCCGGCGCAGGTCGCGCACCATGGCCCGGCCGCTGGCGATCGCGGCCAGGCAACCCCGCTCGCCACAGGTGCTGCAGGTCTCCTCGACCCCGAGGATCTTGGCGTGCCCGATGTCGCCCTCGGCCGAGTCCGAGCCGCGCAGCAGCTCGCCGTCGTTGATCATGGACGCACCGATGCCGGTGCCGACCTTGACGAAGACCACCAGGTGCGCGTCGGGATAGATCCGCCGCTGCTCGCCGAGCCCGAGCAGGTTGGCGTCGTTGTCGACGACGACCGGCACGCGAAAGTGCTGCTGCAGATGATCACGTACGGGGTAAGTGTCCCAGCCGGGCATGCTGATCGAGCGGGCGATCCGGCCGGTGTGCCAGTCCACGGGCCCGGGCACCCCCATGCCGATCCCCCGCAGACTCGACCGGGTCCGACCGGAGTGTTCCAGCAGCGCGTCGAGCTCGGTGATCACATTGCCCAGCACCGCACCGGGTCCCTTGTCGATCGAGCTCTCGATGACCGTCTCGGCGAGCACGTCCCCGGCCAGCGTGCTGACCGCCAGCCGGCCGTGGGTGGCCCCGAGATCGGCCGCGAAGATCGTCGTCTGCTGGTCGTTGACCCGCAGCCGCACCGACGGCCGGCCGCGCCCGTCGACGATGCTGCCCGCCTCGATCAGGTAGCCGGCTCCCAGCAGGGCATCGACCTTGTAGGTCACCGTCGACCGGGCCAGGCCGGTGACCTGCTGGAGCTCGTTGCGGGTGGACACCCGGCCCGTCCGGAAGAGTTGCAGCAGCTCCCCCGAGCTGTTGAGGCCGGCCGCCCCCCGTCTGGCGGCCACGCGGTGGGTAGGACGCTCGGCCGCCATGCGCTATCCCTTCTCGGCCCCGGCGGTCAGTCCCTCGACCAGTGCCCGCTCGGCGATGAAAAAGAGCACGATGACCGGGATGGTGATCACGATCGAGCCAGCCATCAGCACGGTCGTCGGCACCTCGATGCTGCCCGACAGCTGGCTCAGCCCGAGCGACACCGTCCAGCGATCACGCCGCTCGACCAGGAAGAGCAGCGCGAACAGGAACTCGTTCCAGGCGATCATGAACACGTACAGCGCGGTGGACATCACCGACGGCAGCGCCAGCGGCAGGCTGATCCGGGTGATCACCTGGTAGCGGCTGCAGCCGTCGATCACCCCGGCCTCCTCCAGGCTTTCCGGGATGGTCGCGAAGTAGCCGCGCAGCATGTAGATCGCGACCGGCACGGTCTGGGCGATGTAGACCAGCGCCAGCCCGGCCAGCGACCCGCGCAGGCCCATCAGTGTGAAGGCGGTGAACAGCGGGACCGCCAGCACCATCGGCGGGAACAGGTAGACAGCCAGGAACGTGAAGCTGATCCAGCGGCTGCCGGCGAACCGCAGCCGGGCGATCGCGTACGAGCCGGGGATGGCCGCCAGCAGCGTGAACGCCACCGTCACCAGCGCGACGAACAGGCTGTTGCGCAGGAACTGCAGGAACCCCTGGCCGCCGCTCTCCGGCGAGGCGAGCACTCGGGTATAGGTGCTTACGGTGAGCTCCTGCAGCGATGGCAGCAGCGAGCCCGGCCGCACCAGAACCTCCTCGATCGGCCGCAAACTGAGCAGGAACATGTAATAGAACGGCAGCACGGTGACGATCACCGCCAGCACGATCACCACCCAGCGGCCGATGCCGAAGACCCTGGTCTGCCAGTGGTCCCGGCTGACCCCACGCCGGTTCCCGGTTCCGGTCGGCGCCTGCCGCCGGTCCGCCTCGAGACTGACCGTGCTCACAGTGCCGACTCCTCGCTCCGCCTGTTGGCCCGCAGGTAGATCAACATCAAGATCACCAGGGCCGCGGCGAGCACCAGCGCCTGGGCTGCCGCCGAGCCGAGATCGCCTCGGGACTGCAGGTACTGGAAGACCTTCACGCTGACCACCTCGGTGCCTGCGCCACCGCCGGTGAGCAGGTAGACGTCGTCGAACTTGTTGAAGGTGAAGATGAACCGCAGCACGATCAGCACCGAAAGCACCGGCCCGAGCTGTGGCAGCACCACGAACCGGAACCGCTGCCACGGCGTCGCCCCGTCCACCCGGGCCGCTTCCTCGACATCGACGGGCAGCGCACCCAGCCGAGCGGTGATGAAGAGGAAGGCGAACGGGAAGTAGCGCCAGGTCTCGAAGACGATCACCGTGGCGAGGGCGGTGCTCGGCTGGGACAGGAACGGGATGCCCGCGTCCCAGCCCAGGAACCGCTGCCCCCAGACGTTGATCAAGCCGAAGGTGGGGTCGAGCATGGTGGTCCAGCAGAAGGTCACCGCGACCACCGGCGCCACGTAGGGCAGCAGCATCAGGCCGCGGATGAAGCCGCGGCCGCGGAACCGGCTGCGCAGCGCCAGCGCGACCAGCAGGCCGACGCCGATCGAGCCCACCGTGGCACCGACGGTGTAGATCACCGTCGTCAGCAGCGAGGACCAGAAACCCTGCGCGGTGAAGACGACCTCGAAGTTGCGCAAGGTGTAGTGCCCGAAGATGCCCTGCCGCCGGACGTTGATCAGCCGAACCCGCTGGAAGGCCATCATGATCGTCCAGATGATCGGGATGATCACGATCACGGCGACCACCAGGATCGTCGGGCTGATCAGTGCCAGACCCGCCCTGGCGTCCCGGGCCGCGAGCGTGTGGCGGCCGCGGGGGCGCCAGGCCGGCTCGGCCTCGGCATCCCGGTAAGGCCCGCCGGTGGACCGACCCAGCTGGCCGGACGCCGGCGCCGCGAGCTGCGACGCCGGGTCGGCCGGCTGGCGATCACTGGAGGTTCTTGGCAATTTCCTCGACCGCCTTCTGCGCCTGGTTGGCCGCCTTGGTGGCGTCGGACTGGCCGTTGATGATGCTGCTCAGCGCCTTCGGCACCGGCAGTTCGGCCAGCATGGCGCCGGCCAGCGCGCCCTGACCCTGCTCGATCGCCCAGCGCTGGAAGGTGTCCGGGCTCTTGATCAGCGCATCCAGGGTGTCCTTGCCGTAGATGCTGGAGAGCTTGGCCTTGGAGTCGACGCCGGCCTCCAGGTTGCCCCAGCCGTCGGAGTACTCGGTCGGCTTGTCCTTGCTGCCCTTGCGGACCGGGACCTTGCCCTCCGGAGCCAGTGCCAGCCAGTTCAGGTAGGCGTCGCTCATCATGTATTTGACGAAGTCCTTGGTCGCGTCGTCGGCGCCGTCCATGATCGCCCACGAGGTGACCTCGCCGTACTGCGCCGGTCCGCTGCCGCTCGGTCCCTGCAGGGCCGTCACGAGGCCGGTGTTCTTGGCCAGATACGTCTTGTCCTTGCGGCACTCCGGGCACGTCGGAAGCGCGTCCTTACGCAGACCCGCCATCTCGTCGAGGATGAACGACGACCAGACCGTCATGGCGGCCTTGCCCGCGAAGTACGCGGCGCGGGTCGAGTCCACGTCCTGGTTGCCGGCCGGGCCGTACTGCTTGGCGAGCTTGGCCACCTCGTCGAAGGCCTGGACGCAGTTCGGCGAGTTCAGGGTGATCTTGCCGTCGTTGCCCACCAGCTGGCAGCCGTTCGCCATGGCAAGGTGCTCGAAGGTCTGCTGGGTGAAGGAGTCGCCCGGTGCCGTCGCGAGGTCTATGCCGGACATCTCCTTGGTCTTCAGCTTCGCTGCCGCGGCCTCGATCGCCTGGTACGTCGTCGGCGCGGCCAGGCCGGCCTTGTCGAACAGGTCCTTGCGGTAGAGCAGCAGCTGCGCCCAGCCGTCGCTCGGGACGGCGAGCTGGTCGCCGTCCTTGTTCTGGGTCAGCTTGAGCGCCCGCTCCGAGAACGTCGACGCGTCCAGGTCCTTGACGACCGAACCGGCGGCGCCGGTGTCCAGCAGGTCGTTGGAGGCGAGGTCCTGGATGCCGGAGAGGCCGAGCGCTGCCACCACGTCGGGCAGCTTGCCGGCACCGGCCGCCGAGGTGATCAGCTGGTTGAACTGGTCTTCGGCGATCGCCACGACCTCGACCTCGGTGCCGGTCTTGGCCTTGTAGTCGGCGGCGATCTTCTTGGTCGCGTCGATCCGAGACTGGACGTCCTCGAGAGTCCACATGGTGACCTTCCCGCCACCACCGCCGCTCGCGCCGCCCCCGCCACCACCACCACCGCCGTTGTCGCCGCCGCAGGCGGCCAGCAGGGTGGTGACGGACAGCGCCGCTGCGAGCACTGCGAACTTCAGGCGCCGCCTGGTCTGGTGAGTCTGCACTTTTCCCCCTCGGGAAGGAGATGATTCTTCAGCGGCGCCGTCGGCCGGACCGCAATTGAGCCAACTCAACACCTATTTATGACTTGGCGCAAGACGTAAATATGGATATGTTGTCGGATTGTTGCCGCAGGCGAGTACCTGCGCGGACCGGATCGAAGGACCCATGGCCTACCTCGTCGAGCTGACCCAGCCACGCGACGTCAGGATCCGGGAGTATCCGACCCCGGCGCCCGGACCCGGGGAGCTGCGTGTTCGCACGCTCTACTCCGGGATCTCCGCGGGGACCGAAATGGCCACCTACCGTGGCACGAACGCGTACCTGGCGAAACGGTGGGACCCGGAGGCGGCGCTGTTCGTGGCCGGGGCGACCACCTGGACCTATCCGGTCGACGTTTGGGGCTACTCCGAGGTCGGCGAGGTCGAGGCGGTCGGGAAGGGTGTCAGCGAGCCGGCCGTCGGCGAGGTGGTATGGGGCATCTGGGGACATCGCTCACACGCCGTTCTCCCGGCCGAGCGCCTAGCCCGCCACACGCTGCCGGCCACCCTCGACCAGAAGGTCGGCACGTTCGATCGAGTGGGCGCCGTCGCGCTGAACGCGGTGCTGGCGTCGGGCGCAGGCCTGGGTGAGACGGTGGCCGTCTTCGGCCTCGGCGTGATCGGGCTGCTGACCACCCAGCTGCTGGTCAGCCAGGGCATCGAGGTAATGGCGATCGACACCGCGCCGCATCGGCTGGAGCTGGCCGGGAAGTTCGGCGCCACCGCGTTGGCTCCCGGGGACGGCGATCTTGCGGTCACCGTACGGGAGCACACGAGCGGACGCGGCGCTGACCGGGTGATCGAGCTGACCGGTTCGTACGCGGCGTTGCACCAGGCCATCCGGCTCGCCGGCGTCGGCGGCACGGTGATCGCGGCCGGCCTCTACCAGGGACCGGCGACCGACCTGGTGCTCGGCGAGGAGTTCCACCACAACCGGGTCACGGTTGTGGCCTCCCAGATCAGTGGCGTGCCCGCCGCGCTGCGGGATCGGTGGAGCCGGGAACGGCTGCACGAGGCCTTCATGCGGCTCTGCATGTCCGGGCGGGTGGATCCGCTGCCGCTGATCAGCCACGTGCTGCCCGCGAGGGACGCGGCCGAGGCGTACCGGCTGATCGACTCGCCGCCGCCAGAGCTGCTGCAGGTGATCTTGAGCTTCACGGAGCCGACGAGGTGAGGCACACCGTACGGCTGGCCGTGCAGGAGCAGTACCTGCGCGGTGCGACCATGATCGAGAAGTGGGAGCATGCGCAGGCCCTCGGCTTCGACGCCATCGAGCTGCGCGGCGCGGGGGAGGGGCGGTTCGCCGACCGGCTGCCCGAGCTCGAGGCCGCGGCCGCGGCCGGAGTGCCGATGCCCACCGTCTGCGTCGAGATGCCGCACTTCGTCGGCGACTTCGACGAGGCCTTGCGGGCCGACGCGCTGGCGCAGCTGACGTCGCAGCTGTCGGTGATGGCTGAGATCGGTGGCCGGCTGGCCATGACGCCCGCCTCGTACGGGATGTTCAGCAAGCGGCTGCCGCCGTACGACTGCCCGCGCACCGAGGCGGAGGACACCGCGATCCTGCTGGACGCGTTCGGCCGGCTTGCCGCGCACGCGGAGTCGGTCGGCGTGGTCATCGCGCTGGAGCCGCTGAACCGCTACGAGGACCACATGATCAACACGCTGGCGGACGCGATGACGCTGTGCGAGAAGATCGACTCGCCGCACTTCGGCATCGCCGCCGACACCTACCACATGAACATCGAGGAGGCCGACCCGCTCAAGGCCCTCGTCGAGGCCGGCCCGTGGATCCGGCACGTCCAGCTGAGCGACAGCAACCGGCTGGAGCCGGGCGCCGGTCACCTCGACTGGCCGGCGATCCTGGATGCGCTGTGGGCCATCGGCTACGACGACGAGCTCGCCTTCGAGTGCCGGCTGTCGGGTGATGTCGACGACGTGCTGCCCGTCTCTGTCCAGCGGATGCGGCAGGCGGCGTGGTCGTAGTGTCGTCGGCGCCGGCCATGGACCTGGACCGGCAGCGCGTGCTCCGGGACGCGATCCAGGTCTTGATCCGCAACTGGCACGGCCACGCGACCGTACCGTCCCGGAGCCTGTATCCCCACCAGTGGAGCTGGGACTCCGCGTTCATCGCGCTGGGCCTGCAGCACGTCTCGCCGCGCCGCGCCGCGCTCGAACTGCTCAGCCTCTTCGGCGCGCAGTGGGCCGACGGCCGGATCCCGCACATCGCCTTCAACCCGGCCGTGCCCGACGAGGCGTACTTTCCGGGGCCGTCCTTCTGGCGTTCCGGCGACCGCGCGGGCCATCCGCCGATAGCCACCTCGGGGATCATCCAGCCGCCGGTGCACGCCATCGCGGCGGCGGCGGTGAGCGACGGCCTGGGCGCCGACGGCCCGGCGTTCGCGGCCCGGGCCTATCCCGCTCTGGTGACCCAGAACGACTACGTGCGCCGTCACCGGACACTCGGCCGGCTGGCCGCGCTGGTCCATCCGTGGGAGACCGGCCTGGACAACTCGCCGGCGTGGGACGCGCCCTTGCACGCCGTTCCCGCCGACCTGTCGCTCTTCGACACCTACACCCGGCGGGATCTTCACCACGCCAGGGGAAGCGAGCGCCCGACCAACGAGGACTACGCGCGCTACATCCGGCTTGCCCTGGCCTACCGGGACTGTGGCTACGACGACGCGATCGCGCAGTCCTCCGCCGAGTTCCTCGTCGTCGACCCGGGGTTCAACGCGCTGTGGGCCTGGTCGGAGCTGGCCCTGGCCGCTCTCGCCAGGTCGATCGAGCGCGACCCGGAGCCGCACCTCGCCGAGGCGGCCCGGATCACCGCAGCCATGGTCGAGGAACTGTGGAGCAGTGAGCGCGGCTTGTTCCTGGCAAAGGACGCGCGCTCCGGGCGGCTGCTGCCGGAGCGATCGGTGGCCGGGCTGGTGCCGTTGCTGCTGCCCGGCCTGCCGGCGGACGTGGTACGCGTCTTGCGGCAGACGCTGGCCGGAGACTGCTTCCGGGGCCAGGACGGCGTACGGGGCGTGCCCAGCTTCGACCTCACCGATCCGCGCTACGACCCGCGCCGGTACTGGCGGGGACCAACCTGGCTGAACACGACCTGGCTGGTCGCGGTCGGCCTGGAAACCCACGGCGACGCCCAGCTGGCCGACCGGCTGAAAGCGGACATCGTGGCGCTGGTCGTGAAGGCCGGCATGCGTGAGTACTTCGATCCGCGGACCGGCTCCGGTCACGGCACGAGCAGCTTCAGCTGGTCCGCGGCGCTGCTCGTACACATCCTGGCTGGACGCTGAACCCTGCCCTGGGCGATGCGGCTGGACGCTGAAACCCTGCTCCGGCGATGGGGCTGGACGCTGAACCTGCGATGGGCGATGCGGCCAGGTGCCAGCGGTGCCGCCGTCGCTTCCCGCACCGCCTTTCCCCCCACAACTGCGCGCAAATGCACGCGTACACGCCGACGGGTGCGTTCGCGCGCAGCTGGGCGCGCTCAATCCTGTGAGTCGGCCAGGCGCTTGGCGGCATCGAGCCGGCGCCGCGCCTCGGCGAGGGCGTTCACGGCCGCGCGCTGCCGCGACTGCGCCTCGGCGAGATGCTGCTGGGCCGCGACCTTGGTGCGGCGGGCCTCCATCCGCATCTCGTCCAGCGAGCTCAGCCTGTCGACGGCAGCCTCGACCGCGCCCTCCGCATCGGCAAGGTCGAACTCGGCCTGCCAGTGCAGCGCCTCGGCGTCGGCGAGCTCGTCCTCGGCGCGCCGCACCTCGCGCGAGGTTCGACGGTCGTCGCGGCCGGCGGCCATGTCGCTCGCGGCGTCCTGCTCCGCCGTCTCGTCCGGCACGGCGACGAGCTGCACGGTCCAGCGGCCCGCGTTCGCCTGGCGGCGGGCCGCGAGCTCGTCCCCGATCGGCTGGACCAGTTCGGCCCCGGCCGGCGGTTCAACCGGCACGAGCTCGGTCGACGGCCCGAGCCGTTGCAAGCCGGACTCGACCTGCGCCACTGGGTCGGCGGACGCCGCGGTCGGCTGGGCCAGCTGTGCGCCGTCCTCCAGCTGCGGGATCTCGGGCGCCGGCCGGGGCGCGTGGAAGCGTGGCCGCGGCCCGAACCCGGTGTGGGCGAGCGGCCGCACCAGCCGACCGTTGCGTACGGTCATCGCACCGGCCAGGTCGACCAACGCGGCCTGCAGGGTGGCCTCGACCTCGGACAGCACGGTGGCCGTGAGCCGTACGCCCGCGTCCGCGGCCTGGATCTGGACCTCCTGCAACAGGTCGGCGATGAGCTCGCGGCGTTGCTCGGCGAGCGTGCGCAGCTCCGTACGAGCGAGCCCGGTCTGGGCGTCCCGAAGTTTGCGGCCGAGCGCAGACAGCCGCTGCATGGCCCGGGTGTCGCGCGCCAGCCGATTGACCAGCCAGGCGCTGCGGGTCGGGCGGCGGAGCTGCTGCAGCTGTTCCGCGATGTCGGTGCTGCCGGCGGCCCTGGCCTGCCGGACCAGCTCGTTGCGGGCGGCGACGAAATCGGTCGGCGGCAGCCCGTACAGCTCACGGACGATCTCGTCCAGCTCCCGCCCGATCATCTCTGCATCACACCCGGCGCGCTGTGTCTGTGCGGGGGACGACCCCCGCACCTCCGCTGTGTCTGTGCGGGGAACGACCCCCGCACCTCCGCTGTGTCTGTGCGGGGGACGACCCTCGCACCCCGGCAAATCTAACGGTGCCGGCCGCCGGCGGCGCAAACGCGTCAGGAAGCCTCGGGGAGCCCAACCCGTCCGTCGGCGCTGCAGCAGCCGCCCAGGACGGTGCTGCAGTCGATGACGTAGCCGTGCCGCAGCACGTCTCCGAGCTCGCATGCCGGATCCGTGCACTCGAAGGTGCCGTCGTTGTGGAGGACCAGCGTGCCGTGGCAGTGGTCGATGCCCGAGCGGCAGTCAGGACAACTGCTCATGTCTCGTTGCTATCAGCCGGTCGGAGCGATGCCGGGAATTCCGTCCGGCGTGTCGTCAACCGCCCTGGATGGCGCGCTCGGCGCGGCCACATCGCTCGCCCGTCCGGACGACGGCCGCGCGAGAGGTCAGCCGCGCTTCTTCTCGGCTCCGCGGCCGCTGTGCGCCGGCTTCTTGACCTTCTTCTTGACCGGCTCGGAGCTCGCGGTGTCGGGACTGCCCTCGGCCACCGCCCCGGACTCGCGCTCGGCCTCCTTCGCCGCGGCCCGCCGCTCCTTGGCCGCCTGGATGCTGGCTCGCAGCGCACTCAGCAGGTCCGGTGGGGCGGCGCCCGGCTCGCCGTTCTGGCTCACCGGCCGGCCGCTGGCCTTGGCGTCGATCAGGGCGGTCAGCGTCTCCCGGTGGACGTCGCGATACCGCTCCGGATCCAGCTGGTCGTCAGACAGGGAGTCGATCAACGCTTCCGCCATGGCGGGTCCCTGCGATGGCGCCGACCAGGCGGCATCCTCTGTCAGGAACGGAAACTGCGGCTCGCGTACCTCGTCCAGCCAGAGCATCGTGGCGAGGATCAGCACGCCGGAATGCTCACGCAGCACGGCGACGATCTCCCGGTCGCGCATGGTGACCCGAGCGACGGCGATCCGGCGCATCTTGCGCATCGCGTCGCGCAGCAGCCGGTACGCCGTGGCGCCCTGCGTCTCGGGCTCCACGTAGTAGCTGCGGTTCATGTAGATCGGGTCGACGGCCGACTCCGGCAGGAACGCGATGACCTCGATCGAGCGCGACGTCTTCGCCGGCAGCATGGCGAGCTCGTCCTCGCTGAGCAGGACGAGCTCGCCGGTCGCCGTCTCGTAACCACGGCCGATCTCCTCGTACGGCACCTCGGCGCCGTCGATCGCGCACACCCGCTTGTACTGCACCCGCCCGCCGTCGCTGAGGTGGATCTGGTGCGACGGCACGTTCCTGCTCTCGGTGGCCACGTACAGCCGGACCGGGATCGCGACCAGCCCGAAGGAGATGGTGCCTCGCCAGACAACCCGCATCGCTGTGTCCCCCCGGCTCTGGGAGTGGCCATTCATGACGGCCGTCATACCTGCTTCTCTCCATTGTCGCCGCGCCGGCGGACGCGCGCACCAGTGCTTACTCGAACATACTAGCGATTTTGGGCCAGGGACCCAATGCCATCCGGAGCCAAAATCTGGGGCCCGGGCAGGAGCAGCTGCGCGCGATGGCACGGGTCGTTCGGTGTGACGGCGTGCCTTTGCGCGCACTGGCGATGTGTGCGCGAGGCAGCCCCCAGCCCTGTGGCTCAGCCGACGTCGATGAGCACCTTGCCGACAACGTGGTTCTCGACCGCGGCGTGCGCGGCGCTCGCCTCCTCCAACGCGAACCGGTGCAGCGGCAGCCCTGCCTCCTCGCCGACCCGGATGGCGCCGTCTCCGACCGCGGCCCGTACGGCCGCGACCGCCGCGTCCTTCGCGGCCTCCTCGATGGTGTAGAGCAGCACGCCCTGCCACCGCAGATTCGCGACCATGGCCGGCCGGATGGCGATCGTGAACTCCGTCGCCCCGTCGTCGGCGTAGAACGCGATCGCCGCGTTGTTCGCGGCCACCGCCTGATCCAGGGCGGCATTGGCGCTCGCCGCGACCTCGACGATGAGATTCACGCCGTCCGGCGCGAGGGCGCGGATGGCCCCGGCCGGGTCCGACTCGCGATAGTTCACCACGTGCTGGGCGCCGGCCGCCGTCGCGAGCTCGGCCTTCTCCCGGCTGCTCACCGTCGTGATCACCCGAGCGCCGGCCCAGCGGGCGAGCTGGATGGCCCCGTTGCCGACGGCTCCGGCGCCGCCGGCAACGAGCACCGTACGACCCGTCAGCGCGCCTGGCGCCAGCTGTGCCGGCCCGCCATCGGCCACGGTCAGCGCGCGGTGGGCGGTGAGCGCCGGAACGCCGAGCGCGGCGCCGAGATCGAACGAGGCGTCGTCCGGCAGCGGCACGGCCAGCCGCTCCGGCAGCGTCGCGTACTCCTGCGCCGTGCCGCCGGACCGCTGGTAGGCGGCCTGCCAGACCCAGACGCGCTGGCCGACCCGGCCGGCGTCCACACCCGGCCCGACCGCGTCGATGACGCCGGCCCCGTCCTGGTTGGGCACCTGTTCGGAGAAATCGTCGGTGAGGCCGCCGCGGCGCCGCTTCCAGTCGGTCGGGTTGACGCCCGACACGCGCACCTGAACGCGTACCTCGCCCGGTCCCGGCTCGGGGACCTCTCGCTCGACCAGGCGCAGCACGTCCGGGCCGCCGGCGTTGCTGTAGACGACCGCCTTCACGCTAGTCGACGCCTCGCCGCGGGCGTCACTGCTCGGCCCCCTCGTCCGCGTAGTCCTCACCGAACCGGCGCCGCGCCTCCGGCGGGATCAGCGGCTGGGTCGCACGGATCTTCAGTTCCTGTACCGCCCAGGTGTTTCCGTCCGGGTCGGCGAAGCCGAAGAACGTGCCGCCGTCGCGTTCGTCGAAGACGGTGACGTCACTGGCTTCGACGCCGCGACCGAGCAGCTCGTCGCGGGCCGCACGCGCGTCCGGGACGACCAGCTGCAGGCCCCTCATCGAGCCCGGCTCCATCGCCTTCATCCCCGGCCCGTCGCCGAAGACGATCGAGCACCCGGATCCCGGCGGGGTCAGCTGGACAACGTGCATCTGCGGGGTGACGGTGTCGTGGTCGAGGTTGAAGCCCACCTGGTCCCGGTAGAACTCGATCGAGCGGGCCATGTCGCTCACCGGCAGTACGACGACCTCGAGGGTCCAGTCCATGATCATCTCCTCCTGGCTCCCGAGCCTACGAGAGGATCCTGCCGGCTCGGCGCGAGGGGTCCGTCGACCGTATCGTGATCTCGGACGGAGGGCCGATGTCGAAGCTTCGGATACTGCTGGGCGATCGGGTGCTGGGAGAGTCGCCGCGCTGGCATGACGACCGGCTGGTCTTCTCGGACTGGGGCGCTCAGGAGATCGTCTCGGTCGATCTCGACGGGCACGCCGACGTCGTCGCGAACGTGACCTCGATCCCGTTCTGCCTCGATCGGCTGCCCGGCGGCCGGCTCGTCGTGGTCTCCGGCTCCCAGCTGCTCGTCCGAGGGCCCGATGGTTCCCTTGTCCCCTACGCGGAGCTGAGCAGCCTGTCCACCAAGCCCTGGAACGACATCGTGGTCGACGGCCGCGGCAACGTCTATGTGAACAACATCGGCTTCGACTTCCCGGGCGGAGAGTTCGCGCCCGGCATCGTCGCCCTGGTCGCTCCGGACGGGACCGTACGGGAGGTGGCCGACGGCCTCGCCTTTCCGAACGGCATGGCCGTCACTTCGGACAACTCGACGCTGGTGGTCGCAGAGTCGTACGCGGGGCGGCTCACTGGCTACGACATCGAGGCAGACGGCAGCCTGTCGAACCGGCGGGTCTGGGCCGAGCTCGGCGAGGGCGCCGCACCGGACGGCATCTGCCTGGACGCGGAGGACGCGGCCTGGTACGCGAGCGTGCCGGGCCAGCACTGCGTCCGGGTCCGGGCGGGTGGCGAGGTGTTGCAGACCGTCGAGGCGGATCGCGGCTGCTTCGCCTGCATGCTCGGCGGTCCGGGCGGGCGGACGCTGTTCGTGGTGGCGGCGCAGTGGCCGGCCGCGATGACCCCTGGCAGCCGTACCGGCCAGGTGCTCCTGACCGAGGTCGACGTGCCCGCCGCAGGTTGGCCGCACTGAGTCGGTCGGTTATCTGTTCGTGATCCAGACCAACGGCCCGGCATAACTCTCGCGCAACCATGACCTTCCGGCCAGTGACCTGACCCGCCGCCACACCTACCCTGAGTTGATCGAGGGAGGGGGACGGTGACCGCAGCACGTTCGCGTACGCGGGTGTCGGCGACGCCGAGCCGGAGAAGCGCCAGCTCCTCCGCAAGCCAGGCCCTCCCGGGCGGTGGGCGTCGCAGCGAGGGGTCCGGTAAGTGGTCTCCCCGGGTAATGCTGGTGGCCCTCGTGATCGGTGCCGTGCTCGCCCTGACGGGTTGCGAGCCGGCACTATTGCTCGGCACCGCCGACCCGCCGGCAACGCAAGTCCCGAGCGCCGAGCCAACGTCCGCCGAGCCCACGTCCGCCGCCCCGACAACCACGCACAGCCCGTCCGCCACTGCGAGCGCCAAAGCCAGCAAGAAGCCGATCGCGACGCAGACTTCCAAGCCGGTCAAGAAGAAGCCGACCCTGGTCGCCGGTCGGGCACTGATGGCGCCCGGCTCGCAGGGCGACCGGGTCCGCGATCTGCAGACGCGGCTGCGGCAGATCGGCTGGTACTCCGGCAACGTCACGGGCTACTACGGTTCGGTGACGGCGACGTCGGTGCGCGGCTTCCAGGCCAAGCGGCAGATCCCGGTCACCGGCGAGGTCGACCAGCGCACGCTCGACCGGCTCTACGGCATGACGCGCCGACCGACGAGCAACGAACTGCACAACATCTCGCCCAAGCCCTGGATCGGTGGCCTCGACCCGCGCTGCCTGACCGGCCGGGTGCTCTGCATCAGCAAGCGGACCAACTCACTGGTCTGGGTGATCGACGGCAAGCCGCAGTTGCGCGTCGACGTCCGCTTCGGCGCGTACGAGACGCCGACCCGGGAGGGCACCTTCAGCATCGGCTGGAAGTCCCGCTACCACGTGTCGACGATCTACCACACGCCGATGCCGTACGCGATGTTCTTCAGCGGCGGCCAGGCCGTACACTACTCGGCCGACTTCGCCGCCCGCGGCTACGCCGGCGCGTCGCACGGCTGCGTGAACGTCCGCAACCTCAGCGCCATCTCCTGGCTCTTCGACCAGGTCCAGGTCGGCGACAAGGTCGTCGTCTACCGTTGACATTGCGACGCTAGCGCGTCGCGCGGATCGCGCTCCTGGGCCCGCCTCGTTCGTCGTCGCTCGCAGAGGCGCCGTTGTTGTGCAAGGAGCGCTCAGGCTCCCGGGCGCCTCCGCTCCCTTCTCCTCACTTCGGCGGCGCGCGATCCGGCAAATTCAGCGGGCCGTCAGGATGAGGGGGCCGTCGTCGGTTATCGCGACGGTGTGCTCGGCGTGCGCGCCGCGCGAGCCGTCCAGGCTGCGCAGCGTCCAGCCGTCGGCGTCGGTGTAGATCCGGTCGGTGGACTGCAGGAACCAGGGCTCGATCGCGATCACCAGCCCGCGGCGCAGCGGCAGGCCGCGGCCGCGCCGGCCGTTGTTGGGCACGTGCGGGTCGCCGTGCATGGTCCGGCCGACACCGTGGCCGCCGAACTCGGTGTTGATCTTGTAACCGGCGTGGGTGGCCACCCGGGCGATGGCGAAGGAGATGTCGCCGATCTTGTTCCCCGGCGCCGCGGCCTCGATCCCGGCGACCAGCGCGGCCTCGGTGGTTGCGATCAGCGCCTGGTCTTCCGGCCGGGGGGTGCCGACGATCAGGCTGACCGCCGAGTCCGCCACCCACCCGTCGACGCTGGCCGCGAAGTCGAGGCTCACCAGGTCGCCATCGGCCAGCGGGTAGTCGTACGGCAGCCCGTGCAGCACCGCGTCGTTGACCGAGGTGCAGAGCACCTTGCCGAACGGGCTGGCGCCGAACGACGGGTGATAGTCGATGTAGCAGGACTCCGCGCCCCGGTCCTTGATCATCCGGTGCGCCAGCTCGTCCAGCTCGAGCAGGTTGACGCCGACGTCCGCCAGCTCGGTGAGCGCGGTCAGCACCTCCGCGACGAAGCGCCCCGCGGGGCGCATCTGCTCGATCTCGCCGGCGGTGCGGTATTCGATCACCCCCCGATTCTGCCCGACTCCCGCTCGGGCCAACGAACCCGATCCCGCCCTCCCAGCCGCTTCGCACATCCACCTGCGCTTCGCACAGCTACGACGATGTGCGAAACGGAGGTGGATGTGCGAAACGGCGACGGATCGGAGCTCAGGTCAGCTCGATGTCCACCACGACCGGGGCGTGGTCGGAGGGCAGCTTGCCCTTGCGCGCCTCGCGGTCGACGTACGCGTCGACGATCCGCACCGGCCGGCTGGTCAGCACGTAGTCGATCCGCATGCCCAGGTCCTGGTGGAACATGCCGGCCCGATAGTCCCAGTAGGTGAACGGCCGGTCGTTCTTGCCCGGCCGCGCCCGTACGTCGGTCAGTCCCCAGTCGATCAGCGCCTGCAGGCCGGCACGCTCCGGTGGGGTGACGTGCGTCGAGCCGGCGAAGGCCCGGATGTCGAACACGTCGTCGTTGGTCAGCGCCACGTTGAAGTCGCCCATGATCGCGAGCGGCTTGCCGGGATCGGCGTCGTTCAAAGTCGCCCGCAGCGCCGCCAGCCACTCGAGCTTGTACGGATACTGCGGGTCGTCGACCGTACGGCCGTTGGGCACGTAGACGCTCACCACCTGCAGCCCGCCGCAGTCCGCGCGGGCGTATCGCGGCTCGACCATCCCGGGCAGCTCGGAGCTCAGCGGGGCCAGCCCGACGCGAGACAGGATCGCGACGCCGTTCCAGCGGCCGTTGCCGACGTGCATGGCGTCATAGCCGAGCTCGCGCAGCGGCTCGTACGGGAACGCCGCCTCGGCCGCCTTGGTCTCCTGCAACGCCACCGCGTCCGGACTCCTGGTCGCGAGCCAGTCGAGCAGCTTCGGCAGCCGGGCACCGATCGAGTTGACGTTCCAGGTCGCGATCCGCACCCAACGACCCTACGCAGGCGGCGACCTCCGGCGTTACTAGCCTTGAGCCCGTGAAGGTCGTGGTGACAGGTGGCATGGGCGGTCTGGGTCAGGAGGTCGTACGGGAGCTGCGCAGCCGCGGCGTCGAGACGGTCCCGGCGAGTCGGCGAACCGGCGTCGATCTCGGCACCGGCAAGGGCCTGACAGAGGCGTTGACCGGCGCGGACGTGATCGTGCACGCGGCGAGCCACAAGTTCCGCTACCGAACGGTCGATCTCGGTGGCACCCGCCGGATCATCGCCGAGCTCCGCGAGGTGGACAGTCGGGCGCACGTCATCTACACCTCCATCGTCGGCGCGGACTACAACCCGTTCCCGTACTTCCGGGCCAAGCGGGCCTGCGAGATGGTGCTGCGCAACAGCGACCTGCCGGTGACCGTGGTGCGGGCCACCCAGTTCCACGAGCTCATTGCCACGGTCGCCGGGACGGCTCGGTGGCCGGTTGCCTTCGTACCGCGACGCATTCCGCTGCAGCCCTGCGACCGGACCTGGATCGCCGGCGAGATCGCCGACATCGCCCTCGCCGGCGCGCCGGACGGCTATCGGCGTTCGCCCGACCTCGCCGGACCCGAGGTCTTGACCGTCGATGACGCGATCCGGCTGCTCGCCGAACACAGCGGCCGGAAGGCGCCGAAGGTGGTCTCCCTGCCGGCCGTCGGCGGCACGCTGAAGGCGCTCGCGGCGGGCATCAACCTGCCCGGCCAGGATGCCAGGACGGGCGGCCGCACGTTCGGCGACTGGCTGAAGAGCCGCTGAACATCGCTTCGGGACCGACGCTGGGCGAGCGTCCTCTGATAGCGCGCCCGACTCGTCAGTGGGTCAGTGCCTTGACCTCGGTCAGGAGCTTGGCCATCGTCTCCTTCGCGTCGCCGAAGAGCAGCGTGGTCGTCGGCTCGTAGAGCAGCTCGTTCTCGATCCCGGCGAAGCCCGGGCGCATGGAGCGCTTCATGAAGACCACCTGCTTCGCCTGGTTGGCGTGCAGGATCGGCATCCCGTAGATCGGCGCGCCGGGCGTGGTCTCCGCCGCCGGGTTCACCACGTCGTTGGCTCCGACGACGAGCACCACGTCGGCCTGCTTGAACTCCGGGTTGATCTCGTCCATCTCCTTGAGCTGCTCGTACGGCACCCGAGCCTCGGCCAGCAGCACGTTCATGTGCCCGGGCATCCGGCCCGCCACCGGGTGGATCGCGTAGTCCACCTGAGCACCCCGTTCGGTCATGACATCCGCGAGCTCGCGAAGGGTGTGCTGGGCCTGGGCGACGGCGAGCCCGTAGCCGGGCACGATGATCACCCGGTTGGCGTAGGCGAGCAGGATCGCGACGTCCGCCGGGCTGGCCGACCTGACCGGCCGGTTGCTGACCGTGGTTGCGCCCAGCGTCGAGCCACCCCGCAGCGCGCCGAAGAGGATGTTGAACAGCGAACGACCCATGGCCCGCGCCATCAGCGAGGTCAGCAGGCTGCCGGCGGCACCGACCAGCGTGCCGGCGACCAGCAGCAGCGTGTTCTGCAGGATGTAGCCGCTCGCCGCCACGGCCAGGCCGGTGAAGGCGTTCAGCAGCGAGATGACGATCGGTACGTCCGCACCGCCGACCGGGAGCACCAGCAGGACACCGAGACCGGCACCGATCCCCGCCAGCAGCAGGCCCAGGAACATCGACGGGAAGAGGACGAGCACCACCGCCAGCCCGACCGCGACGAGCAGCCCCAGCCCGTACAGCAGCGGATAGCCGGCGAAGGTGATCGGCCTGGTCGTCATCAGCTCCTGGAGCTTCAGGAAGGTGACGACCGAGCCCGCGAAGCTGACCGCGCCGACGAGGATGGTGAACGCGGCCGCGATCGACTCCACCAAACCCGCCGAGCCTGGGGTCGGCGCGCCGAGCGACAGCCGGTGCACCTCGAGCAGCGCGACGATCGCAGCCGCCCCGCCACCGACGCCGTTGAACAGGGCGACCATCTGCGGCATCTGGGTCATCTGCACCCGGTAAGCGCCAATGGTGCCGATGGCCGAGCCGATCGCGAGCGCCGCCAGGATCGGCAGGATGTGGCGCAGGCCGGCCGTGGCGAAGACCGTCGCGCAGGCGATCACGGCGCCCGCCGCGCCGATCAGGTTGCCGCGCCGGGCGTGGCGCGGCGACGACAGCCCCTTCAGCGCGACGATGAAGCAGACCGCCGCCAGCAGGTAGGCGAGCTGCGCCCAAATCGGGATCACGTCTCGAGCTCCGGCTTGTCCGCCGCCTTCACGGCTCGCCGCCCGGAGAACATGGTCAGCATCCGGTCGGTGACCACGAAGCCGCCGACCATGTTGATCGAGGCCAGCAGCACCGCGACCAGGCCGAGGACCAAGATCACGGTCGAGCTGGCCGTCCCGGCGACCAGGACCGCGCCCACGAGGATCACGCCGTGGATGGCGTTCGCGCCGGACATCAGCGGCGTGTGCAGGATCGAGGAGACCTTGGAGATCACCTCGACACCGACGAAGGCGGCCAGCACGAAGAAGCTCAACCAGATCAGCGGCTCGCTCACCTGGCCTGGACCTCGCCGTCGCGGGTGATGCACATGCCGGCGACGACCTCGTCGCCGAAATCGGGGGCGAAGGCGCCGTCCCGGGTCATCAACATGATCACGTTGTAGACGTTCTGGGCGTACAGCCGGCTGGCGGGGGCCGGCATCTGGCTCGGCACGTTGGCGCCGCCCCAGACGGCGACCGTGCCGGGGCGGTCGGCGCAGGCGATCTCGACCACCTCGCCGGGGATCGCCCCTGCGACGTTGCCGCCGGACTCTGCGGCCAGGTCGACCACGACCGAGCCGGGCGCCATTGCCGCGACCATCTCCTTGGTGACCAGCAGCGGCGCCTTCCGGCCCGGTACGGCGGCGGTGGTGATCAGCGCGTCCGCGGCGGCGACGTACGGTGCGAGCAGCTCCTGCTGCCTGGTGGCCCGCTCCTCGGTCATCTCCCGGGCGTAGCCGCCGGCGCCCTCCAGGCTCGGCAGCTCGAGGTCGATGGCGATCGCGCCCATCGAGCGGATCTCCTCAGCCGCGGCCGTACGGACGTCGTAGCCCTTGACCACCGCGCCGAGCCGGCGGCAGGTGGCGATCGCCTGCAGCCCAGCGACACCGGCTCCGAGCACGACGACCTGCGCGGGCCGTACGGTGCCGGCAGCCGTCATGCTCAGCGGGAAGAACTGCCGCAGCCGGCCGGCCGCCACGATCGCGCCCCGATAGCCGGCCACCAGGGACTGCGAGCTGAGGGCGTCCATGGACTGCGCGCGGGAGATTCGCGGCACGTACTCCATGCCGAAGGTGGTCAGCCGCTGCTGCCGCCGGAGCTCGAGGTCGGCCGCCAGCGCGCCGACCGGATAGAACGAGATCGTGGTCGCGCCGGCCCTCAGCCCCGCCCGGCCGGCGTCGGCGAGCGGCTGCACGCTGACGGCCAGCGTCGCGGTGCCGAACGGTTCGTCGGTGATCGAGGCACCGGCCGCGGAGTAGGCCTCGTCGTCGATCAGCGCGCCGGCCCCGGCACCGGGCTGCACGGCGACCTCATAGCCGGCCACGACGAGCTTTGCCACCAGTTCGGGGACCATCGCGACTCGCGCCTCGCCGGGCGCGGACTCCCGAGCCACCGCGATCTGCACGCACCGAACCTAACCGATGCAGCCCAGCCCGGTCGTCGCATCTGCCTTCTTGCCGGCTCGGCTCGGGGCCGGGACCGAACGTGCACGCCGCGAACTGTCACGCTGCGCGCCCTTTGCAACCGGCGTAGAGCGACGGGAACGAACGTGCACGTCCGTTCCCATCTGCATGTCGGCGGTACTGCAGAGGGCTGTGGGCTGGGGCTGGCCGGCCTGCTGAGGCCGGGTCAGCGCACCTTCACGGTGATGCTGTGGTAACCCGTCGCCCCGTTCGGCGCGGGCGGCGCCGGCGCCGCGGTCTGCAGGTTGCCCTTCGCGTCCGTGGCCCGGACGGTGATCTGGTGGTCGCCGGGGGTTGCCTGCCAGGCGTACTTCCACTGCCGCCAGGTGTCCGGTCCGGTGGTCTCGGCCAACTGTGCCTGCTGCCACGCTCCCTGGTCGATCTGCACCTCCACACCTGCGATGCCGGTGTGCTGGGCCCAGGCGACACCGGCGACCACCACCGTGCCCGCGTCGACCGCGCGGGTCGGCACGTCGATCCGGGACGCCAGCTTGATCGGTCCCTTCTCCGACCAGCCGAGCGGGGTCCAGTAGGCCTCGTCCTGCGCGTACGTGGTCACCTTGAGGTTGACCACCCACTTGGTCGCCGAGACGTAGCCGTACAGGCCGGGCACGACCATCCGGACCGGGAAGCCGTGCTCGATCGGCAGCGGCTCGCCGTTCATGCCGATCGCGAGGATCGCCTCACGGCTGGGATCGGTGAGGGCGGACAGCGGCGTGCCGGCGGTGAAGCCGTCGTCGCTCAGCGACAGCACCATGTCGGCCCCGGCCCGGGGCTTAGCCTGGGCGAGCAGATCGCGGATCGGGTAGCCGAGCCAGCGCGCATTGCCGGCCAGGTCGCCGCCGACCTCGTTGGAGACGCAGGTCAGCGTCGTGTAGTGCTCCACCAGGGGCTTGGAGATCAGCTCCGCGTACGTGATCGCGACCTCGTTGTCGACCATGCCGGTGATCGTCAGCCGCCACTTGTCGGGGTCGATCACCGGCACCTGCAGCGCGGTGTCGATCCGGTAGAACTCGTCGTTCGGCGTCACGTACGTGGTCAGGCCCGGCACGCCCAGATGGGCGCCGGCCGGGATCGGGGCCGCCGGCTTCGCCGGGGGCGGCAGCCGCAACTTGGCGCGCGCGTCGGTGACCGCGGTGGCGGCCTTCGACAGCACCCCGCCGGCCACCGCGGCGACGCTGGCGGCCGCGCCGAGCAGGACGGTCCAGGCCAGGAAGTCGCGCCGCGCGGGAGACGCGGCGCCGGCGTCGACGTCCGGCCCCGACAGCCACCGCGACAGCTTGGTGATCAAGGTGCCCAAGATCATGTAGCCGATCAGCAGCCCGACCACGGTCGGCACGAACGCGCTCGCCGGGTTGCCGGGACGGGCCACGACCCCGATCACGCCGATGATCGCGATCACGCCGAAGACGGCCGCGCCGAGATAGCGCCGGCGGCGTTCCAGCTGCCCGGCCAAGCCGCAGAGGAGGAGCACGCCGACCGTGATGATCACGATCAGCACCGGCTTGTCGGCCGTACCGAGGGCCTCCTTGCCCCAGTTGACCAGGGCTGCCGGCAGCAGGCGGATGATCAGCTCGCCGACCGCCGGGACCGGCGATCCGGTGGGCGCAACGGCCCACGCGACAAGTTCGGCGATCGCCAACCCGGCCAGACCGGCAACGACGCCCGCGAGCCGGGCCCACCAGATCCCGCTGGGATGTGCTGGCGTTTCCGGTGTGCCGCTCCGCTCGACGCCGTCCGAGGGTGCGGGGATTGTCCCTGGCGCGGACCCGCGCGAGGGTGCCGAGGTCGTCCCCTGTACGGGCTCACCCGAGGGTGCCGAGGTCGTCCCCTGCACGGGCTCACGCGGGGGTGCGGGGGTCGTCCCCCGCGCGGATCGGGCACGCTGCTGCACGCCTCCATCCTGCGTCCGGGTGGAATTGCCAGCAATTCCGCGCCTGTTACGCATCCCTGACATCATGGCGCGATGACCGACACCCAGCTGGATGCCGAGGCGCTGCTCGGCCAACTGACGTTGGCGGAGAAGGCGTCGCTGTGCCTCGGCTCGGACTTCTGGCATACGGCCGCGGTCGATCGGCTGGGAATCGGAAGGATCATGGTCGCGGACGGGCCGCACGGGCTGCGCGCACAACCGGACCAGGCCGACCACATCGGGCTGGCCGACAGTGTGCCGGCCACCTGCTTCCCGCCTGCCTCGGGCCTTGCGTCCTCCTGGAACCCAGACCTGTGCGAGCGGGTCGGCCAGGCGCTCGCCCGCGAGGCTCGTGCGAGGGGCGTGGCGGTGGTCCTCGGCCCGGGCATCAACATGAAGCGTTCGCCGCTGTGCGGCCGCAACTTCGAGTACTTCTCCGAGGACCCGTGGCTGGCCGGCGAACTCGCGACGGCGATGGTGCGGGGCACTCAGAGCCTCGGCGTCGGCACGTCGGTGAAGCATTTCGCCGCCAACAACCAGGAGGCGGACCGGCTGCGGGTGAGCGCGGAGGTCGATGAACGCTCGCTCCGGGAGATCTACCTGCCGGCCTTCGAACGGGTGGTCAAGGCCGCCCAGCCGTGGACGGTGATGTGCGCGTACAACAAGATCAACGGCACCTACTGCTCGGAGCACCACTGGCTGCTCACCGAGATCCTGCGACACGAGTGGGGGTTCGACGGCGTCGTCGTCTCCGACTGGGGTGCTGTGCACGACCGGGTTGCGGCGTTGCGGGCGGGGCTCGACCTGGAGATGCCGCCGGACCTGCAGCGCAGCGCGGCAGCCGTGGTCGAGGCGGTGAACGACGGCCAGCTGGACGCCTCGGTCCTCGACGAGACCGTACGGCGGCTGCTCCGGCTGGTCGCGGCCGCCCAGCCCGCGTTGGCGGAGAGCGGCGACGTCGATGCCGACGAGCATCACGAGCTGGCCAGGCAGGCCGCCCGCGAGTCGGCAGTGCTGCTGAAGAACGAGGGGGGCGTGCTGCCGCTGGCGCCTGCCGAAGGCAGCACGGTAGCGGTGATCGGGGAGTTCGCTCGGACGCCGCGGTTCCAGGGCCACGGCAGCTCTCAGGTCAACCCCACCCGGGTCGACATCCCGCTGGACGAGCTGCGGGCCGCTCTTGGCGACGGGGTGACGGTCACTTTCGCCGCCGGCTTCGGCATCGGCCGTACAGACTCCGACGACCGGCTGCGCGCGGAGGCTGTCGCGGCCGCCCGGGCCGCCGACCACGTCGTGATCTTCCTGGGGCTGCCGGGGGCGGACGAGTCGGAGGGCTTCGACCGGGTTCATCTCGACCTGCCGCCCAACCAGGTCGCGTTGTTGGAGTCGCTGGCGGAGCACCACGACCGGCTGGTCGTGGTGCTGGCCAACGGCGGGGTCGTGCGGGTGTCGCCGTGGCAGGACAAGGCCGCGGCGATCCTGGAGTGCTGGCTGTCCGGCCAGGCGGCGGGTGGCGCAGCGGCGGACCTGCTGCTCGGCGCGGCGAACCCGTCCGGCAAGCTCGCGGAAACCATTCCGGTCCGGCTGGAGGACAACCCGTCCTACCTGAACTTCCCCGGCGACTCGGGCGTGGTCCGCTACGGCGAGGGCCTGTTCATCGGCTATCGGGGCTATGACGCGGCGCACCACGAGGTCAGCTACCCGTTCGGTTTCGGCCTGTCCTACACCACGTTCGAGATCTCGGATCTCGAGCTGTCGCAGCAGGGCTCGGTGGCGACCGCCGATCTCGCCGTGCAGGTGACGGTGAGAGTGACCAACACCGGTTCGGTCGCCGGCGCGGAGGTCGTCCAGCTCTATGTCTGCGACGTCGAGACGAGCGTGACCCGGCCGATCCGGGAGCTCAAGGGCTTCGCGAAGGTCTGGTTGCAACCCGGCGAGTCACAGCGAGTGCTGATCCGATTGGACGAGCGCTCGTTCGCGTTCTGGTCGATCCGGCTCGGCCGCTGGGCCGTTGAGGCGGGCGAGTTCGAGATCGCGGTCGGCTCTTCGTCGCGCCACCTCGACGTACGGCAGCGGATCCATCTCGACGCGCCGTCGATCGTGCCGCCGTTGACTGCCGACTCGACCCTGCAGGAGTGGCTCGCCGATGGGCTCGGCGGCGGCCTGCTCGGCGAGCTCGCGATCCCGATGTTCTACGACAGCGAGCTGGTGAAGGTGATCGGCACCATGCCCATGCGTACGCTCGCGTCCTTCGGCATCGGGATGGTGCACCAGAAGCTGGACGCGCTGCTGGACGAGCTCCGCGGCACCTAGTGTCGCGTAACGACACTGGCGGAAACGAACGTCCACGTTCATTCTTTGCACGTTGCGCCCTTTGCAACTGGCGCACCGTGACAGGAACGGACGTGCACGTTCGGTTCCGGCAGGGGTCGGCGACAACGGGGAACGAGTCAGAAGCGGGTCAGAAGGGGCGGCCGCCAGCACGTGCGCCGACCTTGATCGGCGCCTCCTGTTCCGGTTCCTCGATCGGGGCGGCGAACTGGGAGCTGTAGAGCTCGAAGTAGGCGCCTCGGGCGTCCAGCAGCTCGTGGTGGTTGCCCTGCTCGACGATCTGACCGTGCTGCATCACCAGGATCGTGTCGGCGTCCCGGATGGTCGACAGCCGGTGCGCGATCACGAAGCTGGTGCGGTCGGAGCGCAGTGCCTGCATGGCGTGCTGCACCAGCACCTCGGTCCGGGTGTCGACCGAGCTGGTCGCCTCGTCCAGGATCAGCAGCGCCGGATCGGCCAGGAACGCCCGGGCGATCGTGATCAGCTGCTTCTCGCCGGCGCTGATGTTGCTGCCCTCCTCGTCGATCACGGTGTCGTAGCCGTCCGGCAGCGAGTGCACGAACCGGTCGACGTACGTGGCCTCGGCCGCGGCGTGGATCTCCGCCTCGGTCGCGTCCGGTCGCCCGTACGCGATGTTGTCCCGGATCGTGCCGTGGAAGAGCCAGGTGTCCTGCAGCACCATGCCGATCTCGGAGCGCAGCTGCGCCCGCGGCACCGAGGCGATGTCCACGCCGTCGAGGGTGATCCGGCCGCCGGCCAGCTCGTAGAAGCGCATGATCAGGTTGACCAAGGTGGTCTTGCCGGCGCCGGTCGGGCCGACGATGGCCACGGTGCTGCCGGGCTCGGCGACCAGGGAGAGATCGTGGATCAGCGGCTCCCTGCGCTTTTGCGGGGGTTCGAGGGGATCGTCGCCCTTGCTGGGCACAGGATCGTAGGAGAACGAGATGTGCTCGAACTCCACCCGGCCGCGGGTCGGGTTCAGGGCGCCGGTCGCCTCCGCGGACTGCTCCTCGGCGTCCAGCACCTCGAAGACCCGCTCGGCGGAGGCGACGCCGGACTGCAGCAGGTTGGCCATGGACGCCACCTGGGTGAGCGGCTGGGTGAACATCCGGCTGTACTGGATGAAGGCCTGCACGTCGCCGAGGTTCATGGCGCCGCTGGCGACCCGGAGCCCGCCGACCACGGCGATCAGCACGTAGTTGAGGTTCCCGATGAAGAACATCGTCGGCATGATGATCCCGGAGACAAACTGGGCGCCGAAGCTCGCGCCGTACACCGCCTGGTTGCGTTCGGCGAAGATCGCCGCCGCCTCGCGCTGCCGGCCGAACACCTTGACCAGCGACTGGCCGGTGAAGGCCTCCTCGATGTGGCCGTTCAGCTCGCCGGTGGACTTCCACTGCTGGACGAACAGCTTCTGCGAGCGCTTGCCGATGCCGCCGGTGACCACGATCGACACCGGGATGGTGACCAGGGCGATCACGGCGAGCAGCGGGGAGACGACGAACATCATCACCGTCACCCCGATCACCGTCAGCAGTGCCGTGAGGAGCTGGCTGAGCGTTTGCTGCAGGGCCTGGGAGATGTTGTCGATGTCGTTGGTGACCCGGCTGAGCAGCTCGCCGCGGGTCTGCTTGTCGAAGTAGCTCAGGGGCAGCCGATTGATCTTGCCCTCGACCTCGTTGCGCAAGGTGTAGATGGAGCGCTGTACGGCGCCGTTCAGCAGGTATCCCTGCCACCACAGGAAGAGGCTGGAGAGCACGTAGAGCCCGATCGCCAGCAGCAGGTAGTCCCCGAGCAGGTGAAAGTCGATTCCCTTGCCCGGCACGATGTTCAGCCGCTGCACCATGTCGGCGAAGGTTCCCTTGCCCTGGGCTCGGAGCGCGTCGACGACCTGCACCTTGGTCATGCCCGCGGGCAGGTTCTTGCCGATGATCCCGGTGAAGATCACGTCGGTGGCCTTGCCCAGGATCTTCGGGCCGATCACGTTCATCACGATGCCGGTGATCGCGAGGAAGATCACTCCGACCAGGACCAGCCGCTCCGGCGCGAGGTGGCCGATCAGCCGGCGCAGCGACGGCCCGAAGTTGATCGACTTCTCGACCGCCTGCTGGCCGAACATCCGGGGGCCGGGCCCACCGGTCGGCTGGTACTTGGGCCGCTCCGGAGCCTTGCGCGGCTGGCCGTCGGCCGTAACCGGGGCGCTGGCCGGACCGCTGGCGGTCGATGCCGGGCGCTGTCCGTTGCCGAACCCGTTCCGCCGGCCGTCGCCGCGCTGGCCGTTCCCGCTCCTGCCACTGCCGCGCCCATCCCGGCCGTTGCCGTGACCCGCTGAGTCGGTCATGCGGCCGCCTCCTCTGCGCTGAGCTGGGAGTCGACGATCTCGGCGTAGGTCGGGCAGTCGGCGAGCAGCTCGTCGTGCGTGCCGACGCCGACGATCTCACCGTCCTCCAGAACGAGGATCTTGTCCGCGTCCGCGATGGTCGCCACCCGCTGGCCGACGATGATCACCGCCGCGTCCCGGGTCTCCCGCCTGAGCGCTGCCCGCAGCCTCGCGTCGGTCGCGACGTCCAACGCGGAGAACGAGTCGTCGAAGACGTATATCTCGGGCCGCTTCACCAGCGCCCGGGCGATGGCGAGCCGCTGCCGCTGGCCGCCGGAGACGTTGGTGCCGCCCTGGGAGATCGAGGCGTCCAGCTGGCCCCGCATCTCCCGTACGAAGTCCTCCGCCTGCGCGACCCGCAAGGCGTGCCAGAGCTCGTCGTCGGTCGCGTCCGGCTTGCCGTAGCGCAGGTTGCTGGCCACGGTGCCCGAGAACAGGAACGGCTTCTGCGGCACCAGCCCGATCCGGCTCCAGAGCAGGTCCGCGTCGAGGTCGCGGACCTCCACCCCGTCGACAGTCACCGAGCCGCCGGTCGCGTCGAACAGCCTCGGAATCAGCGAGACCAGCGTCGTCTTGCCGGCGCCGGTGGAGCCGATGATCGCGGTGGTCCGGCCCGGCTCGGCGACGAAGCTGATCTTGCGCAGCACCGGCACGTCGGCGCCGGGATAGCTGAACTCGGCGTCTCTGAAGGCGACCTCGGACCGGCCGGAGAGGGCGGTCACCGGCCGCTCGGGCAGAACGACGGTCGAGTCGGTGTGCAGCACCTCCTGGATCCGCTCCGCGCAGACCGCAGCGCGGGGAGCGAGCATCAGCAGGAAGGTGGCCATCATCACCGACATCAAGATCTGGATCAGGTAGGTCAGGAAGGCGGTGAGGGCGCCGATCTGCATCTTGCCGGCGTCGACCCGCATCGCCCCGAACCACAGCACCGCGACGCTGGAGGCGTTCAGGATGAACATCACGATCGGGAAGATCGAGGCGATCAGCCGGCCCACCGAGGTGGCGGTGTCGGTCACATCCTGGTTCGCCTTCGCGAACCGCGCCGTCTCGTACGGCTCGCGGACGAACGCGCGGACCACCCGGATGCCGGTGATCTGCTCGCGCAGCACCCGGTTGACGACGTCGATCCGGGTCTGCATCAGCCGGAACAGTGGTCGCATCCGCATCACGACCAACCCGACCGACAGGCCCAGCAGCGGGACAGCCACGACGACGAGCCAGGACAGCCCGACATCGGTGCGGAGAGCCATGATGATGCCGCCGATCATGGTGATCGGCGCCGCGATGAACATCGTCGCCGACAGCAGCACCACCATCTGCACTTGCTGGACGTCGTTGGTGTTGCGGGTGATCAGTGACGGCGCGCCGAAGTGGTTGAGCTCGCGCGCCGAGAAGGACAGCACCCGGTCGAAGATCGCGCCGCGCACGTCCCGGCCGAAGCCCATCGCCGTCTTGGCACCGAGGTAGACACCGGCGATCGAGCAGGCCATCTGGATCAGGCTGACCAGCAGCATCACGCCGCCGGTCCGCCAGATGAAGCCGGTGTCGCCCTTCGCCACGCCCTCGTCGATGATCTTGGCGTTCAGGTTGGGCAGGTAGAGCGCGGCCATCGTGCCGACGAGCGACAAGACGACGACCACGGTCAGGTTGCGCTTGTACGGCGCCAGGTAGGTGCGGAGCAGTCGGATCAGCATGACGTCCGTTTCGGAGGAGGTGATGGTTGGAGGATTCCGTACAACAGCATGTCCACGATCTGCCGCGGGTCGTAGCGCCGGGTGTCACCGAGGATGGGATGGGTCCAGGAGATCGTGATGGTCCGCAGCATGTTCGCCGCCTCGGCCGGCGCGAACCTCAGCTCGTCCGCAGCCGGTTCGAGGAGCTCGGCGAGGGCGGCATTGAGCCGCTCGTTGTCGACTTGAACCCGATGCCGGAACTTCTCGGGGTCCGCAGGCGGCTGGCGCTGCAACCGCAACGTGTGGAACAGGGCGAAGATCCGGCGGAGCCGGCCTTGCAGAATGGTCACCGCGCTGACCAGCCTGCCGTCCAGATCCAAGGCCGGGTCGATCAAAGCCAGCTGGTCGCAGGTGTGTTGGATGTCGAAGGCCTCGTCGAGCACCGCGTCGATGAGCGCTTCCTTGGTGGCGAACGCGCGGAAGATCGTTCCCTCAGCGACACCCGCCGCCTCGGCGATCTGGCGCGTGCTCACCTCCCGGCCGAACTGCTCGAGCAGCGGTTCGGTGGCCGCGATCAAAGCCGCCCGACGTTCGTCGGGTGGCAGGGGAGTCGCTCGAGGCACGAGCCGATCATAATGAGTGAGCACTCACTCAGCAAGTGGACTTTTCGAGTCGCGCCATCTTGGATGCCCCGTCCACCGCCGTCTCCGTCGTAGCTGCGCGAAAGCACGGCCTCTTCGGCGGGTCGGGGTGCCTGAGCGCAGTCACTCCGCAGCGGTCGTCGGCGATGGCCGACGCGGTCGTAGGTCACAATGGTGGGCCGGGTGCGAGGAGGCAAGGCGATGGGACTGGGCCGGTTGGCTGGGCGGGTGTTCGAGGCGGTCATCTTCGACATGGACGGGACGTTGATCGACTCGACGCCGGCGGTGCTGCGCGCCTGGTCCACCTGGGCGTACGAGCACGGGCTCACGCCTGCGGATCTGGCCGGGCACCACGGCATACCGTCCGCCGGCGTCGTACGGCTGGTGCTGCCCGCCGAGCGGCACGACGCCGCCATCGCGCGGATCAACGAGCTGGAGATCGCCGATGTCGAGGACATCGTCGTGCTGCCAGGTGCGGTCGAGGCGTTGCACGCCCTGCGCAACGTACGCAACGCCATCGCGACCTCCTGCACCGTCCCGCTGGCTCGGGCGCGGATGGAGGCGTCAGGTCTCATGCCGCCGTCGGTGCTGATCACCGCGGACGACGTCGAGCGGGGAAAGCCGGCGCCGGACCCGTTCCTCGAGGCGGCGAAGCGGCTCGGTGTCTCGCCGGCGGACTGCCTGGTCGTCGAGGACGCGCCAGCCGGACTGCAGGCCGCCCGGACGGCCGGCTGCAGCACCCTTGCCGTGACCACTACGACCCCGGCCGACGAACTGGAGGCGGATGCCGTGGTCGGCACGCTCGCCGACGTTCGGTTCGAGGTGACGGAGTCGGGAATCCACGTCCGCGAGCGCACGCAGGCATAGCCGCCGCCCACGACGCGTGCGGCTGCGGCGCCTGCAACGATGTGGCCATGAGCTATGCACTCGACCGCGCACCGAATCCGTACGACGCACTGCCCGAGGTCCCGTCGTTCAGCCTCACCAGCGACGACATCACCGACGGCGGGGTGATGCCTGACGAGTACGTCAAGGGTGGCGGCAACCGCAGCCCGCAGCTCTCCTGGTCCGGTGCGCCGGCCGACACCAAGGGCTACGCCATCAGCGTGTTCGACGTCGACGCACCCTCCCCGAGCGGCTGGTGGCACTGGTTCGTCGCGGGCATCCCCGCGTCGGTCACCTCGGTGGCGCGGGGTGAGGTGCCGTCCGGTGCGTTCTGCCTGCGCAACGACTTCGGCGAGTTCCGCTACGACGGGCCCGAGCCGCCGCCGGGCCACGGCACCCACCGCTACTTCATCGCAGTGCACGCCCTGGACAGCGCGAGCCTCGGAATCTCGGCAGAGCGCCCCACCACTCAGGCCGGCTGCGTCGTGACCTTCCATACCCTGGCCCGTGCGGTGATCATGGTCACCTACGAGGAATAGCACCCGTCACCAGCGCGCCTCAGCGTTCGCACCGCGCTCGCAGCTGGGCTAGCTCTGCGCCGCCTCTTGTCGCGTTGAGCCGGTTGCAACCGGCTCACAGTGCAAGGAACGAACGTGCACAGAGAGTCTGTTTGGGTCATCCGTTTGTCGATGATCTTGGATGGTGGGCAAGGATGGCGGTGCCGAACGTCCCAGGCCTTCCTGACTCCAACGTTCACTGACTGGCCTGTCTTGCGACACGATTTGTCGGTTGGCCTGGGCGTTCGGTGAGGCTCGTCCTCACCAGCGGTTGTGACCTTAGGGAAGCCTGCTCCGCGAGACCGTCTCTGTCTTGTCCGTCCGGCGTGGTGAGCCTCGAGCCGACCTTGATCTGTTTCTCGAGGAAGGTCGACATGGCCAGCATGACATCGATTTCGACAACTCAGCTGGACGGGGTGGTGTTCGGTGGGGTGGACACCCACAAGGACATGCACGTCGCGGCGCTGCTGGACAGCGCCGGCAGGCTGGTGGGTACCGCCGGGTTTCCGACGACGCGCGCCGGTTACCGTCGGCTGCTGGGTTGGCTGAACACCGCCGGGACACTGAGCCGGGTGGGGGTGGAGGGCACCGGTAGTTACGGCGCCGGGATCTGCCGGTGGTTGAGCGCCGCCGGGATCGAGGTGGTGGAGGTAAATCGGCCGGACCGCGGTCAGCGGCGACGCCGCGGCAAATCCGACACCCTCGATGCCGCGGCTGCCGCCGAGGCCGCCCGCAGCGGGCAACGCAGCAGTGTCCCGAAGTCCCGCGATGGCCAGGTGGAGGCGGTGCGGGTGTTGCGGGCGGCCCGGGGGTCGGCGGTCAAGGCCCGCACCCAGGCATGGCAGGTGCTGCAGCAGCTGGTCGTGACCGCACCCGCACAGCTGCGCGACCAGGTCCGGCAGCTGCCGCGGATGGAGCTGATCCGCCGCTGCACCAGATGGCGGGTCGACAGCCGCGACGCCGCCGATCCCACCACGGCGACCCGGATGGCGATGAAGACTCTGGCCGGCCGCTACCTGCAGCTCAGCGCAGAGATCGACGAGCTAGACAAGGTGTTAGACCGCCTGGTCGCCGACCTGGCCCCTCAGCTGGTCGCCACGTTCGGGATCGGCACAGAGACCGCTGGACAGTTTCTGGTCACCGCCGGGGACAATCCTGGCCGGATCAGCAGCGAAGCAGCGTTCGCCATGTTGTGCGGAGTGGCGCCGCTGCCCGCCTCCTCCGGGCTGACCCAACGGCACCGGCTCAGCCGTGGCGGGGACCGGCAGGCCAACCGCGCCCTGCACGTGATCGCCGCCACCCGGACACGCAGCGACCCCCGCACCCAGGCGTATCTGGCGAAGAAGACCAGCGAAGGTCACAGCCCACGCGAAGCCACCCGCTGCCTGAAACGGCTCATCGCCCGCGAGGTCTACTACCTGCTCACCCCGACACCTCACACTCCGCCGGTTCCTCCATCGCCGCCACCCAGCCGGCGCGCAGGCGCGGTCAAGGTGGAGCCCCCCACGCGCGGAACGACCTTGACCGCGCCGAGCACCGGCACACCATCAACGATGGAGGAACCGTCACCTTGACAAACAGGGAAGCATCGTTCGTTGTTGGCACACTGCGTCGGTTGCACCAGGCGCAGGGTGCAGGTAAGCGGCGCACAGCTGGGCCACCGGGCAACCGACGCAGGTCCGCAATGGAGGTGTCCGTCTAAGATTCCTCGCGGACTCTCACGAGGACGGACATGTCGATGGATTCTGCGTTGACCCGTTGGGCGCGGCGCGCCCTCGTCGGGGCGGCTGCGGCGGTTGTGCTCACGATGGCTGCCTGTGCCCGGGCCGAGCCGGGAGTGGTCGCCTATGTCGGTGACTCGCGGATCACCCAGCGGCAGGTCGACCAGGCGATCGGTGGGATCAAGACCACGCTGCAAGAGGGCCAGACGGTTTCGACCGAGGCCGTCGTCAACGCCATGATCCACGGTGAGCTGGCGGCCCAGATCGCCGCCAGGGAGAATCTGGTGATCACCGACGCCGACCGGGCCGCGGTGATCAGGGACAGCAACCTGGCGTCCTTGATCAACGTGCCCGCGGCTCGTGGCGTGATCGACGACGTGGCGGACAGCCAGATCGTCAGCACGAAGCTCGGCAACCGGTATCTGGCAGAGATCGCCAAGATCAACGTCACGCTGAACCCGCGCTACGGGGTCTTGGACCAGAGCCAGAAGACGATCATCACCGACCAGTCCGGGTCCTTGGCCAAGCCCGCCCCGGCCAGCCCGACCCCTTGACCCGTGGCGCACCAGCACCCGGAGCTGTCGCGGCTGGTCGAGGTGATGGCGATCCTGCGCCGGCAGTGTCCGTGGGACGCCGAGCAGACGCACTCCTCGCTCGTGCAGTACCTGATCGAGGAGACCGCCGAGACCGTCGAGGCGATCGAGTCGGGGGACGTGGATCATCTGCGGGAGGAGCTGGGTGACCTGCTGCTGCAGGTGATCTTCCACTCCGAGATAGCAGCCGAGTCCGAGCCCGGATTCACCATAGAGGAGGTCGCGGCCGGCATCGCCGACAAGCTGATCGCCCGGCACCCGTACGTCTTCGCGGCCGAACCGACGCCGGCCGACCTGTACGGGACGTGGGAGGAGCGCAAGGCGGCCGAGAAGGGTCGCAGCTCGGTGCTGGAGGGAATTCCCGACCAGCTCTCGGCGCTCGCCCGCGCCGGCAAGATCATCAGCCGGGTGCGGTTGCGCCGGGTCGATCTCGGCCTGCCGAGCGAGCCGATCGAGGCCGCGGAGGTCGGCGAGCAGGTGCTGGCGTTGGTCGCCCGCGCCCAGGCCAGCGGGATCGACCCCGACCAGGCCGTACGGGCGGCCGTACGCTCGCTCGAGGCGGCTGTGCGGGCCGCAGAGGACCCCCACCGGTAGGGCAGGAGCGCGACCGGGGTTGGAATGTTGCCCGGTGAGCGGCCCCGGGCCGCGGGCGAGCCGGGGGCGGCGCTGCGCGAACAGGGGCGCCGCGATCAGGGGAGCGGCCTCGGGCCTCGGACGAGCCGGGCGTTGCGCTGCGCGAACAGGGGTGCAGCGCGATCAGGGGGAGCGGCCCCCGGGCCGGGCTAGGCTGTGCGCATGTCGGACCCCTCCCTGCCGCCCCGCGGCCGTGAGCCGGGGCCGGCACCGCGCCCGTACGCGGGCCCGCCGGGACAGCAGCCGTACCAGGACCGGCCCGGACCGCAGCCCCACCGGGACCGGCCCGGACCGCCGCAGTATCCGCAGCACCAGCCCGGCTACCCGCCGCAGCCGTACCAGCAGCAGCCGCCTTTCGCCCCCAACCAGCAGCCCCCACCGTACTTCCCCGTCCGCCGGCCGAGCGACGAGACCCGCAGGGACGCGGCGGCGGCGTGGGGCGCCCGGCTGGAGCTCGGGCCCGACTTCGAGGAGCACATCGCCGCGGGCCTGGCGGAACGGGTCGAGGAGCTGGCCGCGGAACGGGCGGCCGAGATCCATCGCGACGCCGAGCTGGCCCACCAGATCGCGCGCATCGAGCAGTCCGCCCGGGTGCGGCAGTTCGTGCTCGGCATCATCTCGCTCGCCATGGGCGTTCCCATCACTGCGATCTCGGCGACCAACACCGAGCCAGGCCTGATCGGCGTGGCGATCTCCTGGGCCGGCATCGTCGGCGTCAATGCCGTACACGCCCTCTCCAGCCGCCGCCGAACCAAGCCCTGACCCCTTCCGGATTCCCAGGTAGACGTGGGAATCCCGTGCTTTGCCCGGTTTGCATGCCATGCAGAGTGCCGACTTCCCGGGCTGAGTGGGATGGACTGGGCGCTGACACCACAGGTCTTGCGTTGTGGGACCTTCGCGGGGCGACCATCGGGCCGCGTGCCCGGACGATCCAGCGTCGAGATTCCTCGGGACGCACGGACTGGCTGCCGACCGGCGCAGGCCCGCGCCGATAGGCTGAGCAGCACACATGTGGCTTGGTGCCCCGGGCCGTGTGATCCCGCGTCGGGGCGAGGTCGGAAAGGCAGCACTCGTGGCCAGTATTGAGTTCATCGGCGCGCGCGAGATCCTCGACTCGCGCGGCAACCCGACCGTCGAGGTGGAGGTCATCCTCGACGACGGCTCCGAGGGCCGCGCGGCCGTACCGTCCGGGGCCTCGACGGGTGCCTTCGAGGCCGTCGAGCTGCGTGACGGCGACGCCCGTTACGCCGGCAAGGGCGTCAACAAGGCCGTCCTCGGCGTGATCGACCAGCTCGGACCGGAGCTCATCGGCACCGAGGCCAGTGAGCAGCGCCTGGTCGACCAGACCATGCTCGACCTCGACGGCACCGACAACAAGAGCAAGATCGGCGCCAACGCGATCCTCGGCGTCTCGCTCGCCGTGGCCCACGCGGCCGCCAACTCGGCCGATCTGCCCCTCTACCGCTACGTCGGCGGCCCGAATGCCCACCTCCTGCCGGTGCCGATGATGAACATCGTCAACGGCGGCGCGCACGCCGACTCAGACGTCGACGTGCAGGAGTTCATGATCGCCCCGATCGGCGCCGCGACCTTCCGGGAAGCGCTGGAGATGGGCGCGACCGTCTACCACGCGCTCAAGTCGGTGCTGAAGAAGCAGGGCCTGTCCACCGGGCTCGGCGACGAGGGCGGCTTCGCGCCCAACCTGCCGCAGAACGTCGCCGCGCTCGAGTTGATCGCCACCGCGGTCCAGACCGCCGGGTTGAATCTCGGGACAGACATCGCGATGGCGCTCGATGTCGCGAGCACCGAGTTGTTCAAGAGCGGCAGCTACACGTTCGAGGGCAGGACGCTCTCCTCCGACGACCTGACCGGGATCTTCGAGCAGTGGATCACCGACTTCCCGATCGTGTCCATCGAGGATCCGCTGGCTGAGGACGACTGGGCCGGCTGGTCGGCGCTGATGGGGCGCCTCGGCGACCGGGTCCAGGTGGTTGGTGACGACCTGTTCGTGACCAACGTCAGCCGGCTGCAGCGCGGCATCGACGAAAGGGCGGCCAGTGCCCTGCTGGTGAAGGTGAACCAGATCGGCACCCTGACCGAGACGTTGGACGCCGTCGATCTCGCCCACCGGGCGGGATTCCGCTGCATGATGAGCCACCGCTCCGGTGAGACCGAGGACACCACCATCGCCGACCTGGCCGTCGCCACCAACTGCGGCCAGATCAAGTCGGGCGCCCCCGCCCGTACCGACCGGGTGGCGAAGTACAACCAGCTGCTGCGGATCGAAGAGGACCTCGACGACGCCGCCCGCTATGCCGGTGCTTCGGCCTTCCCCCGCTTCGCAGCGGCGAAGGGCTAGGAGCTGATCGGTGCCGTCCGGACCCCGGCCCACATCCCGCCCGGCCCCCGGCCCCGGCGGGCGTGGAGGATCGTCCCCCCGCGACCCAAACAGTCCTGGGCGGGCGCGGCCACGCACCCGGAGCCAGGCCCGGCGGCCGGTGGCCGTACCCGCACCGGCGACCGCGAACCCACCGGCCGTCGACGCGCCGGCAACCGAGGTCAAGCGGCCGAGATCCAGCCTGACCACGCGGGCGATCGCCCTGGCCGTGGTCTTGTTGATCTTGGTGATCTCGTACGCGTCCAGCCTGCGGATCTTCGTCTCGCAGCGGCACGACATCGCCGCGACCAGGGCCGAGATCGTGGCGCGGCAGCAGGCCATCGAGCAGCTGCAGACCGAGCTCGGCCGCTGGAACGACGTCGAGTACGTCAAGACCCAGGCCCGCGACCGGCTGGGCTGGGTGGTGCCGGGGGAGATCGGCTATCGGGTCGTCGGCCCGGATGGCAAACCGCTGGGTGGCGGTGCGGAGATCACGGCAGCCGCGCAACCGGCTGAGCAGCCGACTGACGCGTGGTGGTCGCGGTTGTGGGGATCGCTGCAGGCCGCCGACCGGCCGGCGCCCGCGCGCAAGGACCCGGCGAAGCAGCCGCCGATCACAGAGGACACGAAGCCGAACGAGTCGACGCCGACTGCCACTGGTTCGCCGGCCACGCGCTGACGCTGCGCAGGGCCCGCCTGGCCGGCAGTCCGCACTCCTTTCGCCGATTTCGCATCCCTTCGGAGGCTGCGACGTCGGGGCAGTGGCGCGACGTGGGGACTGGTCAGGGACCCCATTCGTCGACGCGCAGCAGCGCGTCGACTTGGGCCGCGGTCGGCAGGCTCGGGGTAGCCCCTCGTACGGTGACGGACAGCGCGCTGGCGGCCAGCGCGCGCCGGATCGCCGCGTGCAGGCCGGTCCCGCTGGCGAGAGAGGCGCCCAACGCCCCCGCGAAGGCGTCGCCGGCGGCGGTCGTGTCCACCGCACGTACGGGAAACGCGGGGTGATGCGTCGTTGCGTCCGCGTCGACGACCAGCACGCCGCGCTCCGCCAGGGTGATCACCGCGGTGTGCACCCCGCGGTCCAGGAACCAGCGCCCCGCCCGCTCAGCGGCGTCCACGTCGTTCACCGGCATGCCGGTCAGCAGCTCGGCCTCGAACTCGTTCGGCTTGACGATCGCCAGGCCCGGCCAGAGCTCTTCCGGCACGGGCTGAGCGGGGGCCGGGTCGACGACCAGCCTCAGGTTCAGCTCTCGGCAGGTCGCTGCCACCGCGGCCACGACCTCGAGGGGGATCTCGAGCTGGACGAGGACAACGGCGACCCGGTCCCCGAGGCTGCGCAGGGCGGTTCCAACCGACTCCGGCGTCAGGCGGAAGTTGGCGTTCGGCACGATGACGATGTCGTTCTGGCCGGTCGTCGAGTCGACCCGGATGTGGGCCACGCCCGTGTACCCATCGAGCACCCGGACGGCCGAGATGTCGATGCCTTCTGCCTGGAGCGTGCCGAGGGTGAGCTCGCGGAAGAGGTCGTCGCCGACGGCGCCGACGAGGAATGTCGGTGCGCCGGCCCGTGCCGCCGCCACCGCCTGGTTGGCGCCCTTGCCGCCGAGCGCCATGGCAAAGTCCTCGCCGATCCGGGTCTCGCCCGGCCTTGGCAGCGGCGACCCGTATGCCGTCAGGTCTGCGTTGATGCTGCCCACCACAGCCACACCCGCCATATCCGAAGGCTATTGGCTGGGAGGATGTTGGCGTGATCGAGCCGATGACCGATGGCGACGAGGCCGTGGTCGAGGCCCAGCTCGGTCGGCGGCCGCGTGGGGTGATCGGCGTCTGGCGCTGCCCTTGCGGCAAGCCGGGCGTGGTGGCGACCAGGCCGCGGCTGGAGGATGGCACGCCCTTCCCGACCCACTACTATCTGACCTGCCCGAAGGCAGGCGCCGAGTGCTCAAGGCTCGAGGCGAGTGGGCTGATGGCCGCCATGATCGCACGGCTGGATCAAGATCGTGATCTTGCCGCAGCCTACCGGCGGGCACACCTGAGCTATGTCCACGATCGAGACCGGTTCGGGCGCGTGGCGGAGATCGCCGGCGTCAGCGCGGGCGGCATGCCCGACCGGGTCAAGTGCCTGCACGCGCTCGCGGCCCACGCGCTCGCCGCCGGGGCCGGAGTGAACCCGCTCGGCGACGAGGTGGTCGACACGCTCGGCCCGTTCTGGGTACGTCCCTGTCTGGAGGAGGAACGGTGAGATTGCCAAGGGGGGACGACCCCCTTGAACCCCCGCGCCTCCCGTCGTGGACGGGAGGCCAGGCAGTGAGATTGCCAAGGGGGGCGACCCCCTTGAACCCCCGCGCCTCCCGTGGTGGACGGGAGGCCAGGCAGTGACAAGAGTGGCGGCGGTCGACTGCGGCACCAACTCCATTCGGCTGCTGATAGCGGACTCCAAGCTGGGGGGCGGCTTGATCGACGTCGACCGGCGGACGGAGGTCGTCCGGCTCGGCCAGGGGGTCGATGCGACCGGCGAGTTCCATCCCGACGCGCTCGCCCGGACCTTCACGGCGGTGGACGAGTACGCGAAGTCGATCAAGGACGCCGGCGTGCCGCCGGAGCGGGTCCACTTCGTGGCGACGTCGGCCACCCGCGACGCCGGCAACCGGGACGAGTTCTTCCGCGGCGTCGAGCAGCGGCTCGGCGTGACACCGGACGTGATCAGCGGCGACACCGAGGCGCGGCTGTCGTTCGCCGGCGCGCTCAGCCGGGTCGAGCCGGAGGGCGAGCCGGTGTTGGTGATGGACATCGGCGGCGGCTCGACGGAGTTCATCGTCGGCAGTGCCGGAGCGAGGATGTACTCGGCGGTCTCGCTTGACATCGGCTCCGTACGGCTGACGGAACGGTTCTTGAAGACCAGCCCGCCGACTCCCGACGGCCTCGAGCGCGCGGCCGCGTACGTGGACGAGATGCTGGACGGAACCGGCGTCGACTTCGGTTCGATCGGCACCTGGATCGGCGTCGCCGGCACCGTGACCCAGCTGGCCGGCGTCTACCTGGAGCTGCCGGACTACGACCGGGATCGGGTGCACGGCACGACAATCCCGATCCGCGACATCCCGCCGCTGCTCGACTGGCTGAGCGGCCTGACGGTGGACCAGTTGCGGGCCCTGCCGACGATGCACCCCAATCGTGCCGACGTGATCACGGAAGGCACGTTGATCGTGGCCCGGGTCGCGGCCCGGCTGAACGTGCCGGACCTGATTGTCAGCGAGTCCGACATCCTGGACGGCATCGCGCTGGACATTTTGGCTCCCTGAACCAGACGGCCGCGAAGCCGGGCTCTTCGGACTGCCCGGCGAACATCCGGCCCGCATGGCCGGACTGGCAGAATGCCCCGGTGAGCTACCTCGCGGTCACCGTGGTCGGGCACGACCGTCCGGGCATCATCGCGCAGGCCGCCGATGTGCTGGCCAGCGCCGGGATGAACCTCGAGGACTCGTCGATGACGCTGCTCCGGGGCCACTTCGCGATGACCCTCATCTGTGCGGGCGAGGTGTCGGCGGCCGAGGTGGAGGCTGCGCTCTCACCGCTGGTGGCGGACTCGCTGACGGTGACCGTACGCGACATCGAGGCGGAGGAGGAGCACCCGGCCGCGGGCAACTCCTACCTGGTGACCGTTCACGGTGCCGACCGGCTGGGGATCGTCGCACGGCTGGCGGGGGTGATCGCGGCTGCGGGTGGCAACATCACCGACTTGACGACCCGGCTGGCCGGCGGGCTGTACGTGCTGACCGCCGAGGTCGATCTGCCGGCCGGCGCGGACCTCTCCGATCTGGAGGCCACCATCGCGCGGGTCGCAGCGGAGCTCGGGGTCGACGCCGGCATCCGGGCCGTCGAGCGCGACGACCTGTGATCGCTGTCCTGCCTAAGCTGCCCGACGGTCGGATCCGTGACGTCGTCCGCGCGCCCGACCACGTCCTCAGCATCAGCGGAATGCAGGTCGATCCGGCCAATCCGGCCATCGTGCAGCTCTGTGCCGACCTCGTCGCGACCATGCGCGTCTCGCCGGGCTGCGTCGGTCTCGCCGCGCCGCAGCTTGGCGTCGCCGCACAGGCCTTCTGCGTCGATGTCTCGTCCCACCCCAAGGCGCGCACTCGGCACGGCCTGATCGTGCTGGTCAACGCCGAGGTGGTTGAGCGCAGCCGCAACGAGCGGGGCCGCGAGGGCTGCATGTCGGTGCCGGACCTGACCGGCGACGTGATCCGGGCGACCAGGATCACCGTCACCGGCCGGCTGCCGGTAACGGGCGAGCGGATCGAGATCGCCGCCGACGCCTTCGAGGCGCGCGCCCTGCAGCACGAGATCGACCACTGCGCCGGCCTGCTCTTCCTCGACCGGGTTGCCGGCGCGCACGCCGTGCATCCCCGCAAGGTCTACCGCTGAGGTCACTGGGACCCAGGAGCGCGCTCCGCGCGACGCGGAGGATCGCAGTCAAACACGGGTACCTTTAGTGCCTGATGAACGGGCCGGTGTCCAGCAGCGGGCGGCGGCCCCGGTCCAGGCAGCGGCGCGTTGAGGCCGGGGCCGAGCCACGCCGTTCCGTGCTCGGGATCCTGGTCGCGCGCGCTTCCGTCGGCCGTCCCAGCCCGATCGTCGTCCGGCGGACCCTGCACGCCCTGCTCCGAACTCTGATCGCCGCGCTGCTCGCGATTCCCTTCGCGCTGGTCTGGGGGGTCGGCCATGCTCAGGTCGAGGACTATCTGGGCCCGCACCGCGCCCACTTCGCAGCCAACTACGGTGGCGAGATCCAGGTCGATCTCGGGCCGATCGGCAACGCATACCTGCCGAGCCCGGTGGCGCCGGTCGGCATTCGGATCACCGTCGGCGGTGTTGGCCAGGCCACGGAGAGCCTGAGCTCGTTCTTCTCCGAGTCGACGCTCGCGGCGTACGCCGGCATCTACACCGAGCCGGACGAGGCCGTAGCCGGCGTCGTGGAACGGCTCGAGGTGGACGCCCTGGCCCGCAGCCTGCGCGCCGAGGCGGTGTTGCTGTTGGTGTTCGCGGCATGGTTCGTACGCCGGCTGCTGTGGTCGCCCTGGTTGGTCGGCCAGGTCTCCTGGCGGCGGGTGGCGGGCGTCTATCTCGTGATCACTGCGGTGATCGTCGGCTCGATCCTCGCGCCACGTGCTCCGACCGGCGTGCGGATCCCGGTGGAGGTGGCGTACGGGACCAAGTTCGCCAAACTCAGTGTCGACAGCCTGCTGCTGTCCGACCTGATCGATCGCGGGATCCGGGGCATCCGGCTGCTCAGCCAGCGGCAGGAGGCGGCGGTCAAGAACTACGTCGGCAGGGCGGCCGACAGCCTGGCGAGTTACGCCGGCCGGCTCCCGAAGCCGGCAGCGGGTGAAACCATGATCCTGGGCTACAGCGACCTGCACTGCAACCAGGCGATGACCGAGTTGATCACCCGGCTGGAACGTGCGACCGAGCCGGCAGTCGTGGTCAGCTCGGGTGACGACACGGTGAACGGTACGGCGGTCGAGCGCGGCTGCATCCGGCGCGAGTCAAAGATCGTCGATGGCCACGTTCCGCTCGTCGTCGCGACCGGCAACCACGACTCCGACGTCACCGAGGCACAGATGCGTTCCGACGACGTGAGCGTGCTGGACGGCGCGGTCGTCGAGGCCGCCGGCATCGACATGCTCGGCGACGACGATCCCGAGCACAACATCCCCTTCAGCGTCGACCGGACCCTGGACCGGCCCGAGTCAGAGGAGCAGATGGCCGCACGGCTGGTCGGCGTGGCGGGGAACAAGCACACCGACGTGATCCTGGTGCATCAGCGGGCCGCCGCGCTCGTGATCATGAAAACCCCTGACCCGCCCACCTGGCTGGTGCTCTGGGGCCACTTCCACAATCAGGCCGGCCCGACAGTGATCACCCACGGCGACGGCTCCTGGACCGTCGGCATGCAGCAGGGCACCGCCGGTGGCGTACGAGAGCCGATGTTCACCTCGTTCAGTACGCCGTTCTCCCCGCCGTTGATCAATGCCGACGTCTACTTTTACTTCCGCGACGACGCCACGGGCCTGATCACCGGCGTCCAGCCCGTCCACTTCCTCCCCGGCGCCAAGGTGGTGATCGACCCCCGCATCCAGACCGGCGACCTCGCGGCCCTGCCGCCGGAGACCCGGGCCAGGCTGGGTGGCGGCAACCCGACCCCGTCACCAGGCGACACGGCCAGTACGGTCACCGAGACCGCGGCGCCGCGCTGAGCTGTCACCGCGGACCCGGCTGCCGTTGGGCCCTGCAGTGGCCGGGCGGTTGGATGGGGTGATGCGGATTCTGTTTCTCGGCGGCACGAGGTTCGTCGGTCGTGCGATGGCGGCAGCGGCGCTCGACGCGGGCCACCAGGTGACTTTGCTTCATCGTGGCAACACTGGCAATGACCCGTTCCCGGGTGCCAGCCATCTGCACGCCGACCGCGACGGTGACCTGTCGCTGCTCACTGCCGGCGAATGGGATGCGACCGTCGACGTGAGCGCCTATCTGCTTCGGCAGGTGGACGCCGTCGCATCGGCCCTGGCGGGACGGGGTGGCCATCACGTCTACATCTCGACGGTGTCGGTCTATCGGGACTCGGATGGACCGGGCGCCGACGAGGACGCGCCGCTGTGGGACCCGGCGGGCGACGACGTCGACAAGGTCACCGGCGAGACGTACGGCCCGTTGAAAGTCGCCTGCGAGCTGGCCGCGCGCAGCCGGTACGGCGACGGGCTCACCATCATCCGGCCGACATACGTCGTCGGCCCGTACGACCCGACCGGGCGGTTCACCTGGTGGGTGGCCAGGGCGAGCCGGGGTAGCGCCATGGTGGCACCCGGACCGGCCGACACGCCGTTCCAGCTGATCGACGCCCGCGACCTGGGCGCCTGGGTGGTCTCGCTCGCGGAGCGGCAGCAGGCGGGCACGTTCACGGCCGCTCAACCGACCAGCACTTTCGGCGAGATGCTTGCCGGCGTCGCTTCGGCGGCCGAGGGCGGGGCTGAACTGGTCTGGATCGATCCCGACTGGCTGACCGAGCGGGGGATCGGCGGCGGTGAGCTGCCGTTGTGGAGCGAGGGCCGCAGCGACTGGCTCCTCGCGATGTCGACCGGGCGCGCGGCCGCCGCAGGCTTGGCGCACCGGCCACTGGCGCAGACCGTGCGAGACACGAAGGCGTGGATCGAGGAGATCGGCGCGGACAACGTGGCGGGCCGTCGTCAGTGGATGGCACCCGAGCGCGAGGCCGGCCTTCTGGACGCCTGGTCCCGAACGTGAGGCCGGCCTTCTGAACGCCTGGTCCTGGATGGGCGGCACTGGCGCTCGGCGCGCGCCGGCGGACAGCGCTACGATCGCGGGCAGCCGGCACTGCTACTCCGGCCCCCGTAGCCCAATCGGCAGAGGCAGGCGGCTTAAACCCGCCCCAGCATGGGTTCGAGTCCCATCGGGGGCACGCCACCATCCAGGGGAAACCCCGACACATGCGGTATCCGTGCAGGGGCAACCCCGAGCCCCCGCACGGCGGGATCAAAGAGACCGGCCCCGGCGTTCACTACTATGGAACTCCCGGCGTGGAGCCGGGTTTCTTACCCAGGAGGACAACTTTCATGTTGCGCAGTTCGAACCCGATCCTGTCTCGGAAGGACGCGTTCACACCCGCAGCTCCGCAGTACGGCACTCCGTATCTCACCGATCAGTCCGGCTACCATGGCTATCCCGGTGTGACGGCCCCGGTCGCCGAGGGCCGGATGACCTTCGACGACGTGGTCACCAAGACCGCGGTCACCATGGCCGTGCTGGTCGCTGCCGCGGCGCTGGCCTGGCTCTTCGTGCCGGCTACGCTCTACTTCCCGGCGCTGATCGCGTCCGGCCTGATCGGCTTCATCGTGGTGCTGGTGGTCTCGTTCCGCCGGAACGTCTCGCCGGGCCTCGTGCTGGCCTACGCGGCCATCGAGGGCGTCTTCATCGGCATGATCAGCAAATTCTTCGAGAGCTTCTACGACGGCATCGTCGCCCAGGCCGTGATCGGCACCTTCGCGGCCGCCGGGGTCACGCTGGCCGCGTACAAGTTCTTCAACATCAGGGTGACGCCCAAGTTCACCAAGATCGTCGTGATCGCCACGATCGCGTTCGCGGTCGCGGTGCTGATCAACTTCGTGCTCTACCTGGTGGGCTTCGAGAGCCCGCTGCGCGGCGGCATCACCGGCCCGGTGGGGCTGCTGGCCATCGGCTTCTCCCTGCTGGGCGCCGTGCTGGCGGTGCTCAACCTGGTGCTCGACTTCGACTACATCGAGCGCGGCATCGCGATGGGCGCCCCGGCGCGGGAGTCCTGGCGCGGTGCGTTCGGCCTGACCGTCACGATGGTCTGGCTCTACGTCGAGATCCTGCGCCTGCTGTCCTACCTACGCAGGTAACCGACCCGGCTGACATCCGAGGGCCGCTCTCCACGCGAGGGAGCGGCCCTCGCGCTTCCTTGGCAAAGGCTGCCGGATCAGGAACGAACGTGCACGCAGCGTCCTGTCACTCTGCTCCAGTTGCAACCGGCGCAGAGTGCAAACAACCGACGCGCGTTCGTTTCCGACACCGGGCGCTGGCTAAAGTCGGCGCGTGGAGTATGTGAACTCGCTGATCGAGCTAGTCGGGAACACCCCGTTGCTGCGGTTGTCCCGGGTCACCGACGGCGCACGGCCGCTGGTGCTCGCCAAGGTCGAGTACCTCAACCCGGGCGGCTCGGTCAAGGACCGGATCGCGGTGAAGATGATCGAGGCCGCGGAGCGCGAGGGCAAGCTCAAGCCGGGGTCGACGATCGTCGAGCCGACCAGCGGCAACACCGGTGTCGGCCTGGCAATGGTGGCGCAGGCGAAGGGCTATCCCTGCGTTTTCGTCTGCCCGGACAAGGTCAGCGAGGACAAGCGCAACGTGCTGGCCGCGTACGGGGCCAAGGTCGTGGTCTGCCCGACCGCTGTCGAGCCGGAGCACCCGGACTCCTACTACTCGGTGTCGGACCGGCTGGTCACCGAGATCGAGGGTGCCTGGAAGCCCGACCAATACAGCAATCCGAACAATCCCGCCAGCCACTACGAGTCCACCGGTCCTGAGGTTTGGCGGCAGACCGACGGCAGGATCACCCACTTCGTCGCGGGCATCGGGACCGGCGGCACGATCAGCGGCGCCGGTCGCTATCTCAAGGAAATCTCCGGCGGCCGGGTGCAGGTCATTGGCGCCGATCCGAGCGGCTCGGTCTACTCCGGCGGCTCCGGCCGGCCCTACCTAGTCGAGGGCGTGGGTGAGGACTTCTGGCCGGCGAACTACGACAAGACCGTCTGCGACCGGGTGATCGAGGTCTCCGACGCCGACTCCTTCGCCACCTGCCGCCGGCTCGCGCGGCAGGAGGCGCTGCTCGTGGGCGGCTCGTCCGGCATGGCGGCCGCCGCGGCCGTCCGGCTGGCGGGTGAGCTCGACGACCCTGATGCGGTGGTCGTTGTGCTGCTGCCGGACTCGGGCCGGGGCTACCTGACCAAGGTGTTCAGCGACGAGTGGCTGACCCGGTACGGCTTCGCGCCGCGGCCCGACCAGTCCGTACGGGTCGTCGGCGACGTGCTGCGCGAGAAGTCCGGGATGCTGCCCACGCTGGTGCACACTCACCCCAACGAGACGATCGCGGAGGCGGTGTCGATCCTGCGCGAGTACGGGGTGTCGCAGATGCCGGTGGTCCGGGCCGAGCCGCCCGTGATGGCGGCCGAGGTGATCGGTTCGGTCAGCGAGCGCGGGCTGCTGGGGGCGCTCTTCAACCGGCATGTACGGCCCGCGGACGCGGTCGAGGGCGTGATGGAGCCGGCACTGCCGATGATTGGGGCGACCGAGCCGGTCGCCAGCGCCGTCGACGTACTGGCCGCGAACGACGCGCTGCTGGTGCTCGACGACGGGCGACCGGTGGGCATCCTCACTCGGCAGGACCTGCTCACCGACATCAACTGACGCTGCAGCCGGGACGGTCCGGTCGAGACCGGCGTGGCTGGCCTTGTTGGTGCTTTGCCCAGGTTGCAGTGCGTGCAAAGTACCGGATTCACATGTAGACATGGGAATCCAAATCGCGGCAGTCAGGCCGGCTCGGCGAGCAGCTCGCCCAGGACCTGGAACCAGTTCTGCGTCCAGGCCAGCGATCGCCAGTCCTTCAGCGACACCCAGCGGGCGGCCTCGGTCGTGCCGCCGCGGTCCACCACCACCGGATCGGTCGGCTCGGGGCAGGTGCCGCGATAGATCAACCGCACGGCGTGGAAGTCCTCGATCCGGCCGTGCGGGCTTCGGCCGATCCAGTGCGAGGTCTGCACCTTGATCAACTCGCCGAGGATGATCAACTGCGAGGTCTCCTCGGCGACCTCGCGCAGCACCGCCTCGGCCGGCTGTTCATGATCGTCGATGCCGCCGCCCGGCATGCCCCAGCGTCCGGCGACCGCCGTCCGGTCCGAGTACTGCGTAGTGAGCAGGCCACGCTCCGACAGCACGACGGCGTAGCCGGCGGCCCGCTGCCGTACGGTCGGCCGAAGGCCCTTGGGAAGGTTCAGCCCGGCGTCCTGGGCGCGGCCCGCCGGCATCGGGCGGGGTTCGCCGTCCAGCGGCCGGACCAGCAGCGTGATGATCAACTCGCCGCTGCCGTCGCGAGCCGCGTCGAGCGGCCGCACCGGGAGGTGGCCGTGGTCCCAGACGAGCAGGCCCGGGTCGACGCCGTGCCCGAGCGGCACGTCCATGACCACATTGCCGTCCGCGTCGACGGCGACGACCCTCATCGCAGCGCCCTTCGGGACCCGATCACCCGCGGCCGGGGGCGCAGGTGCGGGCCGATGGCACGAGGCGCGGCGGCAGCCAGCCCGACGGGCCCAACAACATGATCACGGGGCGGTCTCCTCGAACGACCTCAGGGACGAGCGGCATCCTGAGCGTACCGTCCCGAACCTTCGTGCCGCGGAGCTCAGATATCTTCACGTTTCGCGAAGCCCAGGCACGCACCTCGCGCTGCGCGGGCGGCAAAGCCGCACCGCCGTTGGAATCGTCTCCTCAGTCGCGACACGTCGCTGTATCCCCACGCACCTGGACGCCGCCAAACGCCAAAGCAATCTGGGCTCCGAGGCTCTAGATCTCGCCGGAAAGATAGCGTTGCAGGGTCGGGGCGATCGCCGCGGCCAGCGAGTCGGAGCTCTGCTCGGCCAGTGCCGGCAGCCGCAGCACATAACGCCCGATGATCACTCCCGCGAGCTGCGAGGCGACCAGGCCGGTGCGCAGGCTGGCCTCCTCCGCCGGCAGGTCGACGCTGCCGAGGATCGTGCCGATCACCTCCAGGCTCAGGAACTCACTGAGCGAGCGGGACTTCGTCGGGTCGGCCAGGCTGGTCCGGACCGCGGCGACCAGCGAGGGTTGCAGCTCGGAGTCCCAGATGCTCAACACCGTGGTGATGATCCGCTCACCAAGGCCCTCGACCCCGTGTGCGGTCAGGCTCTCCACGACGTCGCCGATCGGCACCGGCAGCTCGACCGTCGTCAGGAACAACTGCTCCTTGGTGTCGAAGTAGTGGTGGACCAGCGCCGCGTCCACGCCGGCGTCGGCGGCGATACCGCGAATGGAGGCGCCGGCGAAACCCTTGGCGGCGAAGGCGTGCCGGGCCGCCGTCAGGATCTCCCCGCGGGTGTCCTGGTTGCCCGGCCGGCGGCCGGACTTGCCGTTCCGCTTGGTGCTCACCAATCTCCTCGGACGGCGTGCCGGCCGGACCGCCGGTCGGCACGTATTTGCTGAGCTTCAGTGTCGCAGGTCGGCCCGCGGCAGCCGGCCAACCCGCGTCGTCGCCTGGAGGTAGCGTGAGACCTCGTGATCAGCTGGCTGGCGTACACCGTTATCGCGCTGGCCGGCGTCTCGGTCGTCTGGGGGCTCGTCACCGCGGTCGCGAACAAGCCGCCGGGCAAGGCCCAGTTGATCTACGCCGGTCTGGTCGAGCTGGTCACCCTCGTCCAGTCGGTGATCGCGGGCGTCCGGCTCGCGCTCGGCGCCTCGGTGCCGGAGACGGCGACGACGATCGGCTACCTGATCGGCATCGTGATCTTGATCCCGATCGCCTGGTTCTGGGCGAACAACGAACGAACCCGGTTCTCCGGCGTCGTGCTGGCGGTCGCGGCGATGGCGGTGCTGGCGATGACGTTGCGGCTGCTGGTGCTGTGGACACCGACGATCCTCCAGTGAACGAGCAGCGGGCGCCGGTCCGGCCGACCAACACCGGCCCGGGCCGGATCCTCGTCGCGGTCTACGGCCTCTTCGCGATCGCCGCCTGCTCCCGCGCCGGTGTGCAGCTCGCGACGCGTTTCCACGAGGCTCCGCTGGCCTATCTGCTCTCGGCCGTGGCGGGCGTGGTCTACCTGGTCGCGACGTTCACGCTGGCGCAAGGCAGCCAGACCTCGCGCCGGTTGGCCCTGGTTGCGATCCTGATCGAGCTCGTCGGCGTGCTCACCGTCGGCACGGCGAGTCTGGTCGATCCGGCCGCGTTTCCGAGAGCCACGGTGTGGTCTTCGTACGGCATCGGTTATGGGTTCGTCCCGCTCGTGCTGCCGTTCCTCGGCCTGTTCTGGCTCTGGCGGACCAGGGCGTCGAGCGTCGAGTGATCGCGCGAGGCGCCCAAGAGGGGGCGCGTCGAGTGATCGCGCGGGGCATCGAGGGCAGCCAGGTCTGCCCGAACGGGCAACGAAGGAGCGGCTCGTTGAGCGCCTGTTGAGGCGGCGTTGAGCCGAAAATGAGCGCGCTTCGCATCCTAGACGAAAAGTTCTTCCAGGAGAGGGCAGGGACAAGATCCAGTGAGCACACCCATCGCGACCTACGTGCACGGCCGTGACCCCATCTCCCAGGCCGGCGTGATCAGCCAGCTGAGGATGCGCCCAGAGATCCGGATCGTCGACTCCGCCGACCAGGCAGCCGTCGCCGTGATCATCGCCGACCAGGTGGACGAGACCACCACCCGCGAGCTGCGCACCATGCGCAAGGACGGCAGGCCGCGGCTGATGCTGGTCGCCACCACCGTGGACGACGCGGCGTTGGTGGCCGCGGCCGAGGCCGGGGTGGGCGGGCTGCTGCGACGCAGCGACGCGGGAGCCGACCTGCTGGTACGGACCATCGTCCGGGTCGCCTCCGGTGAGGGCGAGGTGCCGCCGGACCTGCTCGGCCGGCTGCTGGAGCAGGTCGGCCGGTTGCAGCGCCAGGTGCTCGCGCCGCGCGGGCTGACGTTCACCGGGCTGACGCCCCGGGAGACCCAGGTGCTCCGGCTGGTCGCCGACGGTCACGACACGTCGGAGATCGCGCTCCAGCTCTGCTACAGCGAACGGACCGTCAAGAACGTGCTGCACGACCTGACCACGAGGCTCCAGCTGCGCAACCGATCGCACGCCGTCGCGTACGCCGTGCGCGAAGGTCTCATCTGACTACTCGGTCGGTTGTGCGATGGGCGCCCCCGCTCGCCCGACCGGCCGGGGCGAGGATCGGCGTCCTGGGCCGTGACTGCTTCAAGGTCCGGACTCAGTGCCGATTCCCCATGGGCACTCCTCAGATTCCGGCGTCGTAGTGCTGCGCGGCGTTCGTGGCCGTGAGGATGTGGTCGTACCACGCGACCTCGTCCACCGATCCGGCCAGGAAGTAGCTCGTGGGCGCGGACGGCCAGCCCAGGAGATTGTCGTAGCCGGCGCGCAGGTAGCCGCTGTAGCTGGAGGACGTCGTGGTCGCGGGATCGGAGCCGACCAGCGTGCCGTCGACATAGAGCTTCATCCCGGCAGCCGACTGGGTTGCCATGACGTGGTGCCAGGCGCCGTCGTTGTACGACGAGGGGCTGGTCACGGTCTTGTACAGCACCGGATTGATGCCATAGACGACCTTCCCCGCGTTGGTCAAGTACAGCTGGCGGTCGACGGCCAGCGACGCGCCCGTGGCGGATGATCCGAAGCCGAGCAGCCGCCCCCCGCTGGTGCTCGTGGTCTTGAACCACAGCTCAAGGGTGTACGACCCGGTGACGCTCAGCGTCGTGGCGTAGCCCAGGTAACCGGTTGACCCGTCCAGTGTCACTGCGGTCCCGCCGTCGCGGACACAGGCGGAGGTCACGCCGAGGGTTACCGTGCCGCGGTAGCGCCCGTTGCGAGCGTTCGCCGAGCTGTCGGTGACGTTGACGCCGCCGGTCTCGTCCAGCTTGTAGTAGATCCCAGGGGTGTCGCCGAGGATCGCGTTGGCGCACTTGTAGAAGGCGACGCTGCTCCAGCTGTCGGACGCATTGCTGGTGGTTTGGCCGTACGCGCTCCGCGCTCCGCCCACCCAGCCGAACGCCGCTGTGCAGCCGGCGACCGTGCCCGCCAGCACGCGCAGCAGCGCCGTCCGGCTGCCGGTCCGTCGTCGGCTGACTCTGCCCGAGGCGCCCGACGCATCGGCATCCGCCGAAGGCCCGGCGCCGCGCCGCCTCGGCCAGTCGCGTCTGCCATTGGGGGCCCGCAGCGTGTGGTCGAGCTGAGTTGTGAGAGCGACGACCAGAACGGTCGCGGCCAGCAGCCCGATCCGCCATCTCCGGTGCTCCTGCCACCAGACCCGCGGCAGGCCGACGTAGGGGATCCGCAGCGTGCCGACACCGCGAACCGAACCTGCCGGCGCTGGGGTCGAGTCGTCGACCGGGTTCGCGTCGCCTCGAGTGATCAGCCGGCCGCTGCTGTCGACGCCGACGAGACGGTGCAGTCGCAGTCTGCCGGGACGGTCCGGGTCGTCGTACAAGATGATCTGCCCCAAGTGCAGCGACTCGGCAGCGACCGGCCGGACCACCGCGATGTCCCCGGCGTCGATGCGCGGTCGCATCGAGTTCGTCAGCACCGTCGTCGGCTGCCAGCCGATCGCCGCGGGCAGGGCGCACCAGAGCACGAGACCGGCACAGGTCGCCAGGACCGTCCGTGCCGCGGAGGCGACCAGCAGCCGGGCCCAGTCCAGCCGGCTGGCGGTGATCAGCTGTTCTGTGCCTCCCAGGTGAAGCCCAGCGCAACGGTGCCGCCCTGGGTGGTGTCAGGGGCCGACGAACTGACGGTGTAGTCGAACTTGTAGGCGTGGGACTCCGATGCCGTGCCAGTCGGCGCCCAGACGCCCGCTCCGTTGCTGAAGTTGGTGTAGGTCGTGGCGAAGTTTGCGATCGTCCCGGAGTAGACCGCCGAATTGCTGCCGAGTGGCGTGAAGCCAGCGCACGAGCTGAACGTCGCACCTGTGCCCTGGGTGATCACCAGGTTGATGTTGGTGCCGAGCGAGTTTGTCGTGCTGTAGCTGGCCCCATAGAGCTTGACCGTCGAGGCCAGGCTGCCGCTGGAGGTGACCAGGATGCACTTGCTGCCGGTCGAGCTCGGCTTGAGGCCACTCGCGGTGAAGAGTGCTGTATTGCTGTCGTCGTCGGTCAGGGCCACGGTGCCCGTCGACCAGTTGCTCGTCGGGTTGGACGTCGTCGAGGTGTAGGCCGAGTACGACGCCTGAGACACGATCAGCCCGCTGACGATCAGCGCGGCTGTGATGGCGGCCCACTTGCCGATGGCGGCGGCCCGGCGGGTGAGTGGCATCATGGTGGGCATCTCCGGAACGGGGAAGGTGAAGTCGCACCCCCCGCGCCGACCTTGCGGACCCGCGTACGCCCCGCCGCTGATCGCGGTCACAATATGTCGAGTCCAGTCAAATTGTCAATGATGTCGGGGAGTCGAGCGGCGGGTCGCGCAGGTTTGCCGCACCGCATGCCACCCCAAGAGGATCGATCGAGGGGCGCTGGCAGCGAGTAGGCCAAGTAGTGGCCGGCCCAGGACATCAGGAAGCTTGGCAGCCGGCTGATCAGGACGAGGCCACGATGCCCTCCAGCGTCCGCGTCGCGGTATGGGCGGCGACCTGGCCGGACCGGCTCGTCAGCGGATGCTCGGCTAGCCGCTGCCAGCGGCTGAGCGCCTCCAGTGCTGCGCTGCGCACCTCGTCGGACGTGGCGGTCTGATCGAGGCCGAGGCGGGAGGCGGCGTCGTGCCCGCTGCCGCCGAGCAGCCGGTCGAGCTCGACCATCCGTTCCGGCGGCCGCAGCTCGACGCCGCCGGCACGCAGCACGCCCAGCAGCCGGACCTCCTCGAACTCGTGGTTGCCTGAGCTCAGCTGCTCGGCCGCGGCCTGCAGGGCCGCCGAGTCGGTGCAGCCGTCGTTGCGCAGCACGACGGTCAGCATGGCGAGCGCCGAGCGTGCCTTCAGCACCCGGCTCCGTTGCTCGAACTGCCGCAGCACCACCAGCCGGAGTCGGTTGAGGCCGCTCCGTTCCGCCAGCTCGGCGACCAGCTGACCGCCGGTGCTGGCGACGCCGGTCCTGATCAGGTCGACCGAGAGCCGCACGCCGAACAGCCCGAGCCGCTCGAGCAGGTGCTGGCGCTCCAGCTCGGTCAGGGCGATGTCGGTCGGTTGGCGGGCGAAGCGGTCGGCGGTCAGCAGCAGCCGCTCGGCCTCGGCCGAGGGAGCCCGCGCCACCCGCGCCAGCATGGCGAACTCGGCCTCGCGCAGCGTCGTGGAGGCACTGGCGAGCAGCCCGTCTACCGGGATGATGATCGGGCACAGCCGCCGCAGGCGCGGATCCGCCTCATAGCGCTGGGCGATCCGGTCGGCCACTTGCAGCGCGTCGAGCCGGCAGGACCCGATCTCGTCGGCGCGCGAGAGCACGCCGACCGAGTTCATCGGCGTGCCGTGGGCGAGCTCGTCGTCGTGGAACGACTCCAGGAACCGTACGTCGCTGGCGTGCGTGTGCCGCATCAGGTAGAGGACGGCGTCGGCCACCGGCACTCGGCCGTCGTCGGCCGACAGCACGCGGTGCGTACGAGCCGAGATGTCGGCCGAGATCGAGGCGATCCCCGGCGTGTCCAGAATCGTCAGCTCCTGGAGCCGGGTCGTGGGCCAGGACACCTCGATGTGGTCCACGTCCGCCGCCGTCAGCGCGCCGAGGTCGACCTCGAGAGCCCCGTCCTCCCGCTGCCAAGGGCGCTGCACCGGCTCGCCGCGCAGCGGATGCACGACCACCTGCCGGGTGTGGCCGAGCTGGTACCAGGTGACGATCTTGGTGCACTCGCCGGCATCGGTCGGTGCCAGCTCCTCACCGACGATCGCGTTCAGCAGCGTCGACTTCCCGGCCTTGACCTTGCCGGCGATCGCCAGCCGGAGCGGGCCGTGCAGCCGGTCCCGCGCCGCGACCAGCTGGCCGCGTAAGGCCGGCGTACGGGCTGTGCCGATCGCGTGCTCGAACAGCTCGCCGACCGCCTGGACCAGGTCAGCCACGGCCGGCCGCCCCTGCCGGCTGCGGGCTGCGTTCCCGTGCGGCGGCCCGGGCCCGGCCGAGCTGTTGATCTTGCTCGGCCAGCTCTTGGCTGCGGGCCCGTTGCTGGGTCCGGTCGAGGGTGCCGGCGCGCTCGACGGCGGCGATCGCCGCGGTCGCCGAGTTGTGCAGCAGCAGCGCCCGGCGCTCGAACTCGTCGCGCAGCTGGCGTTCGGTGCTGCGAAGTGCATCCTCGCTCTGCTTGTTCACCAGGAAGGCAACCTCGTCGATGAACCGGGCCACGTTCGCCTTCGCCTGCTGCTGCCGGTAGGTCCGCTGCCGCGCCCGCTCGTCCTTGATGATCTTGCCGCCGATGCCGCTGCCGAGCGCGATCGAGATGCCGGCGATGGACAGGTGGGTGGCCAGGCCGCCGGCGAGCATCGAGGCGGTCACGCTGCCGAGCATGACCGGGAGGTAGAAGCTGGTGCGGGCGGCCATCATCAGCGGGGCCAGCCTGCCACCGGGCATCTTCAGGCTTGACTTGGGCGCGAACGCGACTCCGGCGATCAGGTCCGGGTCGAGCTCGAAGCGCAGGTTGAGGGTGCTGCCGGCCTGCAGGTCGAACTGCTCGGCCACTGTAGCCGCCAGCTGCTGGGCTCGCTGGGTCAGCAGGTCGCGGTTGGCCTCGGTCACCATGGTCACCTGGCGGCGCAGCCACACCTCGGTCTCGGTCCAGGAGCTCTGCGGGTCACCCTGCGCGATAACGTCCTCGACGTCGGTGCGTACGGTGCGCAGCCGGCCCTGCAAGTCGAAGTGGATGTCACCGAAGAGATCCTGGATGCCGTCCCGGAGCACCTTCTGCCAGCTGGCCGTCGGGTCGGCCAGCCGCGCCGCCTTCTGCTTGGCTTGGTCGAGCTTGGCCACGACCTGCTCGCGGTGCTCGGGCGCCTCGATCACCGCACGCTCCGCCTCGGACTGCTGGGCCAGCTGCACGGCGGCGAACTCGAACTCGTCCGCTGCCGCCCGCGCGGCGTCCTCCCGGCAGCGGGCGACGACGTCTCGGGCCAGGAACGTGACGAGCTCCGCGAAGCCCGACTCGTCGTTGAGCGCCGGCTCCTGCTGTGCCCGCAACCGGAGGAAGGACGAGACCGGGACAACGGGCAGCTCGAGACTCGCGTCGGCCAGGTGCTTGGCGTCCAGCTCGGCGATCCGGCGCCAGTGCGGGTAGAGGTCGGTCTTGGTGATCACCAGCGCGGTCAGCGCGCACTGCTCGACGGCCCGGCGAAGGAAGCTCAGCTCGGGCCCCGTCAGCTCCTGGGCGGCGTCGGTCACGAACAGCACGCCCTGGGCGTGCCGCAGCGCACCGAGGGTGAGGAAGCCGTGCGCGGAGTCAAGGCCGCCGACTCCCGGAGTGTCGACGAGCCTGAGGCCGGAGCGCAGCATCCGGTGCGGCAGGCCGACCTCCACGGAGCGCTCGCGCTCCGGGTCGGCCGGATCGGCGGCCTCTGTGACGAGGCTGTAGAGCGCCTCGAGCGGTGCATCCCGACCACGCACGGTCTGGCCGTCGTCGTCGCGGACGAAGGTCTTCACGTACGGCTTGGGCGCGTAGCAGACCGTGGTCGGCACCGCCGTCACCACGTCGGCGTCAACCGGGCAGACGGCCGACTGCAGCAGGGCGTTGATCAAGGTGCTCTTGCCGCGCTTGAACTCACCGACCACGACCACCGTCACCGGCTGGCCGAGGAGCCGCTGTTTGATCGAGGCCAGGTGCTGGTCAAGATCATCGCGGCCGCGGGTGCTCGCGATCCTGCGGCTGGCGTCGATCGCCCCGACGACCTCGCGAACGCCGGTGTCGATGCCGGACAGTTGAGAGCCCGGCGAGATCCGGGAGGGCTGCGTCGTCGACTGAACGGGTGTCGGGCGCCCCGGAGCAGCGACCGGCTGATCGCGAGGCGGACGAGGCGGTGAAACGGGAGCGGCGGCCGGCGGAGCGCCGACGGGAGGGGAAGGCGGCGGGACGGGAGCGGGGGTCGGCGGAGCGCCGACGGGCTGAGTGCCGGGTGGGGAAGGCGGCGGGAGTCGCGTCGGGCGCCCGGTATCAGGCAATGCCGCCGGCGGCTCTTGCAGGACGGAGCGGGAGTCCTCGTCCCAGCCGAGGTAGCGTCCGCAGGAGGTACAGAACTGGGCGTCTGCGCTGTTCTCAGCGCCGCAGTCGACGCATCTGATCATTCGACACCCTGCCGCAATCACGTCTGCCGGTTGGCTGAACATCGACCATAATTGGCGGGTCAAGCCATGTCGACTCCAACGGGGGGAGTCCTCGGCGCGATTCGCTGGACGAAAGGCCGGCGGATGCGGAGGATCGCCCTGCGATCCGTAGCGCTGTCCCGGTCGCCGGATGAAGAGAGACGGAGGTGGAAGGCATCGAACTGATCTGCGAGTCGTGCGGTGTCGGAAACCCGCCCGGCACGGAGTTCTGCCAGTTCTGCGGCGCCTATCTCGCCTGGGACCGCTCAGTCGTTGTACGCCCGCAGGCCGGCGCCTCGCCCGGACGTGGGCAGGCCGGCCCGCCGCCGGTCCCGCCGCCGGCTCAAGCCCAGCGGCCCGTCGCGGGAAGGCCGACCTCTTCCGCGCCGCCGCCGGTCGTCGCCCCGACGGCGGCCGTCGAGGCGCCGTGGCTCGAAGCGGCCAAGCTGAAGAGCCCGAAACCGCACCAGGCACAGCCGTCGCCCACGCCGTACGTGGATCCGCCGACGGTTCCCGTGCAGGCGGCGATGCCGTCGCCAACGTCCCTGCCGCCCACCCAACAGAACCCGGGCTGGACACCGGCCGAGCAGCCCCACCCGTACGGTGCTCCGGGCGCTGCTCCGCCGGCCTATCCGGCCGGCCAGCCCGTCCCGGGCGGCCCCTGTCCCCGCTGCGGCCGGGTGAACGACCCGAAGCTGCGGTTCTGCGGCAAGTGCGGCCTGGTGTTGATCGCGGACCAAGCCGGTGTGGCGGGTGCCCCGGCCCGGCAGCCGGCCACGCAGATGGGCTGGTGGCAGCGCCTTTGGGACTCTCACGACCGTGCCGCGCGCCGAGCGTACCGGCGCAGCCTGCCGCCGCTCTATCGCTGGCGGCGGGTGCTGATCGTCCTCGTCATCCTCGTGCTGGGCACCGGCGGGGCGTACGCGCTCGGCCGGCATCCGGTGCGCTGGCTCATCGAGCGCTGGTACGACCTGCGAAACGCGACGGAGATCGTTCCCGGCGTGCAGGCGAAGATCCTGCCGCCCCAGGCGACGGCGCCAGGGTCCGACCCGGCAGCGCTGACCGACGGCAGCATCGCGTCCTGGGCGATGGTCTGGAAGCCCAAGCAGGAAGGCGGCAGTTGTGGTGGCGCAGCCGGCACCGGCGTGATCGTGCTCAAGGTGCCCAGCACCCGGGTCCGCGAGATCGAGATCGCGGCGGGACTCCCTGCGGACGATCCGGTCCGGCAGCTCCAGTTTCGGCCGAAGTCGATCGGCATCAGCTTCGACGGGGGCGTCTGCCGCAACTTTCCGCTGCAGGACCTGGCCGGTCCGCAGACGCTCGAGGTCGACAGCCAGGTGCCGATCAGGACGATCCAGATCGGCGTCGACGTGGCCTACCCCGCGCCCGCGGACGGCCAGGCGCTGCTGAGCATCACCGAGGTCATGGTCAAGACCCGGCCGAGGGCGCCTGGCTGACCAGCATCCATCGGGCGACGACCCCCGCTGCGGTGCAGACCGCGTTGTCAGGCCGGCTGTCGGAAAGGCTGGTTTCCCGGCTCGGCGCCGCGACTACTGCGGCGGATCCGGTTGGGTGACGATGCAGCTCCGCGACGTGTTCGGCACCTGGTGCACCAGCGGACACGCGGCGGTCGCGTCCTCCTTCGACGAGAACGGGCCGGCGGTGACCAGCCATAGCCGCTCGGCCGGTGGTCTCGTCGGCGTGAACCGGAAGTTCGGGTAGTCCTGCGTGTCGAGAACCTGGGCCGGCAGTCCCTTCGCCCGGAGCTGGGTCACCCGGTCCTCGGCCAGGGACTTCGGCGTGGTTCGCACCGGCCAGTAGTTCGCCACGACCACCCACTGACCCTGGGCCACGGTCGGCGTCGGGCTGGGGGACCCCGACGAGCTCCCGTCGCCCGGGCTGGCGGACGACGAGCTGCTCTCCGACGCCGTCGGTGTCGGAGAGGGCGTCGGCGTCGGGGTGGGCGTCGGTGTCAGTGTCGGGGACGGACTCGCGGTCGCCTTGAGCGTCGTGGTGCAGGCCAGGTCGGAGGCCGGTCCCGGTGTCTTGTCCCGGTAAGCCAGCAGCTTGAAGCAGTTGGACTTCTCCGGGCCGTCGGCGGGCACGATCAGCGCGTTCTGCGAGCTGTCGATGCCGGGAATGACGCTGAGGATGGAGCTCCGGTCGCCGGCGTCGATGACCTGCACCCGGTACTCGCTGATCTGCGAGATCGCCTCCCAGGTCAGCTTGATCTTGTCCGGCGCGATGGCGGTCGCGGCGAGCTTCTTGGGTTTCGGTGGTGGGCCCAGCTGGCCGAGCGGGCCCTGGGCGGATTTCGGCGTCCGGGTGAAGGCGTACGCGCCGCCGGCGATCCCGGCCAGCAGCAGCACAACGAGGAACGTGACGAAGACCTTGGACAGGATCGGCTTCTGGTTGAGCGCGCCGTCGACCACCGGCCGGCCGGGGTCTCCGTACGGATTCTGGGGCTGCGGGCCCGGCGCGGTGCCGACGCGCTCGCCGATCACCTGGAACGGGATCCGCAGGGGCTGGCCGCGGAGGAACGGCTTGCGCGTTCGTACCGTCATCCGTACCAACCCGGAACCGCCCACGGGCAGGTCGACCACGTCCGGCCGCAGCAGGAAGCCCAGTGCGTTGTCCGGGTCGTAGGCGATCATCTGCAGCCGGGCCGGTGAGTTGCCCCAGTTGCTGAGTTGGATCACGTGCCTGCCGCGCCACCGGCCGCTCGAGGTGACCGGGATGATCTTCGACTGCAGGCCGAACACCTGTCCCAGCTCGACCTCGCCCTCGGCGACGGCGCTGACTCCTCGGTCTTCGGTCGAGGTCGCCATCAGGCCGAAGGCGAAGGTGCCGCTGGGTGCGGCCGTGCCGGATGGTGGGGTGAAGACGATGACGGCGGTCGCTTCCTCGCCGGGGTAGATGTCGACCCGTGGCGGCAGCACCTCACCCCAGCGGTCGGGCTCCGCGCCGAGGATGGTCAGATTGAAGCCCTCGACGATGCTGCTGGTGCTGGAGATCTTGACGACCACCTGAGCCTGGCCGCCGGGCTGGACCGACACGCGCGTGTTGTCCAGCGTGACGATCGGGTCGGCCATGGGGACAACGATAGGGCTGCCAGCAACACCTGGCTGACAATGTCAAGGGTTCCCCTTTCCCAGTTCCGTTGTGCCGCTGACTAGGCCAGGTACCGCCCTGAGTCGGCCTGACAGCGCCTCGAAGCCAGTCGCCCGCGGAGGGTGCGGGGGGTCGTCCCCTGCAAAGACATTGCCCTTACGGGCACCGGCGTCTGCCCCTGGAGTTGGACCGCCTTCCACTGACCGCGGTAGCGGAGTCGCGGGACACTGGCGGATGTGATCCACGAGGTGGACTCTGCGTTGCGCTCGCTGATCGAGCGCGAGACCGGCACGCGGGACGTGGAAGTGGTCTTCGACGCGCCCACCCGGGAGTGGGCGGGACGGCGGAACTCGCCGACCATCGACGTCTACCTGTACGACATCCGCGAGGACCTGCGCCGCAAGGAGCGCGGGCTGATCAACGAGTACGACGAGCGCAACCTGCGGGTCGTCGCCCGGCACCTGCCGCCGCGCTACTTCAAGCTGTCCTACCTGGTCACGGCCTGGACCCAGCGGCCGGAGGACGAGCACCGGCTGCTCTCCTCGCTGCTCTACTGTTTCCTGCGCTTCGAGGCCCTGCCGGAGGAGGTGCTGACGGGTCCGCTGCTGGCGATGGGTGTGCCGGTGCCGGTCACCGTCGCGCTGCCGCCGCCGGAGGACCGGGCGTTCGCCGACGTCTGGTCGGCGCTCGGCGGTGAGCTGAAGCCGTCGATCGACCTCGTGATCAGCGCGCCGGTCGACTCCGGCCAGCGCTACGAGGCGGGTCCGCCGGTCGCCGTCCCGCCCCGGCTGTCGATCGGCGGCAGCGACGGCTGGCCGGAGGTCGAGCAGGCCGGCGGCAAGGCAGCCGACCGGCTCCGCGGCCCGGCCGCACGGGCCGCTGCCGAGCGCGCGGAGGCCGAAGCGGACGAGGCAGAGAGGAGCCCCGTCAGGCCCGTCCCGCGACGCCGTACGACGCGCAAGAGCGCCTCGTGACAGATCCCAGCCTGGCGTACCTGCTGGGCCGGGCGGGGCTCGCGGAGGACCGGGTCCGGCTGCTCGTCTCTGAGCGGCGCGCGGACGATCCGGCGCCGGACGATCCGTTCCGGGGTCTCTATGTCAGCGACGAGACCGTCGACCGGCTGCTCGACGGCACGCCGGCCGGTGCGCTGGACTACGACAGCTCCGAGCGGGCGGCGACCGAGTCCGCCGCCGACGAGGCGGAGGCTGCTGGCGAGCGGATCCGGCTGCGCGACCTCGCCCGCGCCTCCGGACTGACCGACCTCGACGTCGAGTTGTTGATCATCGCATTGCTGCCAGACCTGGACACGAGGTTCGAGCGGCTGTACGGCTACCTCAACGACGACGTGACCCGTCGCCGCGCCTCGGTCGGGCTCGCCCTGGCCCTCGCCGGCGAGTCGGCGATGTCCGCGGCCGCACGTGGCCGGCTGGAGCCCAGCCGGCCGCTGGTCAGCCACGGGCTGGTGCTGGTCGAGGACCAGGACCGGCCGTTCCTCACCCGGGGGCTGCGGGTCCCCGACCGGGTCGTGGCGCACCTGCTCGGCGACGACGTGCCGGACCCGTCCCTGACCGGCCTGCTCGACGAGATCCCAGCCTACGAGGTGCCGCTGGCCGGCCGGCTCGCCCGGGCGCTGACCGCCGGGGTCCGGCTGGTCCACCTGCGCGAGAAGGTGTCCGGGACCGGTGCCGCGATCGCGGTCGCCGCGCTGGCTCGTGCGGGCAGGTCCCATCTCGTCCTCGATCTCGGCCGGCTGGTGAGCGGCCACGAGGTGACCTCGATGCTGGCGGTCGGTCTGCGGGAGGCGCTGCTGCGCGACGCCGGGCTCGTCGCCGGCCCCGTGGAGGTGCTCGCGGAACAGGCGCCGGAGGCGATCCATCTGCTGGCCCGTGCCGACGTCCCCGTGCTGCTCGTCGGGGCCGCGACCTGGGACCCGCAGTGGTCGGCGAACAGCCCGCTGCTGGTGGACGCGCCGGTGCTCGGCGGCCGCGACCGGCTGGCGCTGTGGGAGCGGGAGCTCGGCCCGCACGACCCGGCTCTCGACCCGGGCTCGCTCGCCGTGCACCTGGCCCTCGGGCCGGCGCAGGTCCGCAAGGCCGTACGGGCCGCGGAGGCGGCCGCCCGGCTCGGTGACGGCCCGGTCTCGGCGGAGGACCTGCGCCGGGGCGTACGGGCCCAGAACGCCGCCGGCCTGGAGCGGCTCGCCCGCCGGATCGAGCCGGAGGTGGCCTGGGACGACCTCGTGCTCGCGCCACCCGTACGGCGTGGGCTGGAGGAGCTGGCCGCGAGGGCTCGGCACCGGGACACCGTGCTCACGGACTGGCGGATGCGCCGTGGCGGTGGCCGCGGGCACGGCGTGACCGCGCTGTTCGCCGGCGACTCGGGCACCGGCAAGACCATGTCCGCCGAGGTGATCGCGGCCGACCTGCGGCTGGACCTCTACACGGTCAACCTCGCCACGGTCGTCGACAAGTACATCGGCGAGACCGAGAAGAACCTGGAGCGGATCTTCGCGGAGGCCGGCGGGGTCAACGCCGTGCTCTTCTTCGACGAGGCGGACGCGATCTTCGGCAAGCGCAGCGACGTGCGGGACGCGCACGACCGCTACGCCAACATCGAGAGCGCCTACCTGCTGCAGCGGCTGGAGACGTTCGACGGGCTCGCCGTGCTGGCCACCAACCTACGGGCCAACATCGACGAGGCGTTCACCCGGCGGCTGGACGCGATCGTCGACTTCCCGGCCCCGACGCCGGAACTGCGGCGCTCGCTGTGGTCGCGCTGCCTGACGCCGCCGCTGCCGGTGGCAGACGACATCGACCTGGACTTCCTCGCCAACTCCTTCGAGCTGGCCGGCGGCAACATCCGCTCCGCCTCGACCACTGCGGCCTACCTCGCGGCGGCCGCCGGCACGCCGGTCACCATGCTGCAGGTGATCGCCGCAGTGGAGCAGGAGTACCGCAAGCTCGGCCGGCTGGTGCTGGAGCGGGAGTTCGGGCACTACTACCCGCTGGTGAGGTGATCGCGGGTGAAGCCCGCGAGCACCCTCGGTCGGCTTCGTCGTCAGCGTCCCCGGGTGCGGAGCGGACCGTCGCGGGGGTTTCCCCCAGCGTGTTGCCCGATCGGGAAGCGGGTGCTGACCCGGTGGCTCTCCCGCACGCGACCGAGGCGTGTCACAGTTATAGGGATACGAACACCGGAGGTAGGCCATGCATGAGCACGCGATGGACGAGCGGCGCGATCCGTTCCGGCCCAGGGGCACGCGCATCGACGACGAGCTCCAAGATCATCTCGGTCGCGCGGCGGGTGCCGGACGTACGGACGTTCTCGGGCCCGAAGGGGTGCTCGGCCTGCAGCGCGTCGCCGGCAACGCCGGCGTCACGTCGCTGATGGAGGAGGAGCGCTCGCCGGTGCACGACGTGATCAGCTCCGGTGGCCGGCCGCTCGAGCCCGATGTCAAGACCGAGATGGAGGGCCGGCTTGGTCACGACTTCTCCGACGTACGGGTGCACGACGACTCGGCCGCGGCCGCGTCGGCGAAGGCGGTCAACGCGCACGCGTACACCGTCGGCTCGAACGTGGTCTTCCAGCGCGACATGTACGACCCCAGCACGACCGAGGGCAAGACCACGCTGGCGCACGAGCTGACCCACGTGGTCCAGCAGCGCAGCGGTCCGGTCGATGGCACGTCGGCGCCCGGCGGGATCAAGGTCAGCGACCCGTCCGACCGGTTCGAGCGCGAGGCGGCCGCCAACGCCGACCGGGTCATGTCTGGCCCGACGCCCGTGCAGGCGATCAGCGCCTCCGGTCCGGCGGTCCAGCGGCAGGAAGAGGACGAGGAGGTCCAGGGCTCCTTCGTCCAGCGGCAGGAGGAGGACGAGGAGGTGCAGGGTCTCTTCGTCCAGCGCGCCGAAGGCGACGAGGAAGAAGAGGTCCAGGGTCTGTTCGTTCAGCGCCAGGCGCCTGAGGACGAAGAGGAAGCCCCGGCCGGGTAGGCATCCGGATCTGTTTCCCGGCCCTGTCCCCGGCCAGGCTTGGCCGGCCGGGCTACGGCCCCAGGCTTGGCCAGCCGGGTCAGTGCGCGCAGAGGCGCGCGGCCATCTGCGCGTCGCGGTGCCTTATCGCGCAGTCGCCTGTTGCTCCACTGAATGTGCGATCCAGGTTTGCGCCTCCCACTGGCATAAGGTGGCGTATCGACACCTGCGGGAGCGGTAGCAATGGGTGATCTCGACCCGGTCACATTCGGCGGCCACATCGTCGACCGCCGCACAGCAGCCATGCTGACCGAAGCGCAACGGATCGCCAACGTCGAGGACCCGACGATCGGCAAGTACAAGCTGACCCAGGGATGTTGGTGCCACGGGGCACAATCGGCGGGTACGCACGCGGGGCCCGGCGCCTTCGATATGTATACGGCGGGCTACAGCGAGCACCAGAAACAGATCATCGGCATGGCGTTTCGCAAGGTGGGGTTCGCCAGTTGGAAGCGCACCAGGATCCCGGGCACGTGGGAGGAGCACTGGCACGGGATCGCCATCGGGACCAAGGGGCTTCCGTCGGTCGCGCAGAACCAGGTCACCAGCTACAAGGCCGGCCACAACGGACTGAGAGGCAACGGCCTCGATCCGGATCCGCGGCCCAAGGAAATCCATACGTGGGAGCAGTACAAGCAGCAGCACGTCGCCGATATGCAGCCCGCCGATGGGCTCGGAGGCAACGGGCAGCATGAGGTCATGGAAAAGGCACTGGCAACCGGCGGCTCGGACCCGTACGAGATCGCGGCGGGCGGGCAACTGGTCCAGGACTCCGACACCGACCATGACGGGCTGACCGACGCCTTCGAGAAGCTGGCCGGCACGTCGGCGAGGCTGGCGGACACGGATTCCGACGGGCTCACCGACGCGTACGAGGCGATGATCTCCCACACGGACCCGCTGTCGGCGGACAGCGATGGCGACCTGGTCAGCGATGCGGCGGAGCTCGCGGCGGGCAGCGACCCGGGCCGGTTGCCGGGCATGGCAGGCGTGATCGGCACCGGCGCCTTCGCGGAGAACATCCGGGGTGGCATCAAGGATGCGGACCACGACGGCCTGTCCGACCGGACCGAGCAGCTGCTCCGGACGAACGCCAGGGTTGCCGACACCGACGGCGACCAGCTGTCGGATGCCGAGGAGATCGCGCTCGGCACCAACCCGCTACTGGCCGACTCGGACTTCGACGGCCTGACCGACGGGTTGGAACTGAGCTATCAGGGCGACCCGCTGTCCAACGTGCCGCCGGGCGCCCGTGGGCTGCCGCCCGGATTAGGCGCGGGAACCGGCGCCGGGGCCAGCGCGGCCACCGGCGCGGGCCAGTACGGTCAGAACCTTGACCCAGCCGGCACCGGCGGCCTCGACGGCGGCGGGGCCGACTTCCACTAGGGCCGCCGGCCTGGCCCGGGGCCGGTTACAGGCTGGCGCCGTGGGCGGCGACCGTGGTGGTGATCCAACTCAAGGCCTGGGGCGTGTCGACCCGGTAGGAGTAGCTGGTGCTGGTGCACACCCCATTGCCGAACGAGTTCACCCCGAGAATGACGTTGGTGCCACCCAGCAGATCGGGCCCGCCGGAGTCACCGAAGCAGGTGCCGCCCTTGTTGGTGTGGAGCTTCAAGAACTCGTCGCTGATCGAGTCGTTGCTGGCGACCAATGTCGTCGGAGCGTAGAACCGGGTCGCTGAGGCGCCAGGAGCCTTCTACAGATCCTCGCCCTGGGTCATGGTCCGACGCCCACATTCTAAGGGCTGTCACCACGACGTACCGGCGGGGCTGGCCCATCGTGACCACCGTTCTCCAGCGGCTCGCCGCGATCGTGACGGCGTTCTCTCCAGCTGCTCGTCGCGTCCCGGGGGTCGGAAAGGTTGGGCGGCATGCCCGGCGCCGGCTGCGGTGCCCTTTCGGGCAGCCCAGCGTGCCCTTGGCGGGGGCCGTCGTACCCGTGAGTCGCAGAGTGCCGTTCGGCAGTCTGAATGGGTTGGGTGTGCGGACCTTGGGAGGTCGCTTTGTGAAGGCTCCCCTGGATCGCGATGCGCCGCAGCCGGACCAGCCGGTCCGCCGTAGGCTCGCGCCCGTACGAGCGGTCAAGATCCCCGAGACGGACGAGCAGCCGGTGCTGCCGCCCCCGGGTTCGGTCCGCCGGATGACCCCGCAGGTCGTGAGCCGGCTGCAGGCGGCGGCCGGCAACGCCGCCGTGTCCCGGTTGATGGTGCAGCGGCGCCAAGGACCCGAGTCCGATCCCAAGTTCCGCGCTCTAACTAAGGACATTCGCGCCAAGCAGAAGCGGCTGCGGGCGCATCCGCCGGCCAGGAGCGAGGCCGCCAAGGCGCAGGGCGCGGCCAAGGCGCCCCCAGACGACAAGCAGGCCAGGGGCAAGGCGGCCCAGGCCGAGAAGATGAACGCCGCCAAGCCGGGCGAGTTCGACAAGGCAGCCTTCATCAAGGCCGTCAACGCCGCGATCGACAAGCAGGCGCCCAAGAGCCTCAGCGAGGCCAAGGACTTCGGCAGCTCGGGCAAGGCGGCGGCGATCAAGGGTGAGGTCTCCGGCCGGGTGACATCGGGTAAGCAGGCCTCGGCCGGCCCGATCGACGCGGCGACCAAGGCGGCGCCCGACACCTCCAAGGTGGAGGTCAAGGCCGTCACGCCGCTCGCCCCGGATCACCCGCCCAGCACTCCGGCAACCCCCGATCCGGCGCTCGCCATCCCGGACAAGGCGCCGAAGGAGGCCACCGACTTCTCGGAGGGACCCAAGCAGGTCGACAACGAGATGGCCGAGGCGGGCGTGACGGAGACTCAGCTGGCCGAGTCGAACGAGCCCGAGTTCGGCGGCGCCCTCGAGGCGAAGAAGGAAGGCGAGGAACACAGCGCTACCGCGCCGGCGAAACTGCGGGCCAGCGAGGCCCAGACGCTGGCGGCCACCAAGGGTCAGGCCGTCACCGCCGGCGCCGCGGCGATGGGGTCGATGGCGGCCACCCGCAAGGCGGTCGGGACTGCCGTCACCGGCGGCAAGCAAGGCACGAAGGCCACCGAGGAGACCAAGCGGGCCCAGGTTGCAGCCATCCTGCAGAAGGTTTTCGACGCGACCAAGAAAGATGTCGAGGGCATCCTCAAGGGGCTGGACAAGAAGGTCGACGACGCCTTCAACAACGGTGAGAAGGCGGCCCGCGACGCCTTCACCGCCGAGCACAAGCAGAAGATGGAGGAGTACAAGGACCGGCGCTATTCCGGCCTGCGGGGCAAGTACCGCTGGGTCCGGGACAAGTTCAAGGGTCTACCGTCCGAGGCCAACCAGATCTTCGTCAACGCCCGCGCCGGCTACGTCAGCCGGATGCAACAGGTGATCGCCTCGGTTGCGGAGGTGATCTCGGTCGAGCTCGGCCGGGCGAAGGCCCGGATCGCCCAGGGCCGCAACGAGCTCAAGGCCGAGGTCGACAAGCTCCCCAAGGACCTGAAGGCACTGGGCAAGAAGGCGGCCGGCGAGTTCGGCGACAAGTTCGACCAGCTGACCGAGTCGGTGGACAGCAAGGGCAACGAACTGGTCCAGACGCTGGCCACCAAGTACAAGAACGCCTTGACCAAGGTCGACGAGGAGATCGAGGAGGAGAAGGAGAAGAACTCCGGCCTGATCGCCCGGGCCATCAATGCGGTCAAGGCCGTGATCAAGACGATCCTCGAGCTCAAGGATCTGCTGTTCAACGTGCTGGCCAAGGCGGCCGAGGCGATCGGATCGATCATCGCCCACCCGATCCGCTTCCTCGGCAACCTGGTGTCGGCCGTCGGCGCGGGTCTCGAGGGCTTCATGTCGCGGATCGGCGAGCACCTCAAGAAGGGCCTGGTGAGCTGGCTGCTCGGCACGGCGGGGTCGATGGGCATCGAGATCCCGAAGAAGTTCGACCTGCCGGGGATCGTCATGATGATCGCCGGGATGCTCGGCCTCACCTGGGGAGCGATCAAGGCGAGAGTCATCTCCCGCGGCATCCCGGGCAAGGTCATCGAGATGGCCGAGGGGTCGCTGCCGATCATCGCGAAGCTGCGCTCGGACGGCATCGGTGCTCTCGGCGACATGATCGTGGAGAAGGTCGGCGACCTCAAGGAGATGCTCTTCACCAAGATCGGCGAGTACCTCATCCCCGAGGTGCTCAAGGCCGGCGTGATGTTCATCATCTCGATGCTCAACCCGGCCTCGGCCTTCATCAAAGCGTGCAAGATGATCATCGACATCGTGATGTTCATCTTCACCCGCGGCAAGCAGATCATCGAGTTCATCAACGCGGTGCTGGACGCGGTGATCGCCATCGCCAAGGGCGGCACCGGCGGGGTGCCGGCCATGATCGAGAACGCGCTGGCCAAGTCCATCCCGGTGCTGATCGGCGTCCTTGCGGCGATCCTCGGCGTCGGCGGCATCGCCGACAAGGTGAAGAAGTTCATCCAATCCCTGTCCAAGCCGGTGATGAAGGCCGTCGACTGGGTCACCGACAAGATCGTCAGCGTCGGCCGGGGCATCTGGGGCAGGATGAAGTCCGCGGCCGGCAGGATCAAGGACAAGATCACCGGGAAGAAGAAGGACGCCACCGAGCCGACCCGCGCCGCCGGCAAGGCGGTCAAGGGGAGGGCCGAGGCGGATCTCGCCGGACGGATGGGCGGCTCCATCTCCAGTGCCGCCCAGGTCAAGTCCGCAATCGGAGCGGTTTACGCGAAGTACCAGCCGCAGGGCGTGACGGGCATCAGGGTCAGCCAGACCGACGTCAGCCACTACTCGTTCGACGTCGTTGCCCGCAAGATCGACGAGAGGAATCCGACACCCGAGAAGTTCATGAACAAGGACTTCCAGGTCCGGCTCGACTCAATCGGCAAGGCGACGGGCATTCCGCACACCGCGCTGGTCGCCAGCTGGAACGGGGCGGCGTTGCCACGCATGGAGCAGGACCACTCGGATCACCACGCCGAGGACGCGATGGCCGCCTACATCCTCGAGCATCGCGACAGTCTTCCCGGTCCAGGGAGAGGCCGGAGGAATCGGCTTGACGTCACCCTCACGAAGAGCCCGTGTCCCCGCTGTGGACGCCGGCTGGCCAGGTTCGCATCGGACAACAACGTCCAGCTCAGCCTCGCCGTGATCGGCCTGTATCGGGGTAAGAGGGGGACCGTCGAGGAGAAGGAGGCGAGCTTTGACGCACTGGTCAAGCTCGAGGTGAAGGGTGTCGATCTGCGGGTACCGACGGTCCGGGAGGTGCTGGCTCAGCTCGGCAACCCAAGGCTGACCAAGGAGTCACTCCGGATCCTCAAGCAGAAGCTGGCGAACATGCGCGAGATCCTCAAGGACGTGAATGCCGAGGCCGCGGCGATCAGGAAGGCTGGAAGGTGACATGGGCAAGGACGCGGAAGAGGGCTACGACGAGATCGACCTGTCCGAGATCGGGGCCACCGACGAGGACGTCCGACAGGTGAAGGAGATCGTGGCCAAGCGAAGGCGTGAGCGAGAGGCCAAGGAGAAGGCCGCAAAGGCCGAGAAGAAGGCCGCAAAGGCCAAGAAGAAGAACGAGAACTGAGCTGTGTGCGGACTCCGCCTCCGGTGCGCGAGCCAAAGGGGGCAGATCTGTTGCCCGGATGGGCAGCAGAGGTTGCCCGCGGCTTCGTCCGGGCGGTCGTACCCCTGAGAGGCCGTACGCCGGAACCTTCTAGGTAGGCACATCTGTCGTGCCGAAGCACAAGGGTGTGTAACCCCGTGCGGGGTGCACCAGAAGGAGCCAGCATGCCGTCGTACC
>Ga0081539_10000288_pt1 | contig 113905 bp, 109 predicted proteins | sample TabmetS4T2R2_FD_71023 | JGI IMG/M metagenome (GOLD analysis project Ga0081539, IMG submission 71023) | Tabebuia heterophylla rhizosphere microbial communities from the University of Puerto Rico - S4T2R2 | ecosystem: Host-associated > Plants > Roots > Rhizosphere ... | reverse complement strand
TCCGGCCAGCCCCGGCCGGAGCGGGAGGACGAAGGCTCCCCTCGCGAGCCACGCCTTGCCCGCGATCGTCGACGAGAACACCGTCTCGACCAGGTCCGCGTACGTCGAGCTCACGTCGCCGAGCGGCATCGCGCGAGCCTAATCTCGCGTTCGCGGCGGCGTCCACTCCCACGCTCCGGCTGGGCCAGCCAGAGCCTGGGCGCGATGACACTTTGCTTCGCGCCGGTACCCCGCCCTTCACCAGTCGCCCGGCACAGGACGACGGTTGTGCTGATTCAACACGAGCCCGCTTGACGCTCGCCCGTTCGTTGGCAGGGTCAGCTGCCCGCGCGATACTGGAGGTCGAGGCTATCGCGGCGTGCCGACCACGACAGCGTCAGACGCCAGCAGCCCGGCGCAGGCACGTCGACGATCGACGGGCCCGGGCCGCCTGAAGCGAGGAGGAGCACGATGCCGGACAGGAGCTTCGTCCCTCTCACATGCGCCCGGCAGGATTCGAACCTGCGGCCTCGCGCTCCGGAGGCGCGCGCTCTATCCCCTGAGCTACGGGCGCTGGGACGGGCAAGTGTAGCGTGCCGCTCTCGATGACCTCGCGCGTGATATGGACGGCGTCGTGACACACGAGCAGGCACTCGCGGCCATTCGCGCCACGCTCGAGACGGCCCGAGCCCCGGTGTCGATCGCCGTCGCGGACGACCACGGCGAGCTCGTCGCGTGCGTCGCGATGGACGGTGCCGCGCGGGACACGCTGGAGAACGCGCGGCGCAAGGCGTACACGGCCGCACGAAGCGACGCGACCTCGACCCGCGCTCTGGCCGAGAAGGTGAGCGGAAGCTCCACCGAGCTGGCCAGCTTCGACCCGCAGTTCTCCTTCTTCCACGGCGGCGTGGCCGCGTTCTCCGACGGCCGACGGGTCGGCGCCGTCGGCGTCAGCGGCCTACCGGGGGCGGAGGACGAGCGGCTCGCCGTCGCCGCGATCCGTGCCGCAGGGCTCGAGCCGGCGGACTGACGCGCGTCATAGCTTGACCCTGAAGGTGCGCCTGACCGGCGGCCCACCCGACGGGGGGACGACTTCCGCTTCGGCGGTCACCCAGCCCGCGAGCCGGCCCGCGTTGCGGAGCTGGACGATCCCGCGCGTGTGCGGTCGCAGCGGGCGGGGCTCGCCTCGCAGCCGCAGCTTGGCGCGGCCGCGACGCAGCACGAGGCGCACCTGCGCGCGCTCGAGGGTCTCCGTCACGTTGCCCCGGTTGAAGAGCAGCAGCTCGAGGACACGCCCTTTCGCTCCTCGCCTGACGCCGAGGCCGGCGATCGTGAGCCGTCGGACGACGCGTCCCGGAGCCCGGACGACCACGACGATGCCGAGCCTCATGCGCACCGCGACCGCCGCCCCGCGTCGAGGTCTTGTCGTGAGGAGGACCAGCGCGTCGTGGTCGCCCGGCTCGACCCGGCGTGGAAGCCGTGTCGTGACGGTCAGTGGCCGGGTTCCGCGGACGGGGACGACGATGCGCGCGGGCTTCACGGTGAGCCACGTCGCCGTGCCGCGGCCGACGCGCGGCCGCCCCCGCAGATCGAGCGAGAAGGCCGCACGGGAGACGTCGACTACGAGCGGGCTCTGACCCGTATTGGTGACGCGCACGGTCGCCGCACCGGACCCCGTGAGCATCACGCGCGCCGGGGTCGCGCTGAGAGCGACCGGAGCCGGTGTCGCGCCCGCGCCCGCCGAGGCGGGCACGAGCACGAGCATGGCGAAGGCGATGATCGCCGCGCGTCTCATCGACCGATCACGGTGAACGTCACCTGCGCCGAGTAGCGCCCTGCGGGCACGACCGGGAGCGCCGTGACGAACCCGAGCCGTGTGTCCCACAGCTCTCCGCCGGCTGCGCTCTGCGCGGCAGTCGTCCCGACGAGGAGGTCGGCCGCGGGTGCGATCGGGACGGCGGCCATCGCGCCGGCGGCGAGGGCGGGGCCGATCGTCCCACCGGCCGGAGCGGTTCCCGCGATGCCGAGAGGCAGGTCGGCCGGGGCGAACGCCGTGCGTCGCACCGTCAGCGTGTAGCCGGTCGGGTTGTTGCTGACGACGGTCACCTTCTCCGAGACCGGGGACGGCTTCATGCCGGCCGCGGCGTTCCCGAAGCTGACCGTGGGTCGTTCGAGCGCGATCGAGAGCGCGGATTGGATGTCCACGTCCACGGTCGCGCCTTGCGACACGCCGCCCGGAGGCGGCGGGCTGCCGCCGCAGGTCGTCGCGGCGGCGGTGAGGTTCCGAGGCACCGGAGCGGCCGAGACGAAGTCGGTCGCGTTGACGTCGGTGTCCGCGCACCCCTCGTTGCCGCGGGCGGCCGCGGTGGTGTTGTCGATCGCCGGCGCCGGGCCGCTTCCCTCGTAGTCCACGGCGCCGCCGTAGCCCATGAGGTCCGCCACCGAGGTGACGGCCGAGCAGCTCCCGGGGGAAGCGCCGCACGTGAGCGGCGCTGTGTCGCGAACGACCGCCACCTTGCCGCCCGAGACCGCGAGGTTCGTCGTTCCCGTGGCGTCGGGCGTCGGCAAGGCAGCGCCGACCGCACCGCCGGACGCAAGCTGCACGAGGTAGTGCCGGCCAGGCGGGATCGACCCGGTCAATGCGGTCGCCTGCCACGAGGTGCCGCTGGCGGAGGCGTACTGGATCGTCCAGCCGCTGATGTTCACGGTCGTCGAACCGCGGTTGAAGAGCTCGACGAAGTCGCTCGCGAAGGGCGCGCCGGCGTTGCCGCCGCCGGCGTAGACCTGGCTCACGACGATGTCGGGCGAGGCGCTGCGGGCGGCCGGCACTGCGAGGACGGCAACCGCGACGACGAGGAAGAGGACGTGCGATACGAGTCGTGACATATGACGGCTCCAATCGGAAGGGAACGTGATCCCTCCGGGATAGCGTGTTGTCAGATCGGGCGAAAGGGTCGCGGCGCGATTGGCACAGAGTTGGCACAGTTCCGTCGACGGCCTTCCGCGAGCCCTCGTGGCTGCCCACGACGCGTCGCCGGGCGACGCGCCGGAGCAGCCACGGGAAGACCGGCCTCGCCCGGCACGCGGCTAGGGTCTCACGGTGATCCGGGCCGTCCGCAGCCTCGACCCGCGTCTCCCCCGCGCGATCTACACGCTCCAGCTCGGTGGGCTCGTGAGCGCGTTCGGGAACGGGATGCTCATCCCGTTCCTGTTCATCTACCTGCACAACGTCCGCGGCATCGGGCTCGGCGTCGCGGGACTGATCGTCGGCGCGAACGCGGTCGTGAGCGTCGTCGCTGGGCCGGTCGCCGGATCGCTCGTCGACCGGTACGGCGGCCGGAACGTGCTCGGTCTCGCGCTCATCGTGCTGACGGTCGGGTACGGGTCGTTCGCACTCGTCCACGAGCCCTGGCAAGGATTCGTCGCGGCGGTCGTGACCGGCGTCGGGAACGGGTTCTTCTGGCCGGCCCAGTCGACGCTGCTGGCAGGACTGTCGCCGCCCGACCGAAGGCACGCGACGTTCGCGATGCAGCGCGTGATGATGAACCTCGGCATCGGCGTCGGCGCGCTGGTCGGCGGCCTGATCGCGAGCACCGACCATCCGCGGACGTTCACGGCGCTCTTCCTCCTCGACGCGGCGACGTTCCTCGTGTACCTGGGCGTGCTCCTCGGCGCCGTGCCCGAGCCGCGCCGCCGCGAGGGCGGCGAGCCCCTCCGCGCCGGGAGCTACATCGAGGTCCTCCGGCACCGCGCCTTCGTCGCCGTCGTCGGCCTCAACGCGCTGTTCATCTTCGCGGGGATGTCCGGCTTCGAGCTTCTCCCCGTGTTCGCGAAGAACGAGGTCTCGGTGAACGAGGGCGCGATCGGGGCGATCTTCTTCGTCAACACGGTGGTCATCGTCCTCGCTCAACTTCCCATCGCGAAGCTGTCCGAAGGTCACCGCCGCATGCGGGTGCTCTCCGTGCTCGGCGTGCTCTGGGCCGCCTGCTGGGTCGCCGTGTCGATCGTCGGCGGCACCGTCGACGGCCGGACGGCGGCCGTCCTCCTCGCCATCGTGATGGGCGCGTTCGGCATCGGCGAATGCCTTCACGGAGCCGTGCAGGCACCGCTCGTGACCGATCTTGCCGAGCCGCGCTTGCTGGGCCGCTACATGGCGCTCTCGGCGCTCTCATGGCAGCTCGGGTTCGCGCTCGGGCCTGCGGTGGGCGGGTTCCTGCTCTCCGTCAGCCCGCTCGGGACGTGGCTCGTGTGGGCCGCGCTCTGCGCGCTCGGCGCCGCGCTCGCGATCAGGCTCGAGCGCGCGATCCCGAGCGGGATCCAGCGCACGCCGGTCGCGCAACCGGCCTGAACGCAGGCAGAGGCCGTAGAATGACGAACATGGTGCCGACGACCGACGAGCCTTTCAGTTCCCGTGCCGAGCCTGCCCCGCATCCGCAGGAGCACCCGCTCGCGCCCCGGCGCGGACGTCGTCGCACGCACGGCGCAGGTCGCTGAGCTCTCGACCAGCGGCCTGACCTGGGTCAACGTCGTCGCGCCCGACCTCGACACGGCACAGGCCCTCGCCGAGCGCTTCGGATGGCACCCGCTCGACGTCGAGGACATCGTCTCCAAGCGCCAACGGCCGAAGGTCGACGACTACGAGGACGACGGCTACCTCTTCGCCGTTCTGCATTTCCCCGTCTTCGACAAGGCAGTGCAGCGGCTCAACGCGGCGGAGCTCGACGTCTTCATCGGGCACGACTACCTCGTCACGATCCCGAACCGCGAGCTCCTGCCGGTGACGCGCCTGTTCGCCCGGTGCGAGGCAGACAGCGAATACCGCGACCAGCTCTTCGCCAAGGGCTCGGGTCGCCTCCTGTACGAGGTGCTCGACGACCTGTTCGACTACTGCTTCCCGATCCTCGACAAGATCGGCCACAAGCTCGACCGGGTCGAGGACGACATGTTCGAGCGCGCGGCCGAGGACGTCGTCCGCGACATCTCGAACGTCAAGCAGGAGATCATCTCCTACCGCAAGGTGATCAAGCCCGAGCGGTCGACGCTGCGGGTGCTCGAGCGGCGCGTCGACCGGTTCCTGCCCGAGGAGCTGGAGCTCTACTTCGACGACATCAACGACGCCGTCGAGCGCATCTGGGACCAGCTCGACAACTACAAGGAGGTCGTCGAGGCGCTCGAATCGACGAACGAGTCGGTCATCTCGCACCGCCAGAACGACGTCCTGCGCCTGTTGACGATCATCAGCGTGACGATGCTGCCGCTCACCGTCATCACGGGGATCTTCGGGATGAACGTCGTCTTTCCGGGAGAGGCCACGAGCGCTGCGTTCTGGGTGGTCCTCGCGTGCCTCTTGGGGACGTTCGTCGCGATGCTCGGCTTCTTCCGCTGGAAGCGCTGGATCTGACGAGTCGCCACCCGCCCGCGATTCCCTCGCACGAGCGATTCCCGGGCGCGCAGGCGGCGACGAGGGTGCGTGAGCGGCGGCCCGCTCCATCGCCATGGCGGGCCGCGCGCTTCAGCCCATCAACCTCCCCGGAACACACCGGTTACGCGATCGACGCCCACCCCCGCGCACGAACCCGATACGTTCGACGCGCGAGGCTCGCAGTAGGCGGCAGCCACGCAGACTCACGAAAGCCCTCCAGGCTGCCCGAGCGGGTTCGGTGGCCCGATCCTCAATCCTCCGGTCGGGCCCCGGACCTTCGGGCCGGCGGTGCAGCGCGACGCGGGCTTCGACCAGGTTCCGCGCGCTGCCGAGCGTCGAATCGCCGGAGCGACCGGCGCAGGGCGTCCGCGCGCTCCGCGCCTACGGCGTCAGACTCTCGACGTAGTCGCGGCAGGCCTCCTCGTCGGCGAACTGCGCATAGTCGCGCCAGCCGGAATCCTCGCATTCCTCGAGCGTCGACGGCCAGGCCAGGTTGGAGACGGGCGGCAGGAGCGGCGCCGGCGCCACGGGCTTCGTCGACGAGTCGAAGAGGTTCGACACCGTTCCGCCCAGGAGGAGCACGGCGACGAGACACCCGACCGCCACAACCGCGACGATCAGGACGTACTCGGCGGCTACCTGCCCGTGCTCCGCGTGCAAACCGTGCCGGCGCACCGGCACAAACGGTAGCTGCTGCCTCCGGACGACCTGAGTCTGCGGTCGCCGGCGAATCGCCTGCATGTCGCACTTTACCGTAGTGAGCCGTCGCGGAAACCACGGCGAAGCCGCGCGGCGCGCACGACCGGCGACCATCCAAAGGGCTAGGCACGTCCAGCCCAGCGGGGGAAGAACGGCGGACGCGCATCGCCGAGTCTACGGCCTATGGCGATCGAGGGTCTGCATACGGCGTCGACCCTTACGAGAGGGGGAAGGGAGTGACTGCGGCACAGTTCGAGGATCTCCGCGTCGACGAGGCGGCCGAGGTCCTCGCCTGGCGTTTCGATGCGCTTTGCCGGTCGGGCTACGACCTCGACGCGGCAGCGGTGTTGGCGGCGAACGTCCAGATCGACCTCCACGAAGCGGTCGATCTCGTCTCGCGCGGCTGTCCGCCCGACCTCGCGACCCGGATCCTGTTGTAGGGCGCCGCGACATCGGGAACCGAGCGGCGGGGATTCCGATGTCGCGGCGCTGAAGCTCCCTACGTGACCCGAAGCCCCTCGATGCCCGGATCGGGGTCGGGAAGCTCCGGATCGAGCCTCTGGAGGGTCGTCGCCACGAGCTCGGCCACGGCCAGCGCCTTGACCCAGTTGCGGTCGGCGGGCACGACGTACCACGGCGCATGGTCGGTCGACGTCTCCGTGAGCGCGTCCTCCCAGGCCGCGATCCAGTCGTCGAAGCGCTCGCGCACCGCGAGGTCGTCGCGGCGGAACTTCCAGCGCTTCACGGGGTCGTCGATGCGCTGCTGGAACCGCTCGCGCTGCTCCTCCCGCGAGACGTTGAGGAACACCTTCAGCACGGTCGTCCCCTCGTCCGTCAGCATCCGCTCGAACGCGCGGATGTGCTCGTAGCGGCGGGCCCAGACCTTCTCCGGCGCGATCTCGCGCATGCGCACCGAGACGACGTCCTCGTAGTGCGAGCGGTTGAAGATCCCGAGCTGGCCGCGCGGCGGGAGCGCGGCGTGGATGCGCCAGAGGTAGTCGTGCTCCAGTTCGGCTCCCACGGGCGCTCTGAACGACGTCACCCTGACGGCCATCGGGTTGACGCCGGCGAAGACCCGTCGGACGACCCCGTCCTTGCCCGACGCGTCGAGCCCCTGCAGGACAAGGAGGACGCTACGCCTGGCCTCGCCGTAGAGGCGGTGCTGGAGCTTGTCGATCCGCGCGACGAGCGCTTCGATGCGCTCGTCTGCCTCTTCCTTGACGTGCCCGAGCTTGTCGCCGGGGTCGCGCTCGGCGATCCGGGCCGGCGACCCCGGCGTCACTCGCAGATCGTCGAGCACGAACCGACTTTAGACTCCCACCCGATGGGCGGCCGCGGGTCCTTCCACCTCGGGTTCGCGATCGACTCGAGCACGGGGAAGCCGGGCGCGGACAGGGTCGTCGTCGGCTCGAGCGACCTCACCACGCACGGGGTCGTCGTCGGCATGACCGGGTCCGGCAAGACGGGCCTCGCGGTGGTGCTGCTCGAGGAGGCGCTCCTCTCCGGCATCCCGGCGATCGTCCTCGATCCGAAGGGCGACATGACGAACCTCGCCCTCGTCTTCCCCGACCTCCAGGCCGCGAGCTTCCGGCCGTGGGTGAGCGACGCGGAAGCAGCCGCGGCGGGTGTTTCGCCCGACGAGTACGCGTCGAGACAGGCGACGATCTGGCGCGAAGGCCTGGCGTCGAACGGCATCGCCCCTGACCGGCTGCAGGCGCTGAAGGACGCCGCCGACGTCACGATCTACACGCCCGGCTCGACGGCCGGCGTGCCGCTCGACGTCATCGGGTCATTGCGGGCGCCGGCGCTCTCCTGGGACACCGACGCGGAGGCGCTGCGGGACGAGATCGAGGGGACGGTGACGAGCCTGCTGGCCCTCGTGGGAATCACCGCCGACCCACTCTCGAGCCGCGAGCACGTGCTGCTCTCGAACCTGATCGAAAACGCCTGGCGCGTCGGTCGCGACCTCGATCTCGGAGCGCTGATCGGCGAGATCCAGACGCCGCCGATCCGCAAGCTCGGGGTGTTCGACGTCGACCAGTTCTTCCCGCCCGCCGACCGGACGAAGCTCGCGTTCACGCTCAACTCGCTCGTCGCGTCCCCCACGTTCGCGGCGTGGGCACAGGGCGAGGCGCTCGACCCGCAGAAGCTCCTGTTCACCCGGGACGGCAAGCCGCGCTGCGCGATCGTCTACATCGCGCACCTCTCCGAGCAGGAGCGACAGCTCGTGGTCACGCTCGTGTTCTCGAAGCTCGTCACCTGGATGCGGGGGCAGGAGGGGACGCCCGACCTCCGCGCGCTCGCGTACATGGACGAGGTGTTCGGCTACGTGCCGCCGAGCGCAGCGCCGCCCGCAAAGAAGCCGATCCTCACGATCTTCAAGCAGGGACGCGCGTTCGGGCTGGGGCTCGTCCTCTCGACGCAAAACCCGGTCGACCTCGACTACAAGGCGATGTCGAACGCCGGCACCTGGCTCGTCGGGCGGCTCCAAACCGAGAACGACAAGGCCCGCGTGCTCGAAGGGCTCAGGTCGGCGGCCGGCGACACCGACGTCGCGGCGCTCGACAAGGCGATCGGGGGCCTCCAGAAGCGCCAGTTCCTGCTCGTCTCCGCGACGTCGAGCCAGCCGCGCCTGCTCGCGACGCGGTGGGCGATGTCCTATCTCGCCGGGCCTCTGACGAAAGAGCAGGTCGCGCGGCTCGAGCAGGCGCCTACGGCGCCCGCCCAAGGCGAGGCCAAGGCGGTACCACCCGCCGAGGCACCGGAGCTCGCGGCCGACGAGACGTCGGTCGCGCCCGCCGTCGCGTCGAACCTCACCGTCTCGTACCTCGACCCCGCCGCGACCTGGGCCTCGGCGATCGGCGCGACTCCGCACTCGAACCGCCTGCGCGCCTTCCTCGCCGCCCGCGTGTCGCTGCGCTACGACGACAGCTCGGCAGGCGTGGACGAGGAGGAGGAGTACGAGGCCGTCTACGGCCCGCTCGACGGCGGTCTGGACCTCGCGAGCGAAACGCAGGTCGACTACGACGACCGCGACTTCAGCGCGCAGCCGCCGCCGAACGCCGCGTACGTCCTCCCGCGGGCCTCGATCGGCGAGTCGCGCTTCGCGAGCGAGACGGCGAAGGCGATTCGGGAGCGCCTCGTCGACCGGCGACCGCTCGAGCTGCAGCGCAATCGCGCGCTGAAGCTCGTCTCCCGACCGGGCGAGTCTCCCGAGGACTTCTCGGGCCGCTGCGACGCCGCCGCGCAGGAGCGCGCCGACGCCGAGGCTGCCAAGATCAAGGACCGGCTCGAAGCGAAGCGCGACCGCCTCGAGCGGGCGCTCGAGCAGGCGCAACGACGCGTCGAGGAGCTGGACACGGATACGCGGTCGCGCCATGCGACCGAGCTGATCGCCGGCGCCGGCGCCGTGCTCGGCGCGCTCCTCGGAGGCCGGCGGAGCGCACGCTCGATCACGGGGGCGCTCGGCAGCGCGGCGTCCCGTCGCGGCATGAGCGCGCGCGCGGTCGAGCGGCGCGAGTCGGCACAGGAGCGGGCCGAAGCGACGAGGGACGACCTCGCCGAGCTGGAGCAGGAGATCCTCGACGAGGTGGCGCAGATCGACGAGAAGTGGAAGGCGACCGCGGCGGAGATCGACACGCTCTCGATCCGCCTCGAGGCAACGGACGTCCGGGTGCTCGAGACGCGGCTCGTGTGGGTGCCGAGCGACTGATCCCGCTCGTCGTGCTCGCCGTCGTCGCGGTGGGCTGTGAGGGCGGCGTCCGGCAGACGAGCGAGCAGCCTCCGGCCGACATGCGTGCGGTCGTCGAGCGCGTCAACGACGGCGACACGCTCACGCTCCGCGACGGACGGCAGGTCAGGCTGGTGCAGATCGACGCGCCCGAGCTCGTCGCGGATTGCTACGGGCGTGCGGCCGCCCGAGACCTCGCCGCCCTGGTCCCTCGCGGAGCCCACGTGATCCTCAGGCGCGATCCGCGCCTCGATGCGGTCGACAGGTACGGACGGCTGCTGCGGTACGTCCTCGTCGGCCGTACGAACGTCAACGTCGCGCTCGTCCGGCGCGGCGCCGCCTCGCCGTACTTCTTCCGGAGGGCTCGCGGACGCTATGCGGATGCGCTGCTCGCCGCCGTCGACGACGCGCGCGCCCAGCGGCGCGGCTACTGGGGCGCGTGCCCGCGCGCAGAGCTGAACACCGGAATCGGCGCGATCACCGGTCCGCCATGAGGGCGCGGAGCGGAAGAGGGCTTGCAACAGACTGTTGCAAGCTCTCGAAGCACGTCGGCGCTCAGCGCCAGGGCACCTCGGGCGAGCGGTAGTACGCGACGCCGAGCGCGTCGAGGCGCGGTCCGTGGGCGACGAGCCGTCGCCGGTAGGACGGCCACGAGCGCCCAGCCGCCGGTGACCACGCGATCTCCGCATGACCGAGCAGGCGCGGGAACATCAGGTGGTCGAGGTCCGCGCGCACCACCGCGGTCTCCGTCCAGAGCGGCGCCTCGACGCCGAGGACGTTTTCCTCCCCGACGCCCGGCACCTCCTGCGCGGGATCCCAGGCATACGCGTCGCGCACGGTCGTCGTGCCGGCCCAGGTCAAGCCGAGGGGCGAGTCGGGCGTGTACTTCATGTCGAGGTACGCCTTCGTGGCGGGCGACATGACGACCTTCGCGCCCTGCTCGACGGCCCTCCGCGCGAGCTCCCGGCTCTGCCAGTGCTGCACGACGGACGTTCGGCGCAGAGTCGTCTTCGCGATCTCCTCCCAGCCGAGCATCCGCTTGCCGTGCGAGCGGACGATGCGCTGCACGCGCTCCACGAACGTGCGGTAGTCGCCGGGCTCGGTCGAGCTCGCCTCGTCGCCGCCGATGTGGATGTACGGGCCGGGCGTCAGCGCCGCGACCTCGCGGACGACGTCGTCGACGAACCCGAAAGTCAGCTCCTTCGCGATGCACAGCGAGCTGAATCCCACCTCGATGCCGCTGTACGGGGCGGGTGCGACGCCGTTGCACGTCAGCCGGGCGTACGACGACAGCGCGGCGTTCACGTGTCCGGGCATGTCGATCTCGGGCACGACCTCGACGAAGCGCTGCCGCGCGTACGCGACGATCTCCGCGTACTGCCGCTGCGTGTACCAGCCGCCCCGTCCCCCGCCGACCTGTGTACGCCCTCCGTGCGTCGTCAGCCGCGGCCATGACCGGATCGCGATCCGCCATCCCTGGTCGTCGGTGAGGTGCAGGTGGAGGCGGTTCAGCTTGTAGAGCGTCATCAGGTCGATCGTCCGCTTGACGTCGTCCACGCCGAAGAAGTGCCGCGCGACGTCGAGCATCGTCCCGCGCCACGCGAAGCGCGGCCGGTCGTGGATCGTCCCGCGCGGAATGCGCCAGGCGCCGGCCTGCGGCGTTTCCGCCTCGATCGACGGCGGCAGAAGCTGGCGCAGGGTCTGCGTCCCCCAGAACAGGCCGGCGGGTCGACGCGCCGTGAGCACGACGCCCGTCGCGTCGACGACGAGCCGGTAGCCCTCTTCGCCGAGCGACCGGTCGCCCGTGACGAGGCCGAGCACGAGGTCGCCGTGCGTCGCCCCACGAGGCCGGACGACGACGGGGAGCCGGAAGCCGGTCGGCGGTCGCAGGCGTGCAGCGAGCAGCTCGCCCACGCGACGCGCATCCGCCGAGGAGGAACGGACGACGATGCGCGCAGACGGGCCGAGCGTGAACGCCCCGCGCTCCGGCGCCTGGGCGAGCGGCCGCGGGATCACCGTGCCGAAGCTGGGCGCAGGTCCCTGCGCGCCGCGGGCGAGGTCACCGGCCATCGCAGCACATCCGAGCAGCGCCGCGACGGCGACGCGGAGCGAGGCGTCTCACCCCCTGACCGCGCCCGATGTGAGCCCGAACGCGATCCGGCGCTGGACGAGCAGGAAGAACACGATGACGGGGATCGCCGTCAGCGTCGAGGCGGCCATCAGGGCGCCCCAGTCGACGTTCCGGCTCGTGCCGAGGAAGTACGAGAGCCATACGGTCGTGGTGTGGTTCGCCTGGTCGGTGAGGATCACGCTCGCGAAGATGTACTCGTTCCACGCCGTGATGAACGCGAACACGGACGTGGCGACGAGGCCCGGCGCGACCAGGGGCAGCAGGATCCGCACGAACGCGCCGAGCCGGCTCGAGCCGTCCACCATCGCGGCCTCCTCGAGCTCTTTCGGGATGCCGAGGATGAACCCGCGCAGCGTCCACACGGCGAACGGCAGCGTGAACGTGAGGTACGTGAGGATCACCCCGGTCAGCGTGTTCGTCAGCCCGTAGCGCGCAAGCACGACGTAGATGGGGATGATCAGACCCGCGGGCGGCAGCATCAGGATCCCGATCATCAGGACGATGAACACCTTGCGGCCCGTGAAGCGGTACTTCGCGAGCGCGACCGCCGCCACGAACGCGAGCGCGATCGAGGCCGCCACGGACACGAGCACGATGATCAGCGTGTTCTGGACGGTGTCCCAGAAGTAGGGCCGGTTGATCGCGTCGCGGAAGTGGTCGAGCGTCGGCGCCGTCGAGATCCACGTCGGCGTGAGGCCGTTGATCTCGTCGTCCGGCTTGAACGCCGTCGAGATCATCCAGAACACCGGGAACACCATCACGACGAAGAGCGCGATTCCCAGCAGGTCCCAGGCCCAGCGGCGCCCGCGCCTGCGAGAGCGCGAGCGGTGTGGGGCTGCGGAGACGCTGCTCACGGCGTGTCCTCCATGCGCACCATGCGCCTCACGTACGGGACGCTCAGCGCCGCGACCATCAGCAGCATCAGGAGCGAGATCGCGGCGCCGCGGCCGTAGTCGGAGTGCGCGTAGCCCTCGATGTAGATGTAGACGCCCATCAGGTAGTTGGACGCGTCGACGTGCGATGCCCCGATCAGCAGGTAGGGCTGGGCGAAGACGCCGAAGTCCCAGATGATCGAGAGGCTGGTGAGGATCAGCAGGATCGGCTTGAGCGTCGGGAGCGTGACGTCGCGGAACACGCGGAGCGGGCTCGCGCCGTCGATCTGCGCCGCCTCGATCAGCTCGCGCGGCACCTGCGAGAGCCCCGCGTAGACCGTCACGGTCACGAACGGGATCGCCGCCCACACGATCAGCAGCGTGACCATCGCGAGCTGCGAGAACGGCGACGCGTACCAGTCGTGCTGGAAGTAGTCGCCGACGTGCAGCTCGGTGAGCACGTGGTTCAGCACGCCGTTCTGGAAGTTCGTCATCCAGAGCCACACCTGGACGGCGACGACGGCGGGCATCGCCCAGACGAGCACGAGCCCGGCCGTCAGGAGGACGCGGACGGGCGCGCTCAGCTGGACGAGGAGCAGGGCGATGAGCGTGCCCAGCACCATCGTCAGGGCGACGTTCGCGACCGTGAAGACGATCGTCCGCACGAGCACGTCCCAGAAGACCGAGTCCCCGAGCACGGAGCGGTAGTTGTCGATCCCGATCCACTCGCCCTTCCGCTGGATCAGCTCCGGCAGCCCGTACGTCTGGAACGACAGGGCGACCAGCCGGTAGAGCGGGTAGCCGAGGATCGCGCCGATCACGACGACGACGGGCGCGACGAGCAGGTACGGCACGCTCGCCCGGGCGACGCTCTGCAGGCTGAGCGGCCGGCGGCGCCGCACGAAGGAGGATGACTCGGCGACGGCGACCGCGCTGCGCGGGGCGGGATCAGCTGTCAACGTGATCCGCGCCCCGCGCCTTCGCTCGGTCTAGGAGTTGAGGACGGACGTGATGTTGTCGCTCGCGGACTGCGCCGCCTGCTTGACGGTGAGCCGGCCCGTGAGGATCTGGGCGAGCATGTTGCGCAGGATGTTCCCGTTCTCGACGTTGACCCAGTTCTTCGCCGTCGGCACGAACCAGCTGCGCTTGGCAGCCCGCTCGTTGACGCTGTTGCCGAGCAACGAGGTCGTGTTCGGGATGTTGCCGATCCCGCGCAGCGCCGTCATCGACGCCGTGCTGGTGTAGGCCTTGATCCAGTCGACGGCGAGCGCCTTGCTGGCGCCGACCGGAACGGCCAGATCCGAGCCGCCGAGGAAGCCGGGCATGGGCTGGCCCTTGGTCTTGCTCGGCATCACGAACTGCGCCGTGAGGCCCTTGTACTTGTCGCCGACGCAGCAGCTGAACCAGCCGGGGCCGATCATCGAGCCGGCCTGGCCCTGGGCGTAGACGTCGTACGGGTTCGGACGCGTCTCGTCCGTCGTCTTGCTCGCGCGGGAGACCGCTTGGAAGAAGTTCTTGTACGCCGTCAGCCCGGCGATCGACTTCGGCGACGCGAGCGTCCCCTTCCACTTCCCGCTGACCTGCTTCGCGATCGAGCCGCCGTAGTCCGCGACGAAGCTCATCGCGACGTACCAGTCCGTGCCCGCGATGTAGATCGGCGAGAACCCCTTTTGATCGCCGTTCTGCCGGGCGAGCTTCTTCGCCGCGGCCGTGAGCTCGGCGAGGCTCGTCGGCACCTTGAGGCCGGCCTTCTTGAACAGGTCGGTCCGGTAGGTGACGACGCGCGAGCCGGCGTAGTACGGGACGCCGTAGAGCTTCCCGCCGAAGCGGCCCGACGCCGCGAGGCCCTCGAGCCACGAGCTCGAGTTCGGGAACGACGCCCGCTCGGACGTGAGGTCCTGGAACGCGCCCGCGGCCATGTACTTCGTCATCTCCGTGTTGCCCATCTCGATCACGTCCGGGGCGTTGCCGCCCGCGAGTGCGGCGTCGAACTTCTGGAGATGGTTCCCCCACGTCTGGTACTGGACGTTCACCGCGACGCCGGGATGATCCTTCTGGAACGCGGCGTTGGCGGCCTTGACGATCGGCTCCCAGTTCGGAGCCTGGGCGTCGACCTGCAGCCAGACGGTGATGCTGTTGGTCGCCGTCGTGCCCCCCGACGCGGTCGACGCGACGACGGCGAGGGCGGCGCCGACGAGAACGGCGGCGACGATGATGCGTGCTCTCATGAGCCTGTCCCCCAAGCGCATCGAGAGGCGGCGCAGGTCGCTCGAAGACCCCGGTGGCCGGCGAGGATGGAGACGCCGGAGCCGCCTACTGGCTTATACCACTTGGCCACGGATGTGAACACTTGCACAGGTCGCGCAGGTTGTCAAGACCACTTTGCGGAACCCCCAAACCTCGTGCTGGCGCGGGGTTTCTAGCGTCCATGCGCTCTCTGCGAGCCTCGGCGCGAGGCGCACGCATCAGGTGGCGCGGGCCGGTTGGTACTGACCAACAGGAAGCTCAGCCGGCGCGACCGTTGCCGCCGTCGCGTCGCGACGCGCGCCTGTTGAGCTCGGTGACGAGCTTGTAGCGGTCTCCACGGTAGATCGAGCGCACGTACTCGACGATCTCGCCCGCGCTCGAACGGGTGGTCCGCTCGAAGAGGAAGGCCGGCGAGTGCAGCGGGACGCCGAGCGCGTCCGACTCTATCTCGTTCGTCACCGTCGGCTCGATCGTCTGCACTCCGCCCACGATATCGATGCCGTAGCGCTCGAGGAGCAGCTCATAGAACGACTGCCGCTCGAGATCCGCTGCCGAGAGGCCCGGGACGAGCGACTCCCGCACGTGGAGCGTCTCGATCGCCATCGTCTCCCGATCTGCGAGCCGCAGCCGGTCGATGATCACGACGGGCTCCGACGGCGACACGTGCAGCAGGCGGCCCAGATGCGCGCCTGCCGGGGCGACGCGAAGGTCGAGGGTACGGCTCGCGGCGACCATGCCCCGGCGCTGCATGTCCTCGGTGAAGGAAGTCATCGTGAGCTCCTGCGCGATCTTGGGCTCGCTGACGAACGTGCCGCTCCCGTGGCGGCGCACGAGGAGCCCCTCCCGCACGAGGTCGTCGAGCGCGGCACGCACGGTCAGGCGCGACACGCCGAGGTCGCTGCTCAGCTGGCGCTCCGACGGGATCGCCTCCCCGACCCCGAGCTGCTCGATGAGGTCGAGCACCCGGCTGCGAGTCTCAGCCTGCTTGGTCACGGTCCTCTTCGCGTCGCGAGTCTCGGGCACGGCCCGGGTGTGCGTTCGTGTTCGGGGCATCGTCCCGCTTACCTCTCGATGGTCATGACCACTCGTCCGACGCCACGGCCGCGGATCTGACTGGTTCTGCCCGGATCGGCTTCGCGGCGTCGCCGACGAGCGCGGCGCCGCTCTCGACGTCGAAGAAATGGAACCGTGCAGGATCGACGGCGAGCTCGACCGTCTGGCCCTGGCGGGCGTCCGTCCGTGGGTCGAGCCGCGCGGTGAACAGCGTCGATTCGGAAGCGATGAGAGACGCCTCCTCGCTCGCGTCGCCGGTGTCGACCGCGGGCCGTTCGGCGTGGACACGGAAGCACGCGTGGGTGTCGGCGCCGAGCTCCTCGAGGACGTCCACGTGCACCCTGAGCCGCGGCAGATGCGGGCCGGCCAGCGATCCGTCCTCGAAGGCCTCCGGCCGGATGCCGAGCACGACGGGGCCGTCGGCCGGTCGCCGGGCCGGGTCGAGCGGGACGGAATGCTCGCCGAAACGCACCCATCCACCCTCGGCGATCGCCTCGACGAGGTTCATGGACGGGGACCCGATGAACGCGGCGACGAAGACGTTGCGCGGCTTGGCATAGAGCACCTGCGGCTCGTCCACCTGCACGATCGTGCCGTCGCGCATCACCGCGACCCGCTGCCCGAGCGTCATCGCCTCGGTCTGGTCGTGGGTCACGTAGATCGTGGTGACGCCCAGCTGCGCGTGCAGCTCGGCGAGCGAGGCACGCATGCCGACGCGGAGCTTCGCGTCGAGGTTCGAGAGCGGCTCGTCCATGAGGAACGCACGCGGTTCGCGGACGATCGCTCGGCCCATCGCCACGCGCTGCCGCTGCCCACCGGACAGCTGCGCCGGCTTGCGGTCGAGCAGCCCCTCCAGCCCGAGCATCCCCGCGACCTCGTCCAGCCGCCGGCGCGCCTCGGCCTTGGGCGCCTTGCGGACCTTGAGGCCGTAGCCGAGGTTCTCGGCCACGGTCATGTGCGGATAGAGCGCGTAGCTCTGGAACACCATCGCGATGTCGCGATGCCGCGGCGCGAGGTCGGTCACGTCGGCGTCGTCGATCCGCACCGTCCCGGCCGTCACCTCTTCGAGTCCCGCGACCATGCGGAGGAGCGTCGACTTCCCGCATCCCGACGGGCCGACGAGGACGATGAACTCGCCGTCCGTGATCGAGAGGCTCACGTCGTCGACGGCCTGGTAGCCGTTGCCGTAGACCTTCGACACGCGCTCGAGGGCGATCGTCGCCATCCGTCTACACGCTCCCTTGCGCCCGGCTCGCCACCGGCCACAGACTCGGACCAGTTGAAGGGACGGTCGCACACATTGGTCTTGACCACTCTACCACGGCGTGCATAGACTGGCACACGTGGAGGCGACGCGCAACGACGAAGGGCTCGACGCGCTCGTCACGGAGTCTTGGGACCCCACCGGCTCCGATCTCGACCTTCGCTCGACTGCCGACCTCGTCAGCGCGATGAACGAGGCCGATGCGACCGTCCCGCAGGCGGTCGCCAAGGCCCACGAGGCGATCGTCGGCGCGATCGACGCGATCGTGGATCGCCTCGCTGCAGGTGGCCGCCTCGTCTACGTCGGTGCGGGAACGTCCGGTCGCCTCGCGCTCGTCGATGCAGTCGAGTGCCAGTCGACGTTCGCGCTCGCCCCCGCCCTCGTCGTCGCGCTCGTCGCAGGAGGTTCCACCGGTACCGCGGAGGCGCAGGAGCACGCCGAGGACGACCTCGACTCGGGCGTGCGCGAGATCCGAGAGCTCGGGCTCGGCCCCGAGGACGCCGTCGTCGGCATCAGCGCGAGCGGACGCACGCCCTACGTGGTCGGCGCGATCGAGGAGGCCGGACGACGCGGCGCGCTCACGGTCGCGCTCACCTGTGTCGAGGGGTCGGGCCTCGCGGCCCTCTCGGACCACGAGATCGCGGTCGTCGTGGGCGGCGAGGTGCTCGCCGGGTCGACGAGGCTCAAGGCCGGCACGGCCCAGAAGCTCGTCCTGAACACGATCTCCACCGTGTCGATGGTGCGGCTCGGCAAGACCTTCGGAAACCTGATGGTCGACGTCGTCGCCTCGAACGAGAAGCTGCGGGCGCGGGTCAGGCGCATCGTCCGGCTCGCGACGGGCGCCTCGCCCGAGAGCGTCGAGCACGCGCTCGAGGGGGCGGACGGCGACGCCAAGGTCGCGATCGTCGCCCTCCTCGCGGACGTCGACTCCGCGACGGCGCGTGCGCGGCTCGACGCCGCCGGCGGCGTCGTGCGAAAGGCGCTCGGCCCGTGAGGCTCGGCGTCGAGGCGGCCCTCGTCGATGGGCGCCTTGTCCCGGGCGACGTCTCGGTCGACGGCGGTCGCGTCGCGGCCGTTGGGATCGAGCACGGCAACGGGAGCGGCATCGCCGTCCCCGGATTCGTCGACCTCCAGGTGAACGGCTTCGCCGGCGTCGACTTTCTCGGCGCCGACGCGGACGGCTACGCCGCCGCCGGCGAGGCGTTGCTCGAGACCGGCGTGACGTCCTACTTGCCGACCTTCATCACGTCGGCCGAGGAGGACCTCGTCGCCGCGCTTCGCGCCGTGCCGGAGAGGCCGCGAGGGCCGCGCATCCTCGGCGTCCATCTCGAAGGGCCCTTCCTCTCCCCCGTCCGCCTCGGCACGCATGGTCGCGACGGACGGCGCGATCCGGATCCGATGCTCCTCGACCGCCTCCTCGCCGCCGGCTCGGTGAAGCTGATGACGCTCGCGCCCGAGCTACCCGGGGCCCTGGACCTGATCGACACGCTGCACGAGCGGGGCGTGACCGTCTCGCTCGGTCACAGCGACGCGACCGCCGCTCAGGCGCACGCTGCCTTCGACCGCGGCGTGCGGACGGTGACCCACGTGTTCAACGCGATGCGACCCCTCGCCCACCGCGACCCCGGGATCGTCGGGGCGGCGCTCGCCCGGCCCGAGGTCGTCGTCCAGGCGATCGTGGACGGCGTCCACCTGGACAGGGACATCGTGAGGCTGCTGTGGCGCGTCGCGGCGGGGCGACTCGCGCTCGTGACCGACGCAATCGCAGGGGCAGGCCTGGGCGACGGAACGTATGCGCTCGGCGAGATGGAGATCGTCGTCGCCGACGACGTCGTGCGCCGCGAGGACGGCGTGCTGGCCGGCAGCGCGCTCACGATGGCCGAGGCGGTGCGAAACCTCGTCGCCGAGGACGTCCCACTCGGTCGCGCGCTCGAGGCGGCGACCACCGTGCCGGCGCGCGTCCTCGGCCTCCCCGAGGTCGGCCGCTTGACTCCGGGCGGACGCGCGGACCTGGTCGTCCTCGACGACGGCCTCGAGGTCGTGCGTACCTTGATCGGAGGTGAGACGCGTGTCGCAGGCTGAGGGCAACGGCGGGGCGGGAGCGCGGTTCCTCGCGGAGGTGCGAGAGCAACCTGCCGCCCTCCGGCGGCTGCTCGAGCACGACGCCGAGATCGCGCGGATCGCCTCCGCGATCGGCGAGCGCGACCTCCGCCTGATCCGGATGGTGGGCCACGGCTCGTCGGACAACGCGGCGTCGTACGGCATATACGCGTTCGGGCTCCTGCCCCGGCGGACGGCGATGCGCGACTCGATCACGCTCAGCGTCCACTACGGCACACCGGTCGACATGTCCGGCTCCGCGGTCATCGGCCTCTCGCAGTCCGGTCGGACGCCGGACGTCGTCGAATACGTGAAGGGCGCGAGGGCGGCGGGTGCGTTCACGGTCGCGATCACGAACGATCCGTCGTCGGAGCTCGCCGGCGAAGCGGAGACGACGATCCCGCTCGCCGCCGAACCGGAGCAGGCGGTCGCGGCAACGAAGACCTATCTCAACACGCTGGCCGCCCTCGCCCTCCTCGCGGGTCACCTCGCCGGGCGAGGGGCCGAGCTGGCCGACGGCATCAGACGGACGAGCGAGCTCATCGAAGGGGCGATCCCTGGGCTCGAGCGCTCGACCGCCAAGCTCGCACTGCCGTTCTCGTACACGGGCCGGATGTTCGTGATCGGCCGCGGGGTCGAGTTCTCGACCGCGCGCGAGATCGCGCTGAAGCTGCTCGAGACCTGCCGTGTCGCCGCCGAGCCGCTCACCGCCACCGACCTGGCGCACGGCCCGGTGGCTGCGCTCGACCCGCTCTTCCCGGTGTGGGCGATCGCCTCCAACGACGGCACCCTCGACACCGTGCAGGAGGCGGCCACGCGCACGCGGGAAATGGGCGCCACGCTCGTCGCCAGCGGCACCGCGGCCGAGCGGATCAAGGGCGCGGCGTACACGGTTCCCGTGCCGTCGCCCGATCCCGCGCTGCTCTCGCCGCTCGTGTCCGTCGTGCCGGGCCAGCTGTTCGCCGGCGCCCTCGCCCGGGCGCGGGGGCTCGACCCGGACGCGCCGCACGGCCTGGCGAAAGTGACGCTCGTCAACTAGCCGCCCGCGGAGGGCGATTGTGACGCTGTGTCACAAGGCCTGGTCTAGTCTGACGCGGTGACCCGTTTCTGGCACCCCGTGGCCGACATGCACGCCGTGGCGACCTCAGGCGAGCTCGTCCTCGATCGCGCGGAGGGCGTCCACGTCTGGGACGAGGCCGGGAACCGCTACGTCGACGCGACGGCCGCGCTCTGGTACTGCAACGTGGGCTACGGCCGGACGGAGATCGCGGACGCCGTCGCCGCCCAGCTTCGGCGGCTCCCCGCGTACGCCCACTACGGGGACGTCTCCTCGCGTCCGACCACCGACCTCGCCGAGCGAATCGCGGCGGTCGCGCCGATGGACGACGCGGCCGTGTTCTTCACGAGCGGCGGTGGCGAGTCGATCGAGACGGCGGTGAAGCTCGTCCGCCGCTACTGGAGCCTCCTCGGCAAGACCGAGCGGACGATCGTCGTGTCGCGCGAGCGCGCTTACCACGGGCTGGCCGGCTACGGCACCTCGATCGTCGGCGCCGACGTGTTCACCGCCGGCGTCGGACCGGTCGCCGGTGGCACGCTGCGCGTGCCGTGGGACGACGCGGCCGCGCTCGCGAGCAGCATCGACGAGGTTGGCGCCGAGCGCGTCGCGGCGTTCTTCTGCGAGCCGATCCTCGGCGCCGGCGGCGTCCTCCTCCCCCCGGACGGGTACCTCGAGGCCGCGCGGCGGGCGTGCCGCGAGCGCGACGTGCTGTTCGTCGCGGACGAGGTGATCTGCGGCTTCGGTCGCGTCGGCGACTGGTTCGCGAGCACGCGCCTCGGCCTCGAGCCCGATGTCGTGACGTTCGCGAAGGGCGTCACCTCGGGGTACGTCCAGCTCGGCGGCGTGATCGCCGGTGCACGAGTTCGCGAGCCGTTCTGGTCGCGCGCCGCGGGCGTCTGGCGCCACGGCTACACGTATTCGGGCCACGCGACGGCGACAGCGGCCGCCCACGCGAATCTGGACATCATGGAGCGCGAGTCGCTTCCGGAGCGCGCGCGAGCGTTCGAGTCCGAGGTGACCGAGGCGCTCGCACCCCTCGCCGCCCACGAGCTCGTGAGCGAGGTGCGGTCGGGCCTGGGCGTCCTCGGCGCCGTTCAGCTCGATCCGGTGCGCGTCGCCGACGACCCGGGCCTTCCCGATCGCGTCTGCCTCGGCGCGCGCGGGCACGGTGTCCTGACGCGCGTGCTGCTCGGTGGAGGACTACAGATCTCCCCCGCGCTGACGATCGAGCGAGCGGAGCTCGACGAGGCGGTCTCGGGCATCCGCCGAGCGCTCGACGACGCGACCTAACGACTCGAGCGCCGCGCCATTCGCTGGGCTTGCTGCGCCGCCCGAACCGCGTCGAGGAACGCCTCGACAGGGAAGCCGTCGCCGGGATCCCAGTGGTCACTCTTGCGAAATGCACGGCTCACCTCTACGTGGCCCGTGACGCCGCGGCGGCCCGCCATCAGGTCGCCGGCGCCGAGCCAGCGCACCGGGATGCGCCGCCGGCGGCAGATGTCCGCCACGAGCTCGGCGGCACGCCCCAGGACGGCCGCCGAGTAGCCGTCCTCCCACTCGGCCGTCGTCTGCCGCGCGAACCCTGCCAGCTCGACGCCGATCGAGTGCCGGTTGCCACCGCGAGCGTGCCACGCAACGTCCGTTTCCCGGACGCACTGGATCACCGTGTCGGCGTCCACGCAGTAGTGCGCGGAGACACGCGACACAGGGCTTTGGAACCAACGGGCGCAGATCCGCGCGGCATCGGAGCGCTCGGCGATCTCCATCGTGTGCATCACGACCACGTCGACCCGACGCGAGGTCGCCTGCGTCACGTGCGGGCTCTCGACGAACGGGAACGACACGCCGCCAATCTTCCTCTGCGACGATCTGCCCTGTGGAGGCTTCGGCACGCCGACGGCTGACCGCCGCACGACGCGAGGAAACGCGTGTCACTGCGCTCGAGCTCTTCTTCGACCTCGTCTTCGTCCTCGCGATCACGCAGTGCACCGCGCTGATGGCCGCCGACCCGTCCTGGGGTGGCCTCGTCCGTGGTCTGCTCGTCCTCGGCGTGCTGTGGTGGTCGTGGGTGGGCTACGCGTGGCTGACGAGCGTGGTCGATCCAGAGGAGGGTGCCGTGCGGCTGGCGATGTTCGCGGCGATGGCCGCGCTACTCGTCTCGGCGTTGGCCGTCCCCGACGCGTTCGAAGACGACGCGCTCCCCTTCGCGGGCGCCTACGCGATCGTGCGGCTGGCGCACATCTGGCTCTTCACCATCGCGAGTCGCAACGAGCCCGCCCTGCGGCGCTCCGTGATCGGCCTGGGGGTGAGCACGGCGATCGGCGTCGGGCTCCTGCTCGCCGCGTCGGGAACCGACGGCTGGCAGCAGACCGCGCTCTGGGCGGTCGCGCTTCTCCTCGACATGGGCGGGCCGTTCGTCGCGGGTGCGGAAGGTTGGCAGTTCGTGCCGACCCACTTCGCGGAGCGGCACGGCCTGATCGTGCTCATCGCGCTCGGCGAGTCGATCGTCGCGATCGGCGTCGGCGCACAGGCCGTCGTCGATCTCGGGGTAGTCGTCGGAGCGACGCTCGGGGTCGCCATCGCTGCGGCGCTGTGGTGGCTCTACTTCGATGTCGCGGCCTGGATCGGCGAGAGCCGTCTGTCCTCGGCGGCGCCGGGGCGCGAGCAGAACGAGCTCGCGCGTGACGCGTACTCGTACCTCCACTTCCCGATGGTCGCCGGCATCGTGCTGGTCGCTCTCGGGCTGAAGAAGGGACTCCAGCATGTCGACGATCCGCTCGACACCGTGCCGGCTTTCGCGCTCGTGGGCGGCATCGCGCTCTACCTTCTCGCCCACGTGGCGTTTCGACTCCGGCTTGTCGGCTCGTTGAGCAAGCAGCGAACGGTCGGGGCGGTGCTGACGCTCCTGCTGTTCCCCCTCGCGGTCGAGCTGCCCGCGTATGCCACGCTCGCGCTCGTCGTCGCGGTGCTGGGCGCCGTCATCGCGTACGAGGTGACACGGTTCGCCGAGTTCAGAGAGGACGTGCGCCACCGGCTGGCGCGGAACCAGGCGAACGCGTGAGGATGGTGGCATGAGGCAGCTGTGGGCCCCGTGGCGGCTCGAATACATCGTCGAAGCGGGAAACCGGGACGCATGTGTCTTCTGCGCCGAAGCCGCCGGCGAGCTCGGCGCCGACAGCCTCGTCGTGGCGCGGAGCGAGCACGGGTTCGTGATGCTCAACAAGTTCCCCTACGCGTCCGGCCACCTGATGGTCGCGCCGCTCCGGCACGTCGGCGAGCTTGCGGAGCTCACGCCCGCCGAGGTGACGGACGTCCACCGGCTGACGACGACGTCGATCGACAGGCTCCGCGCCGTTTATCGCCCGGACGCCTTCAACATCGGATGGAACCTCGGCGACATCGCCGGCGGCTCGATCTCGGGACATCTGCACGAGCACGTCGTCCCACGGTGGGCCGGTGACACGAACTTCATGCCCATCCTGGCGGACGTCAAGGTCGTGCCGGAACATCTCCTCGCTACCCGCGATCGGTTGCGCGAGACGTGGGTCTCCCCCGTCTAGGAGAGCGCTGCCGAGATACGCGCCATCGCCGCCCAGCCGGCGGACGTCATCGTGTTCAGGTCGTACAGGCTCCAGCCCACGATGTTTCCCTCGTCGCCGAGCGCATCCGTGAACGCCTTGAGCTCCTCGGCCGTCATGCGGTTTGCGACGCCGCCGGCGGCGTGAATCGCGACGGTGTCGCCCACGGCTCCCCGGAGCAGCCGCATCGACCGCGCGACGTAGCCGTATGTCGCGTCGTACCCCTTGAACCCGCCGCCGGTGTAGAGCATCGGCACGAACGCGTCCACCCGCGTCGCCACCTGCGCCCAGGGAAACGCCGGCCACCAGCTCAGATGGCGCTCGAACGCGCGGGGCGGATACGTGATCGCGGCTACCGGCACACCTCCCGCCTCGGCCCGGACCCGTGCGAGGAGATCCAGCATCCGCGACGTCCGCTGCGCGACGTTCTTGTTGCGGAGCGACTCGACGTCGAGCGCGACGCCGTCGAAGGCGCCGCCCTGCGGCGTGCGAAAGGAGAGCATGGCCCGCGCGCGCCGGAGGTCGCGGGCGTGATTGTCGTGGCCGGGCAGATACCACCCCACGACGCGCAGACCGCGCGCGTGGAGCGCGTCGACCATGCCGCCGAGGCCGGCCGGGTCGACCACGTCGGTCGCGGAGCGGTCGTTGGCGGTCTCGACCCACACGGTGTGTACGCCGCGGGCCGACAGGCGCGCCGCGACCTGGTTCGCGGAGCGGAAGAGCGCCGTGTCGTAGACGTCGATCCACGTCCCGAGCCCGCCGAACACGTCTGCGGCCGCCGTCCGGCGGTCGCGCGTGGACAACGCTTGTGTTGAATCAACACAAGCAGCGCTTGCGACGGCTGCCGCGGCGAGAAGGACGGCGAGAGCCCGCATCGGCCGCGGAGCCTACGGCGCGTGTGTGATGGTTCCGTGAGGCACCGGAGCATGCGGCACGGCGGCCGCCAGTTCGGCGCGGTGCTAGAACACACACCGTGACGAGCTCGACCGACGACCGCGTGGGTCGGCAGGACGGCTCGGTGGCAACGGCTGTCGATCCCTTTCGCGCGGGCTCACCGGTACGGGAGATGCTGGAGTCGAGCCTGGGCACGCTCCCCGTGGCGGCGTACGCCAACGATCTCGACGGGTTCGTGAGATGGCAGAACGACGCCGCGCTCCAACTCGCGGGCGACCGCCGAGGTACGCACTACACCCAGTCCGTGCTGCCCGAGGACACCCAGCGTGCTCACGAGACGTGGGTCGCGGTGACCATCGGCGGCGCCTCGAGGCGGAGGACCAGCGAGTACCGAACGGCGGACGGCACGCTGGTTCGGCTCCATGCGGTCGCCGCGCCCATTCGGAGCGACGGGCAGATCGTCGGCGTGTTCGGCATCGTGCTGCCCGCCGAGATGCCCTCGACCGCCGGCGGGGCACACCGGGAGCTTTCCCGTCGCCAGCTCGACGTCCTTCGACTGCTCGTCCGGGCGAAGAGCACGCGCGAGATCGCCGATGAGCTGCACCTCGCGCCCGAGACGGTTCGCAACCACATCGCCGCGCTGCTCAAGTGTCTCGACGCCAGAACGCGACTGGAAGCCGCGCTCATAGGGCTGCGAGATGGCCTCGTCTCCTTGGATGACGACTGAGTCGCTGAGCGGACGCACCGGCTTCTCGTCTCGCCCGCCCGGCGTCCTCGGCGCGCTGGAGCTCCCTCGATGCAGCGGCGATCGAAGGCCACGTCGTGGGCTCGAGCGCGGAGCGTCGACCGAGGTTGAGCAGCATGGGGGCCATCGCCAATCCCTCCTGCAATTTGACGGGTTTCGCGTGTAACGAGGCGAAAATCAGCGCAATCGTGCGCCGTTCAGACCCTCGATCCCTCGTATGGGCGCGAAGGTACCGCGCTCGTGTAGATACATTCGCATCGCCGCCCGGGGCGTTGTTACGGCTCGCGTTCGGCTGAGTCCGCCTCGAGTCGCCGAGCGATCGGCAGGAAGGCCTTCACGACCGACGGGTCGAACTCCGAGCCGGCGCCGCGCTGGATCTCGGAGATCGCGGTTGCGATCGACCGCGCCTTGCGGTACGGCCGATCGCTCGTGATCGCGTCGAACGCGTCGGCCACGGCGAACACACGCGCGGGAAGCGGGATCGCCTCACCCCGCAACCCCCATGGGTAACCCGAGCCGTCCCACCGCTCGTGGTGGTACGCGACGACGTCCCGTGCGAGGTCCGAGAGGAACGGGACGAACGAGAGCAGGTGCTCCCCGAGCGTCGTGTGCATCTGGAGTGTTCGAACCTCGTGAGGCGTGAGCGGCCCCTGCTTCAGCAGGACGGCATCGGGGATGCCGATCTTCCCGATGTCGTGGAGGAGGAAGCCGTACCGGAGGTCGGGCACGGCTGCGAGCTCGGGATCGATCGCGCGGGTGAGCGCGAGCGCGATCTCCGTGACACGTCGTGTGTGCTGACCCGTCTCGTCGTCGCGCAGCTCGAGCGCCGCGGCCAGCGCTCCGACCGTCGGGTCGTGGTCGCCGTCGGGCTCACCGTGGAGGTCGCGCTCGCGGCGGACCTGCTCGAGCGTGCGACGAAGGCGAAGCTTGGCCGCTCGGAGGCTGCTCTCCGCGCGGACGCGGTCGGCCGCGTCGGCCACCGTGAACACGGCGGTCGAGCGGCCCTCGAAGTCGATGACCGGCGACGCCGTCGCCTCGACCCATACCCAGGTCCCTGCGCGGTGGGACATGCGCGTGACGGTCTTCGGCAGCCCGCGGCCGTTCCGTCGCGACGCCGATCTCGCGACGACCTCTGCCGCCTCGTCCGGGTGGACGAAGTCGGTGAGAGGTCTCCCGATCATCTCCCGAGGGCGGCGGCCGAGGAGGCCGTGCACCGCCGGCGAGACGTAGAGGCATTCCTCGGTCTCCAGGTCGATCAGGAAGATCGGACCGGACGAGTTCTCGACCAACGCCCGAAAGAGCTCGGGCGAAGCGTCGGGAGCGATTCGCGTTGGCGTACGCCGCACGGGGCCCACAGTCGCCATGGCGTTAGTTGTCGCCCGCGTGTCCCGCGGCGCACAGATGCAGATGAATCAGGCGCTCAACTAGACGCATTTGCATCCTGTTGATGAGCGACGCCCTCGTTCAGAGTTGCGCGGACGCGTCGCCGTCGACCATCGTGAACACGCCGCCTCAGCTCACAAATCGTCAGCTCGACGTTTTGCGTCTCCTCGCCGAGGGACTCACGACAGGCGAGATCGCCCGTGAGCTGGGATTGAGCGTGGCGACGGTTCGGAACTACATCGCCGACGTGCTCACGGTCCTGGGCGTCCGGTCACGGCTCCAGGCCGTGATCGCAGCGCACAAGTCGGGCCTGATCGAGCTCTGACGTCACAACAGCGCGAGCCCGACCGCCGCGGATCTCGACTCACCGGCTGGTCTCGGGCCGAAACGGACCCAGTGGCGCTGTGCAAGAGCACACGACGGCGGGCCAGCGAGGTCAGAGGACGGTTCGAGCCGTTTTCTCCTCGTCCCGTTCGTTGTCAACTTGCAAGCCGGCCAACGACGAGCGTCACAGCCTCGCCTTCACTGGTAGTTGTGCCTGCGCTGGGACTCTGGTTGACAACGACGCCCTCTTCGGCAGGATCCGTCGTCGAGCTTTCGCTGACGACGACTGTCAAGCCCGTCGAACGGAGTTCTTCACGTGCAGACTCGATGTCGAGGCCCGTCACGTCGGGCACCCGAATCTGAGGCCGTCCTCCGGACACTCTGAGCGCGACCGACGCTTTCTCGCGAAGCTGGGCTCCGGCAGTCGGCGTCTGTCCGATCACGGTGCCTTCGGGCTGGCCGGAGGGCACGACACGTGAGGTCCAGCGCAATCCCTGCTCGGCCAATCGCGCCTTGGCATCTCGCACTGGCACACCGACCAGAGCTGGGACAATGACCTTTGCGGGAACGACGGGTCGTCTCGTCACGTCCAGGACGACGGTGCTTCGCGGTTCGACCTTTGTGCCGGCGGAGGGCGACTGTGCGGCAACGGTCGGGCGAGGGCTCGTCGCGTTGGCTTCGCGCTCTCTCACGACGAGGTCGCGAGACCGTAAGGCCTCGCGGGCGTCGACGAGTTGCAGCCCGACGACACGCGGCACGCCGATGAGCGCAGGCCCCGAGGACACGGTGAGCACGACGGTTGTTCCCGTTCGGGCGGCTCCATTACTCGGATCCTGGTCGAGTACCTGGCCCTCGGCTCTCGACGAGTCGACGTGCTTCAACCGCACGTCGAAACCAGCTGCGACCAACGCCCGCTGAGCCTCGCTGGCTTGGAGTCCGACGAGGTTCGGCAGCCGGCGAGCCTTCGCCGCTTCGGTCCGTCCGGTCGAAGGCGGCGTCGTGCGTCCCTCGCCCTTGCGAGGCACTGTCTGAGTGTTTTCGCTCACCGCAGCCCGACGTGGCCCCTCCCTCGTCCCGAGTGTCAACGACCAGAGCGCCGCGAGCAACGCGAGCGTGCCAACCACAACGGTGATGAGCACAGGAAGCAGGCGAGGAGTCGACCTGCGCGTCAGCGCACGACGCTGGCGGGTAACCAACGGAGAACGATCTGCGCGCGACGTCGTCGGTTCCGACGAACCAGCCCACTCTGGTGCTACGGGCCAGTCCCCGTCAGCAATTGTCGTCTCGTCCGACAAGCCCTGCGGCCCGCCCTCGTTCCCCTGATCGGCCGCCATGTCCGCGGTCTCGGTATTTCCCGTCGTTGACGCTCAGAAACAGTCGATCGCCCAGGCCGTGAACGGTCTTGAGCTTGCGGTGTCTCGACCCCCATCGCCGGAGTTCCCATCCGCCGTGAGCGGCTACACTGCCGGCCTCGCGGGCGTAGCTCAGTTGGTAGAGCATCAGCTTCCCAAGAGCACGCGGCGGGGGGCTGAGCAGGTCCTCCCTAGGTTTCAAGCCGTTCTCAAGGCATGACGTGGGGCAGGATCGGGCTGCTTCGGGCCTGAGACTCTGGGACGAAGTCTGGGCGCTAGTTGCCCGAGCTAGGAAGGTCGGACGCCCGACGCGCGACACACGGGCTGTTGTATTTGTCGAAGACGAGCGCAAGAATCGTCTGACTTCGACTAAGGGGAGGGGATTATGCGGCGTCCACTTCTGATTGCCGTCACGGCGATGGTCGGTGGCGTGTCAATTCTCGCGGGTAGCGCATCGGCGGCTTCCGACCAGGCGTCTTGTAAAGGCATCTTGCTGTCCTCCCTCGCAGGACAGCCGGCACAAGTGGCCACGGCGGTCGACTTCGTGAACGATGCTGCGAAGGCACTCGGCGTGCCGCCCGGTGTCTTTGCCCATTCCTTTGCTGCACAACTCCGGGAGCAAAACGTGGAGGCCTGCCTCGAGGCCCTCGGGTTCTAGTCCCAGCCGGTTTCCCACGGAGACCGACTATTCGGGGGGGAAGGTGAAGAACCCCGGCTACTGGCGAAGGGAGTCGGAGATCGAGGGGATGCGACGAAGTCGTGAGCGTGCCGCTGCTTAGCCGTCCGGGTGCTTTCGCCAGCGAGTGATCTCTTCATTGATGCGTCTCCGGATGGGTGAGGACGGACGGAGACGAGCCGTCAGGCGTCGTGGTCTCTGTCCGAGCTGCGCCGGGGCGGAGTTTGACTCGACGAAACGCGAAACACACGAAGAGGACCAGTCCACGAGTTGCGAGGGCAAAAACAAGCGGGCCTCGAAGGGCCTGGTTTCGCTTGTATCGGTTCGGCGTTAGTTCTCGATATCTCCGCGCCAAGCCCCCGTCTCATGAGCGCGTGACTCGATGAACTCCTTGAAAGACTCGAGGTCTTGCTTGACCCGGCGGCTATCGAGTCCGATAGCGCCCCCGAGCGTCTCCCTCATGCCCTCGGGCTCGTACTCCATCTGGACCATCACCTTGGTTCGTCCCTCGTCGAGTTTGTGGAAGGTCACGACGCCGTTCGGCCCTTCCTGGTCAAGCGCCTTCCACGCCACGCGATGGTCTGGATGCTGCTCGGTGATCTCCGCGTCCCATTCGCGCTTCGTGCCACCCACCTCGGCGACCCAGTGCAGACGCTTATCGTCCTTCTGGACGACGCGCTCAACTCCCTCCATGAACTGCGGGAACGACTCGAACTGAGTCCACTGGTTGTAGGTCTTCGACACAGGCGCTTCAACCTCAATCGACTCTTCAATTGTCTTCATTCCGCCTCCTGTGGTCGGGGGCTCCGTTCGCGGAGCGCCCCCAGGGCTTGCCCACGGCGCGAAGTTCCGAATCACCGACTATGCCCTCGAGCAAGGGAAGCGCGTTACTTGCCCAATCCGGGTGCGGCGGCCCCGCGCGCAGCCCGCCGTGGGTCACGGGAACAGGTTGTGACCGATCGCGAAGCGGAAGCGATGGGCGGACGTCAGGTCGCCCGCAGACGGCGAAGGCCGAAGAGCGCGGCACAGGCGTAGACTCCGACGTATGAGCAACATCGTCGCCAAGATCCGCAAGTGGCTCGGCCTCGACAGAGGCCAGCCAAAGAACTCCTAGCCCGGGTACGAACGGCCGCGCGTGGGTCGCTCGCGTTTCCCTGAGCCGCCTGTCCCTGCTCTAGAAGCTCGACGGCCTCTGTCATCACGTCTAGAGGGCGGGAATGGCTAGGATAGGCGGCTCGCGGGCGTAGCTCAGTTGGTAGAGCATCAGCTTCCCAAGCTGAGGGTCGTGGGTTCGAGCCCCATCGCCCGCTTTAGAGCGAGGCGCTCGCAGACGCATCTCACGCGATAGGCAGGAAGGCCGTCCGCCGTCCGCCGACCGTCATACCCTTGGCAGCAATGCGAGTCGCCGTACGTCGCGACTCGCCTGGTTCCCGCCCGTGAGAGCAGTCGACCGTTCGTCCCCAGCCCGGTCACGGCCGGAGCGCATGGCACGACGGGCGACTGCTCGGGCGACCGGCTAGAACCGTCCGTCCGGGGACGCGAACAGCCTCTAGCCGAAGCGGTGACGCACCGCGACGCGCGTCGCCTCGACGGCCAGCGCGGCCGCAATCAGCAACGCGGCCACAGGGTCCGCCCACCACCAATCAAGCGCCGACGTCGTCACGAGCGCGACCAGCGTGACGGCCGCGAGCGCGGCGGCGGCGATGGTCAGAACGCCGTCGCCGCGCAACGCCCCGCTCTCAAGAGCCGCTGCCACGCGCATCTTCTGCCGGCCGAGCCACGGCAGGACCACCAGCGAGACCGCGGCGAGCGTGACACCGAGCAGCGACGCCTCCGCATGCGACGAGTCGAGCAGCGCGCGGACCGCGTCGAACCCGAGATACCCAGCCACGCCGAACATGGCCGCGAGAATGAACCGCTGTGCGTGCTGTTCCACGCGCGCCACCGCCAACGGATCGCGCCGCTCGTGTGCGAACCGCCAGACGAGCACCACCGACGCCGTCGAATCCAGAAGCGCATTCAGCGCGAATCCGGCCAACGCGAGGCTGCCGGCAGCGACCGCGAGGACGAGCGCGATCGCTCCGACGACGCCGTTCCAGCCAATCGTGAGGTACGACAGCCGGAGCGCTGAAGAGACGAGTGAATGGCGGGAAGCGGTCATGGCGGATCGCGCCGACCCGACTTCCCGGCACTCCGCACACAAGACTAACGCAACGGCGCGGCATGAAACCGCCGCGCGGCCCGGCCGGTCAGCGACGACGGAGGCTGGCTTGGCGTCCCTCGGATCTCGACCTGGTGAACGCGGATCGCGTACCGCGCGATCCGCGCTGGCATTCGTGCAACGATCCTCGACGATCAGCGGCACGCAGCCGCGCCGAGCGCAAGGAGGACGAGATGCTGGGCAACCACGACGCGGGTGCCACGATCGCCGTCTCGGACATGGCAGCCGCCCGTTCGTTCTACGAGGAGACGCTCGGGCTCGAGCCGTCGGAGGACATGGACGACGCGGTGCTCTACGCGAGCGGCAACTCGCGGCTGCTCGTCTACCGCTCCGACTACGCGGGAACCAACAAGGCGACGGCCGCGACGTGGGCCGTCGGGAGCGACTTCGACGCGGTCGTCGACGATCTGCGAGCGAAGGGCGCCACGTTCGAGCACTACGACCTGCCGGGAGCGACGCGCGAGGGAGACGTCCACGTGCTCGGAGAGAGCCGAGGCGTGTGGATCACGGATCCGGACGGCAACATCCTTTCGATCGTCGACATGTAGGGCTCGGCGGAGGTTTCCAGGACGCCCTCACCGGGCATCAGGCCCTCACAGGCCGATGAACACGAAGTCCCACGTCCCACCCACGCCGGATCCTCCGCCGCCGACTCCAGACCCGCCGGCGCCGGCGCCGGATCCAGTGCCGGGGCCTGCGCCCGAGCGGAGCGAGCGGCCGGCGTCACCGCAGCCGCCCATCCCCGGGCCCGACCCCCTTCCCGATCCGGCTCCGAAGCCGCCGGAGGAGCCGAATCCGGTTCCCCCGCCGACGATCTGAGCTACGGGCGCTTCACACGCCCGTCTTGGATCGCGGCCCAGATGAGCGCGCCGATCCAGACGAGCATCAGGACGAGCGCGATCACTCCGCCCACGAAGAACGCGAGGTCCATCGGTTCGTGGTGCCCGCCGCAGCGTGGCCGGAAACCGGGTCAGTTGTGGACGCCGACCACGATCGTCAGCAAGTCGCCGCTTCGGCGAGGACGCATCCGGCGACGCTTCAAGTCCTCGTAGAGCTGCTTGGCCGCGTCGATGTCGTCCGCGTCGAAGCGGAGCACGATCTCGCGCTCGTGGTCCTTGCTGATCGGCCAGGAGTAGATTCGCGCCTCCTCCGGCTCGATGCCGTCGTCCTGCAGCCGCCGGAGGAGGTTCAGGAACGTCTCCACGGCCGAGATCCTATGAATCAGACGATTCGCAGACGGAATACGCGGGTGCGGGCCGCGCCGGCGCGATCGACGACGCGGGTTCGCAGCGTGAAGGTCCCGATCTGCGTGGGCACTCCGGTGAGCATCCCGTTCGTCGCAAGCCGGAGCCCCGGAGCGATCGCGCCGCCGACGCGCGCCCAGCGGTACGCACCGGCGCCGCCGGTCGCCCGCAGCGCCCCCAGGTATGCCCTGCCGCGGTGCCCGAGCGGGAGCGCGATCGACGCGATCCTGAGCGGCGTCCGGAGCTTGGCAGGCGCCGGCTTCGGCGCGACGTCCAGCTCCACGAGCGTCTCGTTGACCATCTTCGCCAACGCCTGGGCGCCCTGGGCCGTGAGATGGATCCCGTCCGGCTGCACCCAGTCGTCGTGGCCCTTCGCGAGCCCGTTCCAGTCGAGCACGGTCAACTCCGGATAGCGGCGCGACGCCGCGACGATCGCCTCGTTCATCGTCACGTAGCTCTGCCGCTCGGCACGGAGCGTCGCCCAGAGGACGCGCTCGACGCCGGCCTTGCGGAACGTCTGCATCGCCGCGTCGATGTTCTCCGCGTACCGGCTCTCGTAGTCGTTGTAGCCGACGAGGACGACCACGACAGGGCCGAGCGCGCGGCCGAGCTCGGTCGCCCGGTCGATCACGTTCGGCGGTCGAGCGCCGTCGTAGGGGCAACTGAGGTCGCCCACTCGCCGACAGGCGGCCATCTCGAGCTTGAGGTCGATCCCGTGCCCCAGGATCCGCTTCGCGTCCGGGTCGTACGCGATCGCCGTCGCCGCCGAGTCCCCGAAGACCGTCACGCGGACGTCCGACGCGGGTCGGGCGTGCGCGGACAGCGCGAGGCCGAGTGCCGCCACGGCGACGAGGAACGCGATCGCAGCTACGCGCATCCGGGCGAGGGTAGTCGACGGGGACCGCGCGCGGCCCCCGAACGGGTCCTTCGACGGCGCTCAGGCGGTGACGGCCTGCTCCAGCTCCGCGCTCCATTCACCCGCGGCCGCGACTGCGTTCATGCGGGCACGGTGGAGGTAGGCCTGCTGGCCCGCCCCGACGTTCGCGGCATCGCCGCGCCACGCGTCCAGCGCCGACGCCTGGAGCGCGCGACCGTACGAGAACGAGAGCGCCCACGGCCCGCCGAGCTTGTTGATCGCGTTGAGGTTCTCGCTCGCTTCGACCTCGGACTGGCCGCCCGAGAGGAACACGATTCCCGGAACCTTCGCCGGGACGTGCCGGAGGAAGCAGTCGATCGTCTTCTCCGCGATCTCCTCGGGCGACGCCTGCGTCGGGCAGTCCTTCCCGGGGACGACCATGTTCGGCTTGAGGAGCATCCCCTCGAGCGCGACGCCCTGACGCCACAGCTCGTAGAACACGACGTGCAGCGTCCGCGTCGTGACCTCGTAGCAGCGCTCGATCGTGTGGTCGCCGTCCATCAGCACCTCGGGCTCGACGATCGGGACGATCCCGGCCTCCTGGGAGAGCGCCGCGTACCGGCCGAGCGCGTGGGCGTTCGCGTGGATGCAGACGTCCGAGGGGATCCCGTCGCCGATCGTGATCACCGCGCGCCACTTCGAGAAGCGCGCGCCGAGCTCGTGGTAGTCCTGGAGCCGCTTGCGGAGGCCGTCGAGGCCCTCCGTGACCTTCTCGCCGGGATGGAACGGGAGGTCGTGGGCGCCCGTGTCGACCTTGATCCCGGGGACGACGCCCTTCGACGCCAGCAGCTGCGGGAACGTCGTGCCGTCGTCCGCCGACTGCCGGATCGTCTCGTCGTACTGGATCACGCCGCCGACGTGCTCCTCCATCCCGCTCGTCGTGAAGAGCAGGTTGCGGTAGGAGCGCCTGCTTTCCTCGGTCGACTCGACGCCGATGGAGTCGAACCGCTTCTTGATCGTCCCCGTCGACTCGTCCGCGGCGAGGATTCCCTTGTGGTCGGCGACGATCGACCGGGCGATCGACTCCAGCTCCTGCACTCCCATCAGCGTTCTCCTTCTCGTCTCAGCTGCCTGATCTTCTCGGATGGATGGTAGGCGGCGATGCGCCGCACCGTGCCCGACCGCGAGCGCATCACGAGCGATTCGGTCTCGACGCCGGCGGCGCTCGTGCGGACTCCGCGCAGCAGTGCGCCTTCCGTGACGCCCGTCGCCGCGACGAACACGTCGTCACCCGAGACGAGGTCGTCGTGCGTGAGGACGGCGTCGACGTCGTAGCCCGCGTCGACGAGCTGCGCGCGCTCGTCCTCGGTGCGCGGCCAGAGCCGGCCTTGCAGCGCGCCCCCGAGGCACTTGATCGCGGCAGCGGAGATCACACCCTCCGGTGTCCCCCCGATCCCCATCAACGCGTCGATGCCCGTGAACTGCTGCGCTGCCGCGATGGACGGCGCGACGTCCCCGTCGCGGATGAGGCGCACCCGCGCGCCTGCCGCCCGGAGCTCGGCAATCAGGTCCTCGTGCCGGTCGCGCTCGAGCACGACGATCGTCAGGTCGCCGGGATCGACGCCCTTCGCCTCGGCGATCCTGTGGACGTTCTCCGTCGCCGAGCGCTCGATGTCGATCGCGTCCGCCGCCTCCGGCCCGACGGCGATCTTGTCCATGTAGACCGCTGCGCCCGGGGAGAAGATCGTGCCGCGCTCGGCGACGGCGATCACGGAGATCGCGCCCGGGATGCCCAGCGCCGTCAGCCGCGTCCCCTCGAGCGGGTCGACGGCGACGTCGACGAGCGGTCCCGTCCCGTCCCCGATTTCCTCGCCGTTGTAGAGCATCGGCGCCTCGTCCTTCTCGCCCTCGCCGATGACGACGACACCCTGCATCGAGACGGTGTTGACCATGAGGCGCATGAGATCGACTGCTGCCTGGTCGGCGGCGTTCTTTTCGCCCCTGCCGATCCAGCGTGAGGCGCCCATCGCCGCGGCCTCGGTGACCCTGACGAGCTCGAGCGCGAGGTTCCGGTCCGGGGGCGTACGCGCAGGATCGCTACTCACGGCTGCGGCGATCCTACCCCCGGAGGTGCCTCGGCTACACGCGCCGTCCCGGGCTCGAACACGACGACCGCGAGGCCGGCGGCCAGCACGAGCGCGCCGCCCGTGAGCGTCGCGGCGCCCGGCCGCTGCTCCAGGATCGCCCAGCCGAGGAGCACGCCCGCGACGGGCTCGAGGAAGGTGAGCACGCCCGCCGCCTGCGCCGTGACGCGCCGCAGCAGCGTCGCGTAGACGAGCGTCGAGAGCGCCGTGAAGACCACGCCGAGCGTGAGCACGGCGGCCCACTCTCCCATCCCGGTCGGGAGCACGCGGTCGGCGACGAGGAGGACGGGCGCGACGGCGATCGTGCCGAACAGGCAGTCCCAGAACGCCAGCGTCAGGGGCGGCGTTTCGCCGACGAGCAAACGCTTCGACACGATGACGAGCACGGCGTACGTCGCCGCCGAGCCGAGCCCCGCCGCGACCGCCGCGATGCCTCCGCTCGTGTCCGAGTCGAGCGAGATCGCGGCGATCCCCACGGCGCCCGCGACGCAGGCGCCGAGCACGAGGGCGCTGAGCCGCTCGGGCAGGAGCAGCGGCCCGGCGAGCGCGATCACCAGCGGGGCGGCATAGAAGGTCAGCACGGCGAGCGCGACGGAGCCGTGCTCGACGGCCTCGAAGAAGAGGAGCCAGTGCGCCGCCTGTACGACGCCGAGCAGAGCGAGCGGGCCGATACGTCCGCGCGGTGAGAGCAGGTCGAGGCGACACGCAGCCGCGGCGATCAGCGCGAGCGTGACCGTCGCGAGCGCGAGCCGCCAGAACGCAAGCGCCTCGGCGCCGAGCTCGACGGACGCGGCCAGCACCGCCACGAATCCCCACGACGCGGCCAGCCCTCCGAGCGCAGCGTTCCAACGCATCGCGCGATCGTACGAGGCAGCTGGTTGGCGCGAACGGTGTCAGGTACCAAAGTGCGGCTAGTGTCCTCCGAGCGGATTGTGGCGCCGCGGCTCCGTCGCTACATCCGCTCGGGCGCCTCGATGCCGAGCAGGTCGAGGCTCGTCGCCACGACCGCCTGCGTCGCCTCGCAGAGCGCGAGCCGGAACGACTCGGCGTCCGAGCCGATCACCTTGTGGTGGTGGTAGAAGCGATGGAAGTCGTCGGCGACCCGGATCGCATACGTCGGGATCCCGTGCGGAGCCCGGCGCACGGTGGCCTCGCGGACGACCTCGGGGAGCTCGAGCAGCCGCTTGACGAGGTCGCGCTCCTCTTGCGCGAGCGCGACGACCGGGGTGGGATCTCGCCGCGAGCCTTCCGCGTTCCGCAGGATCCCGGCGATGCGCGCGTGCGCGTACTGGACGTAGTAGACCGGGTTCTTCTGGCTCTTTTCGGCCGCGAGGTCGACGTCGATCTCGATCGTCTGGTCGTGCCCGCGCGAGAGGAGGTACCAGCGCGCCGCGTCCACGCCGATCTCGTCGACGAAGTCCTCGAGGAAGACGACGTCTCCTCGACGCTTGGACATCTTCGCCGCCTCGCCGCCACGTGTGAGGTGCACGAGCTGGTAGATGAGCACTTCGATCGAGTCGCGCGGGTGGCCGAGCATCTCGGCGAGCGCGCCGAGGCGAGCCACGTAGCCGTGATGGTCGGCGCCGAGGACGTAGAACAGCCGGTCGAACCCACGGCTGAACTTCCGGCGCACGTACGCCGCGTCTGCCGCGTAGTAGGTCGTCGTTCCGTCGGAGCGGACGACGACGCGGTCCTTGTCGTCACCGTGGGCGCTCGTTCGGGCCCAGACGGCGCCGTCCGCCTCGTACGTGTCGATCGCGGCCAATGCGTCCGGAATCTCGGCCTCCACGACGCTCTCGCGCTCGAAGGTGTCGAAGTGGATGCGGAAGCGCTCGAGCGCCGATTCGATCCGCTCGAGCGTCCGCTGGACCGGATCGCCGTCCTCGAGCGCCAGGGTGGCCACGTACTCGCCCTGGTACCCGTCTTCCGGCGGCGCTTCCCCCCGCCGCAACGCCTCGACGGATGCCCGAAAGCTGTCCATCTGCGCGCCCGCGTCGTTGTAGTAGTACTCCCGCTCGACCTCGTGGCCGGCGAATGCGAGGAGGCGCGCCACGGCGTCGCCGTACGCGCCGTTGCGCGCCGAAGCAACGGTGATCGGGCCCGTCGGATTGGCCGACACGAGCTCCACCTGGACGCGCTCGGGCGCGTCAGCGGAGCCGGCGCCGAAGGACCGGCCCTCGCCGACGATCGAGGCCAGCGCGCCGCCGAGCCAGGCGTCGTCGACGGTCAGGTTCAGGAAGCCGGGGCCCGCGACCTCGACGTCCGCGATGCCGTCGACCGACCGGAGCGCCTCGGCGAGCTCGGCAGCGACGTCGCGTGGCGGCTGCCGGCGCCCTCCGGCGAGCCGGAGCGCGACGTTCGTCGCGTAGTCGCCGTGCCGGGTATCGGAGGGCCGCTCGAGCTCGACGGGCACGCCGATGCGATCGCGAATTGCGGTCTCGAGCGCGACGATCGGGTCTGTCTTCACGCCCGTCATCGTACGGCCGACCACATGGCCGTCCGGCGCGAACCCGCGCTGTCAGCCCTTGCCGGAGCCGAGCTACTCGGCGCGCGTCGCCGCGACGGCGGGCTTCGTCGTCGTCGCGGTGCTCGCGGTGATCCCGTCGCGCGCCAGCGCGGTGGCGACCTCTTCGCGCGCCTTGTAGATGCGCCACTTGACCGTCGCGAGGGTGATCTCGAGCGCGTCTGCGATCTCGGTGTACGAGAGACCGACGACGTCACGAAGCAGGAGAGCCATCTTCAGGTCGACCGTCAGCCCTTCGACTGCGCGCCAGACCGCGTCGATCGTCTCGGTCCGCTCGAAGGGCTGGTCGACGGCCTCGAGCGGCGGGATGTCGTCCAGCGCCACGACCGCCCGCGGACGCCGTTCGAGCGCGCGCAGCTCGTCGAGCACGCGGTTCTTCGTCACCTGGAACAGCCAGGTCGTGAAGCGCGACCGATCGGAGAAGCCGCGAAGTCCCTGGAAAACCCGGAGGAACACCTCCTGCGTCAGGTCCTCCGCGAGGTTGCGATCGCCGACGAGGCGCAGGACGTAGTTGTAGACCGGCTGCTCGTACGCCCGGACGATCAGGGAGAACGCGCGCTCGTCTCCGCGCTGGGCCTTCCGGAGCACACCGTGATCGGGCTGCGTCAAGGCCAATGCGCCGCGAGCATACAGCCCAAAAAGGGAATTTCACTAACTGTTTACGACTTGGTGGCGTGTCAGCGATGCTCGCCGTCGACGAGGCTCGCACCCGTCATGGCCTCTGGCGGCTCCATTCCGAGCAGGTCGAGAACGGTCGGGGCCAGATCGGACAGCTCTCCCTCGCGAAGCCGCATGCCTGCTCGCGTCAGGACGAACGGGACCGGATTGGTCGTATGCGCGGTGTGAGGGCTGACCCCGTCGTCGGCGAGCATCCGTTCGGCATTCCCGTGGTCGGCGGTCACGAGGCAGACGCCTCCCACCCGGTGCGTCGCCTCCACCACCCCGGCCAGGCAGGCGTCGACCGTCTCGACAGCGCGGATCACGGCCGGAATCACGCCGGTGTGCCCCACCATGTCGGGGTTCGCGAAGTTGACGACGCAGAAGCCGATCCCACCTGCGTCGAGACGGCTCGCGACCTCGTCGGCGACGGCTTCGGCCGACATCTCGGGCTCCAGGTCGTAGCTTGCGACGTCACGCGGCGACGGGACGAGGATGCGCTCCTCGCCGCGCCACGGCTCCTCGACGCCGCCGTTGAAGAAGTACGTGACGTGCGCGTACTTCTCCGTCTCGGCGGCATGCAGCTGGCTCAGGCCGGCGCCGCACAGGACCTGAGCGAGCGTGTCGGCCACCAGCTGCTCCTCGAACGCGACCGGGACGGCGAAGTCGTTCCGGAAGCGCGTCATCGTGATGACGTCCACGCCCGTGTCGATCAGGCGCTCGGTCAGCTGGCGGGCGCGGTCGGGGCGGAAGTTGAAGACGATCGCGCTGTCCTTCGGCGGATGTAGCCGCGGACGGCCGCGGAGCACGACCGGCTCGACGAACTCGTCCGTGATCCCGCGTTCGTAGCTCGCGCGCACCGCGGCGACGGGGTCGTCGGCCGCCTCCCCCACGCCGTCGCGGATCGCGGCGAGCGCACGGTCGGTCCGCTCCCAGCGCTTGTCGCGGTCCATCGCGTAGTAGCGGCCGGCGACGGTGGCAATCCGCTCGGCCGGCAGCGTCTCGAGGTCGTAGACGGCCGCGTGCGGGGAGACGTCGCGTCCGTCCGTGAAGGCGTGGATCCACGTGGCCTCCTCCATCCCCTCCTGCCGGGCGAGCTCCAGGAGCGTCCGCAGGTGGTCGATGTGCGAGTGCACGCCGCCCTGCGACACGAGCCCGAGCAGATGGACGGCGCCGCCTCGGTCTCTCGCACGCCGGAACGCACCGGTGAGCGCCTCGTTCTCGAAGAGCGACCCGTCCGCGATCGCCTGGCCGACCCTGACGAGATCCTGGTGGAGGATCCGGCCCGACCCGATCGTCAGGTGCCCGACCTCCGAGTTGCCCATCTGGCCCTCGGGGAGCCCGACGGCGCGGCCCGACGCAGCGAGCTGCGTGGTCGGGTAGGTGGCCGCGAGGTCGTCGAACACCGGCGTCCGGGCCAGCTCGACGGCGTTGCCGGGGCCGGGGGGCGCGATGCCCCAGCCGTCGAGCACGACGAGCGTGACGAGCGACAGCCCGCGGCTCACGTGAGGGCGGCGCGGCAGATCGCGGCGAACGACTCGACGACGAGCGACGCGCCACCGACGAGCGCGCCGTCGATCGCCGGCTGGGACAGCAGCTCGGCTGCGTTCTCGGGCTTGACCGAGCCGCCGTAGAGGACACGCGTGTCGTGCAGCTCCTTGATCAGCTCGTGTGCCTGCCGTGCGAGCTCGGGCGTCGCCGTCTTTCCTGTCCCGATCGCCCACACGGGCTCGTACGCGAGCACGAGCCGCTCGTGGCGGGGGATGGCCGCGACCTGCCGCCGCAGCACCGACTCGGTCTCCCCCGCCTCGCGCTCCGCCTCGGTCTCACCGACGCACGCGATCACGCCAAGGCCGGCCTCCAGCGCGCCTTCGCAGCGCGCCCGGACGGAGTCGTCCGTCTCGCCGAAGTACTGCCGCCGCTCCGAATGCCCGACGATCGAGCCCTCGACGCCCACCTCGAGCAGCATCGACGGGGAAACCTCTCCGGTGAACGCGCCCTCTGCAGCCCAGTGCACGTTCTGCGCATAGATCGGCATCCCGCGTCCGACGGCCGCAGCGAGCGAGACGGAAGGCGGGCAGAGAAGGACATCCACGCCTGCGGGAGGATCGAACGCGTCGAGGAACTCGGCCGTCGCGGCCGGGCCTTTGAACATCTTCCAGTTGCCTGCGACGAGCACGAGGGGTGATCCTAGTCCCGGCGTGGCAGCGCCCGACGACATCCGGTACGCCCGAAACGGCGATATCCACATCGCCTACGAGGTGCGCGGCGCACGCGGCGGCACCGACGTCGTCTTGATCAGAACCTTCGTCTCGCAGCTCGAGCACTTCCACCGGCTGCCGAGCATGGTGGCGTTCACCGAACGTTTGGCGCGACTCGGCCGGCTCATCTGCTTCGACCATCGCGGATCCGGCCTCTCGGACCGTCTGCGCGGGTATCGCCTGCCGACGATCGAGGAGCGCGTCGACGATCTCCGGGCGGTATTGGACGCCGTCGGAAGCGAGCGCGCCCTCGTCGTGGCGCTTGCCGACGGCGGACCGCTCGGCTGCTTGTTTGCCGCGAGCCACCCGAACCGCACGCTGGGGCTCGTGCTCTGCAACACGAGACCCCGGATCGCCTGGGCTCCGGACTATCCGTGGGGAATGCTCGAGGACGAGTTCGAACGGGAGCTGGCAGCCATCGACCGCGACTGGGGGACGCAGGCGATGGCCGAGGCGAACGCTCGACGAGCCCCCTTCGACGGCATGTCGTTCGAGGAGCAGGTCGAGTGGGGACTGACGTACATGCGCGTCTCCGCAGGGCCCGGCGACGCCGCCGCGGCGTTTCGCATGTTCTACGAATCCGACGTTCGCCACGTGCTCGACACGATCCGCGTTCCCACCCTCGTGCTCACCAGGAGTGGCGATCACGCCGCCGAAGGAGCCGCGTTCGCGCGGCTCGTCCCCGGTGCACGTCACGCGCCGATGCCGGGGACGGGGGTCTACGTCCTCTCGGAGCACGCCGATGCGTACCTCGACGCGGTCGAGGACTTCGTTGCCGAGCTGCGTGACGAGGAGACCGAGCTCGAGAGCATCCTCGCAACGGTTCTCTTCACCGACATCGTCGGGTCGACTGCGCTCCAGGCGGAGCTCGGCGACGTCCAGTGGCAGCAGCTCATCCAGGAGCACCACCGACTGATCCGCGGCTACCTCGCGCGGTATCGCGGTCGCGAGCTCGACACCGCTGGGGACGGGTTCTTCGCTGCGTTCGACGGCCCGGTGCGCGCAATTCGCTGCGCACAGGCGATCGAGAGCGCGGTCGCCGGCCTCGGGATCCAGCTGCGCAGTGGGCTCCATACCGGCGAATGCAGGACGATCGACGGAAAGATGGGAGGTCTCGCCGTGTCGATCGGCGCGCGCGTCACTTCGCTCGCCGACCCGACGGAGATTCTCGTCTCCCAGACCGTCCGCGATCTCGTCGCGGGGTCAGGGCTCGAGTTCGCCGACCGCGGAGAACACGAGCTGAAGGGCGTTCCCGGCTCCTGGCGCGTCTACGCGGTCGTCTGACGACTACGACTGCGGGATCGCCGCGACGCCCGGAAGCTCCTTGCCCTCGAGCAGCTCGAGCGACGCGCCGCCGCCCGTCGACACCCATGAGATCTCGTCCTCGAGACCGAGCTCGGAGATCGCGCGCACGGAATCACCGCCGCCGACGACCGTGTACCCGTCGACCGCTGCGGCCGCCTGAGCGACGGCCTTCGTGCCCTCGGCGAACCGCTCCCACTCGAACACGCCCATCGGGCCGTTCCAGAACACGGTCTTCGCGGCGCGGATCAGCTCGCCGAACCGCTTCCGGGTCTCGGGGCCGATGTCGAGCCCGAGCCACCCTTCGGGCAGGTCGTCGTACGGCGTGACGCGCGTCTCGGCGTCGGCGTCGAACGACGCAGCGGCGACGACGTCGGAGGGCAGCTCGACGGCGAATCCCAGCGCCTCGGCCCCTTCACCGCGCAGCTCCTCGGCCATCTTCCCGCCCACGATTACCGTGTCCGCGCGGCCGCCCAGATTGCGCAGCACGCCGAGCTTGTCCTCCACCTTGGCGCCGCCGGCGACGAGCACGAACGGCTGCTCGACCTCTCCCAGCAGACTCCCGAGGTGCTCGAGCTCCGCCACCATCAGGAGCCCGGCGTACGCGGGCAGCAGGTGCGCGACGCCCTCGGTCGACGCATGGGCGCGATGCGCGGAGCCGAACGCGTCGTTGACGTAGAGGTCCATCTCGTCGGCGAGCTCTCTCGCCGTGTCGGGGTCGTTCTTCGTCTCCCCCGCGAGGAAGCGGGTGTTCTCGAGGATTCGCAGCCGATCGTCCGGGACGAGCTCGCGCAGGCGCTCGGCGACGGGCTCGATCCTGAACGCGCGGTCGAACCCTTTCGGCCGCCCGAGGTGCGAGCACACCACGACATCCGACGCCTCGCGCTCCAGGAGCAACTCGAGCGTGGAGACGGCGGCGCGGATCCTCGTGTCGTCGGCGACCTTCCCGTCCTCGAGCGGGACATTCAGGTCGGAGCGCACGAGCACGCGCTTCCCACGCACGTCCGCCGTCTCGACCGAGCGGGGGAGCTTCATCCGCCACTGGTGTCCGACGTCAGTCGGACACCTGCTCTTTCCACGCGCGGGAACCCATGGTTCCCCCGCGAGCCCCCTCCTCCAGCGACGGCTCACCGACGACCCGCTGTTGGCATCCCGGGTGGCAAAGCCGGCCTCCGGCCGCAACACGCTCCTCTCCGATAACCCGCCGATTCAGAGCAACCTCCCGACGAGGTCGACGAGCCGGCACGAGTAGCCCCACTCGTTGTCGTACCAGCCGAAGACCTTTGCCGTGCTGCCGTTGGCCATCGTCAGCTGGCTGTCGAAGATGCATGAGTGCGGGTTCCGCACGATGTCGGTCGAGACGAGCGGGTCGTCGGAGTACTGGAGGAACGGTGCGAGCGGGCCGTCCTCGGCCGCCTTGGCGTAGGCGGCGTTGATCTCGTCCTTCGTGACGTCCCGACCGAGCGTGACGACGAGGTCGGTCACCGAGCCGGTCGGCACCGGGGCGCGGACGGAGATCCCGTCGACCTTCCCCTTGAGGTGCGGGAGCACGAGGCCGATCGCTTTGGCAGCGCCGGTCGAGGTCGGGATCAGGTTGATCGCCGCCGCCCGCGCGCGCCGCAGGTCCTTGTGCGGCAGGTCGAGGATGTTCTGGTCGTTCGTGTACGCGTGGATCGTCGTCATGAACCCGGACTCGATCCCCGCAAGGTCGTCGAGCACCTTCGCGAGCGGGGCGACGCAGTTCGTCGTACAGGACGCATTGGAGACGATGTGGTGTGAGTCGGGGTCGTACTCGCCGTCGTTGACTCCGAGGACGACGGTGACGTCCGGGTCCGTCGCGGGCGCGGAGATGAGCACCTTCTTCGCACCCGCGTCGAGATGCTTCTGCGTGCTTGCCCGGTCGGTGAACAAGCCCGTCGACTCGAGCACGACGTCGACGCCGAGATCGCGCCAGGGCAGTCCAGCGGGGTCCCGCTCGGAGAGCATTTTCATCTCCTCCCCACCGGCGCGGATCACGCCGTCGCCGAGCTCGACGTCGCCCGGGAACGGGCCGAGCACCGAGTCGTAGCTGAGCAGGTGGGCCATCGTGTTGGCGTCGCCGAGGTCGTTGAGCGCGACGATCTCGATGTCGGCGCCGAGCTGCTGCTGCGCGCGGAAGAAGTTCCGGCCGATACGGCCGAAGCCGTTGATCCCCACCCGGGTTGCCATGCGGTCCTCGCCTCCGTCGTCAGGGTTGTCCAGCGTCCGAGTCTAGTGGCGGTCGCCGACACGGCCCGCGGTTCAATCGACCTGACTCTTTCCCCCTGAGCGGCGTCCGGGGCCGGTCGCCGCTCAGCGGTGGGTGGGGGGAGGAGCTCCGAGGGTCCCCTCCCCTGTACCGCGCTCCGTGACCGGACGTCGACGGGGTCTGGATCTCCGCCCGGGAGCGCGACCCACCGGCGAGGAGTATGCGTCCTCGGCGCTCGCGGCTCAAGCGACTACGGGTCGCCCGCCTCCTCCCTGGCGAGCGCCACGAGGCGTGCGAGACGGCCGGCCATGGCCGCCTTCGTGACGGGCGGGTCGGCCTTGGCGGCGAGCTCTCTCAGTGAGAGGGAGGGATAGCGAAGCCTGAGCTCGGCAGCCGTCTGGACCGCAGGTGGGAGCGCGCCGTAGGCGTCGCTGCCGACGACCTCCCGGGCCGCATCGAGCTGGGCCTGCGCCGAGCGGCTCTGGCGGACGAGGTTCGCGTGATCCGCGTTCGCCAGGCGGTTCGCGTCGGCGCGAATCCCGGCGACGAGCGCCCGCTCCTCGAGCGCGAGCACGGTCTCGGTCGCGCCCGCGGCGGCCAGATATGCCTCGATCGCGTCCCAGCTCTTGGCGTACGCGGCGGAGTGCGACTCGCGGTCGATCACCCGCATGCGCACTCCCACGGTGGAGGCCACGCTGCGGAGGAACGCGGCGCCCGCGTGGAGCGGCGTCCGCACCTCGAGGTGCGGCGACCGCGGGCCGCTCAGCGATCCGCCGCCGAGAAACGCGCCGCGCAGGTACGCCGACCGGCAGCAGGCGCGCGCGACGACGCGTCCGGGCGGCCGGTCGAGCGGCAGGCGTTCGCGGCTGAGCACCCCCGCGTCGGTCAGCACGTCGATCGTGTGCTCCGCCCCCTCGATCACGAGCTGCGTCCGCGCGGCGCGGTCGAAGGCATGGCTGCGGTACGTCCGGATCTCCGCATCGACGCGAAGCGAGCGGAGGATGGCGAACGCGCGTCGGGCGACCGACGACGACGCGAGGTCGAGGTGGAAGGACAGCCTCCCCCGGCCGAGCAGATGCACCGTGCCCGCGGTGTGGAACAACGCCGACAGCTCGGCCAACCTGTCGCACCGCCGCTCGGGCACGACGGCCGCGAGCTCCGCGCGGGCATCGGCGACGAGCGTCCCGACGCTCAGAGCAACGTCCCTTCGAGCGCGAGCAGCCGGCGCTTGAGACCGGTGCCGGAGGGACCGTAGCCGCCGAGGACGTACGGCTCGTCTCGTCCGGCCGCCACCACGCGGTGGCAGGGAACGACGAGGGAGAGCGTGTTTCTCGCGCAGAACGATCCTGCGGCCCGGGCCGCCCGCGGACGTCCGGCGAGCGCAGCGAGGCCGCCGTACGTGACGACGTCGCCCCAGCCGACCGACCGGGCTGCGGCAAGGAGCTCGACTTGGAAGGCGCTCAGCCCATCCGCCTCGACGGGCACGTCGTCGTAGGAGACGCGTGTGCCGGCGAGGTGCGCAGCGAAGCGCCGGCACAGATCCGACACGAAGCGGTGCGCCTCCTTTGACGGCTCGCCGGTTACCGTGTCCTCAGGGGTTCTCGCTCCCCCCTGGGGGCCCCCCGCGCGCGGGGAGAGTTGGCGGCGCCGCGAGGGAAGCGCGTGCGTCAGCAGGACGCCGTCGCGGACGACGACCTCGCCGACGCCCCAGCCGTCGACCGCGTAGCGGTGCCGGACCGCGGTCGCGTCCCGCGCGGTGTCCACCAGACCGACTCTACAATCGGCCTCGTGAGCGCCCCCGGCATTTTCCGGCCGCCGAGGCCGGTGAACGAGCCGATCCGCTCCTACGAGCCGGGTTCCCCCGAGCGAGCCGAGCTGCAGCGCCGGCTCGGGGAGATGGCGGGTGAGCGGATCTCGATCCCGCTCGTGATCGGGGGCGAGCGCGTCGAGACGGGCACCACGTTCGAGGCGGTGATGCCGCACGACCGGGACCACGTGCTCGCCGACGTCGCCGAGGGCAACGCGTCACATGTCGAGCGGGCGATCGCCGCCGCCCGCGACGCGCACGATGCGTGGTCCTCGACGCCGTGGTACGAGCGCGTTGCCGTGTTCCTTCGCGCGGCCGAGCTCCTGTCGGGTCCATGGCGGTCGACGCTGAACGCCGCCACGATGCTGAACCAGTCGAAGACGGCGCATCAGGCCGAGATCGACGCGGCGTGCGAGACGATCGACTTCTTCCGCTTCAACACCGACTACCTCACGCGGATCTACGAGGAGCAGCCGATCTCGTCGCCCGGCGTCTGGAACCGACTGGAGTACCGGCCGCTGGAGGGCTTCGTCCTCGCGATCAGCCCGTTCAACTTCACCGCGATCGGCGCGAACCTCACGACCTCTCCCGCCCTGATGGGCAACACGGTCATCTGGAAGCCGGCGTCGACCCAGGCGCTGTCGGCCTGGTACACGCTCCGCCTGCTCGAAGAGGCTGGCCTGCCCCCCGGCGTGATCAACCTCGTGTTCGGCCCCGGTGCCGAGATCGGCGACGCCGCGCTCTCGAGCCCGGAGCTCGCGGGCGTCCACTTCACCGGCTCGACGGCCGTGTTCCAGTCGATCTGGCGGACGATCGGGAACGGCATCGACCGCTACCGGAACTACCCGCGCATCGTCGGGGAGACCGGCGGGAAGGACTTCATCCTCGCCCATCCGTCCGCCGATCCGAGCGCCGTCGCCACGGCGATCGTGCGCGGCTCGTTCGAGTACCAGGGCCAGAAGTGCTCGGCCTCGTCGCGGCTGTACATCCCGTCGAACCTCTGGGGCGAGGTCCGCGAGACCCTCGAGCGCGACGTTCCCGCGATCAAGGCCGGTGACGTCCGCGACTTCACGAACTTCATGGGCGCCGTGATCGACGAGTCGTCGTTCAAGACGCAGTCCGCGGCGATCGACGAGGCGCTCACGGCCGGCGCGGAGATCGTCGCAGGCGGGCACGTCGACGACAGCGAGGGCTGGTTCGTCGAGCCGACGGTGATCAAGACGGAGGATCCCGCGTTCAGGCTCATGCGCGACGAGCTCTTCGGCCCCGTCGTCACCGCGTACGTCTACGACGAGAAGAAATGGGACGACACGCTGGATCTCGTCGACAGCACCGGCTCCTACGCCCTCACGGGCGCGATCTTCGCCAAGGACCGCGAGGCGATCGGCCAGGCGCACGATGCGCTGCGATACGCCGCCGGCAACTTCTACGTCAACGACAAACCGACCGGCGCAGTCGTGGGACAGCAGCCGTTCGGCGGCGCGCGCGCGTCCGGGACGAACGACAAGGCCGGGTCGATGTGGAACCTGATCCGCTGGGTCAGCCCCCGCACCGTCAAGGAGACGTTGGTGCCCGCAACCGATTACCGGTACCCCTTCCTGGCGCCGGACGCGTAACCGGCGGCGGAGCATCGCCCCCAGGCCGGAGGCCGTTTGTCCGGGGCGGGAGGCCCAGCCGGCGCATCCGGCGGGCGCGCTGAAGGAGGGAGGCTCGTGGCCCACGTTCGGGCTACCGTGAGCGCGTGGTCGACGAGATCCGGAGAGCCACCGAGAGCTTTTGGGATTTCCTCTCGGACATCGCGATCCTGCCGCTCCTGGCGGCGATCGGCTGCCATCTCCTGAAGCTCGCCTGCACAAGTCGCGCGTGGCGCAACATCCTCTCGGCCGCGTACCCGAGCGAGCGGGTCCCGTGGCGCCCGATTTTCGGGGCGTACGTGTCGGGCGTCGGCGTCAACGCGATCCTGCCGGCGCGCAGCGGCGATGTGGTGCGCATCTACCTCGCGCATCGGGCGATTCCCGGCAGCTCGTACACGACGGTCGTGTCCTCGACGGCGGTGCTCACGCTCGTCGACATGACGCTCGCGACGTTCGTGTTCGTCTTCGCGCTGACCCAGGGCGTCCTTCCGTCGTTCGACAGGCTCTCCAAGCTGCCTGCGTTCGACTACTCCTGGGCGTTCGAGGACGGTGTGATCCGGCCCGGCGCGTTGATCGTGCTCGCCGCCGTCGGCGGAGGGATCGCGCTCCTGCTGTACCGGTACTGGGGCTTCATCCGCGCGCGCGTCGCGCAGGCGTTCGCCGTGCTCGACCCGCCGACCCGGTATGCCCGCACCGTCGTCGTCTGGCAGCTCGCGGACTGGACGCTACGTTTCGCGACGATCTGGTTCTTCCTCGGCGCCTTCGGGATCCACCAGAGCATCAGGAACGTCCTCCTCGTTCAGGCGGCAACGAGCCTCGCCACGCTCGTTCCGGCGACGCCGGGCGGGATCGGCACCGAGCAGGCACTGCTCGTCTACGCCTTCCGCGGTGCGGACGTCCTGCGGTCGACGCTGCTCGCGTTCAGCGTCGGGATGCGGCTGACGATCACGGTCGTCAACGTCGTCGTGGGCTTCACGGCGATCTTCCTGACGCTCGGCACGGTTCGCTTCAGGCGCGCCGTTGCGAGCGCACCCGACGCGCCGCAGGCGTAGGGCGCCTCACGCGCGTCCGGCCTTGTGGAGCTGGGCGTAGACGGAGCGTGCGGTCTTCGCCGGCAGCCCCGGAACGCCCTCGAGCTCCTCCTGCGATGCCTCGACGAACGCCTCCGCCGAGCCGAAGTGGTTCAGGATCGCGCGTCGCCGCGTCGGCCCGATGCCCTCGAGATCGTCGAAGATCGACTCGAACGCGCGCGCGTCGCGCCGCCGCCGGTGGTGACCGAGGGCGAACCGGTGGGCCTCGTCTCGAGCACGTTGGAGAAGTTGCAAGCCGGCGTCGTGCCGATCGAGCCTGATCGGGTCGCTCCGCCCGGGCACGTAGACCTCCTCCTCGCGCTTGGCGAGCGCGACGACGGCGACCCGCGGCAGGTCGTAGGTCGAGTGGATCGCCTCCAGCGCGGCGGCGAGCTGGCCCTTGCCGCCGTCGATGACGACGAGGTTCGGCACCGTCGCGAAGCTCTCGTCCCAGCGGTCGGGCATGGCCGCGTCGCGCAACCGCGCGAATCGGCGTGACACGATCTGGGCCATCGACGCGAAGTCGTCCTGGACGTCGAGGCCGCGCACGGTGAACGACCGGTAGTGCGCGCGCTTCGGCTGCGCGTCGACGAAGACGGACATCGAGGCGACGATCTCGCGCCCCTGGATGTTCGAGACGTCGAAGCACTCGATCCGCGCCGGCAGGCTCTCGAGGTTGAGGCACTCGCGCAGCTGCTCGAGCGCCTCGACACGCCGTTGGCGCTGCTGCTCTGCGGCGGAGGCGTCGCGCGCGAGCGCGAGGCGCGCGTTTTCCTCGGCCAGGTCCGCGAGCCGGCGCTTTTCGCCCCGCTGCGGAGTGCGCACCTCGACCCGCGCCCCGCGCAGGTCGCCGAGGAACGCCGCCAGCGCCTCGGTGTCGTCGATGTCCGGCGGGACGACGATCTGCGGCGGGATCGCAGGGGCGGAGCCGTAGTGCTCGACGCAGAAGGACTCGAGAATCGTCGCGCGGTCCTGGCCCGCGACGTTCTCCAGGTGGAACGCGAAGCGGTCGACGAGCTTGCCGTCACGGAGCGGGAAGAGCTGCACCGCGGCGCGGTCGCCGTCGGCGGCGAGCCCGATCACGTCGATCGTCCCGACGGCGCGCTTGTCGGCCGCCTGGCGCTGCGCGAGACTCTCGATCGCGAACAGACGGTTCCGGTAGCGCGCCGCCTCCTCGAAGCGCTCCTCGGCGGCCGCATCGCGCATGCGCCGCTCGAGCTCGCGGCGGATCGGCCGCGTCTCGCCGGAGAGGAACTCGATCACGCCGTCGATGATCGTGCGGTAGTCCTCCTCGGAGACCGCGCCGATGCAGGGCGCCGTGCACCGCTCGATGTGGAAGTCGAGGCACGGGATCCCCGAGTGGCGGCCCGGCTTCGGCCCTTCGCACGGCCTGAACTGGAACACGCGGTTCAGCACGTCGAGCGTCTCGCGCACCTTCTTCGCGTTCGCGTACGGACCGAAGTAGATGTTCCCCCGGCGATGACGCTCGCGGGTGAACATCACCCTCGGGTACGGGTCGGAGACGGTGACCGCGATGTACGGGAACGACTTGTCGTCGCGCAGCCGGACGTTGAACGGCGGACGGTGGCGCTTGACGAGGTTCTGCTCCAGGTGCAGCGCCTCGGCCTCGCTCTGGGTGACGATCACCTCGATACGGGCGATCCGCAGGACCAGCCCGGCGATGCCCTGGCGTGCGTCACCGCCACGGTTGAAATAGCTGCGCACGCGAGCCCGGAGCGACTTGGCCTTGCCGACGTAAAGGATCTCGTCGCGCCCGTCTCGAAAGACGTACACGCCCGGGCTCGAGGGCAGCCGCTTCAGCTGCTCCCGAACTTCTTCTTCACCCACGTCGTCTAGCGTATCGGCCCGCTTCTTCGTCTCAGCTCCCGATGACCATCCGCCGATTGCTCATCCCCGTGCTCTGCGCCCTCGGCCTGATCGCGGCGGCGCCGACCCCTGCGGCCGGGCCGACGATGACGCTCGGCGTCGCCGAGGACGCCGTACGAGCGCCGGACCTCGTCTCCACGAAGGCGAGGATGAGTCAGATCCGCTTCGCCGGGTTCTCGGCCGTGCGCGTCACCTCCAACTGGCAGCCGGGGCTCCTCGCCCCGACCGCAGCGGAGCTCGTGACGCTCCGGAACATCGAGGCGGCATCCCGACTGTCCGGGGTCAAGGTCTTCGTCTCCGTGTACCAGCCCGGGTCGCGAACGACACCGCTGGACGCGACCGCCCAGTCGCAGTTCGCGCAGTACGCGGCCGCCCTGGCGTCGGCCCTGCCGTCCTTCGACGACATCATCGTGGGCAACGAGCCGAACCTGAACCGGTTCTGGCTGCCGCAGTTCGCGCCCGACGGGTCGAACGCGTCCGCGCCCGCCTATCTCCAGCTCCTCGCGCGGACGTACGACGCGCTCAAGGCGGTCGACCCGAAGCTTCGCGTGTGGGGCGGCGCGCTCGCGCCCCGCGGCTCCGACCGACCGGATGGCATCCGCCCCACGTCCTCCCCGACCGCGTTCATCCAGGCGATGGGTGCCGCGTACCGGGCGAGCGGGCGCACGACCCCCGTGATGGACGGGTTCGCCTCCCATCCGTATCCCGACAACTCGTCGCAGAGCCCGGACTTCGAGCACCCGCTGTCGACGACGATCGGGCTCGCGGACTACGGCAAGCTCGTATCGCTGCTCGGCCAGGCGTTCGACGGCACGGCGCAGCTGGGCTCCTCGCTCCCGATCCTGTACGACGAGTTCGGCATCGAGTCCGCGATCCCGGAAGGCAAGAAGAGCCTCTACACGGGATCCGAGCCCGTCACGACGAAGCCGGTCGACGAGTACCAGCAGGCAGCTGCGTACGACCTCGGGCTGCGGATCGCCTTTTGCCAGCCGACCGTCGCCGGGATGCTGCTCTTCCACTCGCACGACGAGAACGCGCTCGTGAGCTGGCAGTCCGGCGTGTACTACGCCGACGGAACGCCGAAGGCGAGCTTCTGGGCTGTCCGGGACGCGCTCGACCGGACGCGTGGCGGCTCGATCACCCGCTGCGACGGGCTCGCCGTCGACGTCGCGCTCACGAGCGTCCGCTTCCCCGGGCCGCGTGAGTTCCTCGCGGGCAAGCGCGACACGCGCTTCCGTTGCACGTACGACTGCGCCTGGCAGCTGACCGCGACGCGCACGACCACGGGCGCCGTCGCCGCGCGGGTCAACGGCTTCGGCCGTTGGGGACGGACGATCGTCGCGTCGCTCACCGGTCGTCGCATCGGCCGGGCGCCTGTACGGCTCACGCTCACGGTCACGCATCCCGTGAACCCGGGCACGACGACCGCGCGCGAGAGCGGCGAGCTCCGACCCGCCTGAACGCAGGCCGCGCGTACGATTCGGGCATGGCGGGCGGATACGAGCGGATCGAGGGCGTCGAGGTCGGGCAGTACGTCGCCTACCGCTTCTTCAGAGTCGACCCTGCGTGGCGGCGGCTTCCCGTCGACGAGCGCGCAGCGGGGAAGGAGGCGTTCGCCGACGTCGTCGACGAGTTCACCGCGTGCATGGAGGGCCTCCGTGCCTACTCGACCGTCGGCGTCCGTCCGGAGGCAGATCTCTTCCTCTGGTCGATCACCGAGAGCTACGACGACCTGCTGGCGCTCGGCGCAGCGATCAACGGCACGCCCCTGGCGGCATGGCTCGAGACGCCCTACTCGTTCCTCGGGACGACGAAGCCCTCGGTCTACACGGACAAGAAGCGCGTCCGCCAGGGCCGCGTCACACCGCGGAACGCGCCCTACCTCGTCGTCTACCCGTTCGTGAAGCGCCGCCCCTGGTACTTCCTCGGCTTCGAGGAGCGCGCGGCGGCGATGCGCCAGCACGCGGAGGTCGGTGGCAAGTTCGTCACCGTCACGAACCACACCACCTACTCTTTCGGGATCGACGACCAGGAGTTCATCCCGGCGTTCGAGGCCGAGGAGCCGGCCGACTTCATGCACCTGATGATGACTCTCCGCGAGACCGAGGCATCGCGCTGGACCGAGCGAGACACGCCGATCTTCGTCGGCAAGCTCGTGGACGTCCGGGTCGCGCTCGACGCGCTGGACGGCGCGGTCGCCTCGCTCCCCAGCGCCTCGACGCTGTACACGGCCCCCGACGGGTCGTCGTACCCCGCCCCAACGCGCTGAGCGGTTCTAGTCGACCAGGCGCTCGGCGACCACTTCGTCCTCTGGCCGCAGCTGCGCCGCTTCGCTCGGGCGCCGGACGGCAACGGCGGACGCGGCGAGCATGCCGCTCAACAGCCAAAACACGGAGCTCGCGCCCGCGCTGCCGGCGATCACGCCCCCCAGTGCCGGCGTCGCCACCTGGCCGATGCGGTTACCGGTGAGACGGACGGCGAGAGCAGTCGCCCGCGCGTGGTCTGGGACTCGCTGGACGACGAGTGTCATCGAGAGCGGCTGGCCGAATCCCATCCCGTAGCCGGCGAGCATGCTCAGCAACGCGAGTGCCCACACATGCTCGGTGAAGGTGATGCCCGCCAGACCGACGGCTGCGGCGGTCGCTCCGAGGGCGATCAGGTGTGTCCGGCCCACGCGTCGGACGATCGGGTCGATGCCGATGCGCGCCGCGATGGATGCGGTCGCACGAAGGGCGAGCAGGAGGCCGATCGTCCGGGTCCCGATCCCGCTCTCCGCCCCGATCACCGGCATGTAGGCGGTGAAGACGTCGCCGGCCGCGAGGACCGCGATGCTCGCGAAGATCCCGGCTGGCACGGTGCGCGTGCCGAGGATTGCCCGCACGCTTCCGCGCCTCGACGTAGCTCGTGCAGGCGCGGCCCGACGGTCACGCTCCGCGATCGCCGCGCAGGCCGTCGCAAGGCCGAGGATCCCCGCGGCGACGAGTAGCGCCTTCGTCGTCGCTGACTGCGACGGGACGCCGGTGTCGCCGAGCGCCAATCCCGCGACGAGCGGGCCGGCGAGCTGGCCGATCGAGACGCCCGCGGTGAGCAGCCCGAAGTGGCGGTCGTGGTGGTCGCTCCCGGACTCGCGCGCGATGACGTCCTGGGCGCCCAGCGCGAGGGCCAGGTGGCCGAGCCCGACCACTGCGCTGGCCGCGGCGATCGTCACGGTCGTCGAGGCGAGGGTGAGCAGCAGGCAACCGAGCGTCTGCGTGCTGCACCCGAGGAGCATGAGCGGCGGCCCGCGCCGGTCGGACATCCGCCCGAGCGGGATCGCGAGGAAGATAGGGAGCAGCGCGAACGCGGCGGCGACGAGCCCGACCTGGCGCGCCCCCTCTCCGTATGCGAGCAGGCGGTAGGACGTCGTCGGCCGCACGATGTAGACGGCGGCCTGCGCGACCCCCATCGCCGCCAGCGCGAAGAACAGCCGCCGCGTCACGCGTCTAGGACGACAACAGCCGCTTGGCTTGCTCGTAGAAAGGGAGGTCGACGAACTCGCCGTCCACCGTGATCGCCCCCTCGCCGGCGGCGTTCGCGTGCTCGTAGGCCTCCACGATGCGGCGTGCGCGCTCCAGCTGGGCCACGGTAGGGCTGAAGACCTCGTTGAGGATCGGCACCTGGCTCGGGTGGACGCACGGGGCACCCTCGAGCCCGAGCGCCTTCGACTGCTCCGCGACCCGTCGAAACGCGTCGAGGTCGCCGAAGTCGACGATCTCCCCGGCGAGCCCGAGCGGCACGACACCCGCAGCGCGGGCTGCGTTCACGACGAGAACGGTCGCCATGACGTTCCCGGCTCCACCCCCCTCCATCCCCGTTGCGATCGTGTAGTCACTCGAGCCGAGGCCGGTTGCGACCACGCGCGGGTGGGCCGCTGCGATCTCGGCGGCATTGAGCAGCCCCTTCGGGCCCTCGATGCGCGGGAAGAACACCGTGTGGCCGGTGGAGAGCCCCCGCTCCGCCTCGATACTGGACGCCATCTCCGCGAGCGCGAGCACGTGCTCCGCAGAGTCGACCTTCGGCAGGACGAGACCCCGTACGCCTGCTCCGACCACGGCCTCGAGATCGCGGACCGCGAGCCGCCAGGGCCGATTGACGCGCACCAGCACTTCCGCGCCTGCCTGCGAGACCCTCGCCACGGCTTCCGGCACGAGCGCGCGCGCACGCTCCTTCTCCGAGGGCGCCACGGCGTCCTCGAGGTCGAGAATGATCGCATCTGCTCCCCGCTGGTGCGCCTTCGAGACGAAGCGCTCCGAGACGACCGGCACGTAGAGCAGGGATCGCCAGTGCGGGCGATAGGCCATCATACGACCCGCTCTTCGGTGAGACGCGCGAGCTCCTCGGCGCCGATCCCGAGCTCGCCGTAGACCTCCGCGTTGTGCTCACCCAGCCCGGGAGGAGGGCGATGGAGCGCTGCCGGCGTACCCGAGAGCCGGGGGACGACGTTGTGGAGCACAACTCCATCGTCCATCTCGACGATCACCTCGCGCGCGCGATAGTGCTCGTCCGCGAGCGCGTCGAGGATGTCGTAGACGGGCCCGAGCGTCAGTCGATGCTGCGTGGCGAGCTCGAGCAGCTCGTCGCGCGTAAACCGGGCGAGCACCGCCGCGAGCTCCGCGTTCAACGCCTCGCGGTGTGCGAGGCGCGCCTCGGAGGTCGCAAAGCGGGGATCGTCGAGTAGGTCGGAGCGCTCGATCGCGGCAAGGAACCGGGCGGCCGTCTCGTCGGTCGCGGCCGACACGGCGACCCAGTGGCCGTCGCTGGTCCGAAACGCGCCGCGCACCGACGAGACGCCTGCGCCGGTCCCGCGCGTACGAAGGTGCCCGCCGGCTGCATAAGCCGTCGCGTCGGCGCCCATGATCGAGAAGAGCGGCTCGAAGAGCGACACGTCCACGATCTGACCGGCGCCGCCGTTCGCGCGCACGTTCCACAGCGCCGCAACGGCAGCCGCGGCGGCGTAGGTCCCGGCGACCGTGTCCGCGAGCGAGAGCGGCGCCTGGACCGGCGGGCCGTCGGGTGTGCCGTTCAGGTACGTGAAGCCGGCGTACGCCTCCGCGAGCGTGCCGAACCCGGGCTGCGACGCCCGCGGGCCGGTCTGTCCCCAGCCGCTGATCCTGACGACGACGAGTCGCGGGTTTCGCTCGAGCAAGGCGTCAGGTCCGCCGCACAGTCGCTCCAGGACGCCGGGTGCGAAGTTCTCCGCCAGCAGATCGGCGCCCGCCACCAGCTGGAGCAGGAGCTCCCGGCCTCGCGCATTCGCGAGGTCGAGCGTGATGCTGCGCTTGTTGCGGGCATAGGCGCGCCAATAGGCGTCGCATCCGTCAACCGTCGTTCGACGGAGCGGATCGCCGCCTCCCGGTCGCTCCACCTTGATCACGTCCGCCCCCAGGTCGCCGAGCACGAGGCCGAACTGGGCGCCCGCGACGAGCCGTGTGAGGTCGAGCACGCGGACGCCGGCCAGAGGGCCCGAGGGCCGCGCCGCGTAAGACTTTCGTGGCAGGCCGAGCGCCGCCTGGGCCGGCGCCACCACTTACGCGACCACCGCGCACGCCTCCGGCGGGATGTGCACCTTGACGCGGTCGCCCTCGACCCGCCGGCCGGCCTGAACCGTCAACGAGACTGAACCTGCATGCACCTCGTACTCGTAATGGTCGCCGAGGAACGCGACGGCACCGACGGTCGCTTCCCACGTGTTGGTGCCGTTCACCGTCGTGTCGTCCGCGCTCACGAGCGCGACTGCCTCCGGTCGGACGGCGATGGTGACGTTGCCGGAGATCGGCTCGTCGCCGCCGTTCAGCGACAGCCGATGGTGCGATCCGGCCACGTCCATGACCACCCGCGGCCCGTCTCCGGAGGCGATGACGCCCTCGATGAGATTGACGCGCCCGACGAAGTCTGCGACGAAGCGATTGGCCGGCGCTCGGTAGATCGCCTCCGGCGTTCCGATCTGCTGCACTTCGCCCGCGCTCATCACCGCCACGCGGTCGCTCATCGAGAGCGCCTCGTCCTGGTCGTGGGTTACGAAGATGGTCGTGAGCCCGAGGCGGTGCTGGAGCTCCTTTACCCAAGTACGCGCCCGGAGGCGCAGCTTGGCGTCGAGGTTCGAGAACGGCTCGTCGAGCAGCAGCACGGACGGGGAGTACACGAGCGCCCTCGCGAGCGCGACGCGTTGCTGCTGCCCGCCGGAGAGCTGATGCGGATAGCGCCGCTCGTACTGCGTCATCTCGACGAGCTCGAGCACCTCACCGACCCGCGTCCGTATCGCGCCGCGCTTCAGCTTTCGAACCTTGAGCGGGAACGCGAGATTCTCGAAGACCGTCATGTGCGGCCAGACCGCGTACGACTGGAACACGATCCCGAGGTTTCGCTGCTCGGCGGGTACTGCGATTCGCCGCGAGGCGTCGAAAAACGTGTCGTCTCCGATCGCTATGCGACCTGCCTCGGGCGTCTGGAAGCCGGCGAGCGACATGAGCGTCGTCGACTTGCCGCAGCCGGACGGGCCGAGAAGGGTGAAGAGCTCCCCGTCTTCCACGGAGAAGGCGACGTCGTCGAGCGCCCGCTGGTCGCCGAACTGCTTGACGAGGTTTTCGACCTTGATCTCAGGCATCGTGGTCTCCTCCCGTGACGCCGATTCTGAACACCTTCGCCCCGACCCCGAGCACGACCACGGTGATGACGACCTGCACCATCGCGAGCGCGGACACGGGCCCCACCATCCCCTGGATGAATTGCGACAGCATCGTCGCGCCCATGACCTCGGTTCCCGGCTTCACGAGGAAGACGGCCGGGTCGTAGTCGTTGAGGATCTCGACGAAGAGCAGGACGAACGAGGCGAAGATCGCGGGCTTGAGCAGCGGGAGCACGATCTTTCGGCTCGTCTCCCACCAGCCGGCGCCGGCGGCGCGGCCGGCGCGATCGAGCTCCTCGCCGATCCGGGCGAGCGTCGGGTACATCACGACGTACGCCAGCGGGAGGTTGCGCACGCAGAACGCGAGCATGATCCCCCAGATGCTCCCGCGAAAGTAGTCGCCGACCGCGCCGGTGAGCAGGAACGCCCAGAAGAAGCCGATCCCGACGATGATCCCGGGCGTCGCCCGCGGGTAGAGGATCACGAACGGCAGCGTCCGGCGGAGTGGGAAGCGCGAGCGATGGGCGACGAGTGTCGCAACCGCGATCAGCGCGGTCGTCAGGACGGCGCCGACAACGGCGATGACTGCACTGTTCTCGATCGAGTTCCGGAACGTAGGGTCGTGGAGCAGTACCTGCCAGTGGTCCCAGGTGGCGAGCTGCCACGGGGCGACGAGCGGGGTGAGAACGACGACGAACGACATCGCCGCCAGCCCGAGCACGGGGACGAGCGTCGTAACGGTGAGGTAGAAGGCGAGGAACCCGGCAAGCGGCCAGCGCCAGCCGCGCAGTCGGAGCAGCGCCTGCCTTCCGGACTTGCCACCGATCGAGACGAAGCGCGCCTCCGAGCCCAGCAACCGGTTGCGGACGATCAGGAGCAGCGTCGCGACGGCGAGCATCATCACGGCGCCGGCGCTGACGGACGCGGGGTCGGGGGCCGCGGCGCTCGTCCAGGTGTTGTAGAGGTAGCTCGAGACGAACACGATGTTGTTCGACGTCCCGAGGAGCAGCGGGATCCCGAGCGCGGCGATCGACAGGGTGAAGATCAGCGTTGCCGCGTTCAGCAGCGCGGGGCGCAGCATCGGGACCGTGACGCTCGTGAGCACTCGAAGCGGTCGGGCGCCTGCGCTCCGCGCCGCGTCCTCGAGGGACGAGTCGGCCCGCGTCAGCGCCGCCTGGCAGGTGAGGAACGCGATCGGCAGCAGGCGTGATGCCTCGACGAGCGCCATGCCCGGGATCGTGTCGATCGCGAGCGTCGGCAGGTGCAGCCGGTCCGAGAACATCGTCGTGAGATATCCACCCGGCCCCCAGACAACGACCCAGCCGAGCACCATCCCGAGCGAGGGCAGCAGGATCGGCAGGAGGATCAGGCGCGAGAACGTCTTCCGGCCGGCGAGATCGGTGCGCGTGCAGAGGATCGCGACGAGCGCACCGCCCGTGACGGCCATGAGCGTGGTGAGTGCCGCGAAGCCGAGCGTGTTGAGCCATGCGTGCCAGAAGAGCGAGTCCCCGAACAGCTCGCTGTAGGGCTCGACCGTGAACGCACCACCCGCCTCGTACAGGGGCCGATCGCGGAGCGACGCGTAGACGAGCGGCAGAAGCGGGCCGAGGATGAGCGCGACCACGAGCGCCCAGATCGCGGTCTGGAGCGCCCACGCCGGAACGAGGCTCCGGCGCGGGCGTGCAAATCCCTGCTCGGGTGCGGTCGTCGTCATCCGCCGGCCCGCGACCGGCTAGCCGAAGATCCCGTGCCAGCGTGACTTGAACTTCGGATAGTCGTTGACGAACTTCTGGCTGAACGGCGCGAAGACGACGTTCTGCTTCCCGACCTGCTTGTAGACCTCGTCGAGGGTGTTCTTGCAGTTCGCCGGTGTGAAGTCGGTCCGGAAGGCGGTGAAGCCCGCGTCGCACATCGCCTGCTGACCGGCTTTGCTGTAGACCCAGTTCAGGAACAGCCGCGCCGAAGCCGGGCTCGACGCCTTCGCGGTGATCCCCACGCCGCGCGGGACGAGCGGCTGCGTGTCCTTGACGTACGACCAGTCGAGGATGTTCTGGAGCGCCGGGCTGTTCTGGATGGTGAACCGGGCGGTGGGAGACGTGAGGAACGCCGCCACCGCGCCGCCCTGCGAAACGAGCTGCAGCTGCGCCGCGACTCCCGTCTGCGCCTTCAGTCGGTCCTTGCCGATCTTCTCGAAGGTCGACCAGCCTTTCTTCTGGACGTAACCCCAGATGCCCGTGTAGCCGAACAGGTTGTCGACCGTGTAGCCCGTGAGCTTCCCGTACGTGCCTGGGTCGTTCGCGATCTCCGTGACCGAGGTCGGCACCTTGTCCTTCAGCAGGAGCTTGTTGTAGACGATGATCGCCGGGTCGGGCGAGATGACGAAGACGCCCTTGTACTGCTTGACGAACGACGGGTACTTGTCGATCTCCCGCGGCGTGAAGTCCACGAGGTACTTCTGCCGAGTCGCGTACACCCACAGGTTTCCGGCGCTCGAGACGAGGATGTCGGCGGTGCGAATCCGCTGCGCGGCCTCGGAGGCGTACTTCGAGAAGATGACGTTGTTGTCGAGATCGTACGAGGTCGTCTTGATCCAGGGGTGGTAGTACTGGAAGCGATCGGTGACGACCTTCCAGTTGGCCGAGGGCGGGTTGCCGTAGAAGACGAGGCCGGACTCCTTCTTCGACTGCGCGATCAGCGCTGCGAGCGGACCGGGTGTCTTGGCGGCGGGCGACGCGTTCTCGGCTCGTCCGGTGCCGGCGACGGCCAGCGCGAGCGCGAGCAGAGCGAGAACGGGCAACGTCGCACGGCGCGCGGTGAGCATCGTTGACACTGCGCTTCCTCCTGTGTCGGTTCGTCCGAACGCGAGACTCATGTCGCGTCCAGCCCGAGAGACACGGGAGATTAGGACGGCGGCGAACGGGAAGCGAGATTGCGGCGGTTTCGTGCAGTTTCGTCCGTTGAGGCCCTTCTGTTCATTTTCTCCACGAGCTGCGGGCGATCCCGTCTTACAATCGGCGCAGTGCGCTTCGAGCGGCGAGGACCATGGAGCCGGCTGCGCCTGTCGACGCAGATTCTGCTGCTCTCGCTCACGATCGTCATCCTGACGCTCGGCACGGCGGTCGTCGTCTCGGTACTCCAGGCGCGGCAGCAGCTCGATCGCGAGTCCGGGCGCCAGTCGCTTGCGATCGCACGGACCGTCGCGCAGATCCCGGAAGTCCGCGCTGCGTTCGACGCGGAGAACCCTGCGGCGATCATCCAGCCGATCGCCGAGCGGATTCGCCTCCGCACCGGTGCCGCGTTCGTCGTCGTCGCGAACGCCGACGCGATCCGCTATTCGCATCCGGATCCCGCGGAGATCGGTCAGCCCCTCTCGACGGATCCCAGCGTGGCGCTCTCGGGCAAGGAGTACGTCGGCGTCCAGACGGGCACGCTCGGCCGCTCCGTTCGGGGAAAGGTCCCCGTGCGCGACGACAGCGGCAACGTGATCGGGCTCGTCTCGGTCGGAATCCTCGAGAGCGACGTGAGCGAGCAGCTACGCGACGACCTCCCGGTCCTCCTGATCCCTCCGGCGATCGGGCTCGCCCTCGGCGTGCTCGGCTCGTTCCTGCTTGTACGACGCATCAAGCGGCAGACGTTCGGTCTCGAGCCGAACGAGATCGCCGCGCTGCTCGAGCAGCGCGAGGCGTTCCTGCACGGGATCCGCGAGGGCACCGTCGCAACCGACGCGACCGGCGTGATAACGCTCGTGAACGACGAAGCGAAGCGCCTGCTCGCGCTCGACGCCGCGGACGTCGGCCGTCGCCTCGCGGACGTCGTGCCGGCCGGACACGTCCGCGACGTCGTCTCCGGCGATGCGGACGGAGCCGATCAGGTTGTGCTCGTCAACGATCGCGTGCTGGTCGTGAACCGGACGCCCGTGTCCGTGCGGGGGCGTCACGTCGGCGCGGTGTTGACGCTGCGCGACCGGACGGAGCTCGAGGGGCTGCTGCGTGAGCTGCACGACGTCCGCAGCCTCGCCGACGCGCTCCGCGCGCAGGGCCACGAGTTCTCGAACCGCCTCCATGTCATCGCCGGGCTGCTCGAGCTCGGACGGCACGACGACGCGATGGCTTTCATCACGAAATCGGCGCACGTGCACCAGGAGCTGATCGGCTCGATCGTCGACCACGTCGGTGAGCCGACGCTGGCGGCGCTCCTGCTCGGCAAGGCCGCGGTGGCCTCGGAGCGCGGGATCGAGCTCCGGGTCAGCGAAGACACGCGGCTGCTCGAGAGGTACGGAGACGCCCGCGACCTCGTCACGGTCGTCGGCAACCTGGTCGACAACGCGCTCGACGCGGTCGCCGCGGCGGGGGGAGGATGGATCGAGGTGACGATCCGCGACGACGCCGCGGGCGTGCTCGCCCGTGTCCGCGATTCAGGCCCGGGCATCGACCCTGGAGTGATGGACGAGATCTTCCGCGACGGCTTCACGACCAAGGTCGCGACGGGCGCCGGGCGGCGGGGCCTCGGGCTGGCGCTCGTGAGCCAGACCGTGCGTCGACGCGCCGGTGGCTACGTCACCGTCTCGAACGAGTCCGGCGCGGTCTTCACGGCGTTCCTCCCGCACGCGGCCCAGCACGCGGGAGTGTCGTCGTGATCCGCACGCTCGTCGTCGACGACGACTTCATGACCGCGTCGATCCACCGCTCGTATGTCGAGCGCGTTCCAGGCTTCACGGTCGTCGGAGAGGCCCACAGCGGTGCCGACGCGCTCGCGCTGGTCGACCGGCTGCGGCCAGAGCTGATGCTCTTGGACATCTACCTCCCGGACATCCATGGGCTCGACGTGATCCGTCGCCTGCGCGAGTCGGACGATCCGTCGGTGGACGTGATCGCCGTAACGGCGGCCAAGGACGTGAAGACGCTCCGCTCGGCGATGCAGGGCGGCGTCGTCCACTACATCGTGAAGCCGTTTCCGTTCCACACGTTTCGGGAGCGCCTCGAGCGCTATGCGGTACTGAGACGTCGGTTCGAGCGACTTCGCGAGGCCAGCCAGGGGGACGTCGACCAGCTCTTCTCGATCCTGCGCGCGGAGGGTCGCGGCGGGCTGCCAAAGGGAATCTCCGGCCCGACTCTCGACCTCGTCGTCCGAGCGGTACGCGCGGGAGGTGAGCTCAGCGCGACGGAGGTGGCGACTCGCTCTGGCGTCAGCCGGGGCACGGCTCGGCGTTACCTCGAGTACCTCGCCTCGCTGGGAACGGTCGAGCTGATGCTTCGCTACGGCGCCGCGGGACGGCCGGAGCACCTGTACCGCTGGGCGGGCGTGCCCGTTCACCCCCACCCCTGAACCGGCCCCCGACGCAGCGGTGGACGCCGAGCACTGTCGTCGACCGGCTACACGTACCGGTGCTCGCGCCGCCAGACGCGAAACACGGCCCACGCGCAGCACCCGAGGACGAGGAAGAACACGACTGCGTCGAGGCCGGTCGGCGCGAGCCCGATCACGGCGCCGATGTCGATCACGGCGAGCACGATCGCGCCGTAGAACGTCCGCCGCGAGAGGTCGCTCCAGGTCTCGATGTCGGAGCGCCGCTCGCGCCACAGCATGAAGAGGAAGAACGCCACCGCGAGGAAGAACGCGACGCGCACGAGTGCGTTCGCGGTGACGAGCGACTCCTGCAGCGACAGGAGGACGATCGCGAGCGAGATGACCGCGACGAGCGCCATCCCGCGGACGAACCTGTTCTCCCACACGCGCCTCACGACGACCCCGTCATGAACGCGCGGACGGCGAGGGCGCCGGCGACCGCGGTCGTCCCCGCGAACCAGAGCAGGCGGCGCGGTCCGGATTCGGGCGCGTAGAACCACGGGACGAGCGCCACGCCGAGCGCCATCGCGCCGTACGCGTAGTGCAGCTGGTCGGGCGCGCGCCGGTCGTCGGCCAGCAGCAGCAGCCCCACGCCGACCTGCGCGACGAGGAGCGTCTGCGCGAGCGACAGCAGGTGCGTGGTGACAGCGCCCGCGCCGCGCCCGCGCCAGTAGAGAACGCCGCCCACGAACGCCGCCACTGCGCACGCCGCGATCACCGCGCCCCCGAGCCATGGGTGGAGCCCTGCCACGCGGCGAGGGTAGCGCAGGCCGGATCGTCGGATCGTCGTATCAGCGGAGCGGACGGTGCCGTGTGGCGCACGGACACGGCTTCGCGCGGCGATGGAGCCTCCCGCACGCCGGACAGCGCGTGACGACCTCACGCACGTCGATCATGCCCTTGCGCACGGAGAAGAAGAGCATCAACAGCGTGACGGTAATCACCCCGTACAACGCGGCGTACTGCTCTGGCACGACGTCCACGTATCTCGGATACCCGCGCGTCCGGTCGCGAAACGGCACGCACGCGCCCGCGACACACCGCGCTGCCGATACGCTCGCGGGACGCCGTCACGAGGAGGAGTTCGATGGTCACCGAAGGCTCACCAGCACCCGACTTCGCGCTCACGAGCGACGCGGGCGAGACGGTCTCGCTCCACGACCTGCGCGGGAGGCCGGTCGTCCTCTACTTCTATCCCAAGGACGACACGCCCGGCTGCACGGCCCAGGCCACCGGGATTCGCGACGCATGGGCCGAGTTCGAGAAGGCCGGTGCCGTCGTGCTCGGGGTGAGCCCCGACGGCCAGACGTCGCACGCGAGGTTCAAGTCGAAGTACGACCTCCCTTTCACGCTGCTCGCGGACACGGATCACTCCGTGGCGGACGCATACGACGTCTGGGTCGAGAAGCAGTACAACGGGAAGAGCTACATGGGCGTCGAGCGCTCGACCTTCGTGATCGACGCGGACGGGAACCTCGCCAAAGTCTTCCGGCGGGTCAAGCCGGCGGAGCACGCCGACCAGGTGCTCGACGCTCTCCGGGCGTAGACCCCCGGCTACACTGACCCTCCCGCGGATGTGGCGGAATTGGTAGACGCGCACGGTTCAGGTCCGTGTGCCCGTAAGGGCGTGGAGGTTCAAGTCCTCTCATCCGCATTCGGCGCTCGATCCCGGTGACGCGCACACTTGCTCTCGTTCTGAGCATCGCCGCGGCGGCGGCGCTCTCGCATCGCTCGGGGGACGGCGCCGCTCCACTCGCGGACGGCGCGGACCTGACGCAGGTCGTCGTCCAGCTCGCGCACCCGCCCCTTGCCCGCGCCCGGGACGCCGGCGCGCGCCGACGCATCGACGGCCAGCAGCGTCGCTTCGAGCTCGCCCTCCGTTCCGTGCCGGACGCCAAGGTGCACTGGCGTTACCGCCTCGTCGCGAACGGGATGTCCGTCGTCCTGCCACGGGGCGAGGTCGGATTGCTCTCCTCCCTTCCCGGCGTCCGCCGGGTGTACGGCTCGACGACGTACCGCGCGCTCGCCGGGCCTGACGCGCCGACGATCCGCGCGCGCGACCTCGCGGGCTCGACGCTCGCGAGCGCCGGCGAGGGCATCAAGATCGGGATCGTGGACGACGGCGTCGATCAGACGCATCCCTTCTTCGACCCAAGCGGATTCACCATGCCGGCCGGGTTCCCGAAGGGCCAGGTCGCCTACACGACGGCGAAGGTGATCGTCGCCCGCGCCTTCCCGCCCCCGAATGCGACGTCGTCCAACGCCGCCAAGCCGTTCGATCCCGACGACTCGAGCCACGCGACGCACGTCGCCGGAATCGCGGCGGGCGACGCGAATACGCTTGCCGACGGGGCACGCATCAGCGGCATCGCCCCTCGCGCCTACATCGGCAACTACAAGGCGCTCACGGAGCCGACCGACTCCGGGCTGGGCCTGAACGGGAATGCCCCCGAGATCGTCGCCGCGATCGAGGCAGCGGTCGCGGACGGCATGGACGTGATCAACCTCTCGATCGGCGAGCCGGAGATCGAGCCCTCGCGCGACATCGTCGCGCTCGCGCTCGACGCGGCCGCGGCGGCCGGGGTCGTCCCGGTCGTGGCGGCGGGCAACGACTACGACGGCTTCGGCGAGGGGTCGGTCACCTCCCCGGGAAGCTCGGCCGGTGCGATCACGGTCGGTGCCTCGACCTCGGGCGCGTCGCCCTCGATGACGAGCTTCTCGTCTGCCGGACCGACGGCCATCTCGCTGAGGCTCAAACCGGATCTCGTCGCGCCCGGCGCCTCGATCCTCTCCGCGTCGCCGGGCGGCTGGAGGACGTCGTCGGGGACGAGCATGGCGACGCCGCACGTCTCGGGCGCGGCTGCGCTCCTGCTCCAGCGGCATCCGGAGTGGACGCCTGCGGACGTCAAAGCTGCGCTCACCACGACCGCGAGATCGCTCACCTCCCGAGGCGGCGCGGTCGTGCCCACGCGGGCGGGTGCCGGGCTCGTCGACGTCGCCGCGGCGGATGCGCCGCTCGTCCGTCCGACTCCTACGGCGGTCTCGTTCGCGATCGTACGGCGGGGCGAGCTGCGCCGGACGGTCGTCCAGCTCGCAGACGCCGGCGGTGGAGCGGGTGAATGGGCCGCGACGCTCGAGTCGCTGTCGGTGCCGAGCGGGACGACCCTGGCGCTGCTCCAGCCGGTCGCCCTCGTTCCCGGCGACGTGACGCTGGAGCTCTCGGCCGGGACGACCGACGGCGACATCGCGGGCGTCCTCGTCCTCCGGCGAGCGGGGGTGTCGAGGCGCGTTCCGCTCTGGGGGCTGGTCGCGACGCCGAAGCTCGGCACGTCGTCTCGGACGCTCCCCAAGCCGGGCGTGTACGCAGGCGACACACGCGGACGCGCAGCGCGGGTCGACGCGTACCGGTATCCGCAGGTCCCCTCGGGCGGCGAGGTGAATGCTCGCCTCGCCGGGCCCGAGCAGATCTTCCGGGTCAGGATCGACCGAGCGGTCGCGAACTTCGGGGTCGCGATCACGTCACGGGCGACGGGCGTCAGGGTCGAGCCGCGGATCGTCGCCGCCGGGGACCAGAACCGCCTGACCGGGTACGCGGCGCTGCCGCTGAACCAGAACCCGTACGTCGACGAGTTCGGCGAGCGGACCCTGACCGCGGGCGCGATCCACCCCCTTCCCGGGACCTACCACGTCGTGTTCGACAGTCCCGACCGTGCGGGAGCCGGAAGGTTCACGTTCCGGTTCTGGGTCGACGACGTCGCGCCCCCGAAAGCGTCGCTCGTGCGGAAGACCGTGGAGCGCGGCGAGCGGATCAGGATCCGCGTCACCGACGGAGGGTCGGGCGTCGATCCGACGTCTATCGAGGTCACCGTCGACGGACGTGCGGTGAGCAAGCGGCTGCGCGGCAACGAGCTCACCCTTGCGACGGCAGGCCTCGCCGCCGGCCGACACCGCGTTCGGGTGCAGCTGTCGGACTACCAGGAGACGCGGAACAACGAGAACGTCAGGCGCATCCTCCCGAACACACGCGTCCTGTCGGCGACGATAACGGTGCGCCGTTCGTGACGAGTAGGGATCCGGCCGAAAAGCCCTGTCCTCCGCTAAGGATCGAGCTACGCGGCAGTTGCGGCCCCGAAGGGGACGCCTTCAGGGATCTGCCCCGCCGGAGGCGGGGATTCGAGCGGCAGGAATCCGCTCGGCGGATTCCTGCTTCGCGGACTACTTACGCGTTCGCGGCTCCTCGATCGTCGGCAGCGAGTCGAGATCGCGCTGGACGCTCTCCACGAACTCGTCGTCGTCGGTCGAGACCACGCGCAGCTTGGCCTTGCGGCGCTCGCGCTCACGCCGGCGCCGCGCGTCAGCGCCGACGACGCCCGCGACCCTCGGCCATTCTGCGGCCGCGACCACGAGAAGGCCCAGCGCGAGCAGGACGATCCACGGCCAGCTCACGCTTCGATTCTACGCGACCGGTCGCACCAAGGCGTTCCGCGCGGCCTCGACCCTGTCGCGCGCCGGGCAGCCCTCGAGATGGTCGTTCACGAGGCCCATTGCCTGCATGAACGCGTAGACGGTCATCGGGCCGACGTACGTCCACCCGCGACGCTTGAGCTCCTTCGCGAGAGCACGCGAGGCATCGGTCTGCGAGAGCTCGAACAGCGCGTCGCGATCCATTCGCGCCGGGCGCGCCGAGCCTTCGGGCTCGTACGCCCACACGAACGCCGCGAGCGACCCCTCGGCCTCGACCAGCTCGAGGGCGCGCTGGGCGTTGTTGATCGTCGACTGGATCTTCCCGCGATGACGGACGATCGAGGCGTCCTGGAGGAGCCGCTCGACGTCGGCCGGGCCGAACTCCGCGACGCGACGGAAGTCGAAGCCCGCGAACGCCTTCCGAAAGCCCTCGCGCTTGCGGAGGATCGTCAACCAGGAGAGGCCCGACTGGAAGCCTTCGAGCACGAGCTTCTCGAACAGGCGGGCGTCGTCCGTCACGGGCATGCCCCACTCGTGGTCGTGGTAGGCGCGATACTCGACGGCCTCGCCTCCGCCCCACCAGCACCGGGTGACCCCGTCCTCGTTGCGGACGAGACCTTCGGCGAGCTCGCTCACCGGACGGCAATCTCCATCGGCAGGCGGGCGAGGGGGACGCCGCCGTCTGCAGTGACGAGCCACGTGTCCTGCATGTAGAGGCAATCCTCGCCGTTCGCGGCGATCGCGTGCGGATGCATCGAGAGCACCATGTTCTCCCGGAGCTCCGTCTCGACGCCCTCGCCGACCTTCGGGAACTCGATCATCGTCATCCCGATCGAGTGCCCCGTGACGTGGCCGAGGCGGTAACCGCGGTCGTGGAACCCTCTCGAGACGGCGACATGGACGTCGTGGCACGTCGCGCCGGGACGCATCGCCGCCGGCGCCGCCTCGAAGTACTCGGTGTAGGCCTCCGCCATCGCCTTCGTGTCGTCGGACAGCGAGGTGCCGTCTGCGGCGACTGCGCGCGAGACCTCGACCCAGTGCATGCCCGGGCCCGCGACCTCGAGCGAGGGCAGGACGAAGTCACCGAGCACCTCGTCCTTCCGCGCGATCTTGAACTCCGGCAGCGCCACGCCGGAGCGTCCGGGCGCCGTCAGCACCATGTTCATCGTCAGCCGGCCGCAGCCCTCCGCGACGAAGTACTCCTCCGCGACCGCCATCACCTCGGCCGCCGTCTTGCCGGGCGCGTAGGCGTCGGCCCAGATCTCGAACCCCCGGGTGTTGATGCGCACCGAGTCCCGCACGCTCTCGAGCTCGCCCTCGCTCTTGACCGACCGCGCCAGGTCGAACTCGACGTCGAAGGGGACGACGTCGAATCGCTCGAGCGGCCGGTAGTCGCGCACCGTCATCACATAGTCGAGCCCGTACACGCCGATCCGACGCCAGCCGGCGTCGCGCGCGTACGCGGCGATCGCCGAGCCGGGATGCGGATCGAAGCGCTGCTCCACCAGCGCGGTCCCGTGCTCGCCCACGTACCGAGCCTCCGCGGGGAACACGACGAACGGGTCGCCGTCGGCGGGGACGACCACGTAGGCGTACCGGTGGACGATCTGGAAGCCGGACAGGTACGTCACGGCGCCCTCGAACCCGGAGTACTCGCTCCCCGACACGATCAGGCCGTCGAGGTCGTGCGCGGCCATCGCGGCCCGCACGTTGGCGTACCGGCGCTGCAGCTCCGCCATGAGGACTGCGTGGGGGTCGGACTTCAGTCCGGCCTCCACACCGCTGTTCACTGTTGCCATGAAGCCTCAACCCCCTTGATGAGTGCGGTGATCGCGTCGTGGAGAGGAGTCGGGACGCCGAGCTCCCGCCCGAAGCGCGCGATTCCCCCGTTGAGGAAGTCGATCTCGGTCTGCCGTCGTCCCTCGACGTCCTGGAGCATCGACGCCTTGTGGCCGTACGCCACGTCCGGCCGAGCGGCGTGGTCGATCAGCTCCTCCGGATCCGCGTCCAGGACGATCCCCTGCGCGGCTGCGACGGCCTTGCCCTCGTCCACGAGCTGCGAGACGAGCTCGCGCAGATCGGGTCGCTCGCAGACACGACCGTGCGTCAGCCCCGTGAGCGCGCCGATCGGGTTCGTGGCGGCGTTGAAGATCACCTTGCGCCACTGGCCGGGCCGCGCGTCGGCGACGGCGCTCGCCGGCATGCCCGCACGGGTGCAGGCGTCCGCGAGCGGCTCGATCGTCGCGACGTCGACGGGTCGCGACTCGAACGGGCCGAACGTCGTGTCGCCCTTGACGTCCCACTGGACGACCCCCGGCTCGACGAGCTTGCCGGCGGGGAACGTCGTCCCGCGGATGACCCGGTCGACCTGCGCTGCGAGGGTTTCCTCGTTGCCGACGCCGTTCATCACGGAGGCGACCGCGCCGTCGCGGAACGCGTGTGCCGTCGCCTCGATCGCGGCGCCTGCATGCATCGCCTTGGTGGCGACGATCCCGTAGTCGCAGGTCGGAATCTCGGCGGGGTCGCTCGTCGCGTTCGGGCGCCCGACGACCTCGCCTGCGCCGGTCAATTGCAATCCGTTGCTTTTGATAGCGTCGATATGCATTCTGTTCAGATCGAACGCCCATACCTCCACGTCGTCGAGCGTGGCGAGGTTCGCCGCGAACAGCGATCCGACGGCGCCGCAGCCGACGATGCAGACCCTCACGCGGTCCTCCGCCGCAGCCACGCGAACGAGAACTCCCGGCCGCCGGTGATGCCCGAGGGGCGCAGGACGAGCACGAGCGCCATCAGCGACCCGAGCACGACGAGACGTGCGCCCTGGGGCAGGTCGAGCGTGAAGCCCACCCCCACGCCCTGCTCTGCCTCGCTGAGGAACGAGTCGAGCCCGCTCACCGCGAGCGCGCCGACGACGGCGCCCCAGAGGCTCGTCACGCCGCCGATCACGAGCATCGCGAGCGTCACGAACGTCAGCTCGAGGTAGACCTGGTCCGCCGTGATCGAGCCGAGGAGGTGCACGTAGAGCCCGCCGGCGAACCCCGCGAGCGCCCCCGAGAGCGTGAAGGCCCAGAGGCGCTGGCGGTGGACGTCGATCCCCGCCGCGCGCGCTGCCGCCGCGTCCTCCCGGGTCGCGCGGAGCGAGCGGCCGAACCGGCTCCGCTGGTAGGCGAACGCGGCCGCGATCACGAGGATCGTCCCGACCGCGGCCTGCAGGAGGTCGGTCGTCTCTGGTACGAGCGAGAGCGTCGTCGCGCCCGGCCCGATCTTCGTCCACTCGCGCAGCAGGTTGTGCGTGATCTCGAGCACCGAGAACGTGGCGATGCCTGCGGCGAGTCCCGAGAGGCGCATCAGCGGGATGCCGACGGCGAACGCGAACGCGCCGCCGACGAGAGCGGCAAGGGCGAGTGACGGGACGTTCCCGACCGTGTGGTCGCGGAGCACCGGGTAGAGGTCGGGGAGGACGCCGGTCTTCGACTCCAGCGGGATCGTGAGGACGCCGCTCGCGAACGCGCCGACGGCGACGAAGCTGATCTGGCCGAACGAGAGCACGCCGGAGTTGCCGACGAACACGTAGATCGCGACGACGATCGCCACCGAGACGATCGCGGTGAGGAAGTAGATCTCGATCGCCCGCGACGTGAACGTGCCCACGAGCGCGACGAGCGCGACGAGCGCCGCTGGCGCGAGCAGCTGCGCTCCGAGGTCGGCGCGCCTCACATCCGCTCCGCGAAGCCGGCGCGGCCCCGCGCGAACAGACCGGCCGGCCGGAGGAGGAGGACGAGGATCACCAGGGCGAACACGACGGACGGGAGAAACACCGTCTTGTCGGTCGGGAGCGCGCCGTTGATCACACCGGTCGCGAACCCGATCGCGAAGCCGCCGAGCGTTGCGGTCCACAGCCGGTCGATCCCGCCTACGACAACGCCGACGAGCACGATGATCGTGTCCTTGAGCGCGAAATCCGGCGCGACGAGCGGGTTCTGGACGGTGAGCAGCACCGCGACCGCGGCGGCCAGGACAGCCGAGAGAAGCACTGCGATCGCGATCACGGTGTCGGCTCGCACCCCGAGCAGCCGCGCGGTGTGGAAATCGGTCGCGGCCGCGCGCATCTGCAAGCCGATCTGTGTGCGCGTCAGCAGCACCGCGAGCAGCGCGAGCGCAACGACGGCCACCACGACCGCGACGATCGACACCTTCCTGACCTCCACGCCCCACACCGACACCGCTTGGTTGAGCGGCGCGACCGAGGCCGCGGGCTCGCCGATCGTGCCGTCGCGGACGTCGACGAGCAGCGCGACGTTCTGGAGCAGGAAGGCGACCGCGAACGTCGTCACGAGCATCACCGCCGGAGACTGGGTCCGCAGCGGGCGGAAGACGAGACGGTCCATCAGCGTGGAGAGCGCGATCACGACCGCGAAGCACGTCACGATGCCCGTCCACGTCGGCCAGTCGGCCTGCGACGTGAACGCGAGCGTGTAGGCGCCCGCCATCACCAGCTGCCCGTATGCGAAGTTGACGAGCCGTAGCACGCCGAAGACGAGCCCGATCCCGACGGCCATCAGGGCGTACACGGCGCCGAGACCTGTCGCGTCGGCCAGGGTCTGGGCGTCGAGCGCCGCGAGAAGGGACGGTCCGCTCACGAGAGATACGCGTGCACCATCGCCTGGGTGTCGTCCGAGTCGGCCGGGGTCAGCGTGAGCCGCAGCTCGCCGTTCGCGAGCAGGTACGTGCGGTCGGCGAACGCGACCGTCCGCTGCGCCCGCTGCTCCACGAGAAGGACGCTGATCCCACGTCGCCGGACCTCCTCGAGCGCCTGAAAGACGAGATCGACGACCTTCGGGGCGAGTCCAAGCGACGGCTCGTCGAGGAGCAGGACGTCGGGCGAGGCGACGAGCGCCCGGCCGATCGCGAGCTGCTGCTGCTGTCCGCCGGAGAGCGCGCCGGCGGGTCGCCGGCCCGACTCGCGCAGCACCGGAAAGAGGGTCTGCACCTCGTCGATTGCCTCGTCGCTCCCCTCCCGGCTGCGGCGTCCGCTGAGCCCGAGGCGAAGGTTCTCGGTGACGCTGAGCTCGGCGAAGATCCGCCTCCCCTCCGGCACGAGCGCGATCCCGGTGCGGGCGATCGCCTCGGGTGAGCGGCCGCGGATCGACCGGCCGCCGTGGCGCACGTCGCCGGCGTGGATCGGAACGGCGCCCATGATCGCGTGGAGGGTCGTGGACTTGCCGGCGCCGTTCGGTCCGATGAGTCCGACGATCTCGCCCTTGCCGACCTCCAGGCTCAGGTCACGCACGGCCGACACTCCGCCGTAGCGGACGCCGAGCCCGTCGACCTCGAGCGCCGGCCCGGCCGTCATCCGTCCCCGTCCCCGTCGGTGAGCGCGCTCTCGCCGAGGTAGGCGGCTGCGACGTCGAGGTTCTCGCGGATCTCGGCCGGCGTCCCCGACGCGAGCAGCCGTCCCTGATCGAGGACGTCGATCCGGTCGCAGACGCCCATGATCAGCGCCATGTTGTGGTCGATCAGGAGGACGCCCGCCTCGTGGTCGTCGCGCACCGCGCGGATCACGTCCGCGAACTCGGGAACCTCTGCCTCCGGAAGCCCCGCTGCCGGCTCGTCGAGCAGCACGTAGTGCGGCTCCGTCGCCAGCGCCCTCGCGACGCCGAGGCGTCGCTCGTCACCGTGGGGCAGCGAGGACGCCCGGGCCTCGGCCCGTCGCTCGAGCCCGAGAAGGCCGAGCAGGTCCGACGCGCGACGCCTCGCCTCGCGTGGCGCCGCGCCGACGCCGATCGCCGCGACCTCGACGTTCTCGCGGACGCTGAGGCTGCGGAACGAGCGGCTGTGTTGGAACGTCCGTGCGAGCCCCTTGCGGCCGCGGCGATGCGCGGGCCAGCGCGTCACGTCCTGCCCGTCGAGCTCGACGGTGCCCGCCGTCGGTTCGTCGAAGCCGCTCATCACGTTGACGAGCGTCGACTTCCCGGCCCCGTTCGGTCCGATGAGGCCGACGACCTCGTGCCGGTGGAGCTCGACGGTGACGTCGCGAAGCGCCTGCACGCCGACGAAGGACCGCGATACGCCGGTGGCCCGGAGCGACTGCCCGGGCCACCGCTTCGCATCGGACGGAGAGGTCTCTGTGCTCAACCCCGTCCGTTCTTCTAGATCTTCGGGACGACCTTCGCGGTGATCGTGCCGGTGATCTTCGGCTTGCCGTCCTGAATCCGCAGCACCCGGTACTCCCGTCCGAAGACGGAGTGGAGCTGCGGCGAGAAGCTCACGAGACCCGACACCGTCGGCACCTTTTTGAACTTCTCGAGCTGCGCGGCGAGCGCCGCGCCCTTCGTCGAGCCCTTCGCCCGCTTGATCGCGGTGACCACCCCGTCGATCGCGGCGGCCCCGGTAACGAACCCGCCCGTACCCGCCTTGACGGCCTTCGCCAGCGCGTTCACGGCCGGGCTGGGGTCGTCGCCGAACGCCGACGCGTATGTGACCGCGTAGTAGTTCGAGATCACGGGGTCCTTGGGCAGCCAGTAGTTGCCGTCCCCGGCCCACGAGTTGAGGATCGGCGTCTGGTTGCCGAGCGAGCGCAGGCCGGACACGAGCGCCGGGAGCTCGCCGAACGCCGTCGACGTCACGATCACGTCCGCCTTGACGCCGTTCAGGCGGCTCACCGCGTTGCCGACGTTGTTGGCACCCGTCGCGTAGCTCTCCCTGGCGACGATCTTCCCGCCGAGCTGCGTGAACCGGGCCTCGAACGCCTGCACGACGTTCTTGAAGTAGACGAGCAGCGTGTTCGTGGCGAGCGCCGCGTTCTTCCAGCCGTTCGTCCACGCGAGCTCGGCCATCGCCGACCCCTCGTCCTGGGCGACGTTCCCGAAGCTGAACGCGAGCTTGCCCTTGGCCGCTCCGAAGCGCTTCGGGCCCATCTGGTCGGTGCCGATGCAGGGCGCGATCGCGAGGATTCCGCGGTTGATCGCCTCCTGGACGACCGGTGTCGCGAAGTCGACGTCGCACGTCACGAACACGATGTTCGCTCCCTTGCCGATCAGGCTCGCGGCGCACGACTTGGCCTTCGCGGGCGCGTTGTTCTGCGTGTCGCAGGTGATGATCTTGAGCTTGCGGCCGTTGACCCCGCCCTTTGCATTGATCTGCTTCACGCGGACGTTCGCCGCGGCGAGCGCAGGCCCGTCGAACGGCGCCATGTTCCCCTTCCCGTCGAACGCCCACCCGATCACGATCTGATTGCTCGACGCCGCAGGTGCGGACGCTGCGACCGCCGCGACCGCGACGAGCGCCGCCAGCATCGCCCCGAGCGCTCCTGTTCTCCTTCCTCTCATCACGCCTCCTGGTGTGCTTGGACAACGGGTTCGAGCTCGTCGCGCCACGACGCTTCCTTCGCCTTGACGAGCCGGTACAGAGCCGTGTGCAGGGGCACCGGCACCCCGTGCTCAGCGGCCTCGCGGACGAGCGAGCCGGTGATCAGGTCGATCTCCGTCGGACGGTGCGCGTCGACGTCCTCCAGCATCGACGGGTAGTGGGCGGATCCGCGCTGGGTCGCCAGCACGTTCATCTCCCAGGGGTCCTCGTACAGCTCGATTCCTGCCGCAGCGGCGACCGCCTTGCCCTCGTCGACGAGCGCGTGGACGAGGTGCCCGAGGTCGTAGGTCTCCTCCTCGGCGGCGAAGTGCGGATCGTGCGGCAGGCCGGTCAGGGCAGCGACCGCGTTGACGGTGGCGTTGAAGATCAGCTTCGACCACTGCGCCGGCCGCAGGTCGGGGAGAACCTCCGCCTGCAGCCCCGCGCGACGGATCAGCTCGCCGATCTCCTCGACCTCGGCGAGCGGCGTGTCCTCGTACGGCCCCATCCAGGTCGCGGTGTCGAGGATGTACTCGACCTCGGTGTCGGAATGCTTCGTGCCCGACATGAACGTCACGGCCGAGACGAGCGGCCAGTCGCCGTGAGCACGGACGACGGCCTCCGCGCCGAGACCGTTGAGCGTCGTCATCATCGTCGCGTCCGGAAAGCGGCCCTCGAGCGTCGAGGCGGCTTCCTCGAGCCCGGTCGCCTTGGTCGCGACGATGCCGAGGTCGAACGGCTCGAGGTCGTCCGGGTCGGCGGCCGCCGTGACGTGGGAGTGGAGGTCGCTGCGTCCGGTCACGCGGAGGCCGTCGCGACTCAGTGCGTCCGCGTGCGCGCGCCGCCGCGTGAGCACCGAGACGTCGGCGACCTGCGCGAGGTGCCCGGCGAAGAGGCTTCCGATCACCCCTGCCCCGATCACGCACACGCGCCGGATCACGCGAGCTGCGCGACCTCGGCCGGCGCGGCCTCACGTACGCGCGGGATCACGGTCGAGGCGAACAGCTCCTGGTTCTTGATCGCCATCCAGTGCGGCGCGCCGCCCGCGTTGACCGTGATGCCGATCTCGGTGATGCCGGGGCAGATCTTCTGCGTCTCCTCGATCCGCTCGACGATCTCGTCCGGGGTGCCGACCCAGACGTAGTCCTCCTCGACGAGCTGCTCGAAGGGAACCTCGGCGAGCTGCTCCATGATTCCCGCCGCGTAGAAGCCGTACCCCGCCTTGACGAGAGCGTCGGCGTCGGGCTTCTCGTACTCGAGGAGCGGCGAGCTGTTCCCGTAGATGAACTTCGTCACCCAGTCGCGCGCCTCGCGCATCGCCGTGTCCTTGTCGGCGTCGAGGTGGCACGCGTGGATCCACACGATGTCGGGCGTCGTGCCGTGCTCGGCGCACTTCGCCCGGTACAGGTCGAGCTGCTCCTCGAGCGCCTTGTACGGCAGCAGCGGCGGGACGGCGACGCCCCAGCCGTGCTCGGCCGCGAGCTCGTACGTCCGGTCGGAGGTGCCCCCGACGAAGACACGGAAGTTGCGGGTCGGGAACGGCACGACGTGCGAGTCCCCGACCTCGAAGTAGTCGCCCTTATGGGAGAACCGCTCGTTGCCGAGCGCCTTGAAGAGGAGATCGGCCGCCTCCTCGTACCTCGGTCGCGCATGCTCGTCGAGCGTGACGCCCGCCTTCTCGGGAATCCAGCCGTGCCCGCGGCCGACACCCCACTCGTAGCGCCCGCCGGTGAGGATGTCCGTCACGGCGATCACCGACGCGAGCACCATCGGGTTGTGGTACGGGAGGACGTGCAGCATCGTCCGGAAGTTGATGTGCTTCGTCCGTTGCGCGGCCGCCGCGAACAGCGCCGTCGGGTGGGCCGAGATCGAGAACTTCGGGAAGAAGAAGTGCTCGATCGACGCGTAGCAGTCGTAGCCGAGCCGGTCGGCGTTCTCGATCTGCTCGAGCACCTCCGCGTACAGCTGCTGCGGGCTCTTCCCCTCGTGGAGCTGCATCTCCGTGTACAGGCTGAACCGCATCGAGCGCCCTCCCAGCGTCGTGACATGTCAAGGCGAGTTCGAGTATCGCGCGCCGTGTCATGACACGTCAAACGCCTCTCTTCCGCAGACGGCAATCTGCCGAGCAGATTGCCGTCGCTCAAGATCCCTGAAGGCGTCGGCTTCGCCGCCGCAACTGCCGCGCTGTGTCCTTGCGACCCGTTGCGAGCGATTCCACCCGTCGTTCGAGCCGATTCGCTGGCGCTTCGGCATCAGAACTCTGCGCCTTGCCAGCGCAAGTCGCGGCCGCTGACCTCCATCGCGGGGATCGCCACCGGCTCCTGCGCGGTCGGCTCCTGCACCGGCGACCAAACGCCCCAGGAGCGGCGGTAGTACATGAGCGGCGGCTCGAGCTCGTGCTGGACGCCCCCGTCGTCGACGCGGGCGACGAGCACCACGTGGTCGCCGATCTCGAGCTCGTGGACGGTCCCGCACTCCGCCCACGCGAGGACGTCGTCGTGGAGGAGCGGCATCCCGGCGGCGGTCGGCCGCCACGAGACGCCTGCGAACTTGTCCTCCTCCTTCGACGCGAAGCGGCTGCAGAGCTCGCTCCGCCCCTCGCCGACGAAGTTCACGACGAAGCGCCGGCTGACCCTGAGCGCCGCGAGCGTGCGCGACCCGAGGTCGACGCAGACGAGGATCGTCGGCGGATCGGCCGAGACGCTGCAGACCGCAGTCGTCGTCAGCCCGCGTGGGACGCCGTCGGCGGTCACGGTCGTCACGATCGCGACCCCGGACGGGAAGGATGCCATGACCTCGAAGAACGACTGCCGGTCGATCGGCACGCGCTACCCGAGCTCCTCGACGAGCCGTCGGAACTCGTCGTCCGACAACAGGCGACGCTTTGCGGTGCCAAGCCGCTTGACCTCGACGAGTAGCGCGGCCTGCCGCTCCTCCGGGACGTCGAGGCCGAGCCGGTCGACGGCGATGCGGATCGAGTCGATGCCGCTCTTCTTGCCGAGCACGACGCCTCTCTCGGCGCCGACGAGCTCGGAGGCATACGGCTCGATCGCCGGCGGGTCGTGGAACTGCGCCGCGACGGCACCCGACTCGCGGGTGAAGAGGGCCTCTCCGGTGACGGCCTTCCAGGGTGGCAGCGGCGTGTGCGCGCGCTTCGCGACGAGGCGCGAGACGACGCGTGCCTGTGTCAGGTCGAGCCGAGTCGGAATGCCGTACAGCGCCTCGAGCGCGAGGGCAACCTCGACGAGGTCGGCGTTGCCGGCGCGCTCGCCCATTCCGTTGATCGTGCCGTGCACCCAGCTCGCGCCCGCCTGGACCGCGGCGATCGCGGCGGCGGTGCCCAGCCCGAAGTCGTCGTGCCCGTGCCAGTGCACCTGGACGTCCAGCCGGTCGAGCGCGCGCGAGACGAGCAGCGCCGCCGCCTCCGGCGTGGCGATCCCGAGCGTGTCGACGACGACGATCTCGGCCGCGCCGGCGTCGACCGCCGCTGCGTACGCCCGGTCGAAGAACTCGAGGTCGGCGCGCGACGAGTCGACGCCGAAGAACGCGACGTGGATCCCGTGCTCGACCGCGAACGAGACGGCGACGCGGATGCGCTCGAGCATCTTCTCGCGGGAAACGCCGAGCGCGGCGAGCTTCCCGTCGGAGATCGGGCTCTCGATCACGGACGACTGGACGCCGAGCTCGACGAGCGCCTCGACGTCCGCCTGCACCGCGCGCGAGAAGCCCCAGACCTCCGCGCGCAGGCCCGCTGCCGCGATCAGCTCCACGGCGTGAAAGTCGTCCTCGGACACGCGCGGGAATCCCGCCTCGATCCGGTCGATCCCGGCCGCGTCCAGCGCCTTTGCGATCTCGAGCTTCTGGTTCGGGGTGAGGACGACGCCGATCGTCTGCTCGCCGTCGCGCAGCGTCGTGTCGTAGAGGCCGACGGTCGCCCGCGGCTGGGGTTCGAGCGCCTGCTCGTTGATCGTCCCCGTCCACACCTTCGAGCGGTCGAGCGTCACGGCAAAGCCTCCTTGTGTCGATTCAACACAAGCTCTCTCACGCCTGAACGATGCCGTCGGGGAACGGGCTCAACTTCTCCGGCCCCTCGGCCGTGATCAGCCAGTTGTCCTCGAGCCGAAGGCCCCCGCCTCCGGACCAGTAGCATCCTGGCTCTATTGCAAGCACCATCCCCTCGCGCGCCTCGCCGCCACCGGCCTGGTGCGCGTAGGGCGGCTCGTGGGCGCGCGCGCCGACCCCGTGGCAGATCGGGTGCGACGGCTGGCCGGGATAGCCGAGCCCCGCGATCCCCTCGCGAACCCTCCGGTCGAGGTCTGCCAGGCTGGCTCCGGGCACGCCGCAGAACGCGACGGCGTCGTCGTAGACCGCCGTGAGACCGGACTCGAGCTCGCGGTACGCGTCCGTGAGCTCGCCGACGACGACGTTCTTCGTGTGATCGCACCAGTAGCCGTCGGCGCAGACCCAGATCTCGAAGAGCGTCGGCTCGCCCTCGACGACCGGCCGATTGGTCGTCGCGGTGAACGTCTTGATCCCCGACCCCGACCAGACGAGCGAGAACCCGAGCGCGAGCTCCACCTTGCCACCCCAGCCGGTCCCCTCGCCGTGAACGAAGCCGAGCCACTCGCCGGCGATCTGCGCCTCCGTCATGTCAGGCCTGATCACGCCGTGGACGTGATCCATGGCCGCGGCCGCGATCTCGTTGGCCAGACGCATGCGCTCGATCTCCTGAGCGGTCTTGACCGCGCGCGCCTCGTTCAGGACCGGTGTCGCGTCGACCGCGTCCGGGACGCCGTCGAACCAGCTCTTCGTGAAGGTCGTCGGCTCGCCGATCATGCGGTCGGAGGCCTGCGTCCCGAGCGAGAGCTCGAGCCCCACCGTCCCGTGATCCTTCGCGAGCGCCGCGGCCGCATCGAGGGTGCGAAGGGAGGGCGGCCGCGGATCCGCCGGGTGGTAGCCGGCGACGAGCCGAACGTCCGCCGTCCATGCGGTGCGCGCCGCATCGTCTGCCGAAGCCTCGAGGCAGAGCAGCGTCGGCTCGCCGTCGCGCGGGAACACGACGGCGTCGTAGCCCTTCATGCCCCAGAAGTTCGTCAGGTACAGGACGTTGTCGGGCGCACGGGCGACGATCGCGTCGAGCCCGTGCTCGGCCATCAGCGCGCGGACGCGGTCGAGCTTCGCGTCGTCGCGCGGCCAGGCCACTACGCGTTCTCGCCCCAGGGACGGATGCGGGGCGGCGGCGGCGAGCCGTGGCCCTCCTGCCACGAGATCACCGGGTTGCGCAGGACGCCGATCCGCTCGATCTCCGCCTCGATCACGTCACCGGGCTTGAGGTAGAGCCGCGCGCGCTCCTCCGGCGACTTGAAGCCGGCGACCCCCGAGACCGTCCCCGTCGAGAGCACGTCGCCGGCCGAGTACGTCAGGGCCGAGAAGCGCGCGAGGATCTCGGGGATCGTCACGGACATGTTCCCGGAGTGCGACTCCTGCCGGACCTCGCCGTTCACGCGGAGCTCCATGCGGAGGTCGTGCGGGTTCGGGATCTCGTCGGGCGTGACGATCCACGGTCCGAGCGGGCAGAAGGTGTCGATCGCCTTGCAGAACGAGAAGACGCCGGAGCGCATCTCGCCGCGCTGGATGTCTCGCGCGGTGAGGTCGTTGAAGATCACGTAGCCGCCGATGTAGTCGGCCGCCTCCTCGGGTGTGAACCACTCGCCCGCCTTGCGGAGCACGACCGCGAGCTCGAGCTCGTAGTCGAGCTCATCGGTGAGGTGCTCGGGATAGATCACCGGCTCGTCCGGCCCGACGATCGCGTCGACGTTCTGGAAGAAGTTGATCCACGGCGCGATGTCATGCGACCAGGCGACGTTCTCGGACTCCGTCTTGTGCTCGCGGAAGTTGCCGGCCGTGTGGAAGAGCTTCTTTGGAACAATGGGCGCTCGCAGCCGTGTCTCCGCGAGGCGTATGCGCTCGCCCGTCGCGTCCGCGCCGCCCCGCTCGAAGTACGCGCGCATGGTCGGCGCGTCGAGGACGGCGATGTCGTCGCCGTCGAGGACGCCGACGCGCCCCTCCCCCTCGCCGAACGTGACGAGCTTCACCCCGAGCGCCTCACCGCGCGCGGCCGCCTCCGCCGATGCCGCTCGTGACACTGTGTCACAAGCCCTGTCATGCGACCCCGCAGATCCGCATCGCCACTCGGGCGTAGACCTCCGCCGTTCGGACGAGCGCGTCGATCTCCAGGTTCTCGCCGCGCTCGACGTCCATCAGGCCGCTCGACGTGCCGTAGTTCACCGTCGGGACGCCGTAGCGGGTCAGCGCCGAGGCGTCCGAGAACCAGCGCGTGACGTCGCGTCCGGGCGCTTCCCCGAATACCGCCTCGTGCGCAGCGTCGATCGCCGCGACGAGCTCGTGACCCTCGTCGATCTCCGCCCCGGGCGCGGTCACGTAGACCTCGCCCTCCACGTCGAAGGCGGGGAAGCGCTCGGTGAGCCCGCGCACCATCTCGAGCACCTCGCGCCGCGCGACGGCCATCGGCTTCGTCGGCGGGACGCGGACGTCGAGGAACAGGTCGGCGTGATGGGGTGTCCGCGAGACGCGCCACCCGAAGCCTCCCTCCACCGCGCCGACGTTCACGATCGCCTTCGCGCCGCGATACGCGTTCGCCGGGTCGTCCTCCCACGCCGGGATCCAGTCCAGCACTGCAGACAGCACCTGCTGCTGACGCAGGATCGCGTTGCGGTCGCGGCGACCCTCGCTGAAGGCGGTATGGATGAAATCCCCGTGGACACGGATCCGCAGCCACAGCGAGCCGAAGTGACCGAGGACGACCTTGCCCTCCGTCGGCTCGCCGAGAAGGCACATGTCTGCCACGCCGCCGTGCGTGACCAGGTGGCGCGTGCCAGCGGCGTATCCCCGGTACTGCGCGCCGACCGCCTCCCCCTGCTGTGTCTTCTCGATCTCGCCGCACACGGCGGCGATCATCACGTCGCCCTGAAGCCGGATGCCCGCCTGCCGCAGGGCCCGGACCGCCTCGACGTAGCAAGCCAGAGCGCCCTTCATGTTCGAGATCCCGAGCCCGTAGAGACGGCCTTCCTCGACGAACGCCTGCGGCTGGAAGCCGCGGACGCGCCGTAGCCACGGCTCCCGGCCCGAATACGAGGTGTCCATGTGCCCGTTGAGCATCAGGCTCTTGCCTCCGCCGGCCCCGTCGAGGATCCCGAGCGCATTTGCTCGACCGTCCTCGACCTGCTGCCACTGCGACCGAAGCCCGAGCTCGTCGTAGAGCACGAGCATCAGCTCGGCCATCGCCTGCTCGCTCCCCGTGAAGCTCGGGACGCCCACCATGCGGCTCGCCGTGTCGACGAGCCGATCGCGATCGATCGCGACGTCCCCCATCAATCGCGGAAGTGTGGCAGGACTTCGCGGCCGAAGAGCCGGATCTGCTCGTGCCGGTCGTCGCCCCAGAGCTCGAGCATCACGTGCGTGCATCCCGCGTCGCGGTACTCCTCGATCGCGGCGATGCAGTCCGCGGGCGTCCCGGCGATCGGCTTGCACTTGTCGAGCAAGGTGTCTGAAACCTCGGCCTTCGCGGCCAGCCGTCCGCCGCGCTCCATCGCGTCGGCGACCGGGCGGATCTCGTCCTGCTCGATCCCGGCGAGGTCGAGCAGCGTGTCGGCCGAGCCCTGGATGTTCTGCACCTTGTTCGCGAGATACATGCCGGCGATCTCGCGCGCCCCGTCGCGGCCACGATCGCGGTCGACGGCGTCGATCGAAGCGACGACGGTGCAGCCGATGTCGATGTTCGCGCCGACGTTGTCACGCGTGTAGCGGACGAACGCGGGCGTGGTGATCGACGGTGTCAGACACCCGTCGGCGATCTCTCCCGCCAGCGCCTGCATCTTGGGCGCCGTCGCGGCGACGTAGACGGGCGGGACGTCCCGAGGCGTGTGGGCTCCGTCCTGCAGCGCCGGCACGGACGCGCTCCAGGTGTCGCCCTCGTAGTCGAACGCACCGCCGCCGAGCACCCCGCGCACGATCTGCACTGCGTCGCGCATCGGTCCGAGCGTCTTCGAGGTCTGTGAGCGGATGTTGTTGAGGAAGATCTTCGACGTCCCGAACCCGAGCAGGAACCGCCCCGGGCCGGCCGCCTCCTGCACGACCCGGGCGTCCATCGCGACCTGCACGGGATGGCGCGTGAACGGCGAGATGATCCCCCACCCGATCGTCAGCCGTGAGGTCTCTCGCGCCATCAGAGCCGAGACGACCGTGGACGAGCGCGCCTCCATGCCGTGCTTCCGCCACCAGGGATACGCCTCCGCGAGCCAAACGGTGTCCATGCCCGCCTCGTCCATCACGCGGGCCGACGCGAGCATCTCGTCGAGCGGCTCCATCGTGAGCTGCATCACGCCTATCCGGAACGGCACGTCTGACATGTCACGGGACCCTAACAGCGCCCCGAGCGGCGCGTGTCGATCGTGCGCTCGTCGGGAGGAGCCCGCTCTCGACCTCGTGCGCGCGTCGCCGTGGGCGTCGGTTCTGCCCGTGGGGCCGTCATCGCCCCCTCGCCCGTCGTCCGCGGACGCTCGGCGGCGATCCGTCGAATGCGCGTGACGAGCCCGTTCCACACCAGGAGTGCTCCGGGCTCGTCACGCTGCGTCGCCTTCACGACGCGACGGCGACCGGAACGGCGGCAGCGGGGCTGCGGCTCGCCGTCCGCGATGCGATGTGGCGTGCGACGCGCTCGGCGTCTCGCGCCATGCCCGCGATCAACATCGACGCGAAGGAGTGCAGGAACAGCAGCCCGACGAAGTACAGCCCCGGTGAAGATGCGACGGCGCCGCGGTACTGCACCGGGTAGCCATCGGCTCCGGTCTCGAAGGGCACGTCGATCCACGAGAAGTCGGGGCGGAACCCCGTGCACCAGACGACGTTGCGAACTTCGAGCACGCGACCGTCGTCCAGCACCGGTCGGCCGTCCTGCACCCCGACGGTCCGGCCGACGACGCGTTCGACGCCCGCGGCGCGAAGCTCCTTCTTCCGGTAGCGCAGGAGCGGCGCGCCGCCGTGCCGGATGTGGGGGCGCATCTTGCGCCCCATCGGCGTGTCCATGGTGAGGACGTGCGAGCCGAGGAAGAACAGCACGCGAAAGCCCATGCGCCCCCGGCGCGTGTCGACTCGTGCCGGGATCTGCCCGGTATCGGGGCCCGAGAGGATCGTGTGGTGGCCACCGCCGGCGGTCTCGTACGCGATGTCCGATCCGGAATGGCTCGCCCCGACGACGAGCACCGCGCCTTCCTGCAGCTGCGAGAGGTTTCGGTAGTCGCACGAGTGGAGTTGCGTGATGCGGGGATCGAGCGTGGGCGCGAAGTCGGGGACGTACGGCGTCTGCATGACGCCGGTCGCGACGACCACGTTCTCGGCCTCGAACGCGCCGTCGCCCGACCGCAGCACGTAGCCGCCGGCCTGTGGCGCGATCGATTCCACCGGGGTCCCCGACCGTACCGGGAGGCCGAAGTGCGCCGCGTACGACTCGAGGTAGTCGGCCATCTCGTTGGTCGTCGGATAGGACGTCCTCTGCGCCGGAAAGCGGAGCCCGGGCAGACCGTCGTATCCGGCCGGCGAGTAGAGCCGAAGCGAGTCCCAGCGCTTGCGCCAGGGATCGCCGACGCGCTCGCTCGCATCGACGATCACGAACGACCGGTCTTGCTTCTGCAGGTGGTACCCGGTCGCGAGCCCTGCCGGGCCGCCTCCCACGATCACGGTGTCGAAGACTTCGGTTGCCATGCCGGCCTCCTCTCGTTTCGCTCGACGGTAGGACGGCCGGCGCAGCGGAACATCGCGCGGATCCACCAACTTCGCGAGTCGTCCGCGTGGTCATTTCTGACCACCCATGCACTCAGAGGAGGTCGTGCTCGAAGGCGAACGCCGTCGCCGCGGCGCGGGACGACACGCCCAGCTTCGCGAAGATGTTCTGCGCATGTCGCGCGACGGTGTGCTCGCTGATTACGAGCGATGCGGCGATCTCGCGGTTCGTCTTGCCGGCGGCGACGAGCCGCAGGACCTCCAGCTCGCGGCGCGAAAGCCCGTAGCTGGTCTCCGCCGACGCGCCGAAGCGGGCGAGGTCTGGGGTTGCACCGAGTCGCTCGAAGATGCGGCGCGCCGCACCGTGCTCGAGCGCCGCCGCATCGTCGTCGCCTGCGAGACGCGCTGCGTCCCCGATGAGGGTGCGCGTCCGCGCGATCTCGTAGGGTGCGTCGAGCGCCCGCCACGTCTCGGTCGCGTTCCGCAACGACAGAAGCGCCTCGCGCGGCTCCCCCCGGGCAAGATGCACGGCGCCGCGCGCATGCGCCACGATCGCCCCCAGCATCGCGCTCTCGTACCCGGCCGCGATTCCCTCGAGCTCGACGCATGCGCCATGCGCCGCGTCCACGTCCTGCGCCGCGACCATGATCTCGACGAATGCCGGCAGGAGTCGGGCGCGCTCGAGGGGCGTCGACGCAGCGGACTCAGCGCGTCGGATCGACCTGACGGCTGTCTCGATCCGCCCCTGCGCCAGGCGTAGCTGGGCGAGCCCGGGCTGGGGCTCCCAACCGAACTCGCTCGCCTCTCGGTACGCCTTCTCGGCGCCGACGAAGTCGCCCTGCAGGCGCAGGAGCTCCCCCTGCCGGTAGCACGCGAGACCCGCGGCACGGTTACCGGTTTCGATGAACCGCTTGCCGGCGCGCCGCGCCTCGTCGAGCGCCTCGCTCCACGACCCGTCCAGCTGCATGACCTCGGCGCGATGCACGAGGCAGCGGCCTGTGAAGGCGACCATCTCCGGCTGCAACGCCCACCATTCGTTGAGCGCCCGGGTCCACTCGCGAGCGCGGCGCACCTCCCAGACCTCCTGGCAGGCGAGGATCACGCCGCAGTAGACGATGCCGGTGACGATGGGCGACAGCTCCTCCGCGGTTACGGCGACCATGCTCTCGTCGAGGAGCGCGAGGCCTTCGCGCACCTGACCGTTCTTGATGAGCATGTACCCCTGCGCCTGGACCGCGAGCGCAAACAGATCGCGGTCGCGAAAGCGCTCGCCCAGGCGGACCGCCTCCTCGGCGATCGCCGCAGCCGAGGCGAACTCTCCGGCCGCCTCCTTCTGGAAGACGCTGGGCAGGAGCAGATAGCCACGCTCGCCGCAGTCGCCCTCGGGCGCGACGAGCCGCTGAGCGCGGCCGAGCCAGCCGGTCGCCGGACCGATCTCGCCCCGGATCGCGAGGTTCAGGACGATCCACGCGGCGCAGCGGACCGCGGGAAGCGTCGCTCCCTCGTCGAGGAACCGCTGATGAGCACGCTCCAGCCAGGCGACGCAGTCGTCGTCGCGACCGAGCATGAACGCGGTGGTCGCAAGGAGCCCGAGGTCCGGAGCTTCCAGCGGCTGCTGCTCGTGTGCGCCGGTGAGGAGCTCGTGCGCCTCGCGCCAGGCACGCCGGGCGTAGGCCTCACGGCCCCGCTCGACCTGGTCGACGCGGTCCCGCGCTCGGTGGCGCACTGCATCCGACACCCTATCGCTGCTTTCGAGACCGCGTCGCTCGTCGGCGACCCACGGTCGGTTCTAGGATCAGCAATCGTGGGCGCCGAGCTCGAGGTGTTCTGGCACGAGGCCGTCCTCGAGCACGACACCGGTTCAGGCATCTGGGAGGCGCCGGAGTCGACGCTCGTCGAGGTGCCGGAGCTTCATCCCGAGAACGCGGAGCGACTCCGCAACATGCGCTCGGCGCTCCGCCACGGGCCGCTCTCGTCTCGGCTCGGCTGGCGGGAGGGCCGGCTCGCAGAGGTCGACGAGCTCCAGACGGTGCACCCTCCGGAGTACCTGACGCGGGTCCGCGAGACGTGCGAGACGGGCGGCGGCCGCTTGAGCGCAACGACGGTGCTTTCCGCGGGGTCGTGGCGCCCGCTGCTCGCGGCCGCCGGAACGACCCTTGCCGCTGTCGATCTCGTCACGTCGAGCGATGCTGCCCCTGCGTTCGCTCTCGTGCGCCCTCCCGGCCACCACGCCGGCCCCGCAGTCGCCGACGGGTACTGCGTCTTCAACCATGTCGCGCTCGCGGCGGAGCGGTTCCGCGCGGCGGGCGCGGAGCGCGTCGCGATCGTCGACTGGGACGTCCACCATGGCAACGGCACGCAGTCGTGTTTCTACGAGCGAGACGACGTGCTCACGATCTCTCTGCACATGCGTCACGGCAGCTGGGGACCGACGCACCCCGAGACGGGCAGCACGGCCGAGTCGGGCCGTGGACCCGGTGCCGGCCACAACGTCAACGTCGAGCTCCCTCTCGGGAGCGGCGACGGCGCCTACCGCGAGGCGTTCCGACGCGTCGTCGAGCCGGTGCTGGCGCGCTACCGCCCGGACGTCGTGATCGGCGCCTGCGGCCAGGACGCGAGCGCGTTCGACGCGAACGGCAGGATGAGCCTCTCGATGGACGGGTTCCACTCGATCGGGTCGAGCCTCGGCGAGAGCGTCGAACGGACGGGCGCGCGCCTGCTGCTCGTGCAGGAGGGGGGCTACGCCCGCACGTACGCGGCCTACTGCCTCCACGCAACGCTCGAGGGCGTGCTCGGAACCGAGCGCCTCCTCGCGGATCCGCTCGCCTACCTGCCGGACGATTCGGCGCATGCCTCGGACGACATCGACGCCGTCTGCGCCCAGCATTCCGCCTGGGATCTCGAATGAGCCGCGAGCTGCCCTTTCCCGAGCCGGAGTACCGCGACCGCGCGCAGCGTGTCCGAGAGGAGATGGGTCGCCGGGGCGTCGACGTCCTGTTCGTCATGAGCCCGGCGAACCTCTGCTATCTGACCGGGTTCGTCTCGATCTGGTACCCGCCTCGGGCGCCGCTCGGCGTGATCGTCTCGCGCGACGACGACCGGCTGGTTTTCCTCGACTACGAGCGTCACGAGACGCTCGTCCGCGGCTCCGCGCTCTACGACGACGCGGTCTTCTACCGGTACGAGGACGCGCTCGACACGATCGCGGAGGCCTTCCGTACACGCGGCTGGGCGGCGGGGCGGGTCGGGATCGAGTGGTGGACGCAGTCGCCCGGCGCGCCGCTCGTACGGGAGACAGCCGAGCGGCTCGGCTCTGCGGGCGCCGAGGTCGTCGACGGCGACTGGATCGTCGACCGCGTCCGAGCGGTGAAGACCGAGGCCGAGCTGGAGCGCATCCGGCGCGCGGCGGCGATCGTCGACGAGGCCTTCGAGGAGCTCCTCGAAGGCGTGCGCCCTGGACTGACCGAGCTGCAGGTCGCAGCACGCCTCGACGCCCTCATGGCGGACCGAGGCGGCGAGCGAGCGGCCATCGCGACGATGGTCTCCGCCGGCCCGGAGGTCTGGTTCCGCACGCACTCCACACCCTCCCGGCGCCCGCTCGTTGCCGGCGACGTCATGTACGTCGACGCGTGCGGAGTCGTCGACCGCTACCACGCCGACCTCTGCAGGACGGTCGCGATCGGCCGCGACCACCCCGGTGCGCGGCGCATCCTCGAGCAGACCGCTCGAAGCGTGGAGGTGGTCCAGCGGACGGTCCGAGCCGGCGATCCGCTCGACGTCGCCCAGCGGGTCGCCGAGGAGTACGTCTTCTCGCGCTTCCCGCGCGACCAGGTCTGGTGGGTGGGCGGCTACGCGCTCGGGATCGCCGTGCCGCCGAGCTGGGTCGGCCACACGTACCTCTCGAACGACGCGTTCGAGACGTTCACGTGGGAGCCCGGGTACGTGACGAACTACGAGAACATCGTCTTCGACCGCGAGGCGGGCTTCACGGCGAGCTACATGGAGACGCTGCTGATGACCGACGGCGGCGTCGAGACACTCTCCCGGCACACACGGGAGCTGGTGGTCGCGGGCTGATCAGCTGCCCTTGGCCGCCTGCACCTCGCGGTCGAGCGCCGTCAGGACGTTCCCGACCTGCTGGTTGACGATCGGCTGCAGCACCCTCTGTCCCATCGAGCCGACCGGGCCGGCGATCTTGACGTCGGCCTCCCACTTCATCGAGGTCTTCTCGCCCTCGCCGGAGAGCGTGAAGGAGGTCGTCATGTTCATCAGCGCGCCGACGCCCTGACCCTTCGCGTTGAGGGACGCGAACTCCATCGGGCGCTCCTCGAGCTTCGTGAACGCGATCGACATCTTCAGGCCGCCGAGGCCCAGCGGCACCTTGACCTTCGCAGACCAGTGCTTGTCGTCCTGGACCTCGAAGCTCTCGACGCCGGGCATCGTCTTCGCCATCTTCGCCGGGTCGTTGATGACGCTCCACACGACCTCGCGCGATGTGTCGAACTCGCGTACGCCTTCGAGCTTCATCTGCCGGTCACCTGAACCTTGCCGCGCGACCGCTCCGGCTCGCGGAGCATCTCCCACACCCGGTGGTAGGGATTGTGGCTCTCTGTCACGATCCCGCCGCCGGACGCGCGGAGCGCGTCCTGCAGCGCGGCGCAGATGCAGTGGATCCCGCCGCCGCCGCCCTCCCCCATCCCCTTCGTGCCGAGCGGGGTGAACGGCGAGGGAGACTCGGTCGCTGCGGTCTTGAGCGGCGGCATGTCGAGCGTGTGCGGCACGTGGTAGTCGTAGAAGTTCGGCGTGAGGAGGTTTCCCTCCTCGTCGTACGCGAAGCTCTCGAACATCGCCGCGCCGATCGCGTGTGCCGTCGCGCCCATCACCTGGCCCTCGACGATCTTCGGGTTGACCCGCGTGCCGCAGTCGTCCACGGCCGCGTAGTCGACGAGCTCGTAGACGCCCGTCTCCGGATCGACCTCGACGACACAGGCGTGGATCTGCATCGCGTACGTCAGCGTCAGGTTCCCGAACTTCTTCTCCTTGTCGGGTACCTGGAACGCCGGCCGGTAGACGAAACGCGCGTTCATCGGCGGCGGGTCGGAGGGGAAGCCCGCGTTGTTGGCGTTCGGGATCGCGCCGAGCGCCATGAACGGCAGCGCCGCGTCTGGGTTGTCGGCGATCCTGGCGAAGCCGTCCGCCAGCTCGATCGCCTCGACGGGGCACTGGAAGACCATCGACGCGAGCGTCTTCATCTGGTTCGCGAGGTCCTCCGTCGCGCCCTTTACCGCGCCGAGCCCGGTCACCGCGAACTGGCTCGCGTACGTGCCCGAGAAGCCCGCGTGCGAGTTCCAGTAGCTGTCGTGGCCGACCCGGACGTGGACGAGGTCGACGTCGCAGTTGAGGATGTCGGCGACGACCTGTGCCGCGGTCGTCTCGTGACCCTGGCCCTGCGGCGTCGTCCCGAGCGTGACGACGATCTCGCCGAAGATGTCGAGCTTGACCGTCGCGACCTCGTTGTTCCCCGAGAACTGGAGGTCGGGGTTCAAGAGCTGCGACTGGCCGAAGTTGTTCGTGCCGGAGTCGAGCGTCGAGCCGATCCCGAAGCCGAGGAGCTTGCCGCGCGACGCCGCCTCCTCCCGACGCTCCTCGATGGTGTCGTATCCGATCAGCTCGAGCACCGTCTCGAGCGCCTTCGGGTAGTCGCCCGAGTCGTAGACGCAGCCATTCGGCGTCTCGTAGGGCATCTGCCCCGGCTGCACGTAGTTCTTCTTCCGCAACTCGACGCGGTCGAAGCCGAGCTCCTGCGCGACGATGTCGGCGATCCGCTCGGTGAACCACAGGTGCTGCATCCGCGAATAGCCACGGTTCGGCGAGACCGGCGCCTTGTTCGTCATCGCCTGGGTGAACTCGACCCGGATGTTGCGCCAGCCGTACATCCCCGGCGCCACCTGCGACCAGATCACGCCGCCGAGCGGCTCGTAGCGGAGGTACGCGCCAGCGTCGTCGATCGCCTTCGTCCGGAATGCCGTCATCGTCCCGTCGGCCTTGACCGCGACCTCGGTTTCGAGGAACCAGCGCTCGTTCCCATGGGACATCGACTGATGGAAGTCGGTTCGCCACTCGGTCCACTGGATCGGACGGTTCAGCTTGCGCGCGAGCAGGCAGCACGCGACGAGCTGCGGGTGCGACGTGATCTTGTTGCCGAAGCCGCCGCCGATGTCCTGCGTGACGATGCGCAGCTTGTCGGTGCCGACCCGCATCGCCGGCGCCATCATGATCACGGCGAACCCCGGGAACTGGTTGTTCGTCGTGATCGTCCACTGCCCCGTGCCGCGGTTGTACTCGACGAGTCCGCCGTCGAGCTCGAGCGGCGTCGAGTTGAACCGGTCGAAGTGGAGCTCGGAGATCTTCACGACGTGGTCGGCCTCGGCGAACGCCGCGTCGACGTCGCCCCACTCCCATACGCCCGTGTAGGACATGTTCCCGCCGCACTCCTCGTGGAGGACGGGCGCGCCTTCCTCGAGCGCCTTGCGCGCGTCGACGACGACCTCGAGCGGCTCGTACTCGACCACGACGAGCTCCGCAGCGTCACGCGCAAGCTCGCGCGTTTCCGCCACGACCGCCGCCACGGCCTCGCCGATGTAGCGCACCTTGCCGACGGCCAGCGCGTAGTCCCTCACCTGCCCGCCGGGGTCGGCGGCGATCTGGAAGAACGGGTCGGTGAGGATCGCGACCTCGTCCCCGGTCAGCGTCCCGTACACCCCGGGCAGCTCGAGCGCCGCGCTGACGTCGATCGACTCGATTCGCGCGTGCGGGTAGGGCGAGCGGACGAAGTGCAGGTAGCCCATCCCGTGCCGCTTGACGTCGTCGAAGAACTGGCCCTCGCCCTGGACGAGGCGCCGGTCCTCGCGCCGCGGGACGCTCTGGCCGACGAATCCGCGCTGGAGCGTCGTCGTCTCGGTCGTCTCGACTGCGGTCACGCGGCGCCCCCCTTCCCGACGGCCACGACCGCATCGACGATGTTCCAGTACCCCGTGCAACGGCAGATGTTGCCCTGGAGAGCGACCTTGACCTCCTCCTCGCTCGGGCTCGGGTTTTCGGCCAGCAGGGCACTCGCGCTCATCAGCATCCCCGGCGTGCAGTAGCCGCATTGGAGCGCGTGGTGCTCGTGGAACGACCGCTGGAGCGGCGTCAGCTCGTCGCCGGCAAGTCCCTCGACCGTGGTGATCGTGGCGCCGTCGGCCTGCACCGCCAGGACCGCGCAGCTCTTCACGGGAACGCCGTCGAGATGAACGGTGCAGGCGCCGCAGCTGCCCGTGTCGCAGCCGACGTGCGTTCCCGTCAGGTCGAGGTCGTCGCGGAGGAAATGGACCAGGAGCCGCCGCGCAGGCACGTCCTTCTCGATGCGCTCGCCGTTCACCGTGACGGTGACGACCTGGCTCGTGATCGGTGTCGTGCTCATCGCTCGGCCCGTTCCGCGGCCTGGAGCACGGCGCGGACGACGGACGTCTCTGCGAGGCTCCGGCGGTAGTCCGCCGATGCATGGACGTCGAAGGGCGGATCGAGCGTCGCGCCGAGGCCAGCGACGGCCGCGCGCACGGACGCATCGTCCACGTCGGCGCCGAGCGCCTCCTCGACCGCGGACGCGCGTACCGGCACCGCGGCGACGCACCCGAGCGCGACGCGCCAGGCTCCGTTCGTCACCGACGCCGCCGCGTTCGCGACGTAGGTCCCGTGTGCCCCGAGCGTGACGCCGGCCATCCCGTCGCCGGTGCCCTTTCCCGCGGCGGGGATGCTGATTCGGGTCAGGAGGTCTCCCTCGCGCACGGCGGTCTCGAACACGCCGATGAAGAACTCGTCGGCCGGAACGGAGCGCTCCCCCTGGGAGCTGCGAATCGTCATCGTCGCGCCGAGAGCGACGAGCAGCGGCGGGAAGTGGTTCGTCGGGTCGTTCAGGCAGACGTTCCCCCCCAGCGTCCCGCGGTTTCGCACCTGGACGTCGGCGACCGTCGCCGCGACCTCGGCGAGGATCGGCCGGCTGACCTCGACCTCTGCCGAGCCGATGATCGACGTGAGCGTGGCCATCGCGCCTATCTCGAGCGTCGTCCCCGACACCGAGATCGTCTTGAGCTCGTCGAGCTTGGCGAGATCGACGAGCACGTCGGGCGACGCCGCCCGCTGTTTCATGACGTTGACCAGCGTCTGGCCCCCTGCGAGGGCACGTGCGCCGTCGTGCTCGGAGAGGAGGCTCACGGCCTCCTCGACGGTAGCCGGACGCGCGTATGCAACCTCTCGCAGCAGCATGGCGCCGATTCTGTCACAGCCGACTTCGTGACATGTCATGAACCCGCGCCGAAGCTTCCCGGGTGGTGAGCCACCACCCGGGGAGCTCGTTCGAGAGGATCAGCCGGCCCGGACGGCGTGCCAGCCCTCGACGCCGTCGCACTTGACGACGCCGGGCGTGTCGCCCTCGTACGTGTAGGCCGGCAGGCCGTTGACCGTGAGCTGAAGCTTGCCGCCTCGCTTGATCGTCCCGAAGGTGGCCATGACGCCCTTGACGTGCTTGTCGACCGGGCTCTTGACGAAGACGGCCGGCCACTTCGTCAGGCACGAACCTGTGCAGCGGATCTTCCCGCCGGCCTTCTTCTCCACATCCCAGTAGTAGATGCCGAGCTTGCCCGGCGTGGCGATCACCTTCTTGCCGGCAAGGTTGCTCTTCATCTCGATCGCCGGCCTCGCCATCCCGGCGCCCCCGCCCAGGGCGACCGCGGGCATGAGCCCGATCGCGACGAGCGCGATGCCGAGCACGAGCAGTGCGGTGGTCTTCATTCGGTGCTCCTTCCTCAGATCAACGGAGATTCGAACCGAGGATGCCCCGCGGTCAGCGTTGCGCGGGGCGTTGTTCGCCTTCTCGTAAGGGAAGGTTCAGCGCGGCGAAAGGGACCGGCGTCGCCCCTCTCGCGCTCGGGCGCACCGCGTAGAGTGGCCGCGTGGCCGGGTTCGACGCCGTCCTCGTCGGGTCGGGGATCAACACGCTCACCGCGGCGGCGCTCCTCGCCCGAGAGGGCTGGAGCGTCTGCGTCCTCGAGGCGGGCGACAGGCTCGGCGGCGCGATCCGGACGGAGACCGACTACACGGTCCCCGGCTTCACGCACGAGGTGCTGAGCTCCTGGCATCCGCTGTTCGCAGGATCCGCGGCGTATGCGGAGCTCGCGGACGAGCTCCACGTGCGGGGCCTCGAGTACGTCAACACCGAGCTTCCGACCGCGACCGCCTTCCCCGACCGTGAGGCGATGTTCCTCCACACGTCGCTCGAGGCGAACGTCGCCGAGTTCGACCGCTGGTCGCCCGGCGACGGCACGGCGTGGCAACGGCAGTTCGACCAGTTCATGGCCACGATCGACTTCAGCTTCGGCGTCCTCGGCACGGAGCTCTGGTCGAGCGCAGGGTTGGGCCTCGCACGACGGATGCTGCGGCGGCTCGGTCGGCGCGGTTCGCTCGAGTTCGCCGGGCACGCCCTTTCGACGTGTCGCGACTGGACGACCGGCACGTTCGCGTCGGAGCGCGCGCACGGCCTCCTCGCCCCCTGGGTGCTCCACACAGGTCTCGGGCCCGAGAGCGCGGCGTCGGGGTTCATGACGCGGGTGATCTCCTGCGCGATCCAGCTCGGCGGGATGCCCGTGCCGATCGGGGGCGGGGTCCGGCTCGTCGACGCGCTCGCCGGGATCGTCCGCGAAGCCGGCGGCGAGCTCCGGACAGGCGCAGACGTCGAGCGCATCCTCGTCTCGCAGGGACGTGCCAAGGGCGTGACGCTTGCGTCGGGCGAGGCGATCGATGCGTCACGGGCGGTCGTCGCGGGCGTCACGCCGACCCAGCTCTACTGCCGCCTTCTCGCCGACGGCGACGCGCCCGACGACGTTCGCGCCGCGGCCGCCCGCTACCGGTACGGACGCGCCGGGATGCAGATCCACATCGCGCTGGACGAGCCGCCACGCTGGAAGGGGCCGGACGGCGAGCGGCTCGGCCGCACGGCAATCGTCCACTTGACGCCGGGGCTGGACGGCGTCTCGCGCGCCGTCAACGAAGCGGAGCGCGGTCTGCTCCCGGCCGAGGCGACCGTCGTCGTGGGTCAGCCGTGCGCCGTCGACCCCTCGCGAGCACCGCTCGGGAAGTGGATCGTGTGGATCCAGCTGCAGGAGCTGCCCGCGGGCCGCGTCCAGGGCGACGCGGCGGGCGAGCTGGACGTCGGCGACGGAACCTGGACGGACGAGCTCCGGGAGGCGTACGCCGACCGCATCGTGCGACGGCTCGGCGACTCGATCGAGAACCTCGCGTCCGCGACGCTCCGACGCGTCGCCCTCTCCCCCGTCGACCTGGAGGCGCTGAACCGGAATCTCGTCGGCGGCGACATCTACGCAGGGAGCTGTGCGCTCGACCAGAACCTCCTCTGGCGCCCGCTCGCGTCGGCCCCCGGCCACGCCACGGCTGTCGAAGGCCTCTGGCACGTCGGCGCGAGCACACACCCCGGCCCGGGGCTCGGCGCCGGCTCGGGGTACATCGTCGCCAAGGCCCTGACGAGGCCGCCGCTCCCGCGACGGGTCCTCGCAAAACTGCCCAACTTCGGTCGGGCATCACACTCGTGAAACGCGGGCTGTCGACGATCTCGACGGTCAGCGCCTCGTTCGCCGAGGACGTCGAGGCGTACGCGGCGGCCGGCTTCGACGCGATCGGCCTGTGGGAGTTCAAGCTCCCCGAGGACGACGCTTCGAGCCGCGCCGTGCTCGCCGACCGCGGCCTCTCGGTCGCGAACTGCATCCCCACCGTTCCGTCCTTCCTCCCCCTCGCGATCCCGGGAATGGAAGGGCCCGACGATCCCGAGGTCCGGATCGAGGCGATCTGCGCGTCCGTCCGCCGCCTCGCCGCGTACGAGCCGGAATCCATCCTGTGCCTGAGCGGTCCGCTCGGAGGTCGATCGTCGAAGGAGGGTCGAGCCATCGTGATCGAGGGGCTCCGCGCGGCGGCGGCTGCAGCACGCGAGACCGGCGTGCGGCTCGGGTTCGAGCCGATCCACCCTTCGCAGCACGATACGGCAGGCTTCGTCTGCTCCCTTGCCGACGCGCTGGCGCTCCTGGAGGAGGCCGGCGCTGCCGATGTCGGGATCATGGCGGACACGTACAACCTCGTACGAGAGAATCCCGCGGACATCGCCGCGGTCGCGGCCCGCGTCACCGGTCTGCACGTCGCCGACGAGGCCGTTCCGGCCGTGCCCGGTGTACGCGTCCTTCCGGGCGAGGGAAGTGGGCGCACCCGCGAGCTCGTAGCCGCGCTCCGCACAGTGAGTTGGGACGGGACGCTCGACGTCGAGATCTTCTCGACGCCGGACACATTTTGGTCGCTTCCCGTTGACGAGGCCGCCCGCCGGGCGTATGCGGCGGTGTCGGCTCTGCTCTGAGATGGACGCCGACACCGGCACGACCCCTCTGGACGAGTTCGACACCCTCTGGGACTTCGACGACGCAGCCGCCAGCGAGGCGCGCTTCGCGGCTCTCCTGCCCCGCGCTCGGGAGGAGCGCGACGGGACGTATCACGCCGAAGTGTTGTCGCAGCTCGCTCGTGCCCAGGGCCTGCAGCGGCGGTTCACCGATGCCCGTGCGACGCTCCACGAGGCCGAGCGGGCGCTCGGGGCCGGGAACGCCCGCGGGCAGGCGCGCATCCTGCTCGAGCGCGGGCGCGTCGACCGCTCGGAGGGAATCGAGGGGCATGGTCGCTCGTGGTTCCTCGAAGCCTGGGACTTCGCACGCGCGATCGGCGACGACGACCTCGCCGTCGACGCCGCGCACATGCTCGGGATCGTCGAACCCGCCGACGAAGGCGCAGCATGGAACGAGCGCGCCATGGAGCTGGCCCGGGCTTCGACGGACCCGGCAGCGCGACGCTGGGTCGGCTCGATCGCGAGCAACATGGGCTGGACGCGGCACGCCGAAGGGGACTTCCCGGGCGCTATCGCGCTCTTCGAGCTCGCGCGCGACGAGTGGCTCGCCGACGGTCGCGTCAACCGGGCGCGGATCGCGCGCTGGTCGATCGCCCGCTGCCTGCGTTCTCAGGCCAACTTCCGCGGAGCACTCGCGGAGCAGGAGTCGCTTCTCGCAGAGCTCGACGAGCTCGGCGAGACCGACGGCTACGTCCTCGAGGAGATCGGCGAGTGCCTGCTCGCCCTCGGCCGCAGCGACGAGGCTCGGCCGTACTTCGCGCGTGCATACGAGGTGCTCTCCCAATACCCAGACCTGCAGGCTCACGAGCCCGAACGGCTCGCACGGCTCCGCACCCTGGGCGGCGGTCAGACCGAGCCGTAGAGCTGGAGGATCACCGAGACGTACTGCTTGGTGTCCTCGAAGAGCCCACGCTCCCGCACCGCGCGTGCGCCCTGGTAGTACCCGGCGAGCGCGAGCTTGACGTCGCCGTCGAACTGGTCGAGCTGCCAGCGGAGGTAGCGGACGCCGGCCCGCACGTTTCCGTCGTACGTACGCGGCGTCACGATGCCGATGAGGATGGTGTCGACCCACTCCCAGGTTTCGGGCAGAAGCTGCATCACGCCGATCGCGCCGGCGCTGGACACGACGTCCTGCTGGAAGCCCGACTCCATCCAGGCAACCGCGCGAGCGAGCTTGGGGTCGACGCCGTACGTGCCGGCCCATCGGTCGATCGCGGCCCTGATCACGGCCTCGCCGACGGGCGCACCCGACGACCCGAGGTGCGCGCCGGCCGGAAGGCGGAGCCGCTGATCCGGCACGATCGTCGCCAGCAGCGAGAGCCGATTGACGCGCGCAAGCCTCCAGGGGCTGACGTGGTAGCGCTGGGCGATCGAGAAGAAGCTCTCGCCGGGACGGACCGTGTGCGCCGCCAGCGAACGGGTCACCCGCGCCTTGGACCTGGGCTCCGGCTGCGCTCGCACGGGTACGCGGAGCCGCTGCCCGGGAGCGATCACGCTCGTTAGGCGGAGGCCGTTCGCGCGCGCGAGCGCAACGGGCGAAACGCGGTACCGCCGCGCGATCACGATGAAGCCCTCCCCCGGGCTCACCGTGTGGAAGGTCGTGAACGAACGCGTGACTGCCGTGCGCGGCGCGACGACGCGCCCGCGCGCGAGCGCGCGGAACGTGCGGCTCCCCGCGATCCCGTCCGGGTCGAGGCCATGCGCACGCTGGAAGCGGCGAAGCGCGGCCGCGGTCTTCTTGTCGAAACGGCCGTCGATGTGGCGTGCGGACAGTCCGTACCTCCGGAGGCGGAACTCGAGCGACGCGACGTCCCAGCCGACGCGGCCGCGGCGCAGCTCGCGCTGGCCGAGTAGCGGCTTCCCGAGCACGCCGAGCTCGCAGCGCGTGGCGTACCCGAGCTTCCCCGTGGCGCGAATGTCGTGCTTCCGCTGGAACCGGATGAGCGCGCTGCGCGTCAGCGGTCCGGAGACCCCGTCGATGTCGCCGCGGTACATGCCCTGCGCACGCAGCGCAACCTGGAGCGCCGCAACCTTGGCGCTCTGTGCGGCTGCAGCCGGGGCGGCCAGCGCCAGGGCTGTAGTCGCCGCGACAACGATCACGACGGTACGGCGCACGGAATTCCGCTACTTCGCCGGCCGCGCCGAGGCTCCTCCCTGGACCCGCGGCTACACTTGCCTGCGCTGCCTTCCCCGGTAGCTCAATTGGCAGAGCATCCGGCTGTTAACCGGAGGGTTGTTGGTTCGAGTCCAACCCGGGGAGCTGCACGAGCCTCCAGCGCGCAAGAATGAGAAGGCTGACCGGTCGAGGCGGCCTTCGTTTTGACCGGATTTCCGCTCCGGCCCGCCGAGGCCTCCGCGTGCTCGCCGACCGCCGCGGCCCCACGTTTAGCGGCTCGAGGAACTGTCGAAAGCGCCGTCAGACCCCGCGGCTGAGCTGACGCGGGTGCGGCGCATCAGCTACATCGCGGACCTCCGAGCTGATGGCGCGCTTACGGGGGCGGGTTGGCGTCCTTAGGCCCGCCCCCGTGAGCGCGTTCGCCGGTGTTGTTTGCACTGGCGACACGAAGGGGATCCTCGGAGCACCCCCGGGAGCTCCGATGCGACATCTCTCCCGGGCTCCCGGGGCGAGTCGCGGACCACCACGACCTGCTTTTCGCATGGGTTCGAACCTCGAGCCAGCGGGCATTCCCATCTCGTATGAAGGTCGCAGCGATCGAGCTCTCGGCCGGCGGCGTCGCCGAGCTTGCGCTCCGGCTTCACCGCGCCGGCCACATCGCGCTCTCGTGGTACGTCGGTCGGGCTGTCGATCACGTTCGCGACGAGCTCGACCTCCACAAGCGCGACTACCGCGACATCGTCGCGGTGATCGATCCGGCGTCGCCCGAGCTGATGCGGTTGCGTGAAGCGCTCGAGCAAGAAGTTCTCGCCGAAGAGGAGGCGCGCACCGCGCCGCTCGGCCGTCGCTCTGGGCGCGGAGGCGCGGACCTCTAGGCGAGCGACGTCTCGGGGAGGGGAATCCTGAGATAGTCGCGAGAAGCGCCGCGCCTCCCCACGGCGGATTCTCGCCCGCAGCCCGGCGACACGCAACCGCCGTTCGTCTAGGCGTACGATCACGGGGCATGATCCGCTACAGGAGCATCCAGGTGCCGCGTGCGGCGATCTCCGAGCTCGCGACGGAGCTCAAGCGCGCAGGGAGCGCCGGGTCCGCGCACAGGCTGGGCCACGCAATCGATCGCAACCTCGAGGAGCTCGTGCTCGGTCCCGAGGACTACGACCCGATCCTCCGGGCCTTGTCAGCGCGCCCGTTCCCCGGCCTGGAGGAGTTCCAGCGGATCGTCGAAGGCCAGCTCCGGCAGGGCGGCGCGAGCGAACCGCTCGCTGACGAGCTCGCCGCCGCCCGCGAGAAGCGAAAGGGCGCGAACGAGGCTTTCTTCCGCGAGCTCAACGAGCGCCTCGAGGAGCGAAGGCCGGACTCCGACGTCGTCGTCATCGTCTGCGAATGCGCGGACGAGGACTGCGCTCAGCGACTCACCCTCTCACGGTCCGAGTACGAGGCTGTCCGAACGGAGCCCACACAGTTCGTCGTCGCGCCCGGACACGTCGAGTTCGACATCGAGATCGTCGTTAGAGGTACCGAGCGCTTCGAGGTGGTGAGAAAGATCGGAGTCGGCGCACAAGTGGCGATCCTCCTCGACGAACCGGACGACAAGGACCCCGCCTAGGAGTCGCGTTTCAACAGGTCGAGCAGCGCGCCGATCTCCGTATCGTCCTGCGCCGGGTGCCGCATCTTGATCGCGCGGTTGATGGTGTAGTGGTTCCGCCGGCCGATCCGACTGGACTCGATGTATCCGGCTTCGTCGAGGTCGGCGACGATCCGCTGCGCGGCCCGCTCGGTGATGCCGACGAGGTCGGCGATCTCGCGCATACGGATGTCGGGATTGCGCGCGATCGTGAGGAGGACCTGTGTGTGGTTCGTGACGAACCGCCAGGGCTTGTTGTCAGCGCTTGACATATGACAAATTTTTCGTATTATTTCTGTCTGATCACAGTTTTCATGACTATTGTAGCGTATGTAGAGAGCCGTCAAGGAGGCGTCGTGGCTGACGGCGAACGCCCGTCCCAGGTCGCTCTCGAGCAAGCTCGAGTGCGTGGTCTGAACGAGACGCTCGTCTCCGCATCGCTGGACATCGACCCTCCTGCGCCCAGCCTCACGATCCAATGCGAGTGTGGGCGAAGCGACTGCCGCACGACCCTCGACGTGAGCCAGGAGTTCTATCGCGGCATCCGACGGCAGGCGAACCGGTTCGTCGTGGCCGAGGGCCACGAAGTGGCCGAGGTCGACCGTGTCGTTCAGCGGCTCGGGAAGCTGACCGTCATCGGGTCCACGTACATCGGCGACTCCCCTCCCGCACGTTGAGACGCGGGCCGCGCGTTTCGCCGGGACCGGTCCGAGGGTACTCCTGGAACGGCGGGTGAGACGACGAGAAAGGTGGACAGATGGCGAACGGCGCTGGGAATGTAGGCGGGATCAGCCTCGGTGGGGTGCTCGTCATCGTGGGCATCATCGTGGCTCTCTTCTGGAGCATCTGGCTCGGCGTGATCATCGCCCTCGTGGGGCTGGTCGCGTTCGGCGGGTTCGCCCGCGGCCGTTGGTACTGAGACGGTCGGTCAGACAAGCTCGGCCAGGGCCGAGTGCACCTTCGCGAGTCGGGCCTGCAGTTCGGTCGCGCGAACGAGGTCCGCACCCTGCAGCTCGCGCCGCAAGCGGCGTTCGTGCAGGCGGAGGAGGAGCTCCTTGCCGGTTCGCTCGTCGATCTCGTCCCGGTCTGCGCGTGCCACGAGCTCGGCGCGCAGGGCGACGAGATCCTCGTCCTCGGCGCCACCCGCGACGAGCACGTCGCGGAAGCGCCGATGCAGCTCGACGTCGAAGTGGTCGGGTGTCAGCGCCGCGAGCTCGGGGACGAGGGACGGATTCCGCACCACGGCTGCGAGAAGGTCACGCTCACGTTGGAGCCCGGCTTCGAGCACGCGCGGCGCAGTCGGGGCTCCGTCGCTCGGCCCGCCCCCGGCGCGCGCGGAAGCAGGCGCGAGCCCGGCAAGCGTTTCACGCGGTAGGTCGAGCCGGTCTGCGAGGAGCCGCAACGCCTCCTGCCGCTCGGGGGAGTCGTCGACACGAGCGAGAACTGCTCGCGCGCGGACGAATGCCTCCTGCCGGTCTTCCGCACGCTCGAGCTCGGTCCGTACGCGATAGAGGACGTAGCTCTCTGCGGTCCCGAGGCGCCCGGCGAACGCGTCCGGCGCGTCAGCGGGATCCTGTCCCTTCGGCAAGGCGACGACGCGGACGTCGAAGCCCAGGCCGACGGCGACCTCCATGCCGCGCAGCGTCGCCTCCTGCCCGGCCGCATCGGAGTCGAAGCACAGGAAGAGCCGCTTCGTCAGGCGGCCGAGGTCACGCAGCTGGCTCTCGGTCAGCGCCGTACCCATCGAGGCGACCACGGGCTCGACGCCGGCCTGTCGCAGGGCGATCACGTCGGTGTTCCCCTCGACGACGATCGCGCGGTCCTGCTTGGCGATCGCCGGGCGCGCCAGATGGAGCCCGTACAGCACGTTGCCCTTCTTGAAGAGCTCGCTCTCTGGCGTGTTGACGTACTTCCCGGGCAACGGGTCGTCGTCGCGCAGGCGGCGAGCCTGGAACCCGATCACCCGCCCGCGTCGATCGGCGAGCGGAAACATCAACCGGAACGGGAAGTAGTCGTTGCCCCGCTGGTTCGCGAGACCGGCGGCTCGGATCTCTTCGGTCGTGAAGCCGCGTTCGCGCGCCTTGGCGACGAGACCCGATCCCTGTGACAACCCGAGCCGGAACTCCCGCGCGATGGGCTCGCCGAGCCCGCGACCCGCCAGGTACTCGCGCACCGGGCGCCCGGCGTCCGATTCCCAGAGCACCCGCTCGAAGTAGGACGTCGCCTGGTCGAGGAGCCCGGTCAGCCGCTCCCGACGCAGTCGCGCAGCATCCTGACGCGGCGACGACTCCTCGTACTCGATCGTCACGCGGAACCGGTCGGCGAGCCACTCGACCGCGCCGGCGAAGTCGAGGTTCTCCGTCTCCTGCACGAACCGAACGACGTCGCCGCCCTTGCCGCACCCGAAGCAGTAGTAGAGCTTGTCCACCGCGTCGACCGAGAAGCTGGGCGTCCGCTCGTCGTGGAACGGACAGCGGCCGGTATAGCGGTTCGAGACCCTTCGCAGCGACGTTCTCGCGGACACGACGTCGACGATGTCCGCGGCTGCCTTCACCTCGGCGACGCTCGTGTCCTTGATGCGCGCCACCGCGGCGACCCTACGCCGCGCCGAGCCGCTCGGTGTACGCGAGCGCGAACCGGTCGGTCATCCCAGAGACGTAGTCGGTGATCCGCGTCGGAAGGTCGTCGTTCCCCGGCGGCAGGAGCGTCGGGTCGTCGACGAGCGTGTCGAAGATTGCACGCAGGACTCGGCGAACACGCTCGTGCTCGGGTGCGACCTGCGGGCCGAGGTACACGCGCTCGAACATGAACGAGCGGAGCGACAGCATGGCCTCCCCCACCTCGTCGCCCTGGACGATGTCACCGGCCGCCTCGGACGACTCGACGAGGTCGTGGACGAGCGTGTCGATGCGCTGCGCGCCCGTCGCTCCGAGCAGCCCGATCTCGTCGGCCGGAAGGTCGCACTCGGCGAGAAGCCCGTAGCGGCGCGCGTCGTCGATGTCGTGGTTGACGTACGCGATCCGGTCGACGATGCGGACGATCTTCCCCTCGAGCGTCGCCGGCTCCTGCGGTCCAGTGTGCGTGAGGATCCCGTCGCACACCTCGTACGTGAGGTTCAGCTGCCGCGCGATGCGGTGCGACTGCTCGTTGTGGAGGAAGTGGCTGCCGAACTGCTCGCGGAGCGCCTCGTCGAGCGCCTGCTCGCCCGCATGGCCGAAGGGCGTGTGTCCCGTGTCGTGGCCGAGCCCGATCGCCTCGACCAAGTCCTCGTTCAGACGCAGCGCTCGGGCGACGACTCGTGAGATCGCAGTCGTCTCGAGCGTGTGGGTCATGCGCGTCCGGTAGTGGTCGCCCTGCGGGTCGATGAAGACCTGCGTCTTCCCCTTGAGCCGCCGAAACGCCTTCGAGTGGATCAGCCGGTCGCGGTCGCGCTGGAACGGCGTGCGGACACGGCACGGCTCCTCTTCCCGTTCTCGTCCCCGCGTCTCGTAGGACTGCACCGCGCGCGGGGACAGCGTGGCCTCTTCGAGCGCACGCACGCGCTCGGCGAACGTGTCTCCGATGCGCCCTGCAACCTCCATTGCTCCAGCGTAGTCGCCGGCCCGGCGGCTCCCGCTAGAACGACCGAGACTGGCCGCCGTCGACCACCACGCAGGTGCCGACGACCCACGACGCACGCTCGGAGACGAGGAACGCGACGACGTCGGCGATCTCGTCCACCGTGCCGAACCGGCCCCAGGGCAGCTCGCGCGCGACGAACTGCGCGATCGCTTCGGGATCCTCGCGCTGACGTCGCTCCCAGCTTCCACCCGGAAAGAGCGTCGAGCCCGGCGCGACGCTGAACACCCGGATCCGGTGCTTCGCGAGATCGTTCGCCATCGCCTTGGCGAGACTGATCTCCGCAGCCTTCGCGACGTTGTAGCTCGGGCTGCCCCCGCCCTCACGTCCCCAGATCGATGCGACCACGGCGATCACGCCTCCACCACGCTCGCGCAGCGGGCCAAGGGCCGCTCGCGACACCTCGAGCGCGGGGAGGACGTTTCGTCCGAGCACGTTCTCGAGGTCGGCCGCGTCCATCTCGTCGGTGGTGCGTGCACCGGAGCCGCCCACGTTGTTGACGAGGATGTCGAGCCCGCCGAACTCGGCCGTCGCGGCGTCCACCGCCGCCCGCGCGCCCTCGGTCGTCGTCACGTCGGCGACGACGCCACGGGCGCGTCCCGGGCCCGGCGCCGCGGCAACCGCCTCGTCGAGCGCATCGGCGCCGCGGGCGCAGAAGACGACGTCCGCGCCCTCCTCGACGAGCCGCGTCGCGATCCCCCGCCCGATCCCGCGGCTCGAGCCGGTGACGACCGCGACCTTGCCGGCGAGCCCGAGATTCACGGGGGCTAGCCTAGTCGTGTGGCCACGACGCGCATCCTGCTCGCCCGTCACGGAGAGACCGACTGGAACCTGGTCGGGCGATGGCAGGGCCACGCGGACCCACCGCTGAACGACGCCGGCCGTCGGCAGGCCGAGGCGCTCGCGAACGAACTGGTCGGCGACGGCGTCGCCGCCGTCTACTCCAGCGATCTTCGGCGTGCAAGCGAGACGGCGCGCCTGGTCGCCGGGCGGCTCGGCCTGCCGGTGGTCGAGGACGCAGGCCTCCGGGAGATCGACGTCGGCTCGTGGTCAGGCCTCACCCGCGACGAGGTGCAGGAGCGCTACCCCGAGGGCTTCGCCCGCTGGCTCGCGGGAGAGATCGGCCATGACGGAGAGACGCGCGAGCAGCTGACCGCGCGAGTCGTCGGCGCCGTGGAGCGGATCGCGGGCAGGCACTCGGGCGAGACCGTGCTCGTCGTGACGCACGGCGGGGCGATCCGCGCTCTGCACCGGCATGCCGGCGGCGAGCCTGGAGCGGCGGTGGTGAACTGCGGGACGGTCGGGCTTTCACTGGTCGACGGCGTCATCTCCGCCCGCGGGGGGTAGCGCGGGGGCACGACCCGAGGGCACGTCTTGTCATCGAGTCGCGGTCGGCTTAGTCTGGGTGTGGGTGCGACGGTTGGGGGACCGCGGCAGTTCGATTAGGCCAGGGAGGGGCCCGTGGATCACAGGACGGTCGCATGGGATGGCGTGCTCGAGTCGGGCGATTCACTCGAGTACGAGCAGACGAGCCGTTGGGGGGCATTCTTTCGATCATGGAAGTGGGCCTGCGTGCTCGCCGCCGCATGCGTTGCTGGACTCATCGCCATAGTGAGCGCCAATCCGTTCGCCTCCGGCACTGTCTCAGAGCGCGTTTCCGCCAAGCTTCGGCAGCCGACGTCGTGCACAGAGGTCGGCGCCGCCCGGGTTGGCGATGTTCAGTCGAAGATCTACAAATGCACAGTCGGTCTGAGGACGAACGGCTTTCAATGCTTTGCGATCTCAGGAAGTGACATCAGGCAGATCGGCGGACGTCGTGAGCTCGGCTGCTGACGCGGCGCAACGCGAGATCATGTAGCAGCCGCGGTCTGGGCCGTTTGCGCCGCTGGCACACAGATCAACCTGAGCGCGAACGGCTACTCTGCGCGCCGTGGAGGACTACACGAACAAGTACGACACTCGGGTAGTCATGCGGGTTTGCGTCCTCGGTGTCTCCGTTCGACCACACCGAGACCACACCGCGGCAGCGTTCTAGGCCCAGCTCGCGCGGTTTTCCCCGCGTGACTCGAAAACCCTACGTGCCAGGGGCTCGGTACCGAACTTGCTGTGCCTTACTCAGCGCTTCCATCGTTTCTTCGACGGTCAAGAGAACTGTCGTCTCGAACGAGCTAAGCGCACCCCCGCCACCGATCGCCAGCGCAACCGCGGCCATCGAGACGTTGTCAGGGGCCTCCCAGAGGTTGTAGCCGTCGTGAGTGCCGAACGCATACCAAAACCCGTGGAGCTTGCCACCAACGGACTCGATGTACGACTCGGCGGCGTTGCGACGATCCTCCGGGTTACCGATCAGGTTGGCCCAAGTCTCGGGGGTGTAGCTGAACCTCGATAGGTAGAGCGGCATTGTCCCTCCGTTCGCTGTCGATCCAGGGTCGACGTGGGACGTCGAAGTATGCCTCCCTACGCTGCCGAGACGATCTTCAGGAATCGTTGCGACGCAAGCTCGTCCGGCGGCATGACGTGGGAATACACGTCGAGTGACATTGACGGCCGCGCATGGCCGGCGCGCTCGGCGAGCTCCCGTGCCGGTACCCCGGACTGGTGCCAGATGGTGATCCTGCGGCGTCTCAGATCGTGCGGAGACAAGTGCGGCACGCGCGCGGTCTTGCATGCTCTCGTCAGCGCCTGATAAGCGCTCGCCTCCGTGATGGCGGGGAACACGCGCCGTTCCGGCACGCGATCCCTCGTGTGGGCACGTCCGCTCGATCGCGACCATCTGAGCCAGTCGGGCAGGTAGACCCACCTTCGCCTTGTCGCGCTTCGTCGCCGACCGAGGCAACCGGAGACGCAGGTTCGCGGCGTCAACGTCCTGCCAGCGGAGCGACACGGCCTCGCCGAGCCGAAGCGCGCCCTGCTCGATCGTGACGAACAGGAGGCGCCACTTGTCGCCCACCGCGGCGAGCACCTGCTCGACGTGCTCGGCCGGCGTCGCCGCGCTCCTAGCCGAACGTGCGATGCTCGTGCGGGGCCCTGTAACCGTGCCAGAACTGACAACGGTTTCGAGACCACACCGAGACCACACCAGCACCGCATTTCGCGGCTCAGACGGCAGGGACGACCACGCAACCATGCGGGATTCGGCTAGCCTGCGCCCGTGGAGGACTACACGAACAAGTACAAGGGCGAGCAGATCGAGCTGGCGCTGTTCGGCGGTGAGTACCAGGAAGGCACGCTGACGGCGTACTGCTCGATCGAGGACGTCCCGCACATCGAGCTCAACGGGCACATCCTCGTCCCTCTTCAGAACGTCGCGAGCCTCCATTGCTCGAGCCGCTGCGACGCGCCACAACCCGATTGGCCGCCGCGTGGCCTCGAGGAGCTCGACCGGGACGACCGCGCGGACGACGAGGACGAGGAAAGCTGACACCGGCGGCGTGCGCGGAGCGGCCGCACGCAATCTCGTCAAGGCCTGGTTCCTCGTCGCGCTGTTCGCGGCGGGCTTCGGCGCGATCGGCTGGCTCCTCGCGGGCCAGCGAGGCGCGGTTCTCTTCGCGTTCTGCTCCCTGCTGGCGGCGACCGCCGCCTACGCGGTCGGCGACCGGGCGCTGCTCGGGATGCTGGGCGCGCGTCAGTTCGCGCTGGCGGAGGACCCGCTGCTGCGATCCACGGTCGACCGCCTCGCGGCGCAGACCGGCATCCTGCCGCCCAAGCTCCAGCTGATCGACGACGCGTTTCCGCGCGCGTTCTCGGTGGGACGCGGGCCTCGTAGCGCGACCGTCGTCGTCAGCTCCGGTCTCCTGACGGCGCTCACGCCGTCGGAGATCGAGGCGGTCCTTGCTCACGAGCTCGCTCACGTCGGCGCGCGCGACGTCCTGACACAGACCTACGCGGTTCTCGTCGCCACGACGCTGCTCGAGCTCACCCGGATCGGCGGGTTCCTCTCCGGCGCGCTCGTCGCGACGCTCGGGCCGGTCGGCGCCGCTTTCACCCATCTGCTGCTCTCGCCCAAGCGAGAGCTCGCGGCCGACGCGGCCGCGGCCGCGCTGGTCGACCCGGACGACCTCGCGGATGCGCTGGTGCGCCTCGACCGGGCGGCGGAGCTCGTCGAGTTCCACGCGTCGCCGACCACCGAGCCGCTGTACGCGGTGAGCCCGTTCGACCACACCGACCGGCTTGCGCGCATGTTCCAGACGCATCCACCACTCGCGGAGCGCCTCTCGCGGCTTCGCGGGGTCGCGCCGGAGAGCCTCGCCGACTGATGCGGACGGCCGTTCGGATCGCAGTGGCGATCGCGGTTCTCGCGCTCATGGGCTACGGCATCGTCTCGTGGGTCTTCTCGGACAAGCTGATCGCGCAGCAGTTCACCGCCCTCGGCCCCGTCGACTTTGCGACGTACGCGCTGCCCGAGCCTCGGAACGCGACGATCCGCGGCGACGGCGTCGACCTCGCTTCCTGGTACTTCGCCAACCCCCGACAATCGGGCTGTGCGGTCGCGATGCTCCACGGGTTCGGCGGCGACAGGTCCGAGGTGCTCGCGGCGACGCCCATCTTCTGGCGGCGCGGCTGCGATTTGCTGCTCTACGACGCCCGCGGCCACGGCGACAGCGACCGCGCGCTCTTGAGCTTCGGCGTCCACGAGCGCGAGGATCTTCTGCGGGCGATCGAGTGGCTCACGGCCAAGACCGGTCTCCCGCGGTCGAAGGTCGGGCTGATCGGATGGTCGTACGGCGCCGCGACCTCGATCCAAGCTGCGTCCGAGGCGGGTGGGGACGTCGCGTTCGTGGTCGCGGACTCGTCGTTCACCAGCCTCGGCGACATCGCCCGCGTGCAGGCCGGCAAGCAGTACGGGTGGTGGGCGAAGGCATTCGTGCCGGGAGCGCTGTTCGTCTCGTCGCTCCGCGGCGGCTTCGACGCTCGCGACCCCTCGCCGGTGAACGCAATCCGCGACGTCCGCTCACCGGTGCTGCTCATCCACTCGCGGCAGGACGGCTTCACGCCCGTCCAGCACTCCGAGCGCATCTTCGCGGCGAGCGACAAGTCGCGCACGGAGCTCGTGATTCCGTCCTGGGCGGCGAAGCACGCGCACTCCTACACGGAGAACCCGGAGGGCTACACGGCGATCGTCGACCGCTTCGTGAACAGGTACGCGCCGGGCTTCGGCACACGCGTCCAGCGCTGAGCCGGGGATCGCAACGCTGCCGGTCGCGGCCGGAGGCCGGCTGTGCGGCCCGAGAGGCCAGGCGGCGGTGGCGTCGTCGCCGCGCTCAACGAGGGGGCTGGTAGGGGAACCATGAGTTCCCCTACCCAAAGAACCGGCGGCGTCCTACTCTCCCGGGGGCTTGCGCCCCAAGTACCATCGGCGCGAGCGGGCTTGACTTCTCTGTTCGGAATGGGAAGAGGTATTTCCCCGTCGCTATGACCGCCGAACTGTCAAAGGGGCGTCGCTCGCCGGCCGACGGCCGGGGCTCGCGCACCTTCAAAACTCCATAGCGACCCAGACGTGTTCTACATCAAGACCTCGGGCAATTAGTACGGGTCAGCTGAACGCATTGCTGCGCTTGCACCGCCCGCCTATCGACGTGGTGGTCTTCCACGGCCCTTACTCACTCGAGGTGATGGGGAACCTCATCTCGAGGTGGGCTTCCCGCTTAGATGCTTTCAGCGGTTATCCCATCCAGACGTGGCTAATCAGCAGTGCCCTTGGCAGGACAACTGATACACCAGAGGTCTGTTCGTCTCGGTCCTCTCGTACTAGAGACGACTCCTCTCAAGTTCCCAACGCCCATGGCGGATAGGGACCGAACTGTCTCACGACGTTCTGAACCCAGCTCGCGTGCCGCTTTAATGGGCGAACAGCCCAACCCTTGGGACCTGCTTCAGCCCCAGGATGCGACGAGCCGACATCGAGGTGCCAAACCCTCCCGTCGATGTGGACTCTTGGGGAGGATAAGCCTGTTATCCCCGGAGTACCTTTTATCCGTTGAGCGACGGCAATTCCACTCTTAACCGCCGGATCACTAAGGCCGACTTTCGTCCCTGCTCGACTTGTCAGTCTCGCAGTCAAGCTCCCTTATGCCTTTGCGCTCTACGCACGATTTCCAACCGTGCTGAGGGAACCATTGCGCGCCTCCGTTACACTTTAGGAGGCGACCGCCCCAGTCAAACTGCCCACCTCACGCTGTTCCCGACCCGGATAACGGCATCAGGTTAGAAGCCCAGAATTCGAAGGGTGGTATCCCAAGGTTGGCTCCACCGAAGCTGACGCCCCGGCTTCAAAGCCTCCCACCTATCCTGGACAGCGAACACCAGACTTCAACGCAAAGCTGCAGTAAAGGTTCACGGGGTCTTTCCGTCCAGCCACGGGTACTCGGCATCTTCACCGAGACTACAATTTCACCGGATCCCTCGTTGAGACAGCGCCCAAGTCGTTACGCCATTCGTGCAGGTCGGAACTTCGCGTTCTTCCTCCGTTTCCGGAGGCGCAGACTATCTCTCCACCCTGCAGCTGTCTGAGAATCGCTGATGCGTCGTAGCGTCGAGACCCACTCGGGTTCATTTCCCGCGCGAGCTCGACTATCCGAGACAAGCCTTCGCGTTGCTTGTGCGCGCCCGACGCCATGAGGCGGCAGACGGCAGCAAACCGTGCGAAGTCGTGTTGCTTGCCGGATAGGAGCGGCCACGCCTCGAAGTGAGGGATCACGCGGCCAAGGAGATCCTCGAGGCGGCGCGTCTCCCACTTCAACGTCTTGTCGCTCCGATCCGGTCGGATGCTCCCGCATCCGAAGAGCTCTCGAATCGCGTACAGCACTTCGGCGCGGTCTCCGTTTTTGGCTGACAGAGAGGCTTGGCCGCACCTCCCAACCCGCCTTGAGCTTCGCTCGCGGCGAGATGGATACGGTGAAGCATCCTTCTCCGTCGACGTAGCCGGAGACGTACGCCGAAAGAAACTCGCGACTGCTGTAGGGGCCGGCGTATGATCGCACTCGTAGATTGTCGCCCATGCAGACGACGGAGCGCGATCTCACGTCCTCGAAGGGAGGACGATCAGTCGTTACGGGGTCAAGCTCGATGCCTCGAGCCGACTTCCCACGGGATCACCCTCTCGCGTCACGACGTCCTTGATGCGCCGCATACGAGGAGGGCTTCCCCGTTATTAGCCGGTATTCGTCCGGAATTACTTCCGAACCGGGCAATTCAATCCGATTACCCGACAAGGAATTTCGCTACCTTAGGACGGTTATAGTTACCGCCGCCGTTTACCGGGGCTTGGATTCAGAGCTTCGCCCGAAGGCTAACCCCTCCTCGTGACCTTCCGGCACCGGGCAGGCGTCAGCCCCTATACGTCGTCTTACGACTTAGCAGAGGCCTGTGTTTTTGGTAAACAGTCGCTTGGGCCGTTTCTCTGCGGCCTCCTCGAGCTCCGGTCCGCAAGGGACCTTCACCCTACCGAGGCGCCCCTTCTCCCGAAGTTACGGGGCCATTTTGCCGAGTTCCTTAACGAGGGTTCTTCCGATCGCCTTGGTATTCTCTACCTGCCCACCTGTGTCGGTTTTGGTACGGGCACGCCCGTTCTCCCTAGACGCTTTTCTAGGAGGCATGGCTTCAGGAACTTCGCCCATGCGGGCTCGGCATCCCGTCTCAGCCTTGGTGGGTGACGGATTTTCCTATCACCCGGCCTACGCGGTTACCCCAGGTCGACCATCGCCTGGGTTTCCCTAGCCTACCCCGTCCCGCCTTCGGTCAAGCAAACGGTACGTGGTACAGGAATATCGACCTGTTGGCCATCGCCTACGCCTTTCGGCCTCGGCTTAGGTCCCGACTAACCCTGAGCAGATTAGCTTTACTCAGGAACCCTTGGGCATTCGGCGGAGGAGTTTCTCACTCCTCTTTCGTTACTCATGCCAGCATTCTCACTTCCCATCACTCCACGGCTGGCTTCCGCCGCCGCTTAGCCGCAATGGGAACGCTCCCCTACCACTCCGCGCAAGCGCGAAGTCCGTGGCTTCGGCTCCATGCTTGAGCCCCGTTGAATTATCCGCGCCCGACCACTTGACCAGTGAGCTGTTACGCACTCTTTTAATGGTGGCTGCTTCTAAGCCAACATCCTGGTTGTCTGTGCAATCGGACATCGTTTGCCACTTAGCATGGAATTAGGGGCCTTAGCCGACGGTCTGGGCTGTTTCCCTTTTGACCACGGAGCTTATCCCCCGCAGTCTGACTGCCGCGCTCTGGATTCCTGGCCTTCGGAGTTTGCCTGATTTCGGTAAGCTGGTAGGCCCCCTAGACCAAACAGTGCTCTACAACCAGAAATGAACGCGCGACGCTATACCTAGATATATTTCGGGGAGAACCAGATATCTCTGAGTTTGATTAGCCTTTCACTCCGACCCACAGGTCATCGCCGCCGTTTTCAACCGACGTGCGTTCGGTCCTTCACGGGGTCTTACCCCCGCTTCAACCTGCCCATGGGTAGATCACTCAGTTTCGGGTCTGCCTCCAACGACTGAATCGCCCTATTCAGACTCGCTTTCGCTACGGCTCCGTTTCCTTAACCTTGCCGTTGAAGAGCAACTCGCTGGCTCATTATGCAAAAGGCACGCCGTCACGGCACGAGGCCGCTCCGACCGCTTGTAAGCACACGGTTTCAGGTGCTATTTCACTCCCCTCGCGGGGTACTTTTCACCTTTCCCTCACGGTACTTGTTCACTATCGGTCGCCAAGGAGTACTTAGCCTTACGGGGTGGTCCCCGCGGATTCCGACCGGGTTTCCCGTGCCCGGCCGTACTCAGGAACCTGTCCAGCGAGGCCACGCCGTTTCGCGTACGGGACTCTTACCCGCTGTGGTGCGGCTTTCCATCCGCTTCCGCTACGACGCGACTTTGTAACTCGCCGACCCGCCGGCAGACGGATCCAGACAGGCCCTACAACCCCCGGACGACAACGACTGCCGTCTATCACGTCGTCCGGGTTTGGGCTCATCCCCTTTCGCTCGCCACTACTCAGGGAGTCGAGGTTTCTTTCCTTTCCTCTGGGTACTTAGATGTTTCAGTTCCCCAGCTTGCCTCTACCTACCCTATGGATTCAGGCAGGAGTACGCGCGCATTACCACGCGTGAGTTTCCTCATTCGGAGATCCTGGGATCAAAGGTCGGTCAGCACCTCCCCCAGGCTTATCGCAGCCGCCCACGTCCTTCATCGGCTCTTGGCGCCAAGGCATCCACCGTGTGCCCTTGTTCTCTTGATTCGGAAAGAACACGTTAGATGTCGCTATGGAGTTTTCAAGGTGCGCGCGAACCTCGAGGTCCGCCCTACGCAGAAGGCCGCGCCCCAGCAGGGGCTCGGTCCCTCAAAGCTCAACAGCGCGCGCCGGACAGCCGGAATCGGACGAGCCGATTGCGGCGAAGTCCGGATGACAACGAGAGTCGACATTGTTCTAGGCGAACCGAGATCACCGGACGGACCGAGGCAGAAGCCCCGGATCATCGACGGGCACGGCAGCCTCCGGAGTAAGAGCTCCGGATTCCCTAGAAAGGAGGTGATCCAGCCGCACCTTCCGGTACGGCTACCTTGTTACGACTTCACCCCAATCATCGACCCCACCTTCGACGGCTGCCTCCCCAAAGGGGTTAGCCCACCGGCTTCGGGTGTTGCCGACTTTCGTGGTGTGACGGGCGGTGTGTACAAGGCCCGGGAACGTATTCACCGCGGCGTTGCTGATCCGCGATTACTAGCAACTCCGCCTTCATGGAGGCGAGTTGCAGCCTCCAATCCGAACCGGGACCGGCTTTTTGGGATTCGCTCAACCTCGCGGTTTTGCAGCCCTTTGTACCAGCCAATGTAGCACGTGTGTAGCCCAAGGTATAAGGGGCATGATGACTTGACCTCATCCCCACCTTCCTCCGACTTGTCGCCGGCAGTTTCCCATGAGTCCCCGACATAACTCGCTGGCAACATGGGATAGGGGTTGCGCTCGTTGCGGGACTTAACCCAACATCTCACGACACGAGCTGACGACAGCCATGCACCACCTGTGATCGAGTCCCGAAGGAGGGCCGAATTTCTCCGGCTTTCCCGACCATGTCAAACCTTGGTAAGGTTCTT